>Ga0116215_1001192_pt1 | contig 17819 bp, 19 predicted proteins | sample Sb_taG_7_FD_89698 | JGI IMG/M metagenome (GOLD analysis project Ga0116215, IMG submission 89698) | Peat soil microbial communities from Weissenstadt, Germany - Sb_50d_2_FS metaG | ecosystem: Environmental > Terrestrial > Soil > Wetlands > Peat | place: Germany: Weissenstadt | collected 2010-09-21
AGCTCCGGGATCAGCCGTCGTGATGCCGGCGCCGGGCTCGCCGAGAAGATCCATGCGGAGGTCGCCCGGGTCATGGACGGTCGCCGGCACGTTGTCCGGATCATCTGGGCCCTGCAGAGCTGAATCCAACCCGAGCCCAGGGCGCTAGCGGCCTGGTGGCTCAGCCCAGGTCTACCCTCGACCCGTGACCATGCCCGAGCCCGGCGACCTCATCGCCGCATTCAGCCCGCAGCCGGGGCGGTGCTTCCGCATGGTGCAGTCCCGCCAGCTTCAGGCGGACCACTGCCGGCTGCCGCCAGCGTGGAAGGGCCAATGGCAGGACGGCAGGGGGCACTGGTGGTACGTCGAGGCGTGTCGACAACACGCGCCGAAGGTGGGTAGTGGGCCGGCGGAGGGATTCTGAGCACGCCGAGAACGGGCCAACTTTCCAAGCTTTTGGCCCACTTGTGCCAACTTGTGCCACGGTGAGCGAGGGTACGGCGCCGCTGTAACGCAGCAGGCCGGGACCACTTGCGAGTTGCGCGTTGCGCGTTGCGCCACGGTCGATTGACTCCGTTTCCACGGCGGCGCATGATGACCGGGACAATGAAGTGCCCCGGCGCCGGTGACAGCCGGCCCGGGGCGTGGCCGACACCCTCCGGAAAGGGGTCGACAATGGGCAAGGTACTCGCTCCCGATCCATTCAGGGCGATCCCTGCGCGTGCTGGCACTGCTCCGGATGGTGTCTGAAAGGAACAGGCACCATGGCAACGACAGAGACCAGTCGGGAGGCGCTGCGGCGACAGATCGCACGAACGCGCGCCATGGCGGCAGATCTGCGAAAGTCGGCCGTCGAGCTCGAGCGCGCGGCGGCGTGGTGGGAAGGCGCCGCGGCCGCCCGGCCCTGACCGCTAGATCAGTACCCCAGCGTCTCGGCCCCGCTTCGGCGGGGCCGTTTCGCGTCAACCGTGCAGTTGCTCCCGTAGCCCTGTCATATGCACGTTGTGTGTAGTTCCCACACTGCCCAAAATGTGCATGGTCGATGAGTTCGCGGACGACAGTTACAGCCGCGCGCCGTACCCTTGAGGGACGATGAATGAGGCGCTGATCCAATCGCTAACGGCGCCGGCCGCGCCGGCAGTGCTGCTCACGATCGAGGACTTCCCTCAGCCCGAGGCAACCCTCAAGGCCGGTACCGGAGCGGGTCCGGTTCAGAACCCCTCCGTCGACCCGCTAGTCAGCTTCGGCGCGTGCTGCCGGCACGCCTCGACGTACCAGGTCCCCCCTTTGGGATCTCGCCACTGACCTTTCCACGCTGGCTCTTGGCGGCAGTGGGTGGCCTGCAGCTGGTGGCTGTAGACCACCCGAAAGCAACGACCCGGCTGCGGGCTGAAGGCGGCGATGAGGTCGCCGGGGGCGGGCATGTAGCCGGTGTGCTCGGTCACAGGGCAGACATAGACCGCAGCGTCAGGCCAACATCCAGATCAAGCAACCGATCAGTAACCACGGAATAACGCTCAGGGCAACCACCAGCGCCATCCCCGAGAGATCTGGCGATCCGACTGAAGGAGCCGTGTCCGTGGGACCGAATAGAGACATTTGCTCAGGGCGATGGGGAGCAAGCACAGGTCCGGCCTCCTGGAATGCGATCGAGGTTACTTGAACTTGGTGCTTTTGCACAACGGACAAACAACAACCCTGGGGTCGTTTCGCGTGATCGTCACGCGCAATTCATCAGCGTCACGCACGGTTCATAGGGACAGAGACACTGGTACATGCTCTTAACACTGCGCACAGCCCGAGGGTGTGGCGGAAAGCGTTTCGGAATGACACGGGCGACTACGCCGCAGCCATTGCCCACATACGTGGAAATAGCCACCTGTGAAACCTGGTGTCCCGCTTCTCGCCCGGGGCGGGGGCATCGACAAGGGCATGGACAACCCACGAGGCTCGATGGATTGCACTAGGTCAGCCAGACATACATAGCCGCCGCCACGGTGGTAGCCGATGCCAGCGTGGCGGGCTGAGTGGCGCCGCCCCCGGTGAACTTGGCCGCCAGGTACGGCGCCGTGGTGCCGAATCCGCTCGCGCCCTGCGTCATGATCGCCGTTGGCGTGGAGGCCGATGCGAATGACGGCGGCACCGAGTCCGTCAGGCCGAGTGAGAAGTAGAGGAACCGGTTGGGGGCGTTGGCCGGCGTGACCAGTACCGCTGATCCCAGCGTGAACGTGTAGAAGGTGTTGGCGGTGAACGGCGTCGACGTCGCGTCCGTGGACTGTGTCCCGAGGGCCGCTGGTGTCGCTATGCCGCTGAACAGCTGGGCGTTGCAGTGGGTGATCGTCCCGGCGGCGGCGCCACAGAGAACCGTGGCCTTGGTCAAGACCGTGCCCCAGTCGACCGGGATGGCCACGGCGTTGGCGACAGCGGTGACGCCGCCGGCCGCGCTGTCGGTGGCGTTGAAGCCGAACCAGTTGACATTCGTTTGTGCGGGCACGTTCGCCTGCGTGGCGTTGCTGAGGCCGCCGGTTAGTGCCTGGTACGGGTTCGACAGTGGGAACTGGGCGGCGACGAGGTCGCTCATGATGAGCTCGTCCTTTCGAGAGGGTTGGGGGCGTGGTTGCGTTGCATCTGGTCGGCCACGCCCGGGGCTGAGGCGAAAGGTTGAAAGCCCTCAGCCCCGGGGGCCGTGGTTCCTGCCGGGGCGCCAGATGGCTGGACGGGAGTCATCCGAACGCCACGGCAGAGATCTCGAATGGAACCGAGGCGGCCAGGCGCTCGGCGAGGAGCCGCGCACGCCATTTCTGGTCGAGTCGACGCCAGCGGGCATCCTCGGCGCGGTCGCGGTAGTAGTCGATGCTGTGCGGGTAGCGAATGGTGAGCTCGAGGTCGAGGCCGAGCTGCTTCGGCGACACCGGGTCGCCTGGGCGGGACTTGAGGCGCACCATCATGTAGGCGTACTCATCGGGGAACGTCTCGGCGACCTCGCACCACTCGTCGTCCGACAATGTGCGGACATCTCGATCCAGAAGCGCCTCGGCGCGTGCGGTTATCATCGCCGCCGGCCCGCGTCATTTCGGATCTTGATGTCGCGCATCCTGATGGCGCGGAGGCGGTACTGGTAGAGGCTGAGGTTGCCGCCGCGTCCTGGGCGGCGGGCGCGGGCGACGGCGAACGCCGCGTCGTTCGCCCCCTGATTACAAATCGAGCAGTCGCCCCGATGGATGTCAACGGCCTGGATCGTCCTGACCGTGTAGTCGTCGTTCCACGACTGATCCGTGACCCTAAAAGCGAAGGATGCGCCATCGATTAAACCGGCGCTGATGCGGCGCACGACTGCCTGGGCGTCGGGGTCGTCCCGGTCGAGTTGGGCGGAGAAGTGCAGTCCCTTGTGGTCCTCGGCCAGCGCGAGATGGCCGACTTGTCCAGGCGGCACCGTGGAGCGGGCGCTGGCCTGTCAATGCGGCAAGCGTCTCGCCATCCTCGAGATCTGCTCGGACCTCCCCCACATCGCCCCAGGCGAGGTCGCCGAGGGCATCTGGTTCGCCAAGACTCAGCGGGCGAGCGACTGGCGGCAGCTGATCTGTCCACAATGCGGCGAGCGCTGGCGAGGGCGCGCGAGTCATATCACCGAGCTCGTCCGGGTCGGGCTGGCCCACGGCGTCAACCGGGTGACGCTGGAGACGGGATTGCCGCCAACGCCGCCACCACGGCCGCATCGGGCGCCCTGGTCGGCCCTTCGGGTTCCCCCCGACCGCGCCCCCCAGTTGATCGGGGCGCGAGACACCCTCTAACCGAGCTCGAACGACGCCCCCAGTACGGACCCCATGAGATCGGCCGCGGCGCGGTCCCGTTCCGGTAGGGCGTGTGCGTAGCGGTCCAGCGTCATCGTGGCCCGAGCATGCCCGTGGCGTTCCGCCACCGTTCGGATGTCCACTCCCCCAGCGATCAGCGTGGTCACCGAGAAATGCCGCAGATCGTGGAATCTGTACGGCCATCGGTTCTTCGGGTGGAGGTCGTCTCTGATGGCTTCCGGCTGCTTCTTGCGTAGGCGCTTGAGCGCCGGCTCCTCCATCTTTTCGCAGAGCGCCTTGAATCGGTGGGTGAAGGTGTCGGGGCTGGCCGGCACGGCTCCGTTTGCGTTGTAGCTGAGGACGTAGGGGTCCTCCACCAGCGGCGAATCGGCCCGTTCGGCGAGGTCGTACATGTAGCCCCAACGCCGCCACAACACCTCGACGCAGATGGGATCCAGGGCGATCTGGCGGCTGGCGTGCGTCTTGGTCGGTCCCGTGTGCTGCTCCCCTTCCGCCACCGTCAGCGAGCGGGAGATTCGCAGCTTCCCGGCCTTCAGGTCGACGTCTGACCACTGCAGGGCGCACAGCTCGCCCCGCCTGGCCCCGGTGAGCGCCGCCAACGCCACGGCCGTGGCCGTCACTGGGTCCTCGGCCTCTGCCACCTTGAGCAGCTTGGTGAGCCGCTCGGCCGTCGGCACCAGCATCTCCTTGTGCTCTGGTGACGGCGGTGTGGCCCGGGCGGTCGGCGCAGTGTCGATCCATCCCCATTTGACCGCTTGTCGGCACGCCGCACTCAGGATCGAGTGGTACTTGTGGACGGTCGCGGGAGATAGACCCTTGGCGAGCCATTCCTTGTAGGCCTGGTCCAGCGTCCCGGCATCGAGCTTGCTGAGCTTGATGTGGCCGAGCTTCGGTCGGATCCGGGCCTCGATCTTGCGACGGTTCTCATAGGCCGTCCGCGGGCGCTGGCGCTGGCCCTCGGTGACCTCGAGCCATCGGTCGAGCAACTGGCCGACCGTCGCGGTCGTTCCGGTGTACTTGCCCGCCTCGACCTCGTTGACGAGCTTTGCCAGCTCCTTGCCGGCCTGCTTCTCCGTGCCCTTGAACGAGCGTGCGATCTGACGCGGTTTGCCGGTCACCGGATCGGGACCCGCAAATGCGCGCAGTTGCCAGCGTCCGGGGCTCCGTTCGCGCATTGTGCCCGGTCGAGTGCTCCTGGTTGTGGCCATGCCACATCCTACCAACATTTAGGACATTCGTAGGACTCCCGGTCTGCCCTACTCCTCGAAACTACCTCTGACCTGGTGGGCGCTGCGGGACTCGAACCCACGACCTCAGCCGTGTGAAGGCTGCGCTCTAACCAGCTGAGCTAAGCGCCCTTTTGGGATTTGCCGGACCACAACCGTAGCCTGCGTCACGTCGTCCACCTGCGGCGGTTGGGCGATTTGGGGGGTCCTAGTGGCACCGGTACCCTGAGTTCGGCATGATGTCCCCCGCCGGCAACGGCAGCAACAGCCCCCAGACCTGGAGTTCGCGGCTCCTGGGTGCGTTTACCGCACCCCGGGGGGGTACTGGCGGATCCAACGAGACCCCCCATACCGGTGAGATCCTGCCCGCCGAGGAGCGCAAGGCGGCCATGTCGGGCCTCGATCCGATGGAGACCAAGTGGAGCCTGGGGGCGTTCGTGCTGGCCACCGTTGCCGGCATTGCCATTCCCGCCTACATCATCGCCGAGAACAAGATCACCAAGAGGGGCAAGGACACCATCGCCGTCGCCCCAGACGCCAAGTTGCTGGGCGGGGTGCTCCTGTTGCTGTGCGTCATCGGGTTCCTGGCGTTGTGGAAGCGGAAGCGCACCCTCGTCGCCTTTGACCTCTTCCTGCTGGGATTCGGGTTCACGCTCTTCGTCGGGCTCATCGGGTTCGTCTTCATCCTCCTCGGCGGTTGGCTCATGCTGCGGGCCTGGCGCCTCAACAAGTACGGCACCACCAACTCCAAGGCGATTGCGAGTCAGGTGCGTGACCGTCCCCGCGGACGGGATCGAAAAGAGGCCGCCAAGACAACGGGGAAGGCAACCGGGAAGACACCCGCGAAGTCGGGTTCCCCCAAGCCGCCGACCGCCAACAAGCGCTACACGCCCAAGTCGGCACCCCGGAAGAAGATCCCCAAGCCCACCGAATAGTTCCCGTCTGGACGAGAGGCGGTCAGCCGGCCGGCACGACCAGGAGCGCGGAGCGCAGCAGCTGGAGCACGTCCGCCCGGCGGCGCACGAGCGAGCGGGCCGTCGGCTCCTCCCCCAGTGCCCGCAGCACCTCCACCTCGGTGACCATGCCGATCACCGTGGAGTAGATGGCCAGCAGCAACAGGCCCGGATCGTGCCGGCGCATCGTGCCCGCGTCCATCTCGGCCTCCAGGAACGAAGTGGCCCTCTCCACCAGCGGCCCGAGCGCGAGCGTCATCTGCGTCGCTGCCGGTGGCCCGAGCCGGCCCACCTCGCGCAGCAGCCCCAGCAGCTCGGGCTGGCGGGCGGCAAGCCGGAACACCGAGCGCACCACCGCCTCCACTCGGGCCCACCCCTCCCCCGCGCCCCGGAGCGCCGTCTCGAGCGCCTCGGAGAGGTCACGGGCGCTCCGCGCGATCACCGCCTCCAAGAGGGCGTCCTTGGAGGGGAACCAGTAGAGGATCGACTGCTTCGTGAGGTCCAAGCTCTTGGCCGTCGCGTCGAGCGAGGTTGCCTCATAACCCCTGGTGGCGAACGAAGCGAGCGCGGCATCGAGGATGCGGTGGCTGGTCGCGGGGGTCGGCACTTACCAAATGGTAGACAGATTCGGGCTCCGGTGCTAGAAAATCCCGGTGCCGATCGAGCGGGACCTCCGTGGCAAGCGCTTCTTCATCACTGGCGCCACGGGCTTCCTGGGCACCGCCCTGGTCGAGCGGATCCTGCGCTGCGTCCCCGAGGCCGAGATCACCGCCCTGGTGCGGCCGGGGCGCCGGGCCGACGCCTCGGCACGGCTGGCTCGTGAGGTGATCAAGAACGACTGCTTCGACCGTCTGCGCTCCGAGTTGGGCGAGGGCTTCGCCGGTGAGGTGGCCCGGCGGGTGAAGGCCGTCGCCGGGGATGTGGGTCGCGACGGGCTCGGGCTCGACGACGAGGGTCGGGAGGCCCTGGCCGGCGCGGGGGTCGTCATCCACTCGGCCGCCACGGTGTCCTTCGACGCCCCGCTCACCCAGGCGGTCGAGATCAATCTTCTGGGCCCGTCACGCGTGGCTGCCGCGATCGCCGAGGTCGGCTCGGAGGCACACCTGCTCACGGTCTCGACCGCGTACGTGGCCAGCACGCACCAGGGCGAGGCCAAAGAGGAGCTCCTGACTGAGAACCGGTTCACCCTCGACGTTCCCTGGGAGGACGAGGTGGCGTCGGCACGGCGGCTCCGCGCTGACTTGCAGGCCGAGTCGCGCAAGCCAGAGCGGCTACGCGAATTCACCAAGAGGGCGCGCACGGAAATCGGGGCAGCCGGTGATCACCTGATAGCGGCGCGGGCCGAGAAGTCGCGCGAGGAATGGGTCAGCGACGAGCTGGTGAAGGCGGGCGCGGCGCGCGCACTGTCGCTGGGATGGCCGGACGCCTACCCCTTCACCAAGGCGTTAGGCGAGCGGGCGCTCGTCGAGCAGTGGGAGGGCCGGGTTCCGATCACCTTCGTGCGCCCGTCGATCATCGAGTCCGCCGTCGCAGAGCCGCGTCCGGGCTGGATCCGCGGCTTCCGCATGGCGGAGCCGATCATCGTCTCCTACGCGCGTGGCCTGCTGCGCGAGTTCCCCGGTGTGCCCGAGGGCATCGTCGACGTCATCCCGGTCGACCTGGTCGTGGCGGCCATCCTGGCCGTGGCGGCGCGCGGGCCCGAGGCGGGACGGCCAAAGGTGTACCACGTCGCCTCGGGCGTACGGAACCCGCTGCGCTATGGGCGCCTGGTCGAGCTCTCGACCGACTTCTTCCAGCGGAACCCGCTCTACGACGACCGTGGTCAGCCCATCAACGTGCCGGAATGGTCCTTCCCCGGCCGGGGGCGCGTGCAGCGGCAGCTCCGCCGGGCCGACGCCGTCATGTCGTTCGCGGAGAAGCTGCTCACTGCCTTGCCGATCCGGGGGAAGCAGGCGCAGCTGGCCGCCCGGATCGAGGACCGTCACGCACTCGCCAAGCGCGCCCTGGGCTACGTCGAGCTGTACGGCGCGTACACCGAGACCGATGCGCGCTACCGGGTCGACAATCTCATGGAGCTTTGGGAGGCGTGCGACGGCGAGGACCACGAGCGATTCGAATTCGATCCAGGTTCCATCGACTGGGACCAGTATGTGCACGAGATCCACCTGCCGTCGGTGCTCGAGCACACGCGGGTGCGCACGAAGCCCGGGAAGTCAGTGGTGGACAAGCGGCCGGATCGGCAGCGCAAGGCGATCCTGTCGCCGGACCGGCATCTCGCGGTGTTCGACCTCGAGCACACCCTCATGTCCTCCAACGTCGTCGACACGTACGCCTGGCTGGCCAGCCGCCACCTGTCACCGTCGCGGCGAGCGCGCTTCGTCGCCGATCTGGCGCGCCAGGGACCGTCCCTCCTCGCGCTGGACCGGCGGGACCGCGGCGACTTCTTGCGCGCGTTCTACCGGCGCTTCGAGGACGCGCCCATCGAACAGCTGCGGGCGGACTCGTGGGAGCTGTTCCACCGCCAGTTGCTCACGCGGTCGTTCCCCGACGGGTTCGCACGGGTGCGGGCACACCGGGCCCTGGGGCACCGGACGCTGCTGATCACCGGGGCGCTGGACTTCATCATCGAGCCGATCCGACCGCTGTTCGACGACATCGTCTGCGCGGAAATGGAGACGCGCGACGGGCGGCTCACCGGGCACCTGACGACGCTGCCGCCGATCGGCGAGGCCAGGGCGTTGTTGCTGGCCGACTACGCCGAGGAGCACTCGCGGTCGCTGGAGGAGTCCGTCGCCTACGCCGATTCGGCGAGCGACCTGGCGATGCTCGAGGCGGTCGGCTTCCCGGTGGCCGTCAACCCCGAGTCCCGGCTCTCGGCCATCGCCCGGCGCAGGGGTTGGCACGTGGAGCACTGGGCCAAGGCGCTGGGCGGGTCTCACCGGCCGCTGCCGCTGGGCCCCTTCGACGTCAAGTCGCCGAAGGCGGTCATGGGCCGGTGAGCACCCTCCTGTTCGAGCGGTCGCTGCCGCGCTTTGCCGCGGCGCGGGTGGTGTCCACCCTGGGCTCGGGACGCGGCGCAGGGGTGGGGCCGTTGCGGCTGGTCGAGCGCGACGCACCGGCCGTGCCAGCCGAGGGGTGGGTGCACGTCGATCCCGTGCTGTCGGGCATCTGCGGTTCCGACCTCGCCACCCTGGACGGCCGCAGTTCGCGCTACTTCGAGGACATCGTGTCGTTCCCCTTCGTGCCGGGTCACGAGGTCGTCGGCACGGTCGCCGAGGACGCCGTCGGCGCGGACGGCGCAGTGCTGGCCGCGGGGAGCAGGGTCGTGCTGCAGCCGGTGCTCGGATGCACAGCACGCGGGATCGAACCGCCCTGCCCCGCCTGCCAGGCCGGGAACGTCGGGAACTGCGGGAATCTCGCCTTCGGCCACATCCGGCCCGGCCTGCAGACAGGGTTCTGCGCCGACACGGGTGGCGGCTGGTCGACGTCGGGGCTCGTCGCCCACTCCAGCCAGCTCTACGGGGTGCCCGAGGGCCTGAGCGACACGGACGCCGTGACCGTCGAGCCGGTGGCCTGCGCGGTGCACGCCGTGCTCGGCGCACCGATCGCCGAAGGTGACGTCGTGGCGGTGGTCGGCGCAGGCACGCTCGGCCTGCTGGTGACGGGAGCGCTCAGCCACCTGGCGTCGATCGGGCGCTGCCCAGTGCCGTCGGTGGTCCTGGTCGGGGCACGCTACGCGCACCAGCAACGCCTGGCGCGCGAGTTCGGCTGCACCGAGGCGCTGCCCCCCGATCAGCTGGCGCGGGCGGTGCGCCGGCACTCGCGGTCGCTGTCCTACGGCGGTGCTTCGGGCGTGACCGCGACCCTCTCGGGGGGCGCCGACGTCGTGCTCGACTGCGTGGGCAGCCCCGAGTCGATCGCCCAGTCGTTGGCCATGGTGCGCCCGCGCGGGACGGTGTCGCTGGTCGGCATGCCGGGCAAGGTGACGGTGGACCTGGCGCCGCTGTGGCACCGCGAGGTGCGTCTGGCCGGGGCGTACGCCTACGGGACGGAGCGAGGTGCCGGCATGGACGACCGCGTGTCCACGTTCGCACTGGCTTTCGAGGTCGTCGCCGCCCAGCGCACGGGGCGGCTGGTGTCGGCCACCTATCCCCTCACCCGTTTCGAGGACGCGGTGGCCCACGCGGGCGCCGCCGGACGGCGCGGAGCCGTGAAGATCGCATTCGACGTACGGAAAGGACCTGCCCGATGAGCCGCCGACCCGGCTTCGTCCTCGAGGTGGACAAGTCGACCCCACCGACTCTGGTCTGGAACGGCGAGGGATTCACGCTCGAGACGCTCCCCGAGGGGAGCCGGGTGATCTACGCACCCGAACCGATGAAGGCGATCGACGACCCCTACCGGGCCATCCGTCATGCGCTGCTGCACCCCGTGGGCGACCGCGACCCTCTTCCGGCGCTGCTCCGTCCCGGCATGAAGCTCACGATCTGCTTCGACGACGTGTCCCTGCCGCTGCCACCGATGGAGGCACCCGACATCCGGCAGATGGTCATAGAGACGGTGCTCGACATGGCGGCGGAGGCGGGCGTGGACGACGTCGTCCTCGTGGCCGCGCTGGCCCTGCACCGCCGTATGACCGAGGAGGAGCTGCGCCACGCGCTCGGTAACCGGGTCTACGACGCGTTCGCGCCGCACGGCCTGCTCACCCAGCACGACGCCGAGGACCCCGACAACCTCATCCACCTGGGCCAGACGGATCAGGGAGAGGACGTGGAGATCAACAAGCGGGCGGCCACGTCGGACCTCCTCGTGTACGTCAACATCAACCTCGTCTCCATGGACGGCGGCCACAAGAGCGTCGCGACCGGCCTGGCCAGCTACAGGAGCCTGCGTCACCATCACAATCCGCAGACCATGCGCCAATCGAAGTCGTTCATGGACCAGCCGTCTTCCGAGCTGCATTCCTCGAATTGGCGCATGGGCCACCTCATCGCCGAGTCGGGCGTCAAGATCTTCCAGATTGAGACGACGCTCAACAACGACACGTTCCCGTCGAACTTCCAGTTCCTGCAGAAGCGGGAGTGGGAGTGGTCGCTGCGCGACCGTGCGACCTTTGCCGCGTCCTCGACGGCGCTGTCCAAGACGCCGCCCAGGATCGCCCGCCAGATCTTCCAGTCCATCAAGTCCCCCCACGCGCTGACATCGGTGCAGGCGGGCGAGGTGGAGGCGGTCCACGCCCTGACGACCGCGAACGTGTGGGCCCAGCAGGGCGTCGACGTCGAGGGCCAGACCGACATCCTCACGATGGGGCTGCCCTACATCTGCCCCTACAACGTCAACTCCATCATGAACCCGATCCTGGTCGCCTGCCTCGGCCTGGGGTACTTCTTCAATATGTACCGGGGGAAGCCCCTGGTGCGCGAGGGCGGTGTCGTGATCATGCGGCACCCGACCCGACCCGAGTTCCACCCGGGACACCACCCGAGCTACATCGACTTCTACGAGCAGGTGCTGACCCAGACAATCGATCCCGTGCAGATGCACAAGGAGTTCGAGGAGTCCTTCGCGACCGACCCGTGGTACGTACACCTGTACCGGACGGGTCACGCGTATCACGGCGTCCACCCGTTCTACATGTGGTACTGGTGCACCCACGCGCTGGCGCACGTGGGCCGGGTCATCGTCGTCGGCGGGGACGCCAAGGCCGTGCGCCGGCTCGGATTCTCCCCGGCCAGCTCGCTCAACGACGCTCTCGAGATCGCCTCCGATGTGGTCGGCCCCTCCCCCACGCTGACCCACATGCACAATCCACCGATCTTCATGTCGGACGTGCACTGATGGCCGGCTCGGGGATCCTCGGCCGGGTGCGGTCGGCCCGCTTCCCCCTGGCCGCGCCCTCGTGGCCCACGACGGTCGAGCGGCCCGACCCCGAGCGCAAGGTCGGGCTGGACTACGACAACGAGTGGTCCCGCCGCTACCCGGTCCGGTTGGCCCGGGCCGTGGTCATGGACAACGTCACCCGGCCCGCAGCGCGGCTGCTGGCGCCGGCGACCGTGCGCGGCTTGGAACACCTGCAGCACGTCGAAGGGCCCGTGATCTTCGCGGCCAACCATGCCAGCCACATCGACACGCCCCTGCTCCTCACGACGCTGCCGGTGGAGTTCCGCCACCGCACCATCGTCGCGGCCGCCTCGGACTACTTCTTCGACCGCACCTGGAAGTCGGTGCTGTGGTCGTTCGCCCTGGCGGCCATCCCCATTGAGCGGAGCAAGGTGAGCCGGAGGTCGGCCGACACGGCCGCCCAGGTCATTGAGGACGGCTGGAACCTCGTCATCTTCCCCGAAGGTGGGCGCTCGCCCGACGGCTGGACCCAGCCCTTCCACGGCGGGGCCGCCTACCTGGCCCGACGCACCGGGCGCCCCGTGATCCCGGTGTACCTCCACGGCACCCGCCACGTGCTGCCCAAGACGGCGGAGTCGGGGGCGAGGGCACCCGGAGGCTCCGGCACCGAGTCACGTCTCGGCGGCCGCCTGCGGCGCTCCCCCATCGCCGTGCTGTTCGGGGCACCCATGACGCCTGACGAGGGCGAGAGCGCCCGCCGTTTCTCGGGCCGGGTTGAGGCTGCCGTCGCCACACTGTCACGCGAGGTCCACTCCGACTGGTGGCAGGCTCGGCGCGCGGTCAGCGCGGTCGCGCCCGTGGACGGTGCCGAGACGGCCCACCGGGGCCCCGATGCCTCGGCCTGGCGCCGCGCCTGGGCGCTCGACGATCCGCCGCCCCGCCGGGGCGACAAGGAGTGGCCCGACTGACCGGGAGCTCGTGCCTCGGTCAGTCGCGCCGCTCCCGCTCGTCCTCCACGACGAGCGCCGTCCGCCTCGAATCGCGGCCAGGCCGCTCCGTTCCCCCCAAGCAAGTCACCCCCAAAGGCAGGGCCGGCATATTGACGGCGATACCGCCAGCCGGGTTCCGCCTCGGGCACCTGGACCACTACGTGCCGCACGCGCCCCGTGCCAAGCTGGCCGCATGCAACCCGACCGCACCATCGTGGGCCCGCGTGCGGGGATCCGCTGGTTCCTGGCGGGCTACGCCGGTGTCGCCGGGTTCCTTCTCCTCGAGGCGACCGTGCGGCAGCCGGGGTCGGCCTCCGATCGGCACGCGTCGAAGGAGGACGCCGGGAGCACCCGTGGGATCGTCACGGCATACCTGCTCGCCGCGCTGAGCGCCCCACTGTTGCGCCGGTTGCGGGTACGCCCGCTTCCCGCCGTCTGCGCACCGCTGGGACTTGCCGTCCTGGCGGCCGGGCTGGCGCTTCGCGTGTGGTCGATGCAGACCCTGTCGGAGGCTTACTCGCGCACGTTGCGCGTGACGAATGAGCAGAGCGTGACCGACGATGGCCCTTACCGCCACATCCGACACCCCGGCTACCTCGGTTCGCTGCTCATCTGGTCCGGGTTCGCCCTGTCCTCGGGCAGCGTCGTCGTCGTCGGCAGCGTGCCCGCGCTCCTCCTCCCGGCCTATGCGCACCGGATGGACGCCGAGGAGCGCCTGCTCGACCGTGACCTCCCCGGCTACGAGGACTACCGCGGCCACACGAAGAAGCTGGTCCCGGGACTCTGGTAGCGCGCCGTCAGCCAGGGAGCAGCGAGCGCGAGACGAGAATCACCGTCTCGGCCAGACCGGCATCGCGATGCACCAGACCCGCCTGGTAGTCGGGGTCCCGGATCATGTCGACGAAGGCGGCCCCGTCGGGGTACTGCATGACCGCGACCTGGTCCCAACGTCCGGTCTGTCCGATCAGTACCTGATAGACGTCGTTGTAGAGCGTGAGCTCGCCCCCGCGGCGCAGCACGTGCCCGAGCGCGATCGCTCCGTAGCGGCCGTATGCCTCGGCTCCTGAGAGGCCCGTTTCCGCCAGTTCATGGCCCTCCGGGTAATCCGCACGGCTGCGGTAGGCCAAGAGGTTCACGAACTGCAAGGGGCCTTCGTGACCGGACTGGAGCAGCGTGCGCAGTTGCGATTCGTTCGGATTGATGCCGCCCATGCCGTGCGCGCCCAATTCGCGGATCACGGCCTCCGTGTCGTCGGCACTCCATCGTGGCAATTCCACCACCTTCCCGAACCGCTGCTGCAGCATGGTACCAACGGTGCCATGCTGCTCCGGGCGCGTGCGGCACCCGACCGAGAGGAGCCCAATGCAGACGATCGTTCTCGGCAGCGGTAGCCCGCTTCCCGATGCGGAGCGTGCCGGACCCTCCACCTTGATCCGCACGGAGCTCGGTGACCTGCTGTTCGACTGCGGGCGAGGCGTCCTCATGCGCGCCGCGGCCGCCGGCTCGAGCGCAGGGGCCCTGCGCGGCCTGTTCCTGACCCACCTGCACAGCGATCACACGACCGATCTCAACGACGTCTTCACATCTCGGTGGGTGACGTCGTTCCAGCCCAACCCACTCCCCGTGTTCGGCCCGCACGGCAGCACCCGACTGCTCCAGGCGACGGAGGCGATGCTCGAGCTCGACATCGGCTACCGCCTGGCCCACCACGCGGACCTTCAGTGGCGCCCGTCGGCCGACGTCACCGAGTGCGAGCGTGGTCTGGTGCTCGAGGGGGGACCGGTACGCGTCACGGCCGCCCCCACCGACCATGCACCGGTGCGCCCCACCGTCGGGTACCGGATTGAGGAGGGCGCCGCATCCGTCGTGATCGCAGGCGACACCGTCCCGTGTCCGGGCCTCGACGAGCTGTGCGCTGGGGCCGACATGCTCGTCCACACCGTCGTCCGCCGCGACCTGATCGAGCCGCTCGGCCTGGCCAGGCTGACCGATGTCCTGGACTACCACTCCTCCGTGGAGGACGCCGCCCGGACGGCCGCCCGCAACGACGTCAGCACCCTCGTCCTGACGCACCTCGTGCCCGCACCACAGCCCGGTACGGAGGACGAGTGGGCCGCTCTGGCGAAGGAGCACTTCGGCGGCACGGTCGTGGTGGCGAAGGATCTCCTCTCCCTCGAGGTCACCCGCTCGGCGTGACGCGGGATCCCGATGCGTTCCGCGAGGCCTCCGCCTTCTACATGGCGGGGCGGCCTCCCTATTCGCGTCAGCTCCGGGCCACGCTGCGGCGCGAGCTCACGCTCGACGGACACGGACGCCTGCTCGACGTCGGCTGCGGACCGGGGGTCCTCACGGTCGAGCTGGCACCGGACTTCGACGAGTCGGTCGCCGTCGACCCCGATCCCGGGATGCTCGCCGAGGGCCGGCGCCGGGCGGAGGCAGCCGGGATGAGTGCCATCCGTTGGGCCCGGGGGGTGGCCGAGGATCTCGCCAGCCTCGCCACCGGCCCCTGCCGGCTGGTGACGTTCGGTCAGTCGTACCACTGGACAGCAGGCGTGCCGGTGCTCGACGCGGTGCACGAGCTCCTCGAACCGGGGGGCGCCGTGGCGCTGATCGGCCACTGCGCCGAGGGTCGGCCCGAGCCTCCGGGGCCGGCGCGCCCTCGCATCCCCGAGGTCGAGATCATGGCGCTCGTGAAGCAGTTCGCCCACGAAGACCCGTCACTACTGGCCAAGCGGGGCGGGGCGACACCGCACCTGTACGAAGCGGACCTGCGCGCATCACTCTTCGGCCACTGCCGGACGGTCTATGCGCCGGGCCGACCGGACATCGTGCGCGACGTGGACTCGATCGTGGCGGGCTACTACTCCACGTCCTACGCCGCGCCTCGCCGCTTCGGCGACTCGAGGGCGGCCTTCGAGGCCGCGCTGCGTGAGCTGCTGCGGGAGCACTCTCCCGAGGGCTTGTTCTGGGACTGGCCGGGCGACACGGAGATCGTGCTGGCCACCACGTAGCGACGGGGTCGTCAGAAGGCGATGGCACCCAGCTGGGCGCGCGGGTCGCTCGTCGGCACGATCTCCTTGCCCAGCGGTGCGATGGCGACGGCGGCCAGCTTGAAGTTCCCCAGCCCGAGCGGGATGCCGATGATGGTCAGGCAGAGCACCAGCCCCAGGACAACGTGCGCCAGGGCCATCCACACGCCCACCAGGACGAACCAGATGACGTTGGCCACCGCGGAGGGCGCGCCCGCATCGGGCTTGCGCACCAGCGCCCGACCGAACGGCCACACCACGAAGGCGGAGAGGCGAAAACACGCCACGCCGAAGGGAATCGTGATGACCAGCAGACAGAGCACGATTCCGGCGATGGCGTAGCCGATGGCGAGCCACAGGCCCGAGAGGACGAACCACAGCACGTTCAGCAGTGTCCGCATGGGGTCGCCTCCCTCTACTTGCGCCTGCGCAGTCGCCCCTTGCGGCGCCCGACGCCGAGCCGCTCGTCGCGCAGGCTCTCCGACGCCGAGTCGTCGAGTGGCTCGAGATCGGCGTCAGCGAGCGCCCAGGAGAGCAGCAGGTCGGCCAGCGCCGGGTTGCGCGCCAGCACCGGACCGTGCAGGTAGGTCCCGACCACTCGGCCGCCGACAGCCCCCTCGCCGCCACCGTCGCCGTTGCCGATGCCCGAGGTGACCCGACCCAACGCGACGGTGCCCTCCCCCAGCCTCGTCCGGCCGCCGTGGTTCTCGAATCCCGTCAGTACGGGGAGACCCTCGATGCCCTCGGGCTCGGCCACCACCTCACCCACTGCACGCGGGCCCGTTCCCTTCACGGTCTCGACGTCAAGGAGCCCCACGCCCTCGTGGGGCTCGCCGTCGGCACCGGGGAAGCTCCGCCCCACCACCTGGAAGCCGGCGCACACCGCCAGCACCACGGCACCGCCCGCCACCCGCCGGGCCAGCGTCCCGTCGTCGATGAGCATGCGAGCGGCGCGAACCTGCGGCCCGTCCTCGCCCCCGCCGAGGCAATAGATGTCCGCCTCGGGTAGCGCGCGGTCCGATGCCGCCTGCAGCAGCTCGGCGTCAATGCCCCGCCACTCGGCGCGCCGGGCGAGGATGAGCCCGTTGCCCCCGTCCCCGTACGTGCCCAGCAGGTCGGGATACACCACGGCGACGCGCAGCGGTCCGCTCACTGCGGCGCCCCGAGGAGGTCGTGGAACGCCGTGTAGTTCCCGATCACGTCGACGACCGCGCCGGTGCCGTCGGCCGCCTTCGCGACGGCCTGGACCGGGTCGGGCTCCGTCGTGTGCGCGACACCCGCGTAGTGCAGGCGGACGGAGAGATCGCGGAAGCGGTCGCCGGTGGCCACCACGGTACGACCGACCAGCCGCTCGTAGGGCACGTCCCACAGCCAGCTGGGGTCCGCTCCGTCAGCCACCCGCGCGTTGATGCTGACCACCAGGGGCGCGTCCGACCCGGCCACCAGGTCGAGCAGCTCGTCCCACCCGGCGGGGTTCTTGGCCAGCATGAGGCGGGCCTGCACCGCGCCGAAGGAGCGCACGGTGAAGCGGCCGGCCACCTGCTCGACGTGCTCCATCGCCTCGAGCGCCGTGAACGCGTCGACGCCACACGCTTCGGCCGCGACCGTCGCCATGAGCGCATTGGCCTGGTTGAACCGACCCGGCAGCGTCAGCCGAACCGGATGTGTCCTGCCGTCGGCCCACACCCCGCCCGCCGCGCCGTCCGCCGAGAGCACGAGCGTCGCCTCCGGCTCCGGGCGGGCGAACCCGCACCCCGCGCACGACCACCCCGCCTCGTTGAACTCGATGCGACCCTCACAGGCCGGACAGCCCACCGCATCGAATTGCCACCGCAGGCCGGCTCCCACCCAGTGCACGTCACGGGCCACGCCCGCGCTCCAGGCCACGAGCGGGTCGTCAGCGTTGGCGACGACATGGGTGTGCGGCGCCGCGGCCAGTGCCGCCCGCCAGCGACCCGCCACCATGCGCACCTCGTTCGTGCGGTCGAGC
>Ga0116215_1001197_pt1 | contig 17727 bp, 17 predicted proteins | sample Sb_taG_7_FD_89698 | JGI IMG/M metagenome (GOLD analysis project Ga0116215, IMG submission 89698) | Peat soil microbial communities from Weissenstadt, Germany - Sb_50d_2_FS metaG | ecosystem: Environmental > Terrestrial > Soil > Wetlands > Peat | place: Germany: Weissenstadt | collected 2010-09-21
CTCCGGAAGACGCTGCTAGAACAATCCCGGCAGAAATCGCGGCTTCGAGCCCATCGCTGCGCGATATTGCGGGCTGGACATCAGCATTTCTTCTTCCACGTGAATTCGCGAGCGCAGAATCGCGATGTGCGCCACCGTGCCCCAGATGGCCGTGATCCACGCGGTATAAATCAGCGGAATCGCGAGCAACTCCAAAAACACCGCCAGGTAATTGGGATGACGCACCCACTTGTAAGGCCCGCTCGTCACCACGCCCAGTGAAGTCGAAGCCATCACCTGGACATTCCAATGGCTCGCCAGCGTACGAATCACCCACCACCGCAGCAGAATCGAAAATGCGAGAACTGCGAGCGACACCGCAGCCAAGGGCACGATCAATGGCCGGTGCAAAAAAATCACTTCGAGCGCAGACGAAATCAGCACCGCGATATGCAGCATCACCATCCACCGAAATCGCGGCTCGCCGACTTTCGCGACGCCTTTTTCCGCCATCCGCCGCTGGTTCCGCGCCGAAATCTGCAGCTCGCCCAAGCGCACCGCGGCGACGAAGAGCAGCAAAATCAGATACGCGATGAAACTCTGATTCATGGAAGGGTCAGACTGCAGCCAGAAGCCGAATTGCGCACCCCGAAGATTTCCACCCGCCGGCCAACGTCACGCCCAGCGCATCAGCAGCATTTCCGTAGTGAAACCGGGGCCGAACGCGGCCATCATTCCGTACTTCCCGGATTCCACCTTTTGCTTTGTGATCCATTCGTGCAAAACGAAAAGCACCGACGCGCTCGAGAGATTTCCATACTCGGAAAGAATGTCCCACGAAGGCTGCGTCTCGCAGCGGCAAATCCCCAGTTCCGTTTCCATGTAGTCGAGCAATTTGCGCCCGCCGGGATGCAGCAGGTAGGCAGCTAGATCGCTCGTCCCCAGATGAAAGCGCCCGAGAAACTTCTCAACGACTCCGCGGATCCCGCCGCGCAGCAATTCCGGCACATCCTTCGAGAGAACGATATGGAATCCTTCATCCTTGAGATCGAATCCCATGGCGTCGAGCGAATTCGGCATCAGAAAAGGCTCAGCGCCAACTACGCGCGGGCAGCCGCTGCGCTCGTCACTCGTGAGAATCACCGCGCCGGCGCCATCTCCAAAGAGAATGCTGGAAATCAAATTCGCCGGGGTAAAATTGCGCCGCTGAAAAGTAAGGCTCGGCAATTCCACCGAAATCACCAAAATGTTCCTATTCGGCCCAGCCTGCAAAAAATCATGCGCCCGCGCCAGCGCCGAAGCCCCGGCGGCGCAACCCAGCTCCGTAATCGGTAAACGGCGCACATCGCGGCGGAATCCCATGCTCTCGATGAGATAAGCATCCAGCGAAGGAATCATGTAGCCGGTGCAGGAAACGGTGATGATCCAGTCGATGTCTTCCGGCTGCATCTTCGCGCGCGCCAGACAATCCTCGGCCACCTGCCGCCCCAGCCGGATGGCGTGCTCCTGATATTCAAGGCTCGTCTGCGTCAGCGCCCGCGGCTGCACCGTATATTCCAGCGGAAAAATCGTGTGGCGCTTCTTGATATGCGAATTTTCGACGATCGAGAACATGCCGTCCAAGCGGCTGCCCTCGAGATGAAAAATCGACTGGATGTGAGCTTTTACGTCGTCGGCGGTGATCACGTGCGGCGGAACGGCCGTCGCAGTCGCGACGATGGTCGCCGGCAATCCGTTGCCGTTACCGTTCGAAGAATGTCCGGGCATCAATCCGCCGCTCCGCGCGTACTCGCGCTTGAACTCTTCCGCACGCCGAGCCGCGCGCGGGATCTCGTACAGTTAGGCCGCAAACCTTACCCCCGCTCGGGACTCTTCGCAAGCGCGGGGCGGGACCCGGAGGGGACGTACCTTGAGCAGCCCCAGGCAGGAGGAAGCATATCAAATTCGGGGCGCAGTTCGGGCTTTAGATTTCTTGCAACGCCAAAAGATGACAATAGGCGCCCGGCCGGCTGCCACCGGGCCGTTTTTCGCACCATTGCGCCAATCGTATTGTTTGCATTCCTTCACACTTTCGGCTAGGTTTTCTTAGTAAGGCAGCCCTAGGCTCCAGCGCAGCAAATTCATACCGGAGTCCCCGACGAGGCGGCCGCTATAGCAGCGCGCAAACATGGATTTAACCAAGAGGATTTCTGATGCCTGACTCCGTCGAGGAGAAAGTGATCGCCACGCTCGCTGCGGTGAAACGCATTCCCGCCGAGCAAATCAAATTGGATTCGTCGCTGCAGGATCTCGGAGTCGATTCACTCGACACCTTCACGCTGCTCTTCGAACTGGAGAGCAAGTTCAACATCTCCATCCCCGACGACGAGGCGCGCAACATCCGCACCGTAAACGACATCGTCACAGGCGTCCAAAAGATTCTTGATGCCGGCAAGGACGGCTCGACTCTGGGTACGACCGCGCCGGCGAGCTAGCGGATGGCCGATCGCAGAGTCGCCATCACCGGCGTGGGCGTGATTTGCGCCGCAGGATCGAATGTGCCAGATGCCTGGGCCTCGATACGCCGCGGCGTCTCCTCCATCGGACAAATTACTTCCGTTGATGCTTCCCTTCTCCGGTTTCAGAACGGCGCCGAGGTGCGCGATTACGATTCCGCGAAGTATTTCGAGGGCAGCCGCGCCGATCATCTCGACCGCTTCGCGCAATTCGCCGTAATCGCCGCCCGCGAAGCTGTAGCCGATGCCGGCATCGAGTTCACCCCGGAACTCCGCGAGAAAACGGCGGTCGTCTGCGGCTGCGGCGGAGGCGGCCAGATCACGCAGGATGCCGGCTACGTGGATCTCTACCAGCGCGGTAAGTCGCGCGTGCATCCAATGATCGTCCCGCGAACCATGGCCAGCAGCGGCGTCAGCCACGTCACCATGGAATTCGGCATTTGCGGACCGTCGTACACAGTTTCCACAGCCTGCTCATCTTCGAATCACGCGATTGGCCAGGCATTTCATATGGTTCGCCGCGGTGAGGTGGAAATGGCGCTGACGGGCGGCAGCGAAGCTCCGTTTGCCATGGGCTGCCTGAAGGCCTGGGAAGCGATGCGTGTGATCGCGCCGGATACGTGCAGGCCGTTCTGCGTCGATCGGCGCGGAATGATCCTTGGCGAAGGCGCCGGGATCATCGTGCTCGAGCCGCTCGAAGCCGCGCGCGCTCGCGGCGCGAAAATCTACGCCGAAATCCTCGGGTTCGGCATGTCCGCCGACGCGCATCACATCACCCAGCCGACCGTCGAAGGCCCGGCCCGCGCCATCCGCGGCGCGTTAGCCGACGCCAAGCTCGCGCCCGAGCAAATCGGCTACATCAATGCCCACGGCACCGCCACGCCTGGCAACGATCCCGCCGAAACCAGCGGCATTCGCAAAGTCTTTGGCCCGCACGCCGACCGGCTCGCGGTTAGCTCGACAAAATCGATGCACGGTCACGCGCTAGGCGCCGCAGGCTCAATCGAGGCCGTAGTGACCATCATGGCGCTTCATGACGGCGTCCTGCCGCCCACAGCAAATTTCACCCAAGCCGATCCCGCCTGCGACTTGGATTACATTCCCAACGCCCCGCGCAAAGCCAGCGTCGAAGCCGCCCTATCAAATTCCTTTGCCTTCGGCGGCCTAAACGCCGTCCTAGCTTTCCGCAACTCGAAGTAGCGCCGGCGTCCCCGCCGGCATCTTACGACGCAACCTCTCGCCACATTTCGAGAATCAGCGCGGCGCGACACGCAACACTATGACGGTTCTTTCTGTTGAGGGTAGCGGGTTCGCGCACGACGATAGCGTTCGCCGACGATTGAACTCGTAAGATGCCGGCGGGGACGCCGGCGCTACTTTCGAATCGCTCTACGAGGCAAGCCAAAACAGCGGAATCAATCCGAGTGCGGCATACACCAACAGCAGCGCCAGACTCTGGGTTCCCGTCTTGCGGTCGCCAAACGCATAAGCATATCCACCCTTGACGATATTGTTGCTGGCAGCAGCCACGAACACGCCGGCAGCCGCAAGCGCCAGCGGCGTGGTAGTTCCCACCGTGTTAGCCAGTCCGAGAATGAACGGCGTGATATCCGTAAAGCCCGTCAAAGCTGCCAGCGCATAAACTCCGCCGCGTCCGAGATACAGCACCGCGTAATGAGTCAGCGCCAGCATCACGACGAAGATCACCGCGAAGAAAAATGCCGCGCTCAATTCCAGGGGGTTCGGCGCCATCTTCTCGCTCTTCACTTCACCCGTTTCCGGGTCCCGGCGCGCCGCCCAGAACCCTCCCACGACGATCCCGCCGACCGCAAGCACAAGCATCGGCACAAGAACTCTCCGCGCCAGTTCCACACTAAAGAGCGCGACGAGTATGATCGTGCGAACGTACATCACGCTCGATGCCAGCAAGATCGCCCCTGAAAAAAGATGCGGCCGATCCTCTTCCTTCGCATGCTTCGCGAGCACTACCGTCGCCGCCGTTGAGGAATAAAGCCCGCCGAGAATCGCCGCGAGAAGTATTCCGTTCTTCCCGGTCGTCCACAGTTGCAGCAGGTAGCTCGCATACGAAACCGCGCTCACAGCCACAACCACCAGCCACGTTTTAAATGGATTGAAGCCGAACGGTCCGTAAGTCTGATTAGGAACAACGGGCAGAATCACCGCCGTCAACAAGAGAAACTTGGTGAACGTGAAAATTTGGTCGCCGGGCACCCGCTTCGAAAGAGTCTCGAGGACTGTCTTCAATTCGAGCAGCAAAAGCGAAATCACCGCCAGCGCCGTCGCCACCCAATACTGATCGCGTGCGACCAGCGCGCCAACCACATAAGTCGCGAGGCCCGAGATCTCCGTCGTAACGCCTGCCGCTTCCGATTTCTGCAATTTGTGCTGGTAGCTGAGCCACAGGAAAGCCCCCACAACACCGAAGCCGACGGTGACGGGCCAAACGGAGGTCGCATCAAGCTGCGCCAGCGCCAGTCCAATCAAGCCAATCAGCGGAAACGTCCGCACTCCGCCAAATAGGTAGCCCAATTCGCCCGTCCGGCGTTCCTCCCGCTCCAGCCCGATCAGAAACGAAAGCAGCAGCGCCAGCAGAATCTTGAAGACCTCCGCCGGCATCATGTGCAAAAGTTGCTCAACCACACGCGCCTCTCAACTCGTTCTTCCGAGCGAATCACCCAACTGCAGTTTTGAACGAATGCCCCGACGGGAGGTTACCGGAGAAGCCGCCGGAACTCAATCTGGCGCGGTATGCAGATCACGGCTGCGGCGGCGCGGAAATCGAAGGCCCCCATCCGGTCGGCTGGTCCACCCAATGCCGGCTGAAGTAATCCGAAAGCGTAAACGTCATCAGAATTGCCAGCCAGAAAAATCCCGCCAGCACCACCACTTTCGTCAGGTTACTGACGTAACGCAGATGCATGAAGAAAAGCACCACGAGCAGCATCTTGATCACGGCAATCACCAGCGCGACCACCGTGTTGTAGGCTCCGAGGTCTACGAAAGCCACGCCGGTCGTAAGGCCAGTCAATGCCAGCAGCGTCAGAAATATCGCCACGTAGATCTTCACTGGCACGACGTGACCGGACATTAGTAGCGGCCTCCGATCAGGTAAAGCAGCGGGAAAAGGAAAATCCACACAATATCGACGAAATGCCAATACAGCCCGCTGACTTCAATCGGCGCGTAATACCCCGGCGAAAATTTCCCGCGCCACGCCCAAGCGGCCATCACCGCCATGATCCCAAAGCCGATGATCATATGTAGCGCGTGCAGCCCAGTCATGAAAAAGTAGAAGCAGAAAAACATCTCGACCGAACCCAGCGGCGCATTCCCCGGAATTTCTTCGTCTGGCGCCCACTTCAAGCCCGGAACGAGCCCGTGGTGCCACTTCGTCGCGTATTCGTCGTACTTGATCCCGAGGAAGACTGCGCCGAGCAGCATGGTGAGAATCAAGAACAACACCAGCGCCTTGCGCTTCCCGGTCTGCGCCGCATGAACCGCCAGCGCCATCGTCAAGCTGCTGCCGATCAACACCGCCGTGTTGGTTGCGCCCAATTTCACGTCGAGCAAACGGCTCCCCGCCTCGAATCCCGGCAAATAAAGCGAGCGGTAAATCGCGTACGCCGCAAACAGCCCGCCGAAGAACATAATTTCGGTGACTAGGAACACCCACATGCCGAGGTTTCCGGCCTCGTGCTGCTGCTCCATGTCCTCGAAGTGATGGCGCAACCCCCGCTCGTGCTCAGCCGCGTGAGCCGCGCTCGCCGACATCTCAGCCATGCGCGCTCTCCGATTCCGCGTAAGCGTAAGCTTCCTCGGTCACAACCGGCGTCTCCTCGAAATTCTCCGTAGGCGGCGGCGAGGGCGTCTCCCACTCCAGCCCCTTCGCGCCCCACGGATTCGGCCCTGCCACCGGCCCATAACGAATCGACCAAATCATGTAAATCAATGGAATCAAATATCCGATGCCGAGAATCGACGCTCCCGCCGACGACATCACGTTCAGCACCTGAAATTCCGCGGGATAAACCGCATAGCGCCGCGGCATCCCCAGATATCCCAGAACGAATTGCGGAAAGAAAGTGAGATTGAATCCCACGAAAATAATCAGCGCCGCAAATCGCGCCCAGCCATCGGGATACATGCGCCCGGTAATCTTCGGCCACCAGAAATGAATCCCGCCGAGATAGGCCATCACCGCGCCGCCCACCATGATGTAGTGAAAATGCGCCACGATGAAATAGGTGCCGGTGAGATGCACGTCGGTAGCCAGCGACGCCAGGAATAGGCCCGTCAATCCGCCCATCGTAAACAACCCGATGAAACCGAGCGCATACAACATCGGCGCTTCATACGAAATCGAGCCCTTGTAAAGCGTCGCCGTCCAATTAAACACCTTGATCGCCGAAGGAATCGCCACCATGAAGCTCAGCACCGAGAAAATCAATCCGGCGTAAACCGATTGCCCGGTCACGAACATGTGATGGCCCCAAACCAAAAAGCTCAGCACCGCAATCGCCATGCTCGAATACGCCACCATCGAATATCCGAACACCCGCTTGCGCGAAAAACACGCAACGATTTCGCTGATCACTCCCATCCCCGGCAAAATCATGATGTACACGGCCGGGTGCGAATAAAACCAAAACAAATGCTGAAATAAAATCGGATCCCCGCCGATCGCCGGATCGAAAATCCCAACGTGCAACAGCCGCTCCGCCGCCAGCAAAACAATCGTGATCGCCAGCACCGGCGTCCCCAAAATCTGAATGATGCTGGTCGCGTACATGGCCCACAGAAAAAGAGGCATGCGGAACCACGTCAACCCCGGCGCGCGCATCTTGTGAATCGTGACGATGAAATTCAGCCCGGTAAGAATGGAAGAAAATCCCGCGATGAAAACGCCTAAAGCCGTGGCGATCACCTGCGTGTGCGCGTACGTGCTGCTATAGGGCGTGTAGAACGTCCAACCTGTATCCACGCCGCCCGTCAAAATCGCATAAAGCGTTAGCCCCGCGCCGATGACGTAGAGATACCAGCTCAAGAGATTGATGCGCGGAAAAGCCAGATCCCGCGCCCCCACCATCATCGGCACCAGGAAATTCCCCAGCACCGCCGGAATCGACGGGATCAAGAAAAAGAAAATCATCACCACGCCGTGAATGGTGAACAGCTTGTTGTAAGTCGCCGGCTGCACCAACGCCCCTGTCGGCTCGATCAGATGCAAGCGAATGAGAACCGCCGCCGCGCCGCCGATAAAGAACATGAACGTAATCGAGCCCAGATACAGCAGCGCGATGCGCTTGTGGTCCGTCGTCAGCAGCCACGACTTGATGCCGTAATTCGAGTTCAAATAATGAACGCGAGATTCGGCCGGAGCTTCCAACACCGCCGTGCTCATTTCCCCTTCCCCTTTTCTTCCGTCCCCAACGACTTCACGTAAGCGATGAGCTGCAGCACCTGCTCCTCGTTAATCTGTCCCTGAAACGTCGGCATGATCGGCGTGTAATTCGGCAGCGGCATCGAATTGGGATTCACGATGGCCTGCCGCACGTAAGTCTCATCCACCACGCGCGTCTCTCCGCTGCGCAGCTTCACCGGGTGCCCAAACAATCCCTGCAGCACCGGCCCGCGCCCCGTTCCATCCGAGACGTGGCAAGTGATGCAGCCAAGCTGCGTGAAAAGCCGCTCGCCTGCCTGCGCCATGGATTCGTTCTTCCCGCCGCCGCTAAGCCAATTCGCGTAATCCGTCGGCGTCATCACGTACACCCAGCCGATCATTCCCGAATGTTCCGCGCCGCAATATTGCGCGCAGAAAAAGTGATACGTCCCCGTCTTCGTGGCCTGGAACCAAATCGAGGCGTAGCGTCCGGGAATCACGTCGTGCTTGATTCGAAATACCGGAATCGAAAAATCGTGGATCACGTCCTCGGACGTCATCGTCAATTTCACTGGCACGCCCACCGGCACGTGCAGCTCATTGATCTCCCGCGGGCCTTCGGGATGCTGCAAATGCCACATCCACTGCTTTCCCACGACGAACACTTCCATCGAAGCATTCGGCGGCCGCGAATTGCGGAAATAAAGGCTCGACGACCACGTAAAAACGAAAGCACAGAGAATCGACGGAATCACCGTCCAGGTTATCTCGAGGGCCAGCGGCGTAGGCGTGCCCTTGGGCTTCTCGCCCGGTCCGCGCCGGCGGTACTTCACCATGAAATAAAAAATCGTCATAAAGATGAAAAAAGTAAAGAACAGCGTCAGCGCCGTCAGAAAATAATAAAGATGGTCCACGCTCGACGCCGTAGTCGAGGCATCCACAGGCTTGATCGGAAACCCGAACCACGGTTCCGCCATCGCCGCCGAAATGTAAGCAACGCAAATCATAACGACTTAAGCCGGCCGTAGGGGCGCGGCTTGCTGCGCCCGCTCACGCGAGGCATGTGTACAGTGTAATTTCGCGAAGCGCCTGCTAGCACCGAATCACACATGACGCTCGCTCCACTTCACTGCCGCCGGCGGCATTTTCCGGCGCTCGAATCGAAACAGAAACAACACCAACCCGCCCAGCGCCAGAACCGTCAGCCCTCCGGCAATCTGAATCACGTGCGCAATCAGCAAGCCATATTTCCCCGTCGAGGGATCGTAGTGGTAGCAATAAAGCAAGATCTGATCGACGGGCGTTCCGATTTTGCCCTGCGAAGCTTCCACCAAGCCCAGCCTTAAATCTCGCGATGGATAATTGATCCCGTAAAAATACCGCGCCAATTTTCCATCCGGCGTCAGCACCATGATCCCGCTAGGATGCGCGAACTGCTTCGATGCCGGATCGTACGCATAGCGAAATCCCACCGCCGCCGCGAGTTTCTTGATGTCCGCCTCGTCGCCGGTCAAAAAATGCCAGCCCTTCACCGAGCCCGGCCGCTCATACATCCCCGAATAAACTGCGTGCTTGGCCTCCGCGAGCACCGGGCGTTCCGTCGGATCGATGCTCAGTGTCACGATTTCGTAGTCATCGCCCATGTTCAGCGAAATCAATTTCACGCTGCGGGTCACCGCATTCAGCACCTGCGTGCAAAGCATCGGGCAGGAGTAATAAACCAGCGTCAGAATCACAGGCTTCGATCCAAAAAAACTCCGCAGCACCACCGGCTGCCCGTGCTCATCGCGAAACGTAAGATCGAGCGGAATCGAATCTCCCAGCTTCTGCTCCAGCGACACATTGCGGAATATATCCGGCTGCACACTCGCGCCCTGCACCGGAGCCGCGTCATCTATCGAAGGCGGCTGCGCGTAATTCGTCTGCGCGTATGCACCCGCACCGCAAAGCCCCGCAGCAATCAGCGCTGCCACAATCACCAATCCGCGCCTAAAATTCGCCCCGATCATTGCGAAGCGCCCTCCGCCTCGCCGCCCGCAGCTTTCGCCGCGCCCGCCGGCCGTACCGGCAATCCGCGCTCCAGTACCAAGCGCATGGCGCGATCGATCGGAAGTCGCACAACGCCGTTGTGCTTGTCCACCCAGCCGTAGCTATTCAAAATCTCCTGCTCCCCTTCCCAGTAATCGTGAATCTCCTTCTGCGGCGCCACCTGCAAGCGCGGCAGCGGCGGAATCGTTCGCGCATTCTCAAATGGTGTTGCCGATGGCCCGAGCGTCTGTGTCTTAGCGAAATGCCAAAACACCCAATTCATTCCAAACGACACCACGATAAGTACAACCGCCAGCGACGCCGCGAATTTCAGCAGCCCCGCGATGCTCGCATCGCGAATCTCGTACCCCGGCCCGCCCGCCGCGTTCGGCGATTTGTGCGGATCAATCGCCATGCTGTGCCACTCCCTCGGCTTGCGCCGCATGCAACGGCAGCAGCGGCCGCCGCTTGAGCTGCCACACAAACGCTGCCACCCAAATCCCGCCAATTCCGCACATCGCCGTCAAATCCTGCGGATGAATGTGCACTCGGTTCGGCTCGAATGCCGGCACCACCATCCAAATCACCACCATGAAATCCGTCACCAGCAGCGCCGCGGCAATCCACGCAAGCGCGCGCACGCGCCGCTTCAATCCGCGCTGCAATAGCAGCAGGAACGGCACCGAGAAGTGAAAGATGATCAGAAACAGCCCCCAACCTTCCCACGCCCCTCGCGCCCGCGTCATGTACCACGGAATTTCATCCCGCAAATTTCCCGACCAGATAATCAGCCATTGCGAGAACGAGAGATAAGCCCACAGCATCACAAACGTCAGCAGCAAATTGCCAAGATCGTTGAATTGCGCCGGCACCACCAAACTCGCGAACGGCTCGTGCCGCGCCAGCAGGCTGGCCACGACGATCACCATGGCCATCGCGCACAACACCCCAATCATCATGAAAATCATGCCGAAGATCGTCGAATACCAGTGCGGCTCGAGCGACATCACCCAATCAATCGATGCATACGTCACCGTCAACCCGTAAAAAATCAATCCCGGCCCGCTCAATCCTTCCAGCCGCTTCGCGAGCGCCGGATCGCCCGTGCGGTCCTGCTCCTCCGACCATTTGTTCAGGAAATAACTCAGCCCGAACCAAATCACGAAATAAATCGCCGCGCGCGTCAGGAAAAACGACGGATTCAGATAAAACGCCTTCGCTCGCAAAATGGCATCGCCAGTAACAACTTCCGGCCTCATCCACGGGTAAAGCGTCTTCAGTCCTAACAATAAAGGAATGAAGAGAATCAGAATCGCCGGGAAAGTTCGCGTCGCGGCTTCGAGCGGCCGCCGGATCGGCAATCCCCAATCCCCGCCCGTCAAATGATTCAGCATCAGAATCGCCAAACTTCCCAGCGGAAATCCGATCCAAAAAACGAACGCGAGAAGATAGGACCGGAAAAACTGCTCCGGATTGCGCGCATAGAACCCAAAAGTAGTCGTGATCGCCGTCAATCCGACAATCAGCATGGCCCGCTGCAGGCGATCGAAAGCCGGTCGCAGATTTTCGCCCGGCGTCATGGCTGCTTCTCCTCGAGCTTCGGCCGCTCCGCATCCGGCACATCTTCAATCTTCGCGTGCTCGCTCAATTGCAGCGCGCGAATGTAAGCCGCGATCCGCCAGCGATCTTCCGGCGAAATCCGCGAAGCGTAGCTGTACATCGCCCCGAATCCGTTGGTCATCACGTCGAAGAAATGCCCCACCGGCGCCTGCCGCAGGCGGTCAATGTGATACGAAGGCGGCGGTGGAAATCCGCGCTGCACGATCATCCCCCGCCCGCTCCCGGTATAGTCGTGGCAAGGGCTGCAATAAATGTTGTAGCGCTGCTGCCCGCGCAAAATATCGTTCGCTGTAATCGGAAACGGAAACGTGTCCGCCAGTTTCCCGTCCACTTTGCCGGTATAAAGCTGCTCGTCAATCCGCAATTCCCCGCGCGCCACGGTTCCCGCCACCGGCTGCCGCGCCGACCGCCCATCGCTGAAAAAATCGCTCGGATCGTACGGGTTATATCTCGGCTGCAAATGCATATCGAGCCGGCAGCCGCCAAGCGCCCCCGCCGCCAATACGGCCGCAAAGCACGCCGCGCACCGCAATCGCCGCGACACGCGCGCACTCCACCGTCCGCCGAAATCAAGCCTCGATTTCATAGACTCCATGCGCCTTCAAGGTCTCCAGAAACTGTTTCGTCCTAGCCAAATCAAATTTCGCGTCGCGCGCCTTGATGCAAAGAAAAAACCGGTCGCGCGTAGCCAGCGCAAATCGCGGCACATTGAAAACCGGGTGATAAGGCGTAGGCAGCCCGTTCATCGCCAGCATCCCAAACACCGCCGCCAGGGCCGCTCCCAGCACCGTCATCTCAAACGTAATCGGAATAAACGCCGGCCAACTGTTATGCGGCTTCCCCGCAATATTCAGCGGAAACCCAATCACGTTCGGGTAATACTGCAAAAAGAATCCGCCCAAGCACCCAAGCAATCCGCCGATGAAAACAACAAGCGGCAAATTCGTATGGTGGAATCCCACAGCCTCGGCCAAGCCCTCCACAGGCATAGGCGTAAACGCATCCATCCGCCGATAACCCTCATGCTGCGCCCGCTCCGCCGCAGCCAAAAGCTCCTCCGGCGTCTCAAACTCAGCCAACAACCCGTAAATCGGCTTCTTCTTCATCAGTCAACCAATCGAAACCCAATTGACTCGGTCATCGAATCTGCCGTTCGTAGGGGCGTCGCTTGCTGCGCCCTCTTTCTTTTCGGCCCTCTTGCCGTTGGGTGCCCATGCGCCGCAGTTGCGCGTGGGGTTCTTGAATTCCCTACCCCTCCGCAATCTCCGGATTCGGATTCCTCAATCGCGCCAAATATGTCGTCCTCGGCCGCGTATTCAAATCCGCCACCAAACTGTAATTCCGGGACTGCCCCTTCAATTTCGCCACTCGGCTATTCGCATCATTGATATTCCCAAACACAATCGCCCGCGAAGGACACACCGCCTCGCAAGCCGTCACAATCTCCCCATCCCTCACGCTGCGATCCTGCTTCTCCGATTCAATCTTCGCCGCATTAATCCGCTGCACACAGTAAGTGCATTTCTCCATCACCCCGCGGCTGCGCACTGTCACATTAGGATTTCGCAATCCAAACAAGCTCTGCGTAGTCCAATCCGAATAAAGCTTGAAATTAAATCGGCGCACCTTATACGGACAGTTGTTCGAGCAATAGCGTGTCCCCACGCACCGGTTGTAAACCATCTCGTTCAATCCCTCGGAGCTGTGCACCGTAGCTCCCACCGGGCAAACTCCTTCGCAAGGCGCGTTCTCGCACTGCTGGCAAGGCACCGGCTCGTAGTAAGTCTCGGGATTATCCAAATCCCCGCGAAAATAATTGTCCACTCGTATCCACTGCATATCCCGCCCGGCATACACCTGATCCTTGCCGACCACCGGAATATTGTTCTCCGACTGGCAAGCCACCACGCACGCCCCGCAACCCGAGCAGCTATTCAGATCAATCGTCATTCCCCAGGCGTAGCCGCTGTATTCGTAATTGGGATAAAGCGTCAGGTCCCGCGAAGTCGCGTCCACCGGATCCTTCGCGAAATTCGGATCGTTGCGATATTCCCCAAGCGTCCCCACGCGCACAATCTCACGCTCCAGCGCCGTCACGCTCTCCTCTTCCACCTTCTCCCCGCCGCGATCAATCGCGTGATGATGCTGCGTGGTCGCCAGCGACTGCCGCCCGCCAGCCTTGCTGATCAGCAATCCCGTGCCCGACCACATCGCCGACGTCGCCCGCAGCGGATACACGTCGAATCCCGCATCATTCCCCACGTGCCCGGCCCGCTTGCGCCCGTAACCGAGATAAACCGTCACCGAATCCTTCGCGTGCCCCGGCATAATCCAGATCGGCCCGGTAATTTTCCGGTCTTCCAATCCCAACTCCACAAGATCGCCGTTCACGAGCCCTGACAACCCCATCTCTTTTGCCAACCGCTCCGCCGTAGCAGGCGCCAGCATGATGGCGTTGTCCCAGGTCAATTTCGTCAAAGGCTTCGGCAACTCCTGCAACCAACCGTTATTCGCGTGCCGCCCATCTCCAATCGTCGGGTCCGGCCGGAAGACAACTTCAATCCCTCCTGCGCTCTGGCTAGCAGGCAACTTCGCAAAATCAAAATTCACCGGCAAAGCCCGCGGCGGCAGCGCCGACCCCGCCATCACGCCGTCATGCAGCGTAGTCTCCCAGAAATCCTCGAATTGCTTGTCGCTCTGTTTCGCCGGCCGCTGGCCCTTCCAGTAATCGCGCACAATATCGTGCGCCGAAACTCCCGCCTTCCCCGCCAACACAGCCAACATCTCGTGCATCGATTTGCCGTCATAGAGCGGCGCAATCAGCGGCTGCACGATCCCGACAGTTCCGTCATACCCCCGCGCATCGCTCCACGATTCCAGGAAATGCGCCTCAGGAACGTGCCAGTGGCAAAGCTCCGCCGTCTCATCGCGATAAAGCCCAAAATGAATCCGCAGCGGAACTTTCCCGAACTTCTGCGTGAAATCCACGTCCGTCGCCGCTGTATACACGGGATTGCTGCCCAAAATCACCAGCGTCTTCACCGCACCCGCGTCAATTTCCTTCGCCAATTTCGCCATGCCGTCCGTGTCCGCCGTAACCTCGATCGCATCCGTATAAACGACCGTCTTGCCCGCATTCCCCAGCGCCTGATTCATCGCGTGCGCCAACGTATGAACTGCCGGCGGCTGCGAATCTCCCGCCACAATCAAGCTCGACCCGCGATGCTTCTGCAAATCCCGCACCAGCGCCGCCATCCATTTTTCCGGCACGCCCTCCGGCGCCGCATGTCCGCCCGAAACGCCAACGCCCAGCGCCGCGCCCAGCGCCCGCGCAAATCCATCAATCTCCCGGCAACGCACCGGCAACCGATGATCCGCCATCGCCCCCGTATTCGTAGGCGTGCTCTCCACCACGTACAACCGGTTCATCCCCGACTGCGGCCCCGAAATCCTCCGCCGATCCGCAAACTCCCGCGCGTAACGCACCGCTCGCGGCCCGTCGTAAAGAAAATCCGCATCGAGCGACAAAATGACGTCCGCCTGCTCCAGCCGGTAAACGCAATTCACATTCCGCCCAAACGCCAGCTTCGCTCCTTCGCGCGCGTTGTAAGGCCCGCAAGGCTCGTGCACGTACCACTTCGCCTCAGGATAAAGCGCCAGCAGCGCCGTCATCTGCGCCCCAAGCGTCGGCGAAGTGCTCGCATCGCTCAAAATCCGCAGCCCCGCGCCCTTCGAGCTTTGCCAATCCGCGCGCACGTTCGCGATAGCCGTCAAGAAAGCCGCCCAATCGCTGATGCGCCCTTCACGCATCACCACCTGCGAACGATCCGGGTCGTAAAGCGTCAAAACCGAAGCCTGGGCGAAAATATCCGTCGCCCCCAAACTTCCCGGATGCTCCAAATTCCCTTCCACCTTCGTAGGCCGCCCCATGTGGCTCTCAACGAGCAACCCCATCGCCCCGCGCGCATCCGGCATCGCAGTCGCATAAAAAAGCGGCTTGCCCGGAATGATCTCCTCGGGCGCTTTCACGTAAGGCACAATCTTCTGCGCCGGCAATTTCGTGCAAGCGCTCAAACCAGAAAGCGCCGCCGAAGCCGCCATCAATTTCAAAATGTCCCGCCGCGGAAGTCTCGAACTCCCCGCCTCTTCAGCCGGCTCCTTCTCCGGATCATGCGGAAACTCGTGATGCACAAACACCTCATACTCCGGCGTCCCAGCCAATTCCTCGAGACTCTGCCAAAATCTCTTCCCATGACTAGAAGCCAATTTCGCCCGAATAGCCGCAAAATCCACCGGCTGCTCCGATACCGGTGCCACCGGAGCAAACTTCTCCTCATGATCCTCGTGCGCTGTAGGCCGAGTACGATTCGCCGCGCCATCGCGCGGCCGCTGCTCACCTAAAATTTTGAATAAGTCGCTCATTTTCTTGTCAGGGCACGATCCCCGTACCGCTGGCGTCCCGCCGGCTTCTGACGAGCACTAATCCCCCCAAAGGCACCATCACGCGCGGACCACCCACCGCAATAAACCCGGATTCTTCAATCTCGCGCCGCCCCACCCTCATCGATGGCACGTCGAACAATCCGTCAAACTCCGAATCTTGTATTCCTTCACCAATTTCCGCCCCAACTCCACCTGATTCGCCGGCGCCTCATACGTCACGCTGAACACATACTCCTTCGGCCGCACATACTTCTCCGGCTCCCGATGGCACCCCAAACACCACGACATCTGCAGCGTATTCGCCGCCCAGGTCAACGGCATCTCCTGCATCGGCCCATGGCAAGTCGTGCAGCCCACGCCCTTCGCCACGTGAATGCTGTGATTGAAATAGACGAAATCCGGCAGCGCATTCACCCGCGTCCATTCGATCGATTTATCATCGCGATAGCTCGCCCGCACCGGCTCCAAAATCGGCGCCTTCGTCCAAATCTGCGAATGGCAAGTCATGCAAGTCTGCGTCGGCGGCAATCCCGCAAACGACGATTCCTCCACCGACGTATGGCAATACCGGCAATCCACGCCCAATTCGCCCACATGATGCTTGTGGCTGAACGGCACCGGCTGGTCCCTCGCCACGTTCACGTCGGTCACGTAAGACGATCCGCTAACCGCATACACCACATACCCAAGCGCAGCGATAATGAACGCCGAGCCATAAATGCTCAGCCGCGAAATCAAATTCGTGCTATGTCGAAATATCTGCGGCATGTCTTCGTAGGGGAGGGGCTTCAGACCCTTCCGCCGTTCGGCCCGCCTTTACTTCTTCTCTTCCTCCTCCACCAAAACCCGCATCTCCGAAATCGAAATCACCGGCAAATAACGAATGAACAAAAACAGCAACGTCAAAAACAACCCAATCGATCCGATAAACGTCATCCAATCCCACCGCGTCGGGTAATACATCCCCCACGACGACGGCAAGAAATCCCGATGCAGACTCACCACCACGATCACAAATCGCTCGAGCCACATCCCCACATTCACAATCAAAGAAATCACGAACAGCGACCACACCGTCGTTCGAATCTTTTTGATCCACATCAATTGCGGAATCGCAATATTGCAAAGAATCAGCGACCAATACGTCATCCAGTAAGGCCCCGTCATGCGATTCACAAACGCGAACCGCTCATAAGTGTTCCCGCTGTAAAATGCCGTAAACGTCTCCATCATGTAGCCGTAAGCCACGATCAATCCCGTAGCCAGCATCACCTTGGCCATATTCTCCAGATGCCGCATGGTGATGAAATCTTCCAATCCATAAAATTTGCGGATCGGAATCGAAAGCGTCATTACCATCGCAAAGCCCGAATAAATCGCGCCGGCCACAAAGTAAGGCGGAAAAATCGTAGTGTGCCAGCCGGGAACCACCGCCGCGGCAAAGTCGAAGCTCACCACCGTGTGCACGGAAACCACCAGCGGCGTAGCCAGCCCCGCGAGCAGCAGCGATGCCATCTCATACCGATGCCAGTGCACCGCCGACCCTCTCCAACCCATCGCCAAAATTCCGTACAAAACCTGCTTGATCCGGCTGCGAGCCCGGTCGCGCAATGTCGCCAAGTCCGGAATCAAGCCCACAAACCAGAACAGCAGCGACACAGTCGCGTAAGTCGATACCGCGAACACATCCCAAACCAGCGGGCTGCGAAACTGCGGCCAGGTTCCCATCGTATTGGGATAAGGAAACATCCAGTAAGCAAG
>Ga0116215_1001200_pt1 | contig 17710 bp, 15 predicted proteins | sample Sb_taG_7_FD_89698 | JGI IMG/M metagenome (GOLD analysis project Ga0116215, IMG submission 89698) | Peat soil microbial communities from Weissenstadt, Germany - Sb_50d_2_FS metaG | ecosystem: Environmental > Terrestrial > Soil > Wetlands > Peat | place: Germany: Weissenstadt | collected 2010-09-21
CTCGCCGTCCTTGGCCCGGTGCAGGACGGTGCGGGTCGTCGACGCCCCGATGGCGCCGGCCTGCACCGCCTCCCGCACGAGCGCCGCCATCTCGGCGATCTCCTCGGCCGTCGCGTCGTCGTTGGCCCGGCCCTCGCCGAGGACGTAGGCCCGCAGCGCGCCGTGCGGGAGGAGGCTCGCCACATCGAGCACGCGGGCGGTCCGCTCCACCTCGTCGAGGTACTCCCCGAACGTCTCCCAGTTCCAGTTCATGCCTTCGGCGAGCGCGGTGCCCGGGATGTCCTCGACGCCCTCCATCAGCTGAATGAGCCACTCGCGGTCGGTCGCACGGGCCGGCGCGAACCCGACGCCGCAGTTGCCCATGACGACCGTCGTCACCCCGTGCCACCCCGAGGGCGACACCTCGGGGTCCCAGGTGGCCTGGCCGTCGTAGTGGGTGTGGATGTCGACCCAGCCCGGCGTCACCAGCTGGCCCTCGGCGTCGATCTCGCGCCGGGCGGCCCCGTCGACCTCGCCCACGGCGGTGATGATGCTGCCGTCGATGGCGACGTCACCCGCCCGGGTGGGCTTGCCCGATCCGTCGGCGATCGTGCCGCCCCGGATGATCAGGTCGTGCATGGCTGCTCCTTGTCCGGCGTCCCGGGTCCGCCCGCTCGCAGAGGTCCCCCCGGAGCCGGGCGGCTGGCTACACCCAGCTTCGCAGCTTTTCGATCATGGCGACCGGATCGGCGCCCACGGGAGTCACGTTGAGATGGGTCACCCCCGCCTCGGCGAGTCCAGCCACGCGCTCCTTGATGTAGGACTCGGGTCCGCACAGCGACGTGGCCTCGAGCAGCTCGGCCGGAACGAGCGCCGCCGCCTCGTCCTTCTTGCCCGACAGATAGAGGTCCTGGATCTCCGCTGCCTCCTTCTCGTAGCCGTAGCGGCAGGCCAGTGCGTTGTAGAAGTTCCTCCCCTTGGCGCCCATGCCCCCGATGTACAGGGCGGCCATGGGGCGCCCGAGCTCGCGTATGGGCGCGACCTCTGACTCCTCGCCGATGGCGAGAATGCCGCCGGCGGCGATCTGGAGCGTCCCCAGCGAGGGGTCGCGCTTGGCCGTGCCCGCAGCGAGGGCGCGGCCGAAGACCTCCTTCGCCTTGTCGGGCACGAAGAAGAGCGGCAGCCACCCCTCGGCGATCTCAGCCGTCAGGGCGACGTTCTTCTCGCCGAGGGCCGCGACCCAGATGGGGATGCGGGCCCGGACGGGGTGGTTGATGAGCTTGAGCGCCTTGCCCAGTCCGGTACCCTGATCCGGCGGGAGCGGAATGTGGTACGCCGCCCCGTCGTGGCTGAGCGGCGCCTCGCGCGCCCACACGTCGCGGCAGATCTCGATGATCTCGCGGGTCCGGGTGAGCGGGCGGTCGTAGGGCACGCCGTGGAAGCCCTCGATCACCTGGGGCCCCGATGCACCCAGACCGAGCTGGCAACGACCGCCCGAAATGGCATCGATGCCGGCGGCCGTCATCGCGATCAGCGTCGGTGTGCGGGTGTAGATGGGCAGGATGGCGGCCCCGATGTCCACCCGCTCCGTCTTGGCGGCCAGGTACCCCATGAAGCTCGGCGCGTCGTAGCTGTAGGCCTCGGCCACCCAGACCACGTCGAGCCCCACCTTCTCCAGCTCCGCCGCCTGGCGTGCGGACTCGGCGAACCCGCCGGCGTAGCTCAGCTGCATGGACAGCTTCACGCGGTCCTCCCTTTCTCTTCTTTCGTCGGTACTTCTGGGCCGGAAAAGAGTATCCTAAACTCCCGCCGGTCCGCCCGCCCGTAGCATCGCAGCCGTGGCGGCACACCGCATGGAATTCGTCCTCTTCGACCTCGGCGGGGTGCTCATCGAGCCCGGCGGGGTCGGGCCGATGCGGGAGCTGAGCGGGATCGGCACCGACGAGGAGCTCTGGGCGCGCTGGCTGAGCTGCCGCTGGGTGCGCCGCTTCGAGGCCGGCCTGTGCTCTCCCGATGAGTTCGCCGCCGGCGTGGTGGCCGACTGGGAGCTCGAGCTGGGGCCGGACGCGTTCCTCGAGGAGTTCGGCGGGTGGGCGAACGACCCGTACCCGGGGGCGCTGGAGCTCGTCGCCGCGGTGCGGGACGACATCGGCGTCGGCTGCCTCTCCAATACGAACGCGGTCCAGTGGCACGCCAACTACGAGGCGACCCCGATCATCGAGGTCTTCTCGCTCCGCTTCCTCTCCTTTGAGCTCGGGCTGGTCAAGCCCGACCGCGAGATCTTCGAGACGGTCGCGACCCGCCTCCCCGTCCCGCCCGGGTGCGTCCTCTTCCTCGACGACAACGCCGCCAACGTGACCGGTGCCGAGGCGAGTGGGTTCGTGGCCCGTCACGTACGCGGCGTCGACGACGCACGCCGGGTGCTGGACGCCGAGGGCGTCTTCGCGGGCTGAGACGAGGTGGTGCCCCTAGGCGGCAGCGGCGCCGGTCCGGCCGCGTGTGCCAACATGCCGCCATGGTTGCCAACGGGCCAATGCTGCGTCTCCTGCCGCGCCTGAGCGACGACGTCGCCTTCTACTGGACCTCAGGCGAGGACGGTGTGCTGCGGCTCTTGCACTGCAACGCCTGCGGGTTCTTCATCCATCCGCCGGGGCCACTCTGCCCGCGCTGCCTCTCGCGTGACCTGGCGCCCAAGGAGGTCAGCGGCAGCGGCCACGTCGAGACGTTCACCGTCAACTACCAGCAGTGGATACCGGGGAGCGACGCCTACATCATCGCCTGGGTGTCGATCGACGAGCAGCCCGACGTGCGGCTGACCACGAACCTGGTCGACGTCGAGCCCGAGGACGTGCACATCGGCATGCCGGTGCGCGTCGTCTTCGAGCACGCGGACGACGTCTGGCTCCCGCTCTTCACGCCCGAGGGCGCGTCGTGAGCCCGCCGCCGGTCGAAGAGCCACTGGAGCGGCGGGCCATCATCTCTGGCATCGGGCAGTCCGCCGTCGGGCGCCGGCTCGGGCGCTCCGACCTCGACCTGACGGTGGAGGCCGCGCTGGCGGCCATCGCCGACGCCGGGCTCAACCGCGACGACATCGACGGCATCTCCACCTACCCCGGCATGGGCGTCGGCACGCCGGGTTTCGGCGGGCCGCCCACGCCGGACGTCCAGGACGCCATGGGCCTGTCGCTCAACTGGCACGACGGCGGGGGCGAGGGGCCGGCTCAGATGCGCGCCGTGATGGCGGCCGCGCTCGCCGTTGCGGCCGGCCTGGCCCGCCACGTCCTGGTCTACCGGACGGTCACCGAGGGCACGGCCCAGGGGACCAGGGGCCGGCCGGGCATCGGCGGGTCGGGCGGGGGCGGGGGCGGCGTGCCCCGGTTCGGTGGCTTCATGCAGTGGTCCCTGCCCTTCGGTGCGGTGTCGGCCGCCAACTGGATCGCCATGGTCGGCCAGCGACGCATGCACGAGTTCGGGTTGACCCGCGAGCAGCTGGGGCAGATCGCGGTCAACGGTCGCCGCAACGCCGCGCTGAACCCCAAGGCGATCTACACGGAGCCCATGTCGATGGACGACTACCTGGCGGCGCGCATCATCACGACGCCGCTGTGCCTCTTCGACTGTGATGCGCCGTGCGACGGGTCGACGGCCGTCATCGTCTCGCACCGAGACGTCGCCGGCGACCTCGACCACCCGGCCGTCCAGATCAACGCCCTCGGCACGGCGCTGCGCGGGCGCCCGAGCTGGGACCAGTTCGACGACATGACCACCATGGCAGCCCGCGACGCCGGCGCCTCCATGTGGGAGCGCACCGAGCTCACGCCGGCCGACGTCGACACGGCACAGCTCTACGACGGCTTCTCCGTGCTGACCATCGTCTGGCTCGAGGCGCTCGGGTTCTGCGGGCGGGGCGAGAGCGGGCCCTTCATCGAGGGCGGTGCCGCGATCGCGCGTGACGGCGTCCTCCCGCTGAACACGGCAGGCGGCCAGCTCTCGGGCGGCCGCCTGCACGGGTTCGGCCTGATCCACGAGGCCTGCGTCCAGCTGCGGGGCGAGGGCGGCGGGCGCCAGGTGGTGCGGCCCGGCGGGCGTGTCCCCGAGGTGGCCGCGGTGGCCAACGGCGGCGGGCCCATCGCCGGCACCATGCTGCTGACCCGCGGCCTCAGCTGACCGTCGTCCGGGCCGGTCCGCGCTCCCTCAGCCCGGCTTCGTCCCCGCCAGGTGGTGCGCGGCACGAGCCGCCAGCGCGACCAGCGTGAGCGTCGGGCCGTAGCCGCTCGAGGTGACGAACACGGAGGAGTCCGCGACGACGACGTTGTCGAGCGTGTGCACGCGACCCCACCGGTCGACCACGGAGGTGTCCGGGTTGTCGCCCATGCGCGCCGTGCCGATGACGTGGCGGCTCTCGGGCACCGGGGTGGCGCCGACGCCGTGGTACGAGACGCCCGGCGACGAGGTGTGGATGACCCACTCGGCCCCCATCTCCTCCAGCACCGACTGGAGGATCTTCCCGTGGTACTTGGACGCCGCCAGTTCGTGGCGTCCCGGCTCATAGGTGACCCGTGCCACCGGGAAGCCGCGCGCGTCCCGGACAGACGGGCTCAGGTCGACCGTGTTGGTGGCGTAGGGCAGGTCCTCCCCCTGCATGATGAAGGCCCACATCCGCTCACGCAGGTTCGAGTCGCGCATCGCCTGGGCGTGGCCGCGCCCCCACGGCGAGTGGCGAGCCTCCATGATGGGCAGCCCGCCGCCGCTGTGCTCGACCAGCCCGCCCCGGAACCACGGCAGCCCCGCTCCGAGAGCGGCCTCCCGCGTGCGCTCGTCCTGCACCATGGCGTCGTCGTGCACGTGGGTGACCGCCCGCCCCTTGTGGGGGTGCAGGCGCAGGTGCGGGAAGTGCCCGACGACGATCGTCTGGAAGTGGCACATCAGGTGGCGGCCGAGGGCGGGGTGCTCCAAGCCGGACAGGAGGAGGATGCGGGGCGTCTCGATGGCACCGCCGGCCACGATGACCAGCTTGGCGTCCATTGTGCGGGTGACGCCGTCGGGCCCGATGAACTCGACGCCCGTGGCCTTGCGCCCCTCCGTCACGATCCGGCTCACGTAGGTCTCGGCCATGAGCTCGGCCCGGCCGGTGGCCATGGCCCGGGTCAGCAGCGCGACCGGGTCGCCCTTGGCATGGATGGGGCAGCCGAAGAACGCGCAGAAGCCACAGTTGTTGCAGGCGGGGCGCCCGTCGTAGGCGATGCTGTTGGCGGCCGTCGGCGCCTCGTAGGGATGGAGCCCGACCTTCTCCGCCGCGGCCGACGACAGCACGGCGCCGTACATCGGCGCCCCCGGCGGCATCGGGTAGGGGCCCGACCGCCAGGCGGCGAACGGGTTGGCACCGGCGCGGCCGGCCACGCCGATGGCCCGCTCGACCTCGGTGTAGAAGGGCTCGAGCTCGTCGTAGTCGATGGGCCAGTCGTCGACGGCCGCACCGTCCTGCGGGCCGTGGGTGGAGAAGAGACGGAAGTCCTCCTCGCGGAAACGCGGCACCTTGCCGTCGGCGTGGGTCCCGCCACCCCCGACCGTCGTGGGGATGGAATTCACCTCCCCCACGTGCGTGTGCTCGCCCTCGTCGGCGTTGCGCCGGAAGGCGCGCGGCTCGATCAGCGGGTCAGGCCCGAGGAAGTAGCGCGAGATGAACTTGATCTCGTCGTTGGAGTAGTCGCCCGCCGGCTTCGTCGAGTCGTCGGGGTCGAGCAGGTGGTTGCGCCCCTTCTCCATGATGACCACGGACCACCCGGCCCGCGTCAGCACCTCGGCCGCGGTCGCCCCGCCGGGCCCGGATCCGATGATGACGGCGTCCGTCGTCACGGCTGGGACACCTCGTCGTCGCTGTAACCGCGCGGCTGCACGTCGCCCTCGTACGCGATGTACGCCCACCCGATGCTGTCGCGGTTGCCCCCGTACTCGGGCGCCCCGTACATGCCCTCGCAGCAGTGCTCCCACAAGATCTCGAGAAAGGCCTCGTCGGCCCGCAGCCGGCGGCGCTGCTCGGAGCCGTCGACCTCGCCGAAGTCCTCGCCCAGTGCGGCGAGCCCGTCCCGGTAGCGCTGCTGGAGCCCCACCACCGGGCCGTTGAACTCCCGCTCGGGCAGCCCCTGGGACCCCTCGAGCCGGGTCCGCCAGGCCAGCTCGTCCAGCCGGGACAGGTGGTGGAACGTGGCGAACCCGGCCACGCCACCCTTGCGTCCCGACGACGGGCCCCCCGCCCAGATGCGGGGCGGGTCGAACGTGAAGGCGCCGAGGAAGGTGTCGATGTACTCGGCGACGCCCGCCTCCTCTGCTCCGGGCGCCCCCTGGTCGGAGGGCATCAGCTGGGCACAGGCGGCCCGCAACGTGGCGTACTCCTGCTCGCTCAGCCAGACGGGCACCGGGCAAACGTAGCGTGCCGTCGGCCCAATTGCTGACACTGCTGTCAGGTTAGGATCGAGCCTCACCCGTCCCACCAGGGGGCGGGCGGGGAGGATGGGCATGGCGCAGGGTGGCTACCGGGTGGGCGTGGACGTGGGCGGCACGTTCACCGACCTCATCTGCATCACGCCGGACGGTCAGGTCGTCCTGGACAAGACGCCGACGACCCCCGACGACCAGTCGGTCGGGGTGCTGACGGCTGTCGAGCAATTGGCCGGCACGTTGGGCATCGACACCAAGGCGTTCTGCGGCGCGATCGAGGCCTTCGTGCACGGGACGACCACGGCGGACAACACCATGATTGAGATGAGCGGCGCCCCGACGGGCCTGCTCGCCACCGAGGGCCACCGCGACGAGATAGAGCTGCGCCGGGACCACAAGGAGAACATCTGGGACCCGGCGGCCCCGCCGCCCGAGCCGATCGCGCGCCGGCGGGCGCGCATCCCGATCCCCGAGCGGTGCGACTTCGAGGGGAACGTCGTCCTCGAGCTCGACGAGGAGGCGGTGCGCCGGGGCGTACGCCGGCTGCAGAAGCTCGGCGTGGAGTCGATCGCAGTGTGCTTCCTCTTCAGCTTCGTCAACCCCGACCACGAGCGGCGGGCCCGTGAGCTGATCCTCGAGGAGTTCCCCGACGTCGGGCACATCTCGCTGTCGCACGAGGTGCTCCCTCGGGCGCCCGAGTTCGAACGCACCTCGACCACCCTCGTCAACGCGTACGTCGCGCCCAAGATCTCCGCCTACGTCGATCGCCTGGTGGAAAAGCTGCGGGCGGCGGGTTTCGAGGGGCAGGTCGTGCTCATGCAGTCGAGCGGTGGCGTCATGCCACCCCAGTCCGTGCCGCGCCGAGCGGTCGCCCTCCTCGGGTCCGGCCCCACGGGCGGCGTCATGGGTGCGGCGCTCGCCGCTGGGCGCAGCGGCGTGCACGATCTCGTGGCGGCGGACATGGGAGGCACCTCCTACGACGTGTGCCTGGTGCAGCGCGGCCAGCCGGCCGTCGCCACCGACTGGAACTGGCGGCACCGCTACTACGTGAACCTGCCCATGGTCGACATCCACAGCGTGGGCGCCGGCGGCGGGTCCATTGCCCGCGTCCGCCAGGGCGCGCTCCTGGTCGGCCCCGAGTCAGCCGGATCAGTGCCCGGACCGGTCTGCTACGGCCGCGGTGGTGTGCAGGCGACGGTCACCGACAGCGACGCCGTGCTGGGCTACCTGCCGGTGAAGGGCTTCGCTGGGGGGCGGATGGAGCTCGACGTCGAGGCGGGTCGTGCCGCCATCGCGCGGGACGTCGCCGAGCCGCTCGGCCTCGAGGTCGACGACGCCGCCTGGGCCATTCAGCGCATCGTCAACTCCAACATGGCCAACGCGGTGCGCAAGGTGCTCTCGCAGCACGGCGCCGACCCGCGCACCCTCTCCCTGGTGGCGTACGGCGGCGGGGGCCCGGTCCACGCCTGGGCGCAGGCCCGCGAGCTCGGCATCGGCCGCGTGCTCGTGCCCAAGGCCTCACCCGCCTTCTCGGCACTGGGCCTGCTCGTCTCCGACTACGTCGTGGACCTGATGCGGGCCTACGTGGTCAAGCTCTCCGACATCGACCTGGCCCGCGTGCGCGAGCTGGCGGCCGAGCTGCACCGGGAGGCGGAGGCCGAGCTGGCGCCCGTCCGCTTGGGCGAGGGCGCGGTGCAGGCCGACCTGTTCGCGCAGATGTGTTACCACGGGCAGAACTTCGACATGTCGGTGCCCCTGCCCGAGGGCGACTCGCTGTCGGGAGAGCACCTGCTGGACCTGGCCGACCGCTTCCACCACCAGCACGAGACGGCGCGGGGGTTCGCCTTCCCGACGCAACAGCCCCTCGTGCGCGGCATCCGGCTGGTGCACCGCGGCGCCACGTCAAAACCGCCGGTCCTCGCCCGTATGGGTGACGTGACCCACGCCGCCGACGCGCGCACCGGCCAGCGCCCGGTCCACCTCGGTGAGGGATTCACCGACGTCCCCACCTACGACGGGGCGTCACTCGGCGCGGGGACACTGATTGAGGGGCCGGCGCTCATTGAGGAGCCCTTCACCGTGGTCGTGCTCGCGCCCTCCGACGTCGCGGTACTCGACGAGCACGGCAACTACGACATCACCGTCGGCCGGGCCGGCTGAGGTCGGTCGGCCGGGCCAGGCGGCTCGACTCGTCACTCGATCTGGGGCTTGAAGGCGCACCCGTCCCAGTACAAGACGAGGCGGCGCCTGACCGTCCCCCGGACGTCGATCGTGAGAACGTGAGGGCCCGCCTCGGTCTCCCCGAGGTACTGCACCGTCAGGCCGGCGGCGGGGAGGCCCACGAAGTCGCCCGTGTCCGACGGGGTGTCGGTCGTGGTGTCGAGGAGCGTCATCGGGCCCGAGCAGCACCGGTGCGAGTGGGAGCGGACGTAGACCACGCCACCGCGGGCGGCGGCGAACTCCCTGGCCTCGTCCGAAGTGACGACGTCCATCGCCACCAGCGTAGGGTCCTGGCCCAGGCTCAAGCTCAGGCTCAGCTGGTGCCGGTGTCCCCGTCCATGTCCGTGGCCCTCGGATCGGGGGCGGAGGGGATGTTGTCGGGGAGGGCGCCGACGCGGTGAGCGACCCACAGCAGCGCCCGCTCGCTCTCGTCGAGCACCTCCGTAACGAGGTTGCCCGTCTCGCTCGCCCCCAGGTCCACCAGTCGGCACCAGTTCGCGAACACGCGATAGCCGGGTCCCCTGTAGCGCCGCCCGGCCATCCTGATCGGCACGGCCGGCATCCGGAGGAGCCAGGCCACCAGGCCGCCGGCGATCTCCGGGAGCGCCGAGTGGTGGCGGACGACAGCCGAGTACTGACCGGTGACCACGTCAGCCATGTTCTCGAGCGCCTCGGACCCCGGTTCGAAGTACTCGGAATGCGCCTCGACCGGCGGATGATCCGGTGCGTTGGTGCTCATCCGGGTGCCGCCGAAGGTGGGGGATGTGGGAGCCGTCCCGAAGACGCCCAGCTCGGCGATGACGTCGCCCGGCGCCTGCTCCGAGAAGAAGTGTGACTGCTCCAGGTGGAGGTCACGGAGGTCGTCGACGGTCATGCCCGGACTTCCCGCGACCACGACGTCGGTGCACTGCAGGCCACAGTCGGCCAGTGCGGCTCCCGTCACGATGGACCCGAAGCTGTGGGCGACCACCGCCAGTGTCTGGTCGGGGCGCAGGGAGAGCGACGACACGAACGCCGTCAGGTCGCTTCCGGCCGCGATCAGGTCCTCGTTGCACTCGATGGACCCCTCCGCGGCGGCGAGGACGTCGACCGGGTTGTCGTATCCCTTCCACAACGCGACGGCGGTGGCCTCGGCCTCCTCGTACAGGTTCCGGGCGTCGGGGATCCAGTCGTCGCACAGGTTCGTGCCGTCGCCGACGCCGGGAACCATCACCGCCACGTGGTGGGCGCTCTCGATGTCGCCGAAGAGCACCGCGTAGTGCTGCAGCTGCGGCCGGTAGAGGAGGATCTGCCCGCCGGAGGAGAGCAGCGTCTGGAGCAACCTGACGCGGTCCGTGTCGCCTTCGGCGGTGGCGCCGGCGAGATCCATCTCCACCGCGACGAGGTTGCTCGCCGCACGGCGGCTCAGTGGGTCCATTCCGGGCATGCGCCAGGTTACGTCCCCACCATGGCGCGATCGCGTCTTGCCTAACCCTTCTGGCATGGGTGAGGCGCTCGCGATCCTCGCTGCTGTCCTGTTCGCGACAGCCGGTCAGTGGGGTAGCCCGAGGATCCTCCCGGCGATGATGTCGCGCTGGACCTGCGAGGTCCCGCCCGCGATGCCGGCCGCCTTGCTCCACAGCCACTGCCGAGCCCACGGCCCCGCCTCGGCCGACGAGGAATCGCGGCCCGTGACGAGGAGCCCGGCCTCGGAAAGGCCCTGGGTCATGGCGGTCCAGGTCAGCTTGATCCAGCTCGACTCGGGACCGGGCTCCTCGCCGCGACCCAGGCGCGTCAGGGTGCGCAGGTTGTGGAGGCGGAGCACGCCGAGGTCGATGTACGCGCGCGCGAGCGCGTCAGCGATGAGGGGGTCGTCGAGGCCACCGTTGCCCCGCGCCTCGTCGTAGAGCCGGGCGAGGTAGGTCTCGTGGACGACCTGCTCCTTGAAGGGGAAGTTGGTCCCCCGCTCGTGCGCCAGCGTGGAGCCGGCCACGGTCCAGCCCTGACCCTCGGTCCCGACGACGTGCTCGGCCGGCACGAAGACGTCGGTCAGAAAGACCTCGTTGAACTCCGCGTCGCCCGTCATCTGCACCAGCGGGCGCACATCGACGCCCGGGTCGGACATGTCGACGATGAGCGCGGTGATGCCCTGCTGCGGGCGGGCGGCGTCCGGGTCGGTGCGCGCCAGGCACAGGCCCCACGAGGCGAACTGCGCGTACGACGTCCACACCTTGCGCCCGGTCACCAGATGCCCCCCGTCGACCGGGGTGGCGCGGGTCGAGAGGGAGGCGAGGTCGCTCCCGGCGTCGGGCTCGCTGAAGAGCTGGCACCAGATCTCCTCGGCCGAGAGGATGAGCGGCAGGTAGCGCAGGCGCTGATCCTCGGTGCCGTGGGCGAGCAGTGTCGGCCCCACCAGGTTGATGCCGACCCGGTTCACCGGTTGGGGGGCCTGCGAGCGCGCGTACTCGCTCTGGTAGAGCGCGACCTGCACCGGCGTCGCGCTCCGCCCCCCGTACGTAGTCGGCCAATGGACGCCCACCCAGCGATCCGCCGCCAGGGTCGCCTGCCACTCGCGCCCCCAGGCCACCTCGTCGGCCAGGTCCACGAATGCGGGCGGGCGGTGCGGATGGCCGGCGAGCCAGTCCCGGAACGAGGTCGCGAACTCCTCGTCCTCCTTCTTCAGTGAGAGATCCATACCGGCTCCGTCGACGACCCTGACATCGGCGTCACGTTACCGGGGTACCGATAGGGTGCCCTCCCGTGACGGCCCGCCTCCGACCCACCTGGGTGCCGCGCCTGGCCCGCAGCTACCGGCGACCCGGGGGGCCCTGGGACGTGCCGACGCTCGACGCGCTGATCTCCGCCCACGGCGGCGAGGTGGTCGACGGCGACACCCGGCTCTCCGCCTCCCAGGCCGATGCGCTGGTGGCCACGGTCGCGGGTGGACTCAAAGAGCGCGGCGTCAGGCACGGTGACGCCGTGGCCTGGCAGATGCCCAACAGCCTCGCCGCGGCGGTGCTGACCCGTGCCTGCTGGCGCATCGGCGCCGTGGCGGCGCCGGTCCTCCACTCCTTCGGGTCCGCCGACGTGGCGGGGGCCCTCGGGCAGATCGACCCGGCGCTCGTGGTCGAACTAGCGCCCGACGCGATCTCCGACCCCGGCGCCCTGGCCGACGCCCTCGGGGGTGCCCCCGCCGGGATCGGCTCCTGCCCCAGCAGGCCGGCCGACGTGGCGCTCGTCCTGTTCACCTCCGGCTCGACGGGCGTGCCCAAGGCGGTGCTGCACACTCACCGGGGGCTGAGCTGGAAGGCCACGCTGATGGCGGGCGTGCACGGCCTCGGGCCGGCGGACGCCGTGCTCATGCCCGCCCCGATGGCGCACATCTCCGGGCTCCTCAACGGGGTCCTGGTGCCGGGCGCGGCGGGCCTGCGGTCGGTCCTGGTCCGTCGCTTCGACCCCGAGCAGGCGCTGTCCCTCGTGGCGCGCGAGAGGATCTCGTTCCTGGCCGGGCCCCCGACCTTCTTCATCGCGATGGCGCGCGCTCTCGCCGAGGGACCCGGGCTCGACGTCTCGTCGGTGCGGCTCGTCTCGAGCGGTGGCGCCTCGGTCACGCCGGCGTTCGTCGAGGACACGGCGCGCACCTTCGGCTGCCGGGTGAAGCGCACCTACGGCTCCACCGAGGCGCCGACCGTGACCACGAGCACGGACGACGACCCCTTCGAGAAGGCCCGCGACACCGACGGGCGCGCTGTCGGGGAGGTGGAGCTGCGGGTGTCGGACCCAGAGACCGGCGCGCGGCTGGCGACGGGGACGGCCGGTGAGCTGTGGGTCCGCGGACCCGAGATGTTTGCCGGCTACGCCGACGCCGCCCAGACCGCTGCGGTGGTCGCCCGGGGCGGCTGGTTCCGCACCGGCGACCTGGCGACCGTCGACGCGGACGGATGGGTGCGGATCGTCGGCCGTCTCAAGGACGTCATCATCCGTGGCGGCGAGAACATCTCGGCCTCCGAGGTCGAGGCAGCACTCGAGGCCCACCCCGACATCCGTCACGCCGTGGCGGTCGGCTACCCCGACCCGCTCATGGGCGAGCGCGTGGCGGCGTTCGTCGAGTCGGGCGCGCCGTTCGACCTCGAGGAGTGCCGGCGCTGGTTCGCCAGCCGGGGCATGGCGGCCTTCAAGACGCCCGAGCGGGTCGAACAGCTCGACCGCCTGCCGTTGCTGGGCTCCGGCAAGGCCGACCGGGCCGAGCTGCGCCGCCGAGCGGCCGCGACCTGAGCCAGCCGCGACGGGCAGCAGGCCGCCCACGGGGCCGAGGGGCAGGCACCGGTGCTGCTGCAGATCAACGGGACCCCCACCCGCAGCCTGGGCTCGTAGCCGCCGCGCCCGACGCCCGGCGACGCCTGCGGCGTCTAGGACAGGGCCTGGCCCGAATCCAACCGCTCGCGCAGCATGGCCGCGATGCGGTCGCGGTGGAACGCGGCGTCACCGAAGCTGACCTGGTCGAGCTGGGCCCGCTTCACGAAGAGGTGCATGTCGTGCTCCCAGGTGAAGCCGATGCCGCCGTGGACCTGCAGCCCGGCGCCCATGACCCGCCGCGACGCGTCCGAGCACCACGCCTTGGCCATGCTCGCCGACAGCGAACGATCGCGGTCGCCGGCCGCGGCACACCACGCGGCGTAGTACGCCGTCGATCGCATCCCCTCGACGTCGACCAGGGCGTCGGCCAGCATGTGCTTGACGGCCTGGAACGAGCCGATGGGCTTGCCGAACTGAACCCGGTCCTTGGCGTACTCGACGGTCATCGACAGCACGCGGTCGGCCGCCCCGAGCATCTCGGCACTCACGAGCGTCGCCGCACGGTCAACCAGCAGCTCCGCGGCATCGGCACCGCCCAGCCAGCGGGCGGGCGTGCCGTCGAAGTCCAAGATGCCCAGCTCCCGCGTCCGGTCCATCGCCGGCACGGGCTCGGGGCAACCCTCGGTGCGCAGGTCGACGGCGTAGACGCCCCCACCCGTCACGACCACGGCCACATCGGCCGACGGGGCGTAGACCGTGGGCGTCGAGCTGCCGCTGAGGCGGACGTCGCCGCCCGCGCCCGACGGAACGACCGAGATCCCGTCGGCGGGCGCAAAGACGACACAACCGACCGCGGCGCCCTCGCTCAGCGCCTCGCGCCACTCCTTGGTCCCCGCGTCGCGGCGCACCTCAGGCGAGAGAAGCGCACCGAGGGCCACGACGGAGGGCAGGAACGGCGCCGCGACCAGGCGCCGCCCGATCTCCTCGCAGAGCACGGCGAGCTCCACCATGCCGAGACCCAGGCCCCCCTCGTCGGCGGGCACCTCGATGGCGAGCCAGCCCTGCTCCGCCATGGCCGACCACACGCCGGCGTCGTAGCCGTGGGGCACATCCACCGCGGCATCCCCGTCCCCCGCGCCCGCACCGGGAAGGGTACCCACCACCGCACCGGCGCCCACCCTCGCCCTGAGCGCGTCGTGCCCCGCCATCCGGTCGAGCAGCCTGGCCGCCGCATCGCGCAGGGCCTGCTGATCGGTCGAGAGGTCGAAGTCCACGGCGGCGCAGTCTACGGTCATCCCTGACACGGGTGTCACCCCTCGGGGCCGCTGTGCCATGCTGCGGCGGATGGATCTGCGCACCACCCCTGAGCAGGAGATGCTGCGCGACGCCTTCCGGGCCTGGCTGATGGAACACCTCCCCTGGCCCTACGGCGTCGGGCTGCCGCCCCGCTATCGCGACCTGGCCGACACGGTCGCGTTCGGGCGGCGGTGGCAGGCCGACCTGGCCGCCGACGGCTGGGTCGGTATCACATGGCCCGATGAGTACGGCGGCCGCGGCCTGGGCGCGCTCGAGAACTACGTCGTGATCGAGGAGCTGGCCCGGGCGCGGGCCCCCGAGCTCGTCGGCCGCATCGGCATCAACCTGGTGGGGCCCACGCTGCTGGCGTACGGGACGGCCGAGCAGAAGGAGCGCTTCCTCCCCCGGATCCTCTCGGCCGCCGAGCTCTGGTGCCAGCTCTTCAGCGAACCCGATGCCGGCAGCGACCTGGCGTCGCTCACCACCCGCGCCGTGCGCGCCGACGGCGGGTACCGCGTCACCGGCCGCAAGGTGTGGACCTCCTACGCGCAGTTCGCCGACTGGGGGCTCTGCCTCACCCGCACCGATCCCCATGCGCCGAAACGCCAGCAGGGCATCACCGCTCTCATCGTCGACATGCACGCCGACGGCGTGGGCGTGCACCCGCTCGTCCAGTCGACCGGGGAGGCCGAGTTCAACGAGGTCGAATTGGACGACGTCTTCGTGCCCGACGAGCAACGCGTGGGCGACGAGGGCAAGGGATGGACCGTCGCTGGCTCCACGCTGGCGCACGAGCGCGGGATCAACCCGCGCCAGCTCGTGATCCATTCGCAGCTCATTGAGGAGCTCCTCCGCCTGGCGTGGGACAACGGGAGCTTCGACGACTGGCGCCTACGCCAGCAGCTGGCGCAGGCAGCGACCGAGGTCCGGCTCTTCCAGCTCCACAACTGGCGCTCGCTCACCCGCCTGTCCAAGGGAGAGGCACCCGGGCCGGAGGGCAGCGCCCTCAAGCTGTACTGGAGCGAGATGTCCAAGCGGCTCCATCAGACCGCGCTCGACGTGCTCGGGCCGGCGTCGCCCCTCTGGGAGGGCGCGCCCGGCAACCCCGACGACGGCGCGTGGCAGCGCTCATGGCTGTACTACCAGGCGTCCTCCATCTTCGCCGGCACCAACGAGATCCAGCGGACGCTGGTGGGCGAGCGCGTCCTCGGGCTGCCCAAGGGTTGAGCGGCTCGAGGGGTCGAGCGTCCACGGGCGTGACGGCGCGGCGCGGCAGGATGAGTGACACAGGGAGGATGGGAGAGATGGCAGAGGGATACGAGACGATCCGCTACGAGAGCGACGGTGCCGTGGCCACGATCACGATGAACCGCCCGGACGTCGCCAACGCGCAGGACTCCAGGCTCATCGATGAGATCGACGCCGCCTTCGACCTCGCCGACGCCGACGACGCGGTGCGCGTGGTGATCCTCGCCGGCGAGGGAAAGCACTTCTCCTCCGGCCACGACCTCAAGGCGCTGGTCAGTGGCGAGGGGGACGACCCGTGGGTCGCCCTGCGCGACACCCCGGAGGGCAAGTTCCTGCACGAGAAGACGATGTACTTCGACCGCTGCCTCCGTATCCACGACTTTCGCAAGCCGACCATCGCCGCCGTGCAGGGCAGCTGCGTCGCCGCCGGGCTCATGCTCGCCGCCATGTGCGACCTCATCGTCGCCGCCGACGACGCCGTCTTCTCCAACCCGGTGCTCCGTCTCACCGGCGCCGGCGTGGAGCTCCTGGTGGAGCCGTGGGAGATCGGGATCCGCAAGGCGAAGGAGTTCCTGTTCACCGGGGACACCATCGACGCCCAGGAGGCGTGGCGTCTCGGCCTGGTCAACCGGGTCGTGCCGCGGGCTGAGCTCACGGCCAAGGTGCGCGAGCTGGCCGACCGGGTCGCTCTCGTCCCGCCGGTCACGGCCCAGACGGTGAAGGACACCATCAACCACACGGCGGACCTGATGGGCAAGCGCGACGCCCTCAAGTACCACTTCATGGCCCACCACTGGGTCCACAACTCGGCCACGGCGCTCGATGCCCTGGCGGCGCGCAAGGCGAAGGGGTCCATGCGGGAGGTCATGGCCGAGCGGGACAAGGGCCTCCCGGAATCGGGCGCATGAGCGGCCCGACGAAGGGGCCCCTCAGCGGCATCAGGGTGGTCGACGTCGGCACGCGCATCTCCGCCCCCTTCTGCGCCGGGTTGCTCGGCGAGCTCGGCGCCGACGTGATCAAGGTCGAGCTCCCCGGGCAGGGTGACTTCATGCGCAGCATGGGGCCGTTCGTACCGGTCGACGACGGGCCCGACTACTCCCTGTCGTGGGCCGTCGAGGGCCGGGGGCGGCGCGGGGTCACCTGTGACCTGCGGCAGCCGGAAGGGCGGGACCTCTTCAAGCGCCTCGTGGCGACCGCCGACGTCCTGTGCGAGAACTTCCGCCCCGGCACCATGGAACGCTGGGGCCTCGGCCCCGAGGACCTGTCCGACGACCTCGTCTACGTGCGGATCAGTGTGTTCGGACAGACCGGGCCCTACGCTCCCCGTCCGGGTCTCGACCGTCTGGGCATCGCGTTCGGCGGTCTCCTGCACCTCACCGGTGACCCCGACCGCCCGCCGGTGCGCCCCGGCGTGACCGTCTCGGACTACCTCACCGGCGTGTTCGCCGCGTTCGCCGCCGTGGCGGCGCTCTACGGACGCGACGCGGGCGGCGGCGGCGGCGGCGGCGGCGGCGGCGAGGTCATCGACGCGCCCCTGTACGCATCCATCCTGCGCATCCTGGAGTGGACATTGGCCGGCTACGACCGGCTGGGTATCGTGCGCCAGCGCGAGGGGAACCGGCTGTCGCACTCGGCCCCCCTCGACAACTACCCGACGGCGGACGGGTTCTTCGTGTGCATCGTCGCGGGCTCCGACGCCAACTTCTCACGCCTCTGCGCCGCCATGGGGCGGCCGGAGCTGGCCGTCGATCCGAGGTTCGCCACACTGGCCGAGCGCGCCGCCCGGGGTGACGAGATCAACGGGCTGGTCGCCGACTGGACCTCGTCGCTGACCGCGGATGACATCACGGGGCGCTGCGTCGAGCACGACGTGCCCATCGGGACCGCTTACAGCGCCGCCGACATCTTCGCCGACCCCCACATGACGGCCCGCGGCGACCTCGTCTCCATCGACGATCCGGTCATCGGGCCGGTACGCCAGCAGGCACCGTTCCCCCGGCTGTCGAAGCACCCGACGCCGGTCCCCACGGGGGCGCCGCGGCTTGGCGAGCACAACCATGAGGTGTGGTGCGACCTGGTGGGGCTGAGCGATGCCGACCTGGCCGAGCTCAGCGGGCGCGGCGTCCTCTAATCCGATCGGCGGCCTATCCGAGCTGGCTGACCAGCCGCCCCAGGTAGGAGGCGCCACCGAAGGTGAAGATCCCACCGTCCGCGGCGGCCATCCAGTAGCCGTTGGTCGCGTTGTCCGGATCCA
>Ga0116215_1001205_pt1 | contig 17671 bp, 19 predicted proteins | sample Sb_taG_7_FD_89698 | JGI IMG/M metagenome (GOLD analysis project Ga0116215, IMG submission 89698) | Peat soil microbial communities from Weissenstadt, Germany - Sb_50d_2_FS metaG | ecosystem: Environmental > Terrestrial > Soil > Wetlands > Peat | place: Germany: Weissenstadt | collected 2010-09-21
GATCCCGCCACCATCGAGATCGGCGAGCCGGTCCGGGTCGTCTTCACCCCCCGCCCCCGTCCCGACGGGAGCGATGTCCACCTGCCCCAATGGGTGCGTGACCCGGACCCGGGGGCGGCCAATTCCGGCAATTCGTGACTTTCGTCACTTCGCAAGGTCACGTGACCTGTGGGATTCTCTAGATTAGAAGCATCCACGGGGGATGAACGGAGTTTGGTCATGAGTCGGCCGGCCGATTTGGTCCCCACACCAGCGCGTCCCGACACCGGCTCCGACTACGCCAACGACGCCGTCGCCGGGATTGTGGGCGACTCTGTCCTCGGCAGCGCCGACGTGGCCCGGACCCGCGAGCGCCGCCGCCTCACCCGCCTGCGCCGCCTGGTGGCGGTGAGCGCGCTCGCGCTCGGCTGGATCGTGATCCGGAAGATGACGGGGCACGGCATCTTCCCCTCGGTGCACCTGCCCCACTGGCTCGGTGGTGCACTCCCCATCATCCTCATCGTCCTGATGCTCGGGGCCGTCATGGCCGCGCCTTTCCTCGGAGCCGGGCGCTCGCCTCACACCCTCATCCGTCCCGGCGAGACCTCGGTCGGCCTGGAGGACCTGGTAGGCATCGACGGCATCAAGGCTGAGGTGGTCCGCTCCATCAACCTGTTCCTCGCCCACCAGACGTTCCGCGACACCATGGGTGGATCGGCGCGCCGCGGCATCCTGTTCGAAGGGCCCCCGGGCACGGGCAAGACCTTCGTGGCCAAGGCCATGGCCAAGGAGGCCAACGTCCCCTTCTTGTTCGTCTCCGCGTCGGCCTTCCAGTCGATGTACTACGGCCAGACCAACCGCAAGATCCGCTCGTTCTTCAAGCAGCTCCGCAAGCACGCCCGCAAGGAGGGTGGCGCCATCGGCTTCATCGAGGAGATCGACGCCATCGGGGCCACCCGGCGCGGCATGGGCGGCAGCGGCGGGACCGAGGGCGTGTCCGGCGTCGTCAACGAGCTGCTGGTGCAGCTGCAGTCCTTCGACACCCCGACGCGGGGGCAGCGGTTCGCCTCGGCCTGGATCGACCTGGTCAACCGCTACCTGCCTGATGGCGGCAAGCTGCGCAAGCCCGCCGTGGTGCCCGCCAACGTGCTGGTCGTCGGCGCCACCAACCGCAAGGACGACCTCGACCCGGCGCTCATCCGTCCCGGCCGCTTCGACCGCACCATCTACTTCGGCCTGCCGGGACGCCGGGCCCGGGCCGACATCATCGCCTACTACCTGGGCAAGAAGGCCCACGCCGCCGATCTCGACGAGCACGGCGCCGTCGACGTGGTCGCCGGCATGACGTTCGGGTACTCGCCCGCCGCGCTGGAGCGGCTCATGGACGAGGGGCTCGTGATCGCGCTCACGCATGGCCGCTCCGCCATGACGATGTCCGACGTGGCCGAGGCCAAGATGCTGGTCGAGCTCGGCGTGACCGACGAGACCATCTACACGCCTGACGAGCGGGACCGGGTGGCCACTCATGAGGCGGGCCACGCCACCGTCGCCTACTTCGTGGGACAGACGCGCCAGCTCGACGTGCTCTCCATCGTCAAGCGGCGTGACTCGCTCGGGCTGCTCCAGCACTCCGACACCGAGGAGCGTTTCACCAAGAGCAGCGAGGAGCTGCACGCGCTGCTGCAGATCGCCATGGGCGGCATGGTGGCCGAGGAGCACTGGTTCGACGAGGTGTCGACCGGCCCGGCCTCCGACCTGGCCGCCGCGACCACCATCGGCGCCCAGATGATCGGAGCCTGCGGCATGGGGACCTCCCTGATCTCCGTGGCGGCGGCCGGCAGCGGCTACTTCGAGGGGAGCCTCGTCGACAAGGTGCTGGCCGACAAGGACGCCCGGGCCGAGCTGGACAAGCTGCTCATGGGCTCCTGCGACGCCGCGACGGCCATCGTGGCCACCCACCCCGAGGTCGTCGAGGCGTTGCGCGACGCCCTGCTCGAGCGGGACGAGCTGGTGGGCTCCGAGATCACCGACGTGATCGAGTCGGCGCTCCAGGTCGCCCCCGAGCCGGCGGTGATCTCGGAGCTCCGTCCGTCCAAGGCGGCCGGGGGCGGCGCCTGATCCACCCCGCAGCGGGGCGTCAGCGGGGCGGTCGCGGCCTGCCGCCGAGCATGCGCAGCACGAGCTGGCCCAGCCGGCCCGGCGGGCGACTGCGCCGTGCCGCCACGGCCTCGGCCTCGTGGTCGCGGGTGAGCGGGCCACCGAGGCGCCAGTACCGCCGCCCGCCCCCGCGGTAGCGCACGTAGTCGGGCACGGGCGGCAGTTTCCGTTTCGGCTTGCGGGGCCGCTTTGTCTTGGCCACGGGTCCCAGTGTGGCGCGTCGTCGGGTCGGTGCGGCGAAGCCGACCGCCCGGGGGGGACGGCTACGAGCGCAGCGCGGCTGCGATGGCGGCGCCCGTCGCCGACGCGTTGAGGTAGGGCTCGGGGGCGTGGGCCCGGTGCCCGTTGTCGATGACGATCTCCTCGACGCGGGGCCCGAACTTCTCGACGAGCGAGACTGCCGCCGCATGGTCGCCGACGGCCCGGACGTTCACCCAGCGCTCGACGGAGCCGGGCCAGGCGCCCTGCCCGGCGACCGGCTTCGGTTCGAGGGTGTCGAACAGCATGGGCGCGGCGAGCGGAGAGCCGAGGGTGACGAACGTCCGGATCGGCCAGTCGGGATGGTTGGCCAGGGCCGTGTAGGACAGGACGGTCCCGAACGAGTGCGCGACGAGCACGCGGGTGTCGTCGGCCACCACGGACTCGATGCGGGCGCGGAGGCGGTCGCGCAGGTCGGGCTCGGTCAGCATGACGGTCACCATGTCGACGGTGCGTTCGAATGTCGCCTCACTGGCCGCCTGACCGAGCGCGGCGATGGCGTCCCCGCCCTGGAGCTCCGAGAGCGCCTCTGCCACCCCGGCGCGGGACTGCTCCAGCTGGCGGTCCTCGTCGCTCCCCGGGTGGCGGCGGAAGAGGTCGCCGTAGAAGCAGACCTCGACGTCGGTGCCGTCGAGGTCGACCCCGTGGTGCCACAGCCCGTCTCGTACCGCCGGCAGCCAGCGCGCCTTGAGCTCGTTGGGGCCCCACAGCTCGTTGAACGCACCGTGGACCAGGACGATGGGTGCCATGAGCGGTCAGCCTGCCAGGTGGGCGGTGTCGTTGTAGCCCCGCACGATCCAGCGCTCGGGGGTCACGACCAGCCGCGAGATGGACGTGTTGTCGGCGTTGATGAAAGCGAAGGGGTCCGAGTCGCTGGCCTGAGCGAGAATCTCCCCGATGGCGGCGCCGTGGCCGAAAACGATGACCCGCCCCCCGGGGTGGGCGTCGGCGATGCGCTCGATGGCGCGCCGCAGGCGGCCCCCGAACACCTCGCGTGACTCGGCGCCGGGGACCACGTCCCAACGTTGCTCGCGTAGCACCTGCTCGAACATGGGGTCGCGGTCCACGGCCTTCTGGCGCAGGTGGCCGCCCTCCCACTCGCCCAGGAACACCTCGCGCAGGTCCGCGTCGATGACGGGGTGGATGCCGGTCCGCTCCACGAGCGGCGCCGCCGTCTCGGCCGTGCGGCGCAGCGTGCTGACGTACATGCCGTCGAAGGGGTCGGCGACCAGGCGCAGCGCCACCCGCTCGGCCTGGTGCCGGCCCACTTCGGACAGCGGCGGGTCACCCTGGCCCTCCACGAGCTCGAAGGCTTCGCCCTCGACGGCGTCGGCCGACGCGCCGTGGCGGACGAGGAGGAGCTCGGTCGAGCCGGGCGGGCCCACGTAGGGCCTCTGGCTGAAGGTGCGGGGCGGCGTCACGGGCGCCGAGTGTACGGACGATCAGCGCGGCGCGTGCAGCTCGGGCGGCCCGTGCTCGTCGTCGTCCTCGACCACCTCCGCGTCAATCACGTTCGGGTCGTCGGCGGCGGCATCCTGCCCCCACCCGGCCGGTCCCCACCCGGCCGGTCCCGACCCGGACGTTCCTGTCCCTGGCGAGCGGAAGGTCGCGAAGAAGGTGCCCGGCCCCTGGGTGAAGCGGATCTGCACCGGCCGCCCGGCGTCGGGCCCGAGCTGCTCCCACAGCGGCAGCGCACGGCGGTGCACCAGGTAGCCCTGCACGCCGAGGGTGAGCCCCAGGTAGAGGAGGAAGCTCGCCCCCTCCAGTCCGACCGCCCCCGCATGGTTGCCGCCGGCGTCACCGGCGAAGTGCACCAGCAGCGACACCAGCCACAAGGCCATGGTCACGGCGTTTCCCTGTCGCACCGCCCATCCGTTGCTGGCCCACACCCGCATGGAGAGCCCGCGCAGCGCGCCCAGCCCCACGGCGCCGACGAGCATCGTGCCGAGCACCCAGACCCAGGCGGACCCGGACACGTGGTGGTCACCCGCGTAGGAGAGCATCTCGATGAGCCCGATGACCCCGATGACCACGGGGAGGCGGGGCTGGTACACCCGCGGCACCGGCCGCACCCTGACTTGGCGCAGCAGGACGAAGATGAGGATCAGCGTCCCGAGTGCGTAGGAGAAGAACGACATCGCCCGTCCACCCTATGGCCGGGGGGTGCCTATTGGGTCAGCAGCGGCCCCACCTCGACGCCGAAGCGCGCCGTCTGCTCGCAGAATTCCTCGGCGCTCCGTGCCATGAAGCGCACCTGCAGGTGGTTCACGCCCATGGCGACGAGCTCCCGCAGCGAATCCGCCACCTCCTCGCCGCGGCCGGAGAGGACCCACCCGGGCAGGTCCCACCCCGAGCCGCCCGTGGTCAGGTGGATCGGCTCGGCGATCGTGCCGATGTCGATCGGCGCCTCGCCGCGCAGCTCGGCCCGCAGCTCGCGCAGCCGGGCGATCTGGCCCGGCAGGTCGCGCCGCCGCGTCCCCTGGGGGAGCCACCCGTCGCCGAAGGCGGCCGTGCGCCGGATGGCCGCCGGCGAGGAGCCGCCGATCCAGATGGGGGGCCGGGGCTGGCGCACTGGGCGCGGGCCCAGGCCCATGTCACGCGCGGGGAAGCGCGGCCCGGGGAGCTCGGGGAACTCGTCGGTGAAGCAGCGGGCCAGCGCGGAGACCGCCTCGTCGGTGTGGTGCCCCCGCTCGTCGAAGCCGCCCGTCAACAACTCGTACTCCTCGGGTACGTGGCCCGCGCCCACGCCCACGATGAGGCGGCCGCCCGAGAGCCGGTCGATCGTCGACAGCTCCTTGGCCGCCCGCAGCGGGTGGCGCTGGGCGAGGATCAGCACGTGCGACAGGAGGTGGGTGCGCCTGGTGACCGCAGCCAACCAGCCGAGCGTGGCCGTCGTGTCGTACCAGGTGGTCCCCATGGCGTCGGCCAGGCGGCGCGGAATGGCGGTGTGGTCGCACACGCCGATGTAGAAGAAGCCCGCCTCGTCGGCCACCCGAGCGATGCGCGCCAGCTCTTCGGGGCCGGACTCCTTCTCCCAGTCGGCCACGTAGAGCGTCGACTGGGACTGAATGGGCAGCTGCATGCCGTAGACGACCTGTCCCTCCGGGACGGCGCGCACGACGTCGGCGGGCCTCGGGGCGGTGTCGGTCATGGTGTGCTCTCCCATCGGACGGGAACGGTCAGATGATGCCTCAGGCGAATGCGGAGACCGCCAGCGCCATCTCGGCGGGTGTGCCGAAGGTCGTCGCCAGCACCCGCGCCCGCTTGAGGTGCAGGTGCAGCGGCACCTCCCAGGTGTAGCCCATGCCCCCGTGCACCTGGATGGCGGCGCGTGCGTTGGCCAGCGCCGCCTCGTCGGCCAGCAGCTTGGCGCCCATCACCGCCCGGTCGACCAGCTCGTCCGGGGTGCGGCGGGCGCCCTCCGCCTCGAACGCGACGACGTCGGGCGCGTCGGCCAGGCAGGCCGCGGCGTGCACGGCGGCCCGGGCCACCTCGGCCCGCACGAGCATGTCGGCACAGATGTGCTTGACCGCCTGGAAGCTCCCGATCGGCTTGCCGAACTGGTGGCGCTCCTTGGCGTAGGCCACAGCCAGGTCGAGCGCCTCGGCCGCGTGCCCCACCTGCAGCGCGGCGGTGAGCAGCGAGCCGTCGCGCATCATGCGCCCGCCCGCGTCGGCCACCGGCTCGCCGGCCGGCAGGGACTCCAGCCGCCACAGCGGGGTGAGTGGGTCCAGCGGCTCGGTCACGCGGGTCGCGTCCGCCGCCTCAGGCGCCGGCGACACCAGGCGAGGCGTCGAGCGTCGGTCGTAGGCCGGCAGCACCAGCAGGCCGTCGAGCGAGGACAGGTGCTCCACGAGGATGGGTCCCGGCCCGGCACAGTGGAGGCCCACCTGGGCCCGTCCGTCGGACGAGCCCTCGATCATCCCGGACGATGCGGCGAGGAAGGTGCCCACCAGGGGCCCGGGGACGAGTGCCCGTCCCAGCTGCTCGAAGACGACCACCGCTTCCGCCATGCCCAGGCCGGTGCCGTCGGGCTCGGGCAGCGTGAGCGCGAAGACGCCCGTCTCACCCAGCGCGGTCCAGTCGCCGGCACCGATGGCCCGCTCCGCGCCCTCGTTGGCGCGCAGGTGCTCGAGTGGCAGCCGCCCGGCCACCATGGCCCGGACGCCCTCGGCCAGCTCGTGCTCGTCGTCGCCGACCCGGAAGTCCATCAGCGCGACCTCGGCAGGCCGAGGATCCGCTCGGCCACGATGTTGCGCTGCACCTGAGACGTGCCCGCGGCGATCGTCAGGTTGATGGACTTGAACCAGGCGTGCAGCTGCTCGCCGTTGCCCAGCACCTCGCCGTCGGGTCCCAGCAACGGGTCCGCGCACAGCGCGGCCCGGTCGAGCACCTCCATGGACAGGTCGCCCAGCGCCTGGGCGTGCTCGGAGAACGACAGCTTGAACACCGAACCGCCGATGCCCGGAACCCCGGTCTGCGCCGCCTCGGAGACGTTGCGCTTGGTGAGCGCCCACAGCGCGTCGAAGGCCGCCACGAGATGCCCGATGCGCCGGCGCAGGCCGTCGTCGCCGAGCAGGCCGAGCCGGTCGGCCACCCGGTACATCTCGCCCAGCAGCCGCATGCACTCGAGCAGTTCGCCGACGAACGCGGTGCCCCGCTCGAAGGAGAGGGTCACCATCGTCACGCGCCAGCCGTCGTTCTCCTCGCCCACGCGGTTGGCCACCGGGATGTGCACCGCGTTGAGGAATAGCTGGGCGAACTCGGTGGTGCCCTCAATGGTGCGCAGGGGCCGGATCTCTATGCCCGGCGAGTCCATCGGCATGATGAGCCAGCTGATGCCCTGGCGGCCCTCGTCGCCGGTGCGCACGAGGAGCTCGCAGAAGTCCGCCACCTCAGCGTGCGAGGTCCAGATCTTCGAGCCGGTGACCACGTAGTCGTCGCCGTCGCGCACCGCCCGCGTGCGGAGTGAGGCGAGGTCGCTGCCGGCGTCGGGCTCGCTGAAGCCCTGGCACCACACCTCCTGGCCGCGCAGGATGGCCGGGAGGTAGCGCTCCCTCTGCGCCGGCGTCCCCTCGGCAATGACCGTCGGACCGGCGTGGAGCAGTCCGACGAAGTTCACCCCGACGTAGGGCGCGCCGGCGCGCTCGCACTCCTCCTTGAAGATCAGCTGCTCGACTGGGGAGGCGCCGCGCCCGCCGCCCTCGGCCGGCCAGTCGACACCGGCGTAGCCGGCATCGAAGAGCGTGCGCTGCCAGCGCAGGTCGTGGGCCCGCCGGGCGGCCCAGTCGTCGTGGGGCGGCGGCTGACGGAAGCCGGGGACCGTCTCGGCCAGCCAGCCCCGTAGTTCCTCCCGGAACGCCTGCTCGGACGCGGTGTAGCGGAGGTCCATCCTTCAGCGGAACGCGGTGGCCGGCCTCAGGCCACGAAGTCGAGGCCGAACAGCTTTATCGCGTTGCCTCGCACGATCTTGCGGCGCTGCGCGTCGGTCAGGTCCGCCATCTGCTCCTCGGCGATCTGGCGCGTGCGTGGCCAGGTCGAGTCCGAGTGCGGGTAGTCGGACTCGTAGGTGATGTTGTCCTCCCCGATCTCGTCGACCGAGCGCAGCCCGTGGGCGTCGTCGAAGAAGCATCCCCACACGTGGTCCTTGAAGTAGCTCGACGGCTTCTCCGGCACGATGTCGGCAACGCCGCCCCAACCGCGGTTGTCCTCCCACACGCGGTCGGCCCGCTCCAGGATGTAGGGGATCCACCCGATCTGCCCCTCCGAGTAGGCCACCTTGAGCTCGGGGAAGCGCACGAAGGCCCCGCTGAAGAGGAAGTCGACCAGCGAGAAGGGGCGTTGGTGTGGGTCAGCGTCGAACCCACCGCCGGTGGGGCGTCGGCCGAGGTCGAGGGCATCTTCGACGAGCTGCCGATGTGCATGTTGACGATCGTCTTCGTCTCGGCGCAGGCCCGGAAGAAGGGGTCCCAGTAGTGGTCGGGGTCGTGCACGCTGGGGAGGCCGAGGAACGGCGGGATCTCGCTGAAGCAGACGGCGCGCACGCCGCGCCCGGCGTTGCGCCGCACCTCCGCCGCCGCCAGCTCGGCGTCCCAGAGCGGGATCAGGCACAGCGGGATCAGCCGTCCACCCGTGTCGGCGCACCACTCCTCGACCATCCAGTCGTTGTAGGCCCTGATGCAGAGCAGCCCGAGCTCCCTGTCCTTGGCTTCGGTGAAGGTCTGGCCGCAGAAGCGGGGGAAGGTCGGGAAGCACAGCGCCGCCTCAACGTGGTTGGCGTCCATGTCGTCGAGCCGTGGCTTCACCTCGTAGGAGCCCGGCCGCATGTCCTCGTAGGTGACGCCCTTCATGGTCACCTCGTCGCGGGGCACTCCGACGGCGGAGTCGACGCGCAGCAGCGGCCGCTTGAGGTCCTCGTAGTACCACCAGTCGACGGGCGTGCCCGTGGACCCCGGCTTCACCTTGAGCTGGCCCCCGCGGTACTCGACCTCGGGCATCGGCGCCCGCACGATCCGCGGCCCGACCTCGAGGTACTTGGACGGGAGGCGGTCCTGCCAGACGTTGGGCGGCTCGACCACGTGGTCGTCGACCGAGATGATCATCGGCAGGGGCTCGGGCATGGTTATCGAGCGTAGCCCGGACCTGACGGGGCGTCAGAAGCGCAGAGAGCAGGGGCTCAGCCGAAGACCTCGGCGAAGAGGTCGAGCATGGCCTGCCAGGAGCGGCGGTCGGTGGGCTCGTGGTAGGCGATGCCGGGGATGTCGATCCCAGCGGCGCGGGTGTTGGTGAACGAGTGCACGGCGCCCCCGTAGACGACGAGCTGCCAGTCGACCCCGCCGGTCCGCATCTCCTCCTCGAAGGCGCGCCGCTGGTCGACGTCGACGATGGGGTCGTCGGCACCGATGAGCGCCAGCACCTTCCCCGTGATGTTGCGAGCGTCCTCGGGACGGGCCGTGGCGAGCCCGGAGTGGAACCCCACGACGGCCTTGAGGTCGGCCCCGCCGCGCGCCAGCTCCAGGGACAGCGTCCCGCCGAAGCAGTACCCGATGGCCGCCAGCCGGTCCGTGTCGGTGCGGGGCTCGGCGCACAACAGGTCGAGCCCCGCCGCCCCGATGGCCCGGGTGCGCTCGAGGTCCTCGCGGAACTCGCCGAGTCGCGCCATCATCTGGTCACGGTCGGCCAGCGGCACCCCGCCTCCGTGGTAGTCGAGTGCGAAGGCAACGTAGCCGAGCTCCTCGGCCAGCCGGACGGCGCGGGAGCGGGCGTGGTCGTCGAGTCCGGGGCCCTCGTGGCAGACCAGGACGCCGGGTCGCCGCTCGGTGCCGCCGGGCAGGGCGAGCGTGCCGATCATGGTGCGGCCGTCGGCCTCGTAGGAGATGTCGCGCGTGGTGACCATGGGCGCACCGTACTCGGCGCCCGTCGACGCCATACTGGCCCCGATGCGCGGAGACAACGGCCGACGCCTGCAATCCGGATTGGCGGCGGCGCTGGCCGCCCTGTTGCTGGCGTCGTGCAGCTCGAACCCCTCGACGCCCCAGGCCGCGCCCGCCACCACGCGTCCGCCACCGTCGTCCTCGACGACCACCGCGACACCATCGTCCACGCTCCCCCCCGTGCCGACCTCGGGCCCCCTGCAGGCGGGACCTCCGATCCCCCTCCCCTTCTCGGCCGACCGTGTGACGGCCGCCGAGAGCCCTGACGGCTCGGTGTTCGTCGCCCCCCAGGACCCGACGAGCCCGTCACCCGCCGTGGCCTGGGTCGTGGACGGCAACGGCCCGGCCGCCATCGCCGAGCACGTGGCGACCGGGATCGCCGCCCTGGCGGCCGACAGCACGAACTTCTACGTCGCGACCTACTCGAACGTCTACGCCTACGACCGGGCGAGCGGCAACCAGGACGGGCAGTGGACGATGCCCACCGTCAACGCAGCCAACAGCTCCGACGACGACCTCGTCTCCATGGCGGCTGCCGGCGGCGGGGTGCTCGTCTCGGTCACGCAGGGTGACACGGTCAGCGTGTACCGCATCGACCCGTCGTCATCGGCGCGGCCGCATCGCCTGGTACAGGGCCTCGGTGACGCCATCGGGGTGGACGGCTCCGTCTACTACGAGCGCGCCGACCACCACCTCGCCGTGCTGCGCCCCGACGGTGCCATCGCCAGCGGTGCGGTGCTGCACCACACGCCGAACGGCCTGGGCGGTGGCGTGCAGTACGTCGACGGCGTCGCCGGCGGTGCGGTGTGGGTCAGCCAACCGGCCGGCCAGGGGCTCGATGCCGAGTTCACCACCTTCGACGCCGCCACGCTCGCCGTGCTCGGGTCGTACACCGGCACGGTCACGAGCAGCGTGGTCGACACGGCGGCCGGCCCGCTCGTCCTGGAGCAGTCCGGCAGCTCACCGTCGTGCCCGCAGGGGACATCGCCGTCGTCGTGCGTCCTGCGCATCGACCAGCACGGCAACGTGAGCGATCCGGTCGGCGTCGGGGCCGCGGTGACCCTCGTCGGGCTCGGTCCGGCCGTCGTCGTGTCCGACACCTCGACCGGCCAGTTCGACCTCGTGCGCCTGTCGTAACTCCCTCACGGACCGCATGGAGCGGGTCGATTCCCTCTTCCTGCGGCTGAACCTGCTCTTCGACCCCGACCTCCGTGAGGCGCGGCGAAAGTCCGGCGTCACCCTGGTCGGCTACGCCGTCACCATCCTGGTGGACCTCCTCCTGCCGATCGTGGCGATCGTCTTCTACTTCGCGCTGGCGGTCCTTCTGGTCGTGCCGTTCAAGACGATCTCCCGGGAGCTCTTCGTTGCTGCTGCGTCGAACTCCAGCTGGAACAGGTAGGCGGTGGCCAGGCTCCGGTACGGCCGCCACGGCGCCGCGATCGTGAGCACGTCGTTCTGGGTGGGGAGGTGGTCCATCCCGTAGGCGCGCTGGAGCACTTTGCGCAATGCGAGGTCCCCGGGCAGGACGACGTCGGGACGGTCGAGGGCGATGATCAGCATCCCGTGCACCGTCCATGGCCCGACGCCGGTGATGGCCGTCAGCCGGGCCTCGATCTCCTCGTCGGTCATGGCGCGCAGGTCCTCGTCGCGCAGCGTGCCGTCGGCGAACTGCGCCGCCACCGAGCGCAGCGTCTCGACCTTCCGCCCCGACAACCCGGTCTGGCGGAGCACTGCCTTGTCCATCGCCAGCAGCTCGGCCGGTTCGGGCAGTCGGCCGCCGAAACCCGCGCACAGGCGCTCGAGGATGCGGCGGGTGGCGGCGACGGACAGCTGCTGGCCGGCGACCTGGAACACCAGCGCGCCGAAGGCGTCCATCGGTGGCAGGTCGGACAGCCATGCCCGCGGGTCGAAGTCGGGATTGGCCGCGATGATGCGGGCCAGCACGGGGTCGGCCTTGCGCAGGTGCGCCAAAGCCGCCACCGGGCCGGCCACGGCGACGGCACGCCGGGGGGCGCCGCTCAATAGTGCATCGCGACGCCGCCGTTGGGGCTGAGGAGCTGTCCCGTGACGAAGCTGCTGGCGTCCGAGGCGAGATACAGCACGCAGTACGCGATGTCCGACGTCACCCCCACCCGGCGCAATGGGGTCATGCGGGCCATCGGCTTCACCATGGCCGCCTTGGTCTCCTCGTTGACGGTCCCGTCGGGGTTCGTGTAGTAGCGCGCCGTCATGTTGGAGGGGACGAAGCCCGGCGCGACTGTGTTCACGCGTACGCCGTGCTCGCCCACCTCGACGGCCATCGACATGGTCAGCTGCGCCACCGCGGCCTTGCAGATGGCGTAGGGCCCGATGCCGGGCGCGGGTGTGAGCACGGCCGCGGAAGCCATGTTGATGATGGAGCCGCCGCCCTGCGCCACCATCACCTTGCCGGCGGCCTGGCATCCGTACACGACGCCCTTGAGGTTCACCGAAAGGATGCGATCGAACTCGTCGGGGTCGAGGTCGACAATTGAGCTGTCGATCATGATCCCCGCGATGTTGCACAGCACGTGGAGTCCGCCGTGGCGGGCCGTGATGTTGCCGACCAGCGTCGTCGCCGCACCGGGGACCGAGATGTCGATCTCCGCGCTCTCGGCCCTCCCGCCCTGATTCAAGATGTCACTCGCCGTCTCGGCCGCGGCAGGACGGTTGATGTCCGCGCAGACCACTGTGGCGCCGGCGGCCGCCAGCACCTCCGCCGTGGTGCGCCCGATGCTGCCGCCTGCCCCGGTGACGAGCGCCACCCGGCCCGTCAGGTCGAACGCGGCTCTCACACTCTGGGCGGTTTCCACCGGCGCACCTTACGCGCGCGATGGCCTTGCGATCAGGCCGCGTCCGCCCGTGGCTCAATCCGGAAGACCGGATAGTCAGCGGCGATCGCCTCGAATGCGCGCAACCGGGCCGTGCGGTCGACCGGGATGTGGGGGCGGGCCCCCGGCGCCAGCGCGAGGTAGCGGCGGAGGATGGGCGCCCGCAACGCCGGGTCGACCTCGACCAGCGACACCGACTCCCGCCTGCCGTGGCGCAACTCGGCCCTGCCGCCGTCCGCCTCGAGGTTGCGCACCCAGTTCGCCTCCGACCCGAGCATGGAGACGAGATAGCGCTCACCCTCGTAGTCAGTGATCACGACCGGCAGCGAAACGGCTTTCCCGCTGCGGCGCCCCCGGACCTCGAGCGCACCGGCGCGGGACGGCATCAGGCCGGCGGAGAACGCGACAGCCGACAGCCGGTTCTGTATCTGCGCGAACCGTCTGGGGCGCCCACCCCGGTACAGCCAGCGCAGGTAATCGCCGTACGTCCACATGCCCCGATCGTGCGGCCGCCGTTCCGCATCCGCCAGGGCCGATGTGCTCTTACGCGCTCACACCTTCCAGCGCCAGCAGGGCGCGCTTCACCTTCAGGCCGCCGCCATAGCCGCCGATCCCGTTGCTCGCCAGCACGCGGTGACAGGGGACGATGATCGGGATGGGGTTGCGCCCGTTGGCCTGGCCCACGGCGCGCGGCCCCTTGGGGCGCCCGACCCGGCGGGCCAGCTCGCCGTAGCTGATCGTCTCGCCGTACCCGATGCGCGTCAGCTCGGCCCAGACCTCCTTCTGGAAAGGGGTGCCGTCGAGCTCCATGGGCACGTCGAATTCGGTGCGCTCGCCGGCGAAGTACTCCTCGAGCTGCGACGCCGTCTCCTTGAGAACGGGCGGGACGTCATCGTCGCGGCGCCCGTGTCGCCGCTCGTGGGGCAGCCAGACGCCGATCAGCACGTCGCCGTCGCACTCCAGGACGAGACGGCCGATCGGGGTGTCGAGGGGCATGGTGGCGGTGGGGGAGGTCGTCATGCTGCACGTCCTTTCATTGGTGGGGTGGGGAACTCGGCGTCCGGTATGGGGAGCGACCACAGGTGGGCCATGGCGTAGCTGCGCCACGGCCGCCAGCCGTCGGCGGCGGCGGTGAGACGCACGGGCTCGTCGGGCAGGCCGATCGCCCGCGCTGCTCGCCGGATGCCGAGGTCGGTCGGCATGAACGCGTCCGGGTCGCGCAGCGCGCGCATCGCCACGTACTCGGCCGTCCAGGGGCCGATGCCCGGGAGCCGCACCAGGGCGCGGCGCACCTCGAGCGGGTCTGCGCCGGTGTCGATGACCACGTCACCGCTCTCGACCGCGTCGGCCAGCGCGATGATCGCCCGCCGCCGCCCGGCCGGCATGGCGAAGACGCTCGGGTCGCGCCCGGCCAGCTCGATGAGCGCGGCCGGGGTGGGGAAGAGGTGGGTGACCGTGCCCGCCGGCTCGGGGAGCGCGTCGCCGGCCGCCTGCACGAGCCGGCCCGCCACCGTGCGAGCCCCGGGCACCGAGACCTGCTGACCGATCACGGCGCGCACGGCGAGCTCGAAGCCGTCGGCCGCGCCCGGCACCCGGCGTCCCGGGTCGTGCTCGACCACGGGGCCCACCAGCGCATCACCGCGCAGCGCCTCCCACACGGCGACGGGGTCGGCGTCGAGGTCGAGCAGTTGGCGGCAGCGCGAGACGGCGGTGGTGAGGTCGCGCAGATCGGAGAGCACGAGTTCGCCCTCCACGTAGGACGGGCCGCTCCCGTCGTCGCGCGCGTGGCCGTCGCGCCCGGGCGCGGACAGCGTGACGATGCCGTGGCCGTGGGGCAGGCGAAGGCTCCGCCGGTAGGACGAGCCGTCGAACGACTCCACGCCGGGCAGTGCGCGGGTACCGAGGAACTCGAGCGCCGACGCCGGGCTGAACGGGCGCCGGCAGGGCAGGCGGAGCGGGATGGCCTGCGTCGCACCCGTGCCCTCGCCGCCGCCGGTGTCTCTCCCTGCGTGCGCCGTCCTGGCGGCCCGTGCCCGCAGGCCACTCGGCGTGTCGGCGAAGATCTGGCGCACCGTGTCGTTGCACTGCCGCACGCTGGCGAAGCCGGCCGCGAACGCGACGTGCGCGACGGGGAGGCCCGTCGTCTCGAGCAGGATGCGCGCCGTCTGGCTGCGCTGGGCCCGCGCGATGGCGAGCGGCCCCGTCCCCACCTCCGCCGTGACGAGGCGGTTCAGTTGGCGTGTGCTGTACCCGAGGCGCCGCGCCAGTCCCTCGACCCCCTCACGGTCGACGATGCCGTCGCGGATGAGCCGCATCGCCCGCGCCACGACGTCGGCGCGGACGTTCCACTCCGGTGATCCCGGCGTGGCGTCGGGGCGGCAGCGGAGGCAGGCGCGGAAGCCGGCCTGCTGGGCGGCCGCGGCAGTCGCGTAGAAGTGGACGTTCTGCCGCTTGGGGGTGCGGGCCGGGCAGCTCGGCCGGCAGTAGATCCCGGTCGAGGTCACCGCGCAGAAGAACCAGCCGTCGAAGCGGGCGTCCTTGCTCTGTGCCGCCTGGTAGCAGCGGTCCGGGTCCTCGATCACGGGTGCCAGCGTGGCACGCCGCTGTGACGATTACTGGCGGGAATCGGACATTGCCGTCAGTGTGTCGTCCCCGTCCCTGTCGCCGCCCGTCGGACCTGGGCCAGGACGAGCCGGCGGTGGGTCGCCGCGTCGCCCCAGGCCCGCGACAGCGCCCAGGTGCGCTTCATGAAGAAGTGGAGGTCGCATTCCCACGTGTACCCGATGGCGCCGTGGACCTGCAGGGCCACCCGGGCGGCGAGGTCGGCGGCGTCGGACGCCATCGCCTTCGCCATGGACGCGTCGTGGGAGAGTGTCGGCTGCGCGGTGGCGAGGGACCAGGCGGCGCGGTAGGCGGCCGGGCGGGCGAACTCGAGGGCGACGCGGGCGTCGGCCAGGTGGTGCTTGACGGCCTGGAAGCTGCCGATCGGCTTGCCGAACTGGTGGCGCTCCCTCGCGTACACCGCCGTCATGGTGAGCATGCGGTCGGCCAGGCCGACGAGCAGCGCCGCGCTGCCGGCGGCGGCGCGGTCCGCCAGCAGCGACACGGCCGCCTCGGCGGCGACGCCGTAGGCCAGAAGCGTGTCCGAGTCGAGCGGCCAGTGCACGATGGAGAGATCACGCGACGAGCTGAGCGCCGGCATCGGATGCACGGTGCACGAGGCCGCGGGCACCGCGTGCAGCTGCCAGCCCGAGTCGGCGTCGCGGCATGCCAGCAGCAGAATGGCCACATCGCGGGCGCCGACGACGCGGGGCGTGCGCAGCGTGCCGTCCGCCGACACCGTGGTCGGCGACACGAGCCCATCCGCCGTGACGTCGACGCCCCCGACGGCGAAACTGGCGTCGTCCTCGACCAGTACGGCGAGCGCGGCGGCGGCCGCCGGGTCGGGCAGCAGTGCGGTGAGCGTCGGCGCAGCGAGCGCAGCGGTCTCGAGCAGGGGCTCGGGCAGGCAGGCCCGGCCCGCCTCCTCCAGCACCCCCACGAGGTCGACATCGCCGAGGCCCAGTCCGTCCGCGGCTTCGGGCACGACGAGCGCGGGTGCTCCGAGCTCGGCCAGCACGGCCCAGCGGTTCCGGGCCAGCTCGGCCCGTCCGTCCTCGTCGGCCAGCTCGAACGCGCGCAGCGCGTCGGGGCTGCACTCGGTGTCGAGGACCGTGCGGACGCCCTCGCGCAGCGCGTCCTGCTCGTCGGTGAACGCGAAGTCCACGGCCGGGGCCCGCTCAGCCCCGGGGCAGCCCGAGCAGGCGCTCGGCCACCACATTGCGCTGAATCTCGTTGGTCCCCGCGTAAATAGGCCCGGCCAGCGAGAAGAGAAAGCCGTCGAGCCACTCGCCCGGTGCGCCGGCCTCGAGCACCTCCGCGTCGGGACCGAGCAGGTCGAGCGCCGCCGTGTGGATGGCGACGTCGGTCTCGGACCAGAAGATCTTGTTGCAGCTGGCCTCCGGTCCCACCGCGTGACCGCGCGCCACCCGGGAGGCCGTCCAGTACGTGTGCAGCTTGTAGGCCTCGGCGTCCATGTGGGCCCGGGCCACGGCGTCGGCGGACGCGGCCGGGCCGCCGCGCCCCTCGAAGAGCGCGACGAGGCGGTCGGCTGCCTCGGTGTAGCGCGCCGGGCTGCGCAGCGAGAGGCCGCGCTCGGACCCCGCCGTCGCCATCGCCACGGACCAACCGGCGCCGACCTCGCCCAGCACCTGGTCCTCGGGCACCTCCACGTTGTCGAAGAAGATCTCGGCGAAGCCTGTCTCGCCGTCGATCTGGGGGATCGGGCGCACGGTCACGCCGGGCGAGTCCACGGCGACCAGGAAGTAGGTGAGACCGCGGTGGCGCTCGGCCTCGGGGTCGGTGCGGAAGATGCCGAAGCACCATTGCGCGAACGCGCCCCGGCTGGCCCACGTCTTCTGGCCGTTGAGGACCCAGCCGTCACCGGCCGCGTTACGCGAGGCGCGTGAGCGAATGCCGGCCAGGTCGCTGCCCGCGTCGGGCTCGGACCAGCCCTGGCACCAGATCTCGTCGCCCGACGCCATCGGCGGCAGGAAGCGCGCCTTCTGGGCGTCAGTCCCGTACTCGAGAATGGTGGGGGCGAGGAGGAAGATGCCGTTCTGGCTCACCCGCTTGGGGGCGCGGGCGCGGTAGTACTCCTCCTCGAACACGAGCCATTCGAAGATTCCGAGGTCGCGCCCTCCGTACTCGGTCGGCCAGCTCACCACCGACCAGCGGTCCTCGAACATGGTGCGCTCCCAGGCCCGGTGGGCCTCGAAGCCGGCCCCCGTATCGAGCGAGGGGAGGGGGTCGGCGGGGACGTGCGCGGCCAGCCAGGCCCGGGCCTCGGCGCGGAATGCCTCGTGTTCGGCGCTGAAGGTCAGGTCCATGGCGGTGCGAATCTGGCACAGGGGCCTCGGCGTTGCCAAGGTGGGCGCAGCGCGGCCCTGCCCTCGC
>Ga0116215_1001208_pt1 | contig 17636 bp, 16 predicted proteins | sample Sb_taG_7_FD_89698 | JGI IMG/M metagenome (GOLD analysis project Ga0116215, IMG submission 89698) | Peat soil microbial communities from Weissenstadt, Germany - Sb_50d_2_FS metaG | ecosystem: Environmental > Terrestrial > Soil > Wetlands > Peat | place: Germany: Weissenstadt | collected 2010-09-21
CGCTATGCCGATGCTCATCGTGGCCACGACCTCGTGCCCGCCACTGAGGACGACCGGCTCGCGGAGCGCATCGAGCATCCTGTCGGCCACCTGGCTCGCGTCCTCGGCCGACGCCACCCTCTCCAGGATGATCACGAACTCATCCCCGCCGAAGCGCGACAATGTGTCACCCGGTCGCACCGCTCGTCGGAGGCGCTCCGCCACGACACGTAGAAGCTCATCGCCCACCTGGTGACCGAGGTTGTCGTTGACGACCTTGAAGCGATCGATGTCACCGAAGAGGACGGCGATCCGGCCATCCGTGCGGGAGGCCTGCAACAGGGCGTGATCGAGGTGGTCGAGAAGGAGGCGGCGGTTGGCCAGGCCGGTCAAGGGATCCGAAAACGCGTGTCGTGCCAGCTGCTCCTCGAATGCCCTCCGCTCCGAGGTGTCGCGGAACACGATGACTGCGGCCGTGGGCTCCGAGTCGCCCACCACCGGGGAAGCCGTCATGGTCACCGGAAAATGCGAACCGTCGGCCCGCTCGAAGCGCGTGTCGTCGCTGATGACGTTCTGCCGCCCCGCCATGGCGCGCATCGCCGGGTCGAGGAGGAAACGCGGGGTCTCGATGATCGCGGCCGTGTGTCCACCTCCCGCGGCGATGTCGGTCCAGCCGAGCATGCGTGCTCCCGCAGGGTTCATGAACGTGATCTCCCCGCTCATGTTGATGGCGCACACGCCCTCGCCGAGGCTGCTGGTGATGACCGAGAGGTTGTCCTTCTGCCGCTCGACTTCGGCGTAGAGGTCGGCGTTGGCAAGTGCGATTGCACCGATTGACGCCAGGGCGTCGAGCATGGCCCGGTCGGCGTCCTCGAAGGGTTCGGTGCGGCTACGGCCCGAGACGGACAGCCAGAGCCTGCGGTCGGCCAGCTCGACCGGCGCGGCGAGGCCGCGGTCCTCGCCTTCGGGTCGGTCGGGATCCAGCGTGACATCGGGCGAGCGCAGCAGCGAGCCAGCGGAGCTGAGCACAGCGGCACGGGTCTCGTCGCTGCCGATGGAGCGGTTCACGTCGAGGGTGGCCTCGAACAGAGCGCGCAACCGCCTCCGATCGTGGCGAGCGTAGAAGTGGCCCTCGCTCAGGTACCGGAGGACGAGAAGCGGTAGTACGGCGAGCGGCAGGAACTCGGGCTGATAGGACAGCAGCAGCGCCGTCGGAATGGCCATAGCGATGCTGACGCCGGCGACGAGGAGCTTGCCCTCCAGGCCCCCGAACACGGTCTCCCGCCACGATGTGTGGAATGTCGAGAAGATTGAGACGATGGCGCCGGTGTTGACCACGAGGTAGCACAGGGCCCCGAGCAGCGCGGCTCCGACCTTGAAGTAGCCGGCCGAGTGATCCGGGCCGTGCACGAGGACGAACGCGAGGGCCCCGACCCCGGCCGAGGTGACGACCCGGCCGACGTTGAAGACCGACTTGACCAGGGGCCGGCGCGTCAGGGCTTGTGCCACGACCGTCACGACGGCGAACACGAGGACCGTCATGGCGGCTGGCACGAGCAGGACGAGCAGGACGAGGAATCCCTCGTCCAGATCGAACGCGTCAGACCGGTCGTCGACGTCGAGCAGGATCGGCCAGACCCAGCTGGCCGCCATGAGCACGCCGAACACCACGGCGAACATGGTCTGCGTGGCGTTGGGCCGGCCCGTCACCCACAAGCGGTGGGTCGCGATGGTCAGGGCCACCACGCCAGCGGTGGCCCAGGCCGCGACAACGACCAGGGCTGACCTCGAGAGGCCCGCCTTCCCGCCAGTCACGGCGCCGCCAGGGGAACGGTCAGTTCCAGATCGACCCATTCCACGCCGTGTTCCACCCTGAGCCGTTCCAGAGGTCCGGCTTCGAATAGGCCTCGACGACGTGGGAGCCGTCACGATGTCGCTTGCAGCTCCGCTCGCCGGCTCTGCTCGCACGGCGGTAGGGACGGTGAGCACCATGGGGCGGCACTGCGAATCCCGCGACGATCGCTGTGGCCCACTGGACGTAGTGCTGTACCGGAGTCCCGACGCGACGACGAATCGCCCTCACCCCCCTCACCTCCACTGGCCCTCTTCCCATTTGGAACGTAACAGTTCGACGGACGCCGCTCAACGGGCATTTCAACAATGCTTTCTCCACTTTTCGACCCGTCGCGAAGCACCCTTGACCACCAATGCGCATCCCCGGTTGCCAACGGGTTGCGGTCTGGCAGACCATGGGGTCGCCTTGACGCGTCGTCGGTGAGGACGCCGTGGACGCACAGTGCAGCGCACGGCGGTCACGTCGCGCTGATCACCCGACGATGATCACGCCCCCGTTTCGGTCCGACCGAGATCGCGCTGCTTCCGGTACTCCCGCAACCGGTGCCAGAAGATCACGGCCACGGCGATGACCGCGAGCACGCCCAGGACGTATCCCGCGTAGCTGAAGGCCTTGAGCACGTGGTTGTAGCTGCTGCCGAGGCTGTACCCGATTGAGCAGAGGGCCGTGCACCAGACCGCGCAGCCGATCACCGTGAACACGATGAACCTGCCGGGCGCCATCTCACCCAGGCCGGCCGCAAAGGACACGAAGGATCGCAGCAGGGGGATGAAGCGGCCGAAGAGGACGACGGGCTCACCCCGTCGAGCGAACCAGGCGTCTGCCCGGTCAAGGTCCTTATGGGTGAGGAGCAGGTACTTGCCGAACTTATCGACGAGCGGCCGACCGCCGTAGCGGCCGATGGCGTAGCCCGCCAGCGAGCCCAGGACCTCGCCCAGGATCGCGAGGACGATGACGAGAGCCAAGGAGAGTTGCGAGACGTGGTTTGCCTCCGCACCTGCAGAGCTCGCAAGCACCCCGCCGAAGATGAGGGCGAGCTCGGCCCCCACCGGGAGGCCCATGGCCGAGATGAAGCTCAGCGCGAAGACCGCGCCGTAGCCCACTGACGCCAAGAAATGTTCCACGTCCTACCTTGCTTCCGCCCTCTGCACGGCGGCCATCTTTGGCGCTTCGACCCCCCGATGCAATTCCCAGCGCAACTGAGGCCGGAGCCGGCTATCTCGAGGTCCCCCCAGACGTCACGACCGGCTGGGTCGTGGTCGTCGTGGGCGGGATCGTGGTCGTCGTGGTGGTGGGTGGCGCGGTCGTCGGCGTGGTCGTGGCTGGGCCGGGGCTCAATCCGCCCGGTGGGGTCGTCGTCGTGGTCGGGGCGATCGTTGTCGTGGTCGTCGTGGTCGTCGGAATGGTTGCAGGCGTCCCCGGACTTGCTGCCGTGGGCACGGAGGCCAGACTGGGCGCCTTCGATCCGGCCGAAGACCCCGGGTGCTCCTTGGCCACCGTGACCCCGATGAACGCCGCGGCCCCACCGGCCACGAGGATGGCGGTTCTGGTCAGGCGTCTGATGCGGGCTTGCGCCCGTGCGCGAGCGGACGGCGAGTACTGGTCTCGTCTGCGTCTCACGACGATTCGAGGCTCGGCTGCTCCTGCGCCCGCGCGCGTTCATCGAAGTGGTCCACGGCGCCAGCCAGCGTACGGTTCGAACCTGAAGAACCGATGAACGCTGGCCGAGTGCAGCCTGGCAAGCTCAGCCCCTAGCCTGAAATCCATGTCGCACGCCGGTTCGGACACCTCGTGAGGGTTCTGGTGGCCGAGGACGATGCGGCACTCAGGTCCGTGCTCGAGCGCGGGCTGAGGGAGAAGGGCTACGTCGTCGACGCGGTGACCGATGGTGCGACCGCGCTGCGCCACCTTCGCTCGTACGACTACGACGTTGCCGTCTTGGACTGGCGCATGCCGGAGCGGACGGGGATGGAGGTCGTCGCCGAGGCCAGGGGCTTGGGCGACCGAACCCCCATTCTCATGTTGACCGCCCGCGACGCCCCGTCCGACAGGGTCGCCGGCCTCAACGTCGGCGCCGACGACTACCTGGTGAAGCCGTTCGACTTCTCCGAGCTCGTCGCGCGCATCCAGGCGCTTCAGCGTCGTCCACCGCTCGCGTTGGATCCCGTCCTTGAGTGTGCCGACCTGCAGTTCGACCCCGCCACACGAGAGGTGACCGTGGCGGGTGAGCTCGTCGCGCTGACGGCGATCGAAACGTCGCTCGTCGAGCTCCTGCTGCGGCGGTCACCCAGCGTTCTGACGCGGCGGGTCATCGCCACCCAGGTCTGGGAGGACGAAGCGGATGCCGTCGGATCGAACACCATTGACGTCCACGTCGGACGGGTCCGGGCCAAGTTGGCCCAGAGCCGGGCTCACATCGAGACCGTGCGCGGGACGGGATACCGGATGGTCGAGTCGTGAACCTGACCCGGGCGCACCGACGGCACGCGGTGCGGGTCGCGGCGGTGGCGACTCTGATCGTGATGGTCGGCTACGTGATCGCCGCCATTGTGCTGAACCTGATCGTCACCAACCACCTGGTCGGCAGCACGGACGCACGCCTGGCCGATCGGCTCCAGGACACCAGCCAACAAACGCTCACCCTCCCCGGTTCGAGCACGCCCGAACAGAAGCCTGACCTCGACGACGCGCCGCTGTTCCTGTGGTCGATCGCGCCCTCGGGCGTGGTGACCCCCCTGACGCCGACAGCCCCGTCGCTCCCCTCCCGACGCTGGGACTCCGGCCCCGTCACCCTGGACGTCGGGACGTCGACCTTCCGCTTCGACGCACTGCGGAGCCACGGCACGGTGCTGGTGGCGGGACAGAGCATGGCCGGCACGTCCAACGTCCAATCGGCGCTGCTCGTCGCCGAACTCGTCTTCGGCGTGATCCTGGCCGTCGCCGTCTTTGCCGGGGCAACCGTCGTCGGGCTGCGCGCCTCGGCGCCGTCGGAGCTGGTCCGTCGCCGCCAGGCGGAGTTCACTGCAGACGCATCGCACGAGCTGCGCACCCCCATCTCGGTGATTGAGGCAGAGGTCGAACTGGCGCTCGATCGACCGCGCGACCCCGCCGCCTACCGGGACGTGCTCCAGCGGGTGGGTCGGGAGAGCACACGGCTGCGCCGGATCGTCGACGACCTGCTCTGGCTGGCGAGGGCCGACAGTGAGCCCGCGCCCGGTGACCTCGACCACGTCGCTGACGTCGCCGAGGTCGTCGAAAGCTGCGTGGTGCGTTTCAGTGCCCTTGCGGCGACGCACCGAGTGACCCTCTCGGCACGGAGGGTCGGCAGCGGGCCCTTCGCGGTCCAGGCGCAACCCGAACTGATCGACCGGTTGGCCGGCGTCCTGATCGACAACGCCTGCAAGTTCGCCGGACAAGGCGGCCAGGTGGAGGTGAGCGTCCGTGACTGGGGCAACCGGGTGGACCTCCGCGTCGACGACTCGGGCCCCGGGATCCCCCAGGACGAGAGGGACGCCGTCTTCGACCGGTTCCACAGAGCCACCGATGCGGTGGCGGGTACGGGGCTCGGACTGGCCATCGCCGACTCGGTGGTGCGATCCACTCAGGGCAACTGGGGTATCGGCGCGGCCGAGCTTGGCGGCGCCCGAATGGAGATCTCGTGGCGCAAGGTGCTGCCGCGCAAGGGGAAGCCCAACCCTGCCGGCGAGACTCTTAGCGAATCCTTAGCCTGAGCACCTGTTCCTTCATGTAGGTGTCAGGGTGCGTCCGTACCCTGCACGGCATGGGAAGAGTCAGGCAGTCCAGCCCGGCGCAGCGCCGGCATGCGGCGGCGATGCGGCGTGATGGCGCGCTCACCCGCCTCTCGAGCATCACCGCGGCCATCGGCGTCGCCACCATCGTCGCCGTCGGGGCGCTGGGCGTCTACGTCGGAAAGGCGCTCCCCGGTCATCACGCCGGATCCACCACCGGGACCTCCTCCACCTCGGGTACCAGTGGCCAGGGCGCCGGCGCGTCGAGCTCCCAGAGCTCGCTCAACCCGCCGTCGACGCCGACGCAGGCGGCCCCCGCCCCCGCCCCCGTCACCAGCGGATCGAGTTGATGTCGGAGGCGTATGCCCGCGTCGACACCCAGCGCGTCTACCGAACCCGAGCGCTCGGCACCATCGCAGAACTCGTGGTGACAGACGGCGGTGCACTCATTGCTGCCTCGGAGCTGCTCCAGCTGGAGCTCGAGCGCATCGACCGCGTCGCCAGCCGGTTCCGGGATGACTCCGAGCTCAGCCGACTCAACGCCGGCGCGGGGTGCGAGACGCAGGTCAGCGCTGACCTGCTCGAGGCGATTGAGGTCGCCCTCGCGATGGCAGAGGCCACGGGCGGTCTGGTGGACCCCACCGTCGGTGTCGCGATGGGCCGACTGGGCTACGACCGTGACTTCTCCGAGGTGCTCCCTGGTGTCGACGGCCACCTCCCGCCGGCACAGGCGGCGCCCGGATGGCGTTGCGTTTCCGTCGACCCCGGGCGACGCGTCGTCGGGCTCCCGGAGGACGCCGCGCTCGATCTCGGCGCCACGGCCAAGGCCCTGGCGGCAGACCGGGCCGCCGCCACGATCCACAGCCGGCTCGGGTGTGGTGTGCTCATCTCGCTGGGCGGCGATGCCGCCGTCGCCGGCCCGGCGCCTGCGGGCGGATTCGCCATCGGCATCGCCGACACCTGCACCTCGCCCACCGCCTCCGAGGCGGTGGGCATCTCCTCGGGCGGCCTTGCCTCCTCCGGCATCGGCGTGCGCCAGTGGCGCCTCGGGACCCACCAGGTGCATCACATCTTGGACCCCGCCACCTGCCTGCCCAGCGCCCCGTGCTGGCGGACGGTCTCTGCGACCGCCGCCACCTGCGTCCAGGCGAACGCCGCGTCCACCGCGGCGATCGTCCTGGGAGAGAGCGCCGTCGCCTGGCTCGAGGAATTGGGGCTCCCGGCGCGGCTCGTAAGGGTCGACGGGTCGGTCGAGTACACGTCGGGATGGCCAGCGCCCGCGCCAGAGCTGTCGGTGCCGGAGATGAGCGCCCGATGATGGCCGCCCTCGTGGCCACGGTCGGTCACGGCTCGACTGCCCTGTGGTACCTGACGCGGGCGACCGGCCTCGTCTCGCTCATCCTGCTCTCGGCGACGGTGGTCCTCGGAACGGTCGCGTCGGTGGGATGGACCACCGACCGCTGGCCCCGGTTCCTTTCGCAGTCGGTGCACCGGAACCTGTCCCTCTTCTGCGTGGCGCTGATCGGCGTCCATGTCGTCTCCACCATCGGAGACGGCTACGTGCCCATCGGCCTGGCTGACGTGGTGATCCCCTTCCGGTCCCCCTACCGGCCGATCTGGGTGGGCCTCGGGGCGCTGGCGTTCGACATGCTGCTCGCGGTCGCGATCACCAGCGGGCTCCGTCGCCGGATCGGGGTGGCCGCCTGGCGTGGCGTCCACTGGCTGGCCTACGCCTGCTGGCCCATCGCCGTCGTTCACGGCCTCGGCTCCGGGTCCGACGCCCGCCTCCCCGGGGCGACGCTCGTGTTCGTCGTGTGCACCGTCTCGGTCACCGCGGCGGTGGCCTGGCGCCTGGCTGTCGGCCGGACACGCTCCGTCAGCTGGCGGCTCGGCGGGGCGGTGGCCGGCGCTGCCGTCCTGCTCGTCATGGCGGCTTTCGCCGTGGCGGGGCCCCTCGGGCCCGGATGGTCCCACCGGGCCGGCACATCCTCGGCGCTCCTCGCCCAACTCTCCGGCGCGGCAACCACGTCGTACTCCGGCGCCTCCACGTCGGCGACCCCCTCCACGTCACCTCCCCCGACCGCAGGGATCCCAACGACCCCGTTCGACACCTCGGTGTCGGGGACGGTCGCCACGACGCCGCCCAACGCGGGCGGCGATTCCGAAGTCACCCTCACCATGCAGCTGGCCAACACCACCGCGCCGCTCCAGGTCCGGATCATCGGTCCCTCCGAGAACGGGGGCGTCGCCATGCGCCGCAGCGAGGTGTCCTTCGGTGCACTCACCGGGCAGGTGACAGCCCTCGACGGGTCGAGCATCGGCGCGGTCGTCAATGGTCCGACCGGCTCACTGAGCCTGACCATGAACCTCTCGCTCGACCCGGGCGCCGGCACGTTGACCGGGCAGGTCTCGGGGAGCGCAGTGCAATGAGCCTCACCCTGTCCAATGGCGCCAAGACGGCTCCGCAGACGGGAAGACGGCTGCTGCACGGCCTCGCCGGTGGCACGCCGGACCCGGGCCTCGAGACCCACCTCGAACGGTGGGGAGAGCTCCGCCCGAGGCATCATCTCATCGACGAACTCGACGCCAGCGGGCTCGTGGGGCACGGGGGAGCCTGGTTCCCGGTGTCCACCAAGTGGAGGGCCGTTGCGGCCGGCGGGCGCCGCCGACCTGTCGTGGTGGCCAACGGAGCTGAAGGCGAGCCAGCAAGCAAGAAGGATGCGCTGCTGCTCGCGCACGCCCCTCACCTGGTACTCGACGGGCTCGTGCTCGCCGGGAGCGCGCTGCGGGCGCAGCAGGCCATCGTGTACGTCCCCAGGACCAGCATCCCGGCCGTCGAGGCCGCCGTGGCCGAGCGCCGCGCCCACCGCCTCGATCCCATCGCGATAGAGATCGCTGAATCAGCCGACACCTTCATCTCCGGGCAGGAGTCCGCCGTCGTCAACGCGCTCGGCGGGCGCCGAGGCGCGATCCCCGCCTTTGTGGGACTGACCTCCATCCGCGAGCGCGGCGTCGGGGGCAGGCCAACCCTGGTCCAGAACGTCGAGACGCTCGCTCACGTCGCTCTCATCGCCCGTTTCGGGGCGAAATGGTTCCGGCAGGTCGGCACGCCCGACAACCCCGGCACCATGCTGTTGACCGTGACCCGTCCCGACGGACCACTGATCGTCGAGGCCGTACTGGGCTCTTCGCTCCGCAAGGCCACGGGCCTCCGGCCCGAAGACATGGCCCGCGCCCGGGGGTTCCTCGTCGGTGGCTACGGGGGGGGATGGGTCAGTCCGGCGACCTTCGGCGAGCTCCCGGTGTCCGAGAAGGCCGCGCGGCGAGCCGGTGCAACGCTCGGTGCAGGTGTGGTGGCCCTCCTCCCGCCCGACGTCTGCCCGCTGGCCGAGATGGCTGACGTCGTCCGGTACATGGAGGGTCAGGGCGCCGGACAGTGCGGCCCGTGCGTCCATGGCCTCGCCGAGCTGGCCGAGGCCATGGAGCGGCTCGCCTACGGCGGTTCGAGCGGGCCGCGGGTCGAGCGCATCCTCGAGATCTGTAACCTGGTGGAGGGACGTGGCGCCTGCCGTCACCCCGACGGTGTGGCCCGCTTCGTGCGCACCGGGTTGAACGTCTTCTCCGACGAGGCGATATCGCACCAACGGCGAGGGTCATGCTCCCAGACGCATGCAGCGAGAGTGCTCCCGGTTGCCGACAGGACGTCGAGGAGGAGGCTGGTGAGCAAAGCATGAGCCGTTGGAGCTTGGAGCTGGTGGTCGACCCAATAGCGTGCGACGGACGCGGGGTCTGTGCCGAGATGCTCCCCGAACGCATCGAGCTCGATCGGTGGGGATACCCGATCGTCGACGGAGGCGACATCGCCCCTGCCCTCGTCGATCACGCCGTGCGCGCGGTCCGGGCCTGCCCGAAACAGGCACTGCACCTCGTGGAGCGAAGATGCTGAGCCCATCGGTGGACGAGCGCGAGGTCGAGCCGCCCGCGCAGCAGGCCGGGCCGTCCGGGAAGGCCCGGTGGTCGAAGGCGCGCATCCACCGCAGGCGGCGGCGCATTCTGGCCGTCGTCGTCGCCACCCTCAGCGTCCTCCTCCTCTGGCTCGCCATCTCACTCGGTGGTGCGCTGACCAACCCGGCTCTGGGGTCCTCGGTCGGAGCGCGCGCCGCGGAGTGGTTCCGCGAGCACGGAGGGGCATCCGTGGTCGTGTGGGCCGAGAACGAGTGGTACTCCCACCACCAGCCGAAGATCGGCGGCGCCCTCGCCCCCGGAACCATCCACAAACCCAAGGTGCTGCGCACCACTCCGGTTGCCGCCGCCGTGCCACACCTTCCGGCTCCGGCTCCGATCGTGCCTATCGCGAGCCCGCCCGTTGCCGGTGAGGGCCAGTGGTCACCGGCCGGTCGATTGGTCGACGGGCTGCCGGCCGTCTACGAGACCATGGTGCGCCCGAGCGCGATCCACACGAGCTACGTCGTGGGCGTGGCCTGGATGGACACGAAGCTCCTCAAGACCACGCTCTACTCGGGCAGCCAGATACCTGGTGGCGGCCCCTACACCCACACCGCTCCGATCTCACCCACGGATGCAACGACGCTGGTCGCCGCCTTCAACGCAGGCTTCCTGATGTCCGGCGCCAACGGCGGGTACTACACGGACAACAGGACGGTCATTCCGCTGCGGACGGGAGCGGCCTCGTTCGTGGTCTACAAGAACGGCTCCGCGACGGTGGCACAATGGGGGCGTGACGCCACCATGGGCCCCAACGTCGTGTCCGTGCGCCAGAATCTCGACCTGCTGGTCGACAACGGGCAGGTTGTCCCCGCGGCGTACACCTCGGATGCCACGCAATGGGGCGCAACCCTCGGCGGCGGTCTCTACGTGTGGCGTTCGGGCCTCGGCGTGACGGCGAACGGCGCCCTCGTCTACGTCGGTGGTCCCGGGCTCGACATCGCCGACCTCGCCACCATCCTCGTGCGGGCCGGCGCAGTGCGGGCGATGGAGCTCGACATCAACACGGACTGGGTGAACTACAGCACCTACCAGCCGCAGATCACGGGCGGACCGGCCACGCCCACGGACGGCACCGAGCTCCTGGCCGGAATGACGGGTACACCCGGCCGCTACTTCCAGTCGTGGTGGGCACGAGACTTCATCACGATGTCGGCAGTGGCCCGGTGACGTCGGTAGAGCGGGTGCCCAACGACGAGACACCAGCCGGTGCGAGCGCCGCGACGTTGCACGACCTGCCGGCGACCGGCCTCCGCTCGACGTTTGGCCCGATCGCGCGGGGAATGCGGCCCAGGCAATGGATCAAGAACCTGCTCGTGTTCATGGCGCCCGCCGCCGCAGGCGTGCTCGGTGAGTGGCACACAACGCTCCGCGTCATCGGTGCCTTCCTCGTGTTCTGTGTCGTCGCCTCCGGTACGTACCTCGTCAACGATGTCGTCGACGCCGAATCCGATCGGCACCATCCCATCAAGCGGAGCAGGCCGGTCGCGAGCGGTGCCCTACGGCCCGGATTGGCGCTCGGTATCGGGGTCGGGCTCATTGCAATGGCCATCGCCGCCGCGCTGCTCATCGGCCCTTGGGGTCTCGGGGTCGTCGTAGCCACCTACGCCGGGTTGAGCATCGCCTACAGCCTTCGCCTCAAGCGAGAGCCCGTGATGGAGCTGGCCGTGGTCGCATCATGCTTCGTCCTCCGGGCGGTCGCCGGGGGTGTCGTGGCGTACGTCCACCTCTCCAACTGGTTCCTCGTCTTCACGTCCTTCGCAGCCTTGTTCATCGTCACGGGCAAACGCTGCGCGGAGCACTCCCGACTCGGCCGCGACAGGGGTGTGCACCGGCTCGTGCTCGACGAGTACAGCGAGTCCTTCCTCAGATCGACCCTCACGATCGCGGCCACGGTGACCGTTGCCGCCTACTGCCTCTGGGCCTTCGAACGAACCGGCCTGCTCGCCCACGCCGGCCACCATGTCGTGTGGATCGAGCTCACCGTCATTCCTCTCGTGCTCGCCGTCCTGCACATCTTCCGGCTGCTCGACGCCGGGCAGGGCGGCGAGCCGGAGCAGCTGGCCCTGCACGACCACATCCTCCAGGGCTACGGATTGCTCTGGCTCGCCTTCATGGGTATGGGCCTGTACGGGTGACCGTCACTGTCGTGGCCTCGCCCCAACCACTGTCCGGATGGGGCCGCACTGCGACCACCACTGCCATGGTCAGCCGTCCGGTGGACGCCGCCTCCATTGAGCTCGCATTGCGCACGCAGTCAGGCGGAATCATCGCCCGGGGGCTGGGCCGGAGCTACGGGGACGCCGCGCAGTGCAGCGGAGGGCTCACCATCGACGCGTCGGGACTCAGCAACATCGGGGTGCTGGACGAGGTATCGGGAACGATCGAGGTCGGCGGTGGCGTGAGCCTGCATGACTTGATGCGGCACATCATCCCGTCGGGATGGTTCGTCGCGGTCACGCCGGGGACCCGTTACGTATCGGTCGGCGGAGCGATCGCGGCAGACGTCCATGGGAAGAACCACCATCGCGACGGAAGCTTCGCCGAGCACGTGGTGGAGATGACGCTCGTCACCCCCACCGGGACGGTCACGGTGTCCCCGGACCGTGACCCGGAGCTGTTCTGGGCCACGGCCGGCGGCATGGGGCTGACCGGAGTCGTGATCAGTGCCACCTTGCGACTGATCCCGATTGAGACGTCTTGGATACAGGTGGACAGCCAGCGGTTCACCCGTCTCAAAGACCTCATGACGACGATGGAGGAGACGGACAACGAGTATCGCTACAGCGTGGCCTGGCTCGACTGTGTCGGCCACCGTGACGGCAACCACCGCTCCGTGCTCACCCGCGGCGACCATGCCCCATCTGGAGCGATCCCGGACCGGTTGCGAGCTCGCAGTCGCGAGATCCCGGGCGACCCGAGGATCCGCGTCCCCATGTCGGCTCCCCGCCGACTCGTCAACCGGATGTCGGTACGCGCGCTGAACGAAGCCTGGTTCCGGGGTTCCACAACATCTGTCGGTTCCCTGCACCCGCTGGCCGGTTTCTTCCACCCCCTCGACGGCGTAGGCGACTGGAACCTGCTCTATGGCCCCGCCGGGTTCGTGCAGTACCAGTTCGCAGTCCCTCCCGAGCGCAGCGATCTCGTGGGGGAGGCCGTGGGCGCGATCGCGTCGTCGGGGATACCCTCCTTCCTTGCCGTGCTGAAGCGTTTCGGCCCCGGCACACCCGGGCCGCTCTCCTTCAGCCAGGAGGGATGGACCTTGGCACTCGACTTCCCGCTCGGCCCGACCGGTCTGCCGGCGCTGCTCGACAGCCTCGACGAGGCCGTTGCGTATGCGGGAGGTCGCGTCTACCTGGCCAAGGACGCGCGCCTGCGGCCTGAGCTGCTTCCCGTCATGTACCCCAGATTGCGGGACATGAATGCCGTCTGCCGTCGGGTCGACCCCGAGGGTGTTCTGGCGTCCGACCTCTCGCGCCGCCTGGGAATCTCCGGATGAACGACGCCTTCGGTCACCCGCAGTCGGTCGTCGTTCTCGGCGGGACCTCGGACATCGCCCAGAGGGTCGTCACGCTCCTCGCGGCGGAACGCTGCCGATCCGTCGTCCTCGCCGGGCGTGACCCCGTCACACTCGAGGACGCAGCCGTCGGGCTCCGCCGCTCCGTGGCCCGCGTTGAGGCCGTGCCGTTCGACGCAGCAACGACCGAGAACGTCGACAAGACGGTCATGCAGTGCTTCGAGGCCGCCGCCGAGGCGGTGGACGTGGTCATCGTCGCCGTGGGAGAGCTCGGGTTCCAGGAGATGGACGAGGCCGACCCCGACCGGACCGCACAGATGATCACCGTCAACTTCACCTGGCCGGCTGCGGCCCTCTCGGCGGTGGCGGCACACCTCAAGAGGCAGGGCCACGGTCGCATCGTCGTCCTGTCCTCCGTGGCCGGCTACCGGGTCCGTCGCTCCAACTACATCTACGGCTCCGCCAAGGCCGGCCTCGACGGCTTCGCACAGGGGCTCGGCGAGGCCCTTCGGGGTACGGGCGTCACGGTCCACGTCGTCCGGCCAGGTTTCGTGCGCACCAAGATGACCGCCGGCCGCCCCCCTGCGCCCTTTGCCGTCGGACCAGAACGGGTCGCGTCCGACATCGTGCACGGCCTGGAGCGTGGGCAGGTGGTGATCTGGTCACCAGGGGTGCTGAAGTGGGTCTTCTCAACCCTGAGACTTCTCCCGCCGGCCTTGTGGCGTCGGTTGCCCGGCTAGCTCCGCGCCGCACCCGAGGGTGGCGCTGCGTACCGGACGAGCACCTGGAGGCCTCACGCAGACCGTTCCCTTGGAGCAGTGGCAGCAGTCCGAGCTTCAGGTGCGCACGCTCTACACAGCGGATACCGAGAGCGGTTGCCGAGCTCGTGCACGGCAACGCATCACCCTGACCTCCGCGCCGGAATGCCGTATCCTGACGAGCGTCGGCGGAAGGATGTGCTGTGCTCTTCATCGAATACGACGTCACACCCAGCGGTGAGGTCGAATTGGTGGCACTCATCAATGCCGTGGAGGAGGACGGACGAGATCCCGACGGATCGGCATGGTTGGAATGGCGCTCCACTGAGTTCGAAGACAGCGGCATGGGCTGTGTCGCTGTTCCCCACGACGACCTTGCACTCAAGGAGGAAACCGAGGACCCCGCTCAGCTCCGCGCCATCGTCGAGAGGATCATTCTGACGGACCGCGCCGCCAAAGAGGAGGTGTCATCGTGAGCACCACCCGGTCCCAGCTGTACCGCCTGGCGCGTGATCTCGGGAACATCGATGCGGTGGAACACGGGTACAAGCGCGGTGGACTCTCGGGGGCTGCAGGTGGCGCCGCGCAACGCGAGGCGCGCCGTGTCATCTACCGGGAGGGAAACCGCCAGATCAACCACTTCGTCCGCGCCATTGGCCTCGGTCCGAGGAGGTAGCGACCGAGACCCGGTGGCCGGCCGCGGCGCAACCCCTCCTGACGTCACGACAGAGCCCGGCGGCGACCGAGCGGGCAACGCAAAGAAAGCAGCGCCGACCAGCCACTCTACCGCTGCTCAAATGTCGTTTGGGATCCTGCTTTCCCGCTCAGTCGCGGCGCAGTTATGGCCGATATGACAGACACTGTCGTCTCGGGCCGACCCGGCCTGAGGCACCGCATGATGAGGGGGGGGGCATCGGTGACCATCGCGGACTCGCAACTGGGTCGGTTGCTGACGGACTTTCCCGACCTTGTGGTCGTCCTGGATTCAGCCGGGAACGTCATCTGGGCCAACTCGCTCGCCGAACGGTTGTTCGGACGGTCGTTGCAGGACTCCGTGGGTCAATCGGGGTTCGATTTCGTGCATCCCGATGATCTCGAGCTCGCCGCACTGTCACTCGTCTCCATTCAGAGAAAGGAGATCGGTACAGCCATTGAAGTCCGACTGAAGACCCCCTCCGGATGGCGGCTCGTCGAACTGATCGGAACCCCGGTCAACTGGCTGCAGGATGGTGCGGTGCTCTTCTGCATGCGCGACCTCACGCAGCGCCGTCGCTTTGAGGTGGCCCGCGACGAAATCGCTCTCTTCCGGATGCTCGTCCAGAACGCCGCCACCATCACGATGTTGATATCACCCAGCGGCCATATCAGCTCTGCCTCCGGAGCTCTGACTCGGATGCTCGGACACGACCCGGAGGTCGTCGAGAACGGGTCTCTGGCGGATCTCGTGGCCGTCGATGATCGGCCGAAGCTCGGCTTCGCCATTGCACGAGCGCTCCGCGGCGCTACGGCCACACAACCCGAGGTCGTGGAGGTGCATCTGCTCCGCCATGGCAGCGACGACGTGGTCCCCTTCGAACTCACCCTGGTCAATCTCATCGACGATCCGACTGTTGGCGGACTGGTTGTCACAGCCCATGACGTGTCGGAACGGGTGGCTTCGGACCACGAGCTTCGCCAAGCCCTGTCGCTCGTCCAGGCCACTCTCGACTCGACGGCCGACGGGATCCTGGTCGTGGACACCGAAGGTGGGATCGCCGGTTTCAACGACCGGTTCAGCAAGATGTGGGGTATCCCCGAGCATCTCCTGGCAGTGGGAAAGGACTCCGAGGCGATCGCCCATGTGCTCGATCAACTGATCGACCCACAGGACTTCATCGCAAAGATCGAGGAGCTCTACACGCGGCCCGAGGCAGAGAGCAATGACATCATTCAGTTCCGGGATGGCCGCGTCTTCGAGCGCTACTCGAGACCTCAGCTCGTCGAGGGGGGTGTGGTCGGACGCGTGTGGAGCTTCCGTGACGTCACCGAGCGCACCCGTCTCGAGGCTGAATTGGCGCATCAGGCGTTCCACGACGGGCTGACGGGTCTGGCCAACAAGGCGCTCTTCAGAGATCGACTGAATCACGCGGTGGCCCGAATGGAGACCTCCGGCCTCCAACTGGCCGTCTTGTTCCTCGATGTCGACAACTTCAAGACGGTCAACGACAGCCTCGGGCACTCAAGAGGCGATCTGCTCCTGGGCATTGTCTCCGAGGCGCTGGTCAACTGCATGCGACAGAGCGACACCGTGGCGCGTCTGGGCGGAGACGAATTCGCCGTGCTCATAGAGGATCTCGGCGACCACTCGGAGGCGATTCAGGTAGCCGAGGACATCCTGACGGCGCTCCGCCGTCCCGTGTCCCTCGGCTCCAAGGATGTCGTCGCCACCGTGAGCATCGGAATCAGGTTCGGGACTCCGGGCTCGACCAGCGAAGAACTGCTGCGGGACGCCGACCTGGCCATGTACATGGCGAAGGAGAACGGCAAGGATCGCTACGAAGAGTTCCGGGACCGCATGCACACAACCGTCATGGAGCGCCTCGAGCTCGAGGCGGACTTTCGTCAAGGTCTCACCAATGGCGACCTGATCGTTCACTATCAGCCCATCGTCGATCTCGACTCAAAGGCGATCGTCGGATTCGAGGCTTTGGTGCGATGGCTGCATCCCACTCGTGGGCTTCTCCGTCCGACGGCGTTCATAGAGTTCGCCGAGCAGGCCGGGTTCATGGGCGCCGTGGACTGTTTCGTGCTGACCGAGGCATGCGGCCAGGTCCTCCGCTGGCAAGAATCGGGATTGGTCACCCATGACGCCTCAATCAGCATCAATCTGTCGGCTCGGGACATGGTGGAGGCCGGAATCGACCGCGCCGTACGAGTCCTGCTTTCCCAGAGCGGGTTCGACCCGTCGAACCTGATCGTTGAGATCACCGAGAGCGCCATGATGAACGACATTGACGCCGCGGTGCACGAGTTGCGCTCCCTCAAGGAGCTTGGTCTCCGAATTGCGATCGACGATTTCGGAACGGGCTACTCGTCCCTCGCATACCTCCAGCGGCTCCCCATCGACATCTTGAAGATCGACCGTTCGTTCGTCGCGACGCTCTCCGACGACAACGAGTCCGTCACTCTCGTGAACGCCATCATCCGGATGGCCGAGGCCCTTGGACACACCACGATCGCCGAGGGGATCGAGCAGGAATCCCAGGACCGGGTCCTCCGCCGACTGGGGTGCCGGTTTGGGCAGGGGTACCTGCTCGGCCGACCCCTCGATGGTCCATCCATGGAAAGGCTTCTTCTGTCCTCTGGGCCACCATCGGGCGCACCGTACGCCCGACCCTCACGGCTCAAGTCCGAGTCGCTGTATGCCAAGTGGGACTGACCACGCGGCTCCACGATTGACGAGTGGCTCGGGAGAAGGACCGGCCCCCGTCCCTTGCGTCGTGCTTCTCTGCCAGGCACCTGGGGAACTGCGAGGACTCGCTCACGTCGCTCCGACCCGGTGAACGTGTTCCCGGAGTGCGAGCTCAGGTGCTTCTCCCCCGAGTGTCCCCGCCTGGTCCGTCGACACAGTGGTTGCCGAGTGACAGACTGCGGAGGCGAGCGACCACAGTCGGGGCTCTCGCCGTCCGGGTAGAAAGGGGGGCGCATGGTGGCTGAAGCTGACGGGTCGGGCAGCCGGGTGTCTTCCGACGTGGACGTCGTCGTGGTGGGCGCCGGGTTCTCCGGCCTGTATC
>Ga0116215_1001214_pt1 | contig 17589 bp, 10 predicted proteins | sample Sb_taG_7_FD_89698 | JGI IMG/M metagenome (GOLD analysis project Ga0116215, IMG submission 89698) | Peat soil microbial communities from Weissenstadt, Germany - Sb_50d_2_FS metaG | ecosystem: Environmental > Terrestrial > Soil > Wetlands > Peat | place: Germany: Weissenstadt | collected 2010-09-21
AGCGCGTCGATCCGGTCGGCGAGGTCGATGGCCAGATCGGACAGGCCGGTGATGGCGCGAACCACGGCGTCCAGATCGGCCGGTGCTGCGCCGCGGGCGCCGTCGAGGAGCTTGCGGACCCGCAGGCCGGCCAGCAGATCCCTGGCCTGATCGGGGCTGACCGGCGGGAGCGCGACGACGCGGTCGGCCAGCAGTTCGACGAGCACGCCGCCGGCCCCGACCACGAGCAGCGGGCCGAGCGCGTGGTCGCGGACGATCCCGAGTGCGAGTTCGACTCCGGCGGGGACGCTCTCGCAGATCAGGGCAGCTGGTCCGAGCCTGGCCGCCAGATCGGCGTAGGCATCGGCCAGCTGGTCGGGAGTCTGGATGCGCAGGATCACGCCGCCGGCGTCTGACTTGTGCGCGATGGTCGGCTCGTCGGTCTTCAGCACGACCGGATAGCCGATCTCGGCGGCGGCGGCCAGCGCCTCACCGGCGCCGGTGACCCGCTCCGCCCTAGCGGTCGCGATCCCGTACTCGTGCAGCAGCGCCAGCTGCGGCACTGCGCCGTGCAGCCCGGCCGCGAGCAGGTCACTGGCCCTGCTCCGCCGCCGGTCATTGGCCTGGTGTCGGCTGCTCACGGCGAGACCTCGGGGTTGGCCGGCCAGAAGCTGGCCGTTGTCGGCCCGGCCGGCCTGGTTGTCCGCAACGGGTGGGTTAGCCGCGCCCGTGGTCGCCGACCGGCGGCGTTCGGTGGCCTGGTGGTCGAGCAGATGGCGTAGCGCAAGCAGGCCGGTGCGGGTGCCTTCGAGCACCGGGATGCCGCTCCGGCGCAGCAGCGCGGCGACCTCCTGGTCGATCACGCTTGGCAGGTTGCCGATTACGGCGAGCGGCTTGTCGGTGCGTTCGGCCGCGTCGAGGACGGCGAGTTGGTAGGAGTCGTCGCCGTCGAGTTCGGTGACCAGGTCCACGGCCAGCGCCACCGCGTCCACGGCGTCGTCCTGCGCGAGGGCCAGCAGCGAGCCGGCGAATAGCTGCCGGGTGCTGGCGCCGGTTCCCCAGACGTCCAGCGGGTTCGTGGGCAGCAGCCCGGGATCGAGCAAGTCGGCCAGCCGGGCTTTGGTCGCGTCGCTGATCGCAGCGAACGGGACGCCGAGCTCGTCGGCTACGTCGGCGGCATGGGCACGTTCCAGCCCGGAGTCGTGCACCGTGGCGATCCCGCGAGTACTCCCAGGGCGGCGGGCTCGGTCATGATCGGCGCGGTGGCTGCGGCGGGTGCGCAGGGCGAAGAGCTCCAGAGTGTCGGCCATCTCGGCTAGGTCGGCGACCCGGTGGATGCCATAGGCGCGGGTCAGCGCCTCCCAGCCGCCGTCGGCCGCGGCCAGCGCGCCGGAGTGCGCGGCGACCATCGCCTTGCCGCTGGCCGAGGTGCCCGCGGTGAGCATGACGACGGGGAGATCGCGTTCGGCAGCCACGGCGAGCACGTACCTGAGCTTGTCTGGCTGCCTGATCGCCTCAAGCACCAGCGCGAGCACCTTCGTCTCCGGCTGCTGCAAGGCGTACTCGAGATAGGACCCCGCCGCCGTGACCAGCTCCTGACCCGAGGAGACCGCCAGGGTGAAGCCGATCGCGCGCCTGGTCCGCAGCAAGGCGGAGAACACCGATCCGGAGTGGGTCACCAGTGCGATCGGCCCGGCCGGCAGCGGGTCAGGCTCGATGTAACCCATCGCCCGCAGGCCGTACGCCACATTCGCGAAGCCCATGCAGCCGGCGCCGCACAACTCCATCCCGGCCGACTCCGCGATCGTGACTAGCCGCTGCCGCAGGCTGGGCATGAGAGCCTCGTGGGCGTTGCCGAAGATCACGGCGGACCGGTCGCCGCGGGCCGTGGCCAGTTCCAGCTGGTCCGCCAGCGCCGCGTCCGGGACACCGAGCAGGACCAGGTCGACCGGGTCGGGCAGATCGGCGAGCGACGGGTAGCACCGCCGCCCGCTGATCTCCGCATAGCGCGGGTTGACCAGGTACGTCGTCGGCCGCGCCGGGCTCTTGCCGACCTCGGCGACCATCCGCTGGCCGAAGCTGCCGGCCCGGCTTGATGCGCCGACCAGGGCCACGGACTCGGCCTCGAGCATGGCGTGCAAGGCTGGCTTCCGGTTGCCTGGATGCGGCCGGGCGAGCCGTTTCGGCTGGATCTGGGCCGTCATGCCTGCCTGGCTGCTTTGCGGATCCGGGCCGCCACCAAAGCCCGGCCGGAGATCACGGCCCGGCGGTCGGCCATCGCGGCCCTGGCGGCCTGCCAGCCGGGGATGCCGCAGACCCCGCCGCCCGCGTGGGCGGCCGAGCTGCCGTTGTACAGGCCGGCGATCGGGGTGCGGTAGTCCGCGTAGCCGGGGGCCGGCCGCATGTGGAACAGCTGTTCAAGCGAGAGCTCGCCGTGGAAGATGTTGCCGCCGATCAGGCCGTACTCCTGCTCCATCTGATAAGGCCCGACGATGTCGCGGTGCAGGATCGATGCCTTGAAGTTGGGCGCCACCTCGTCGTAGAGCTCGATCATGCGGTCCGCGTAGGCCTCAAGCTCGGAGGTGTGCGGCTCGAGGCTCCAGTCGGACGGCACCCACTGGGTGAACAGCGACATGATGTGCGTGCCCTCGGGGCACAGGGTCTGGTCGAACGCGGTCGGGATCACGCCGTCGCTGAACGGGCGCAGGGCCGGCCTGCCTTCCCGTGCGTCCTGGAACGCGCGCTCGATGAACTCCATCGACGGGGCCATCTCCACCGACCCTGAGTGGTGGTCCTGCAGGTCGCTGCCAGGATCGGCGGTGAAGTTCGGCAGCTCGGACAGCGCCAGGTTGATCTTGACGACGCCGCTGCGGGTCTTCCAGATCCTGATGTCCCTGGTGAAGTCCGCTGGCAGGTTCTCCTCGCCGACCTGGTCAAGGAACGCGGTCCGCGGGTGCAGCGTGGTGACGATCGTGCTGGCTAGCAGCTCGTCGCCGTTCTCCAGCGCCACGCCGACCGCGCGGCCGTCCTGGGTCAGCACCCTGGCGACCGGCGAGTTGACCCTGACCTCGACCCCGAAGCCGCGGGCTGCTGCCTCGATAGCGTCTGATACGGCACCCATGCCGCCCTCCTGGAAGCCCCAGTTGCCCAGGTGGCCGTCACCGACGTCGCCGATCGAGTGGTGCGCCATCACGTACGCGGTGCCTGGCTCGTAGGGTCCGGCCCAGGTGCCGATCACGCCGTTGACCGCGAGCGCGCCCTTGACCTGCGAGGACTCGAACCAGTCGTCAAGCAGGTCGGCGATCGACATGGTCATCAGCCTGGTGACGTCGGCGATCGTCCGGACGTCGAGGCCACGGTTCCGCCAGGCGAGCTTGAGTGTTTCCTTCAGGTCGTGCGGCTTGCGCGAGCCGATGTTCGGCGGGACGGTCAGCAGCATCGGGCCGAGCACGTCGGCCAGGCCTGCCAGCCAGGCGTCCCAGCGCGGCATCGCGTCGGCATCCTTCTTGGACCACCGCGCGACCGATTCGTAGTTGCGCTGGGCGTCGTCCGCGTAGAGCTTGATCGAGCCGCCTTCGGGAAATGCCTGGTAGTACGGGCCCATCGGGTAGATCTTGTAGCCGTGGCTGGCCAGCTTCAGGTCGTTGATGATGGTCGGCGGCATCAGGCTCATCACGTAGGACAGCCGGGTTACCCTGAATTCAGGCGCGTCCGGCCACGGAGCTTCGGTGGTGGCCGCGCCGCCGGTCTTGAAGCGGCTTTCGAGTACGACCGTCTTGGCCCCCGCGCGAGCGAGGTAGGCGGCGGCAACTAGACCGTTATGCCCTCCGCCGATGACGATGGCATCGTATGTTGCGGCCATGAGTCCGCCTTCCGTCCGGTGGCGGGCGAGCCCGCACGTTGGCCGACCCGGGCAAGCCCGCGCTGTGTCGGCCGATGCGGGCGAAGCCCGTGATGGTATTGACTGAATGTTCAGTCTAAAATTTTGCTAGGGTTACGACAAGTGCAGCGGAGGAATTACGCGATGACTGAGCACCCCGGACGCTCTGCCGCCGGGCTGGGTATCGCCGAGGCGCGGCGCGATCAGATGCTGCGTGCCGCTCTCGACGTCATCGCCGAGCGTGGCTTCGCTGATACCAGGATCGCCGACATCGCCGATCGGATCGGGATCAGCCCGGCCCTGGTCATCTACTACTTCAAGACCAAGGATCAGCTGCTGACCGAGGCGATCAGGTACTACGAGGACACCTGGTACGCCGACGGCAAACGCCGGATGGACGTGCTGCCGACCGCCGCCAGACGGCTCGAGGAGTTCGTGGCGATGAACCTGCTGCCCGACAGCGACCCGCCGGATCTGCAGAGCGACTGGAAGCTCTGGCTCGATTTCTGGGTGCAGGCGGCCAGGAACTCCGACGTGGCCAATGTGCGCCAGAAGTCGGACGAGCGCTGGCGCGAGGTGATCATCACGCTGGTCGTGGCCGGTCAGGAGGCCGGGGAATTCGCCGGCATCGACCCGGACTCGTTCGCGATCTTCCTGTCGGCGCTGCTCGACGGGCTCACCGTGCAGATCGCCCTCGATGACCCGGTCGTCGACCCGGTGAGTGCATTCGAGCTGTGCATGCGGTATATAGCGGATCATCTGGGTTTCGAGTGGGCGCCTGGCGGACGCGAGCACGGGTCCGTTCCCGCGGCCCGCGATGGGTCAGGGAGGTAACCGCGGATGGCTGGTGGGCAGATCGAGCTCGTTTCGCTCAGCAAGAGTTTTGACGACCTGGCGGTCGATGACGTGAATCTGGTGGTCCCCAGTGGCGAGTTCTTCTCGCTGCTCGGCCCGTCTGGCTGCGGCAAGACCACCACCCTGCGGCTGATCGCCGGATTCGAGCAGCCGACATCGGGTCGGGTACTGCTCGACGGGACGGACGTGACGAACGTGCCGCCGAACAAGCGCAACGTGAACACGGTGTTCCAGAGTTACGCGCTGTTCCCGTTCCTGAACGTGTTCGACAATGTGGCGTTCGGCCTGCGCAACCGGGGCGTCGGCAAGTCCGAGACGCGCAGCCGGGTGCTCGCGACCCTTGAGCTGGTTCACCTCACCGCGTTCGAGAAGCGCCGCCCGGCCCAGCTATCCGGCGGCCAGCAGCAGCGGGTGGCGCTGGCCAGGGCGCTGGTACTCGGCCCGGCCGTGCTGCTGCTCGACGAGCCGCTCGGCGCCCTGGACGCGAAGCTCCGCCGGTCGCTCAAGGTCGAGCTGAAGGCGCTGCAGGAACGGGTCGGGATCACCTTCCTCTACGTCACCCATGACCAGGAGGAGGCGCTGACCATGTCGGACCGGCTCGCCGTCATGCGGGCGGGCCGGATCGTGCAGCTGGGTGCGCCGCAGGAGATCTACGACGAGCCGGCCGACACCTACGTGGCCGACTTCCTCGGCGTCTCCAACCTGATGGAGGTCACCGTCATCGAGCGCGGACCTGGCGAGCAGTGCAGGGTCGAGCTCGGCGAGTCGGTGCTCTCGGCCGACTTCGGCGGTCAGGGCACGCCGAGCCGGGCGCACGCCGTGATCCGGCCGGAGCGGGTCAGGATCGAGGAGTTCGGGTCGACCGGGCCGAACCGGGTCCCGGCCATGGTGGAACGTCTCGTCTACCTTGGTTCGGCCACTCAGGTGATGCTGCGGCTGGCCGCCGGCGCGCAGGTGCAGGCGCTCGTGCAGAACGACGGCGGCCGGGCTGACCTGGCGCAGGGTACGCCGGTGCACGTGCACCTGGCCCCAGACGCGCTGCGGGTGCTGGCCGGCGAAGAGATCAGCGAGACCGGCGAAGACCTCGAGGTCGCCCAGGCCGGCTAAGGGTCATGATCACGCGGTTACTTCAGTCGATACGACGGCGCGCGGAAGGCCACCAGCCGGTCCCGCGCCTGAACAATCTTCCCTCTCCGGCTCGGCCTGGCCCCGAGCCGGAGCGGCTGAACGCCACAGTCGGCGCCCGAACCGCAGCCGACTGCGGCAAGCCGTAAATCCCGCGGATCAGCCCTTGGCCAGGATCTTCCGGCAGGCATTGATTGCCCGAGCACCCGCATTCTTCACGAAGAAGGCGCGGAACGGCTGTGGGTGCGCCGGGTCGTCATCCAGCGGAATCATGTAGAAGTACACAGCGCGCATGTGGTACCTGGCGGCGGCCTGGCAAGTAGCCGTGAACCACCTCGCCTGAACCTGCGGATCGTATGGCCCGGTGAGGTTCCAGTCGGCCGGGCTATGGTAGGCGCCGGACGTGGCCAGGATGCTGATCTCGTCCAGCGAGGTGTGCTCCCGCCGGGACTCCGGTACTCGTGTAGTGCTTGCCTCCCAGGCCCTGGTGACTTGTGCCTGGCTCGCCGTCACGGGTAGCGACAGTGCCGGGTAGAAGTCGGCACCCAAAGCCCTGACCGGCGGCAGCAAGCGCTGCGGCCCCAGGAACTGGGTGGTGTTCTCCGCGTAAGACACTTGGCAGTTGCACGTGGCGTGCGCGCTGGCCAGGAACGTGGGCCAATAGCTGCTGTACCCGAATGCAAGGAGCTCGGTGGCAACGACAAATTGCGCGACGTGCGCGGAACGCGCGGTGCGCAGGTACGGCAGTTCCGCGGCCAGCAGGCTGGCAAGCCACTTCTTCTTGTCCGACGGCCGGATTTTCCCTTCCCAGCTCAGCCCGCCGTTGTTCCAGTCGGATGGGGGGCCGACCCGAATGATCGGACGCAGCTGCACCGAGAGATGATCGGACTGAGCGAGCTTCGCCAGCGAGGCGAGAGCCGCCGGGGACAGGGACTCCGCGCAGCGCTCGACGACATCGGAGTGAAATCCCGGCGAGCACAGGTTCCAGAGGATCCCGACCGACTGAGCATCCAGGCCGTGCTCGATATAGCCGAGGGTACGAGTGCCGTAGGTCGTCACTAAGGACATCGGATAGCTCGTCTCAGCGTAGAGATCCACGCCTAGCCGCGGCGCCGACAGGCGAGCCGCTGGAGCCCGGACGATACGGAGTGCGGTTGCGGGAACGAACGGATGCGCGCACCCGGTGATTGCCGCAGCAAAGACCACGATGGCCGCTAAGCGCTTCAATGCAACCTCCATACGGTAATGGTGCCAGGCATGGCTGCTCGGCGATCTGCGGCGCACTGGTGACCAGGCGGTTCAGATCCGTTTCCAGACCATGTACGTGCCGGGTGCCAAGTCGCTTGAGTAGGGTCCGATGCGGACGAGCTCGTAGTGCGGGTCTGCCTCGAGAGCCATAGCGAGATCGTAGAGTCCGGCATTCCAGTAGTCGCCAATTGTGAGGTCCTTCAGATCCAGGCGCAGCTGACCATTGCTTGGCGGCACCGAGCTGCCAGGCTGCATCGAGAAGGCAGTGGCGGCAGCGGGGAAGGTCAGTATTACGACACTGTACTTATCTGCGCCGACCTGCTGCCGGTAATAACCAGGCCAGCTAGCCTCCGGGAGGTTTGTTGGCTCGAGCGAAACCTGCGGGCCGGTTCCCCACAGCGGCCCGTTGTGGTCCTCGGCAGACGTGTAGTAGTCGAGGATCCACGGCGTGACGTTTCCAGGAAAAAGGGCTGTGTGCGGGGCGGCGACCAACGGCCGCACCGTCGCGATGAGCCGCGAGGCGTTTGGCCAGGACTGGTAGTCGGAGTACGCGGACTGCCAGCCGCTGATGGCCGGGAATGCAAGCGCCGCGACGCCCGCGGCCGCTATCAGACCGCGCCGCGGCTCTGGCGCCTGCGCCACCCTGGCGATTAGGTAACCGGCCGGTATGGCGGCGAACCAGATACCACAGGCCAGGTGCTTGTCCAATGACCAGCCCGTTTGCAGGTGCAGCTGATACAAGGGCACCAGGAAGGCCGAGGCTGCCAGCGCCGCAAGCAGCGCCGTCACGCGCCTGTCCTCACGCAGCGCCGCGGCCGTGACGGCGCCTGCCACGCCAAGCACCGCGACCAGGCCGGACCAGCCCCAGCTCAGCTGCGCGACGAGGAGATATCCCTGATTCTCCAGGCCGGCGTTCCCGCTGCGGGTGATCGTGACGGCTATGATTCCACCCCAGAGCCCCATGGCCGTGGGAATCAGGACCGCTAATGTCGCCGCCGAGCAGATCAGCCACATCGCCAGTTCGCGCGCCCGACGGGCACCGAGCCGAGGCAGCCAGACGTAGAACGCGAGCACGACCACGGCCGGGTCGTACAGCGCGTACGAATAGGCGGTGAGGTCAGCGAGCAGCAGGGCCAGCGCTGCGAGCACGGCCAGCTCAGGGGCATGACGCCGATACGTCGCCTGCACCACGAGCCACGCAGCCAGGCACATCAGGAAAACGGCCATAGGGTCAAAGGTGGCGAATGACCCGAGCTTCAGCGCTGACACGCTGACCGCCCACAGGGCTGCCGAGGCCACGGCGGCCCGGCGGCCGAACAGGCGCGAGGCCGCCGAATACAGCAGCGCCGTGGCGGCGAGCATGAAGAGCAGCGACAGAATCCGTGCCCCGGCCAGCCCGCCGATGTCGTTGGCTAGCGCCCCGATCGGCGGATAGAGCAGGGGCGCGCCGGATAGCACCTCAGTCGGGAGTCGCCCTCCGTGCAGCCAGTGCGCCCACTCCAGATGTCCGACCCACAGGTAGTTCGCCTCATCTGCGAAGGCCGAATTGCTCCAGATGAAGCTCAGTGATATGCCGGCCTGCAGCGCGAGCACGGCGAGCAGTGCCCACGGCGTCCGCCACGTTCGGCGCTCTTCCGGTGGCGCTGGCTCGGAACGGGGCGCCGGGGCAAGTTCAGGTTCAGGAAGCAGGGCGAGGTTGCCGTTGGGCACTTCGTCGCTCGTTGCTAAGAGCGACGGTCCGTAGCTGAGTTCGGACTGCCGATTCTGCTGCTGCCCACCCGGCTGAGCGCTTGCTGGCTCAGTGAACCTGGCGTGCCATCGCGGTGGATACTCGCCATCAGGTGGAGCCGCTGTGGTCATCGTTGGCCTCCCGGCACTTGCATACCGGGCTGCTCAGCGATGCGGCTCGTTGGCACGAGGTGACTCCTATCGACCCAAGGGTCGGCGGCCGGGCTTAGGTCCACTGGAATCTGGTGACCGCGCGGCACCCACGACAGCCCGCGCTGGCTGCCTACCCCACATCGCACCCTCACGATGTCGGCCTGGATCCAAGCAGAACACAGCCCTGGCTAGGTAAACCAGGGAAATCTTATCAGGCTGGCACTAGTTATAACGCCCGAGTCCCCATGCCGCAGTGGCCGCCTTCCTGCGTACCGACTCCACTGGCTGCCCGTCCTGGACTAGCTCAATCGCTGTCACCAACCCCTCACTGCATACCTCTGCCCACGCCTTGGCCGGGCCTATGCCCCAGGTTTTCCAGCCGAGGAGATCGTCCATTACCACCAGGCTGTCGCGCGCCATCAGCATCCGGCAGTTGCGCAGGTCCGCAGAAGCAACCTCGTAATCGTGGCCGCCGTCGACGAAGGCCAGGTCGAAGCGAGCCTCGTGGTTCTCCGCTCGGTATCGCGGCACAGTGACCGTCGAGTCACCAAGTACGAGTTCGTGGCGGCCTGGGAACTTCTTGTCGATGAAGTCCTTAGCCGCTGACACGTAACTGTGCTCGCCGAGGTCGAAGGACACCACGCGCACATCAGGACGTGCTTCGAGAAAAACGTAGCTGGAGTGCCCGGCGTTGAATCCGATCTCAAGGACTGATCGCACAGATGGATTGCTGACAATCAGCCCGTGCAGATAGTTTGCCTGTTCAAGCCTCAGGAAGCCCTCCATGCCCAACATCCGCCAGCCCAGGCTGCGATGCAGCTCAGCAAACATGGCACCATGCCTTGCGCCAAGTGCCCCATAAAGGCTGCTACGGAATTGGCTGGGAACGTTTTTTATATGCCTGGCCATCTATTGCCAGCCCTTTCTGGCTCGACCTTCTCGGTTCAGCTCTATCTCGTGGCCCGGTGCGCCGATGGGTTCCGCGGCTACAGGTTACGCATGGGCAGCTTCCCGGGCCGGCCTCCATGAGGACGATGGGCTCGCCCCGCGTACCGCGTGATGCAGACGAAGTGAAGCACGTTCTACCTAGAACCCACGGCGGCGTCAACCGGTCGGCTGTGCCATGCCCGCCTGTCCGCTATACGTGATATGCCGTCTAGCGAGGTGTGTGACCGCTGTGCTCTGAGTTCCGCCCATACGCGGGACGCGAAGGCGCTCGACTCGCGACGTGAATGATATGAAGATGCCTTTTTAAGGCATCTCTATGGTCCTAGGATGGTCTTTGTGTGCTGACGCGCACGCATCTATCTGGTCAGGGCCATCTGGACCATTCCGGGCCAAGGCCTCTGAGCAAACTCTGCGGAGGGAGCCAGGCTCGCATGAGGGTCACAGGACAGGCCTCTGGCATGCCGCCGTCGCGGCCTTCGCCGGGGATTTACGGTGAGTGACGATCACTCACGAATCAGCGGATACGCGCCGCCTGGCAGCCCTCATCAAATGCGCAGTTGGCCGACGAGAAGCCGTTGGCCGACATGACGCTGCTGGTGGCGCAGTCCAGACAGCGTCTTAGCGCGGCGCTCCAACAGTTACAGCCGCGCAGGCTCGGCATTTTCACTGGAGTCGGCACCGTCGTATTCGTGCTCGGAACGGCACTGCAGTGGGGGCTCATCCTGGTTGGAGCGGGGAAGACGGCCAGCTATTTGTGGCAGGCAGTCTTCAGCATCGAGTTGAGCTTCGGCCTCAACAAGTGGCTTACCTGGCGCGACCGGAACATCAACCTTGCGGGTGCGCTGGCGAAGTGGAACGCGCAGAGGCTCGCGCTCACGGTGCCGAACGTCGTGGCGTACGCCTGGCTGGTGTGGCTCGGCATGAACTGGCTGCTGGCTAACGTCCTGATAACGGCCGGATTCACCCTGGTCAACTATGTCGGCGGTAATCTCTGGTCGTTCCGGGCCGCGCACAGCGCTCGGCACAGGGCGGACCGCCGGGAGCCGCTCGCGGCGCTCGCTGACGTCGCCCGTGACAACCCTGCTCTTCCGGATGGCCGGCTGCCGGAGATCAGCGTCGTCATCCCATGCAAGAACAATCAGCGGACGATCAGGGCGACCGTGGATGCCCTGATCGGCCAGGATTACCCGGCGCTGGCAGAGGTCATCTGCGTTGGCGACATTGGGGACCCGACCTGGCAGTCGTTGCAAGATGTGACCGATCCGCGGCTGGTCATCCTGGAGCACGAGGAGGTGGCGGGCAAGCGCGGACCTGCTGTCAAGCGGGACGTGGGGCTGCGAAAGGCCAAAGGCGAGATCCTGGCCCTGGCTGACTCGGACATCATCATGGACCGTGACTGGCTGTCCCGTGCCGTTGCGCTGCTCCTTGCCCAGCGCGGCGGAGTAGTCTGCGGCGGAATGCGGTCAGCGCACGACAGCTTCTGGGGACGGTTCGTCGACAATAACGCACTCGTTGCGAAGACCCCGCGTGTGCCGCGGTCCTATTACGTGACGGCGCGGAACTTCGGTCGGCGCCGCCGCAAGCCGCCGATTACCGCTAATGCGGTCATGACCCGCGAGATCTATGACGACTGCCCGATGAATGACACGTGGTCGTATGGCTACGAGGACTACGAATGGTTCTGGCGCATCGCCAGTGCCGGTCGCCAGATCCTGTACGCGGCCGGGTTAACCGGCGCGCATCACCATCGTCGCAGCTTCCGTGCCCTGGCCCGCGAATATGCCGCGTCCGCTCAGGGCTGCGCGCGGTTCGTGCGCGCCTATCCGGACAGCCCGCTTGCACGCAAGCGGCGACGGCAGGCCGTCGTGCTCCCGCTGGCGGCGTTAGCGACCGTGGGCGGCGCGGCGGCGGCGGCGGCAGCGGGCTACGGGATAATGGTGACGGGCACCATCCTCGGCGTAGCTCTCGGCTTAACCACCCGCGAGTTGGTGCGGTCGCGGCGATTAGAGGCAGTGGCATATCCGTTAGTCGGCCTGACCCTGGGCGTGCTGTTCACCGTCGGCCTCGGTTGGCGGCTCGCCGTCCGTGGTCAGGATGCCCTCCGCCCGGCGGAGGTGGAGAACCTGGCTAACCCGGAGGCAGACGGAGAGCCGCGATCGCGACGCGGCGTGATGGCTGTCGCCTTCCTCGCGGTGCTCGTTGCCGGGGCCGCAATGCGCCTCTGGCAGTTGGCGGGTAAGCCTGACTGGCAGTTCGACGAGGGTATTTATGCTGATATAGCCTGGAATATACTGCGGCATGGCACTCTTAATGAGCACATCACCTACGGCTCGCACTGGGTGCCGTTCCTCTACCAGCCGCCGGTGTACCTGCTGGCGCTGGTCCGGTGGTTCGCGCTGCTCGGTCCGAGCATCTACCACGCCAGGATTCTCGGCGTCCTATGCGCACTCGGTAGCCTGATCCTGACATGGCGGCTCATCTGGCGCCTGCACGGTCCGCGGGCCGCGCTGTTCGCGAGCCCGCCCATCGTCTTCGACGGCTGGCTGCTGTTCGTCCAGCGCGTCTCCTACATCGAGAACATAACGCTGTTGCTCGTGGTCGCGGCGATGCTGCTGTACCAGCGCGCCCTTGAATCGCCGTCCTGGCATCAGTTCGCGATCGCCGGGCTCGCATTCGGCCTTGCCGTCTGCCTGAAGTACACCGGCCTCTATGTGCTTCCCGCCTTGCTGCTGTGCTGGCTCATCCTGCGCCGCGACCACAGGGGACACCTCATCCTGCTCGGCACGGCCCTGGCAGTCGTCGTGACCGAGCAGGTGGCTCTGGTCCGGCTCTTTGACGTCCCAGGTCATGACTGGTACATCCAACAGACTTTGGTGCAGATCGGGCGGGTCGCGGGCGTTAGCCTGAGCGGCGGAACGCTAAGCTCACCTGCTCAGCTGGTTCATCTCCTGCTCGCCCAGTACAAGGTGTTCCTGCCTAGCTTCGTCATCGCCCTGGCAGCACTCATCCTGGCTATGGGCAGGCTGCTGTACTGCTATCGGGAGCGCACCGTTGCCTCGCTCCGGCCGCAAGCGCTGCTGTTCTCCTGGGCCGTCGTTGGCGTGGTCGCCTTCAGCTTCTCCAGCCTGCGCTACCCGCAGTACTTCGCGCTGGTCCTGCTGCCCTTGTATTGCCTGTGGTGGACCGAGTTGTGGCGCTGGAAGCGTGGCCGCGCGGTCAAGGTCGCACTGGTCATCCTCGCCGTGGCCGCCGGGCTAACCTCATTCTGGATACGTGTTGGCTCCAATTCGGACAACGTGTTCGCTGAAGTGCAGCAGTATGCGGCGACCCGGATCCCGGCCCATGCGGTGGTCATCGCCGACCAATCGGTCGGCGATCTGATCAGCCAGCCATACTGCCGAGAGCAGGACACCACGCCTTGCCTGTACCACGCGACTTACGCGATTACCTGGGTCACCTACTTGCAGTCGACATTCAAGCTCGGTGATCCGGCATTCCATCTAATGATGCGGGGTGCCACCAAGGAGTGGTCGCACACCGGATTCAACGGCACGATGACCGTATGGAGGCTGCATTGATCAAGCGCTCGATGGCCATCCTGGTCCTTGCCGCAGCACTGGCCGGATGCGGGCATCCGTTCATTCCCGCGACCGCACTCAAAGACGCCCGGATTGCATCGGCTCCGCTGTCGGCACCGGTGCTCGGCGTGGACCTATACGCGACCACGGGTTACCCGATGCGCGAGGTGACGACCTACGGCACTCGTACCCTCGGTTATATCGAGCACGGCCTGGATGCTCAGTCGGTCGGGATCATCTGGGACCTGTGCTCGCCGAGCAGGCACTCCAATGTCGTCAAGCAATGCGCTGGAGGCCTGTCATTGACCCCGGCAGCTATCGGCACCTTGGCGAAGCTCGCCAAGTCTGATCATCTCTCGGTTCAACTGCGCCCGATCATCCGAATCGGCCCGCCAAATGGCTGGAACAACGCGAAGGTGAGCTGGGAAGGGTTCATCCAGCCAGCGAACCGGACGGAGTGGTTCGCCAGCCTACTGGCGACTGAGACGCCATATTTGCGCATCGCAAAGTCCTACCACGTCCGCCAGTTCATTGTCGGGACCGAGTTGCTTGCACTCGGTTACAGCCTGGGGTGGGTGCCGTTCCTGGCTAAGGCGCACGCCGTATGCGGCTGCCAGCTGTCTTACGCGGCGAACACCAACCAGTACCAGACGGATTCGCGAAACATGCCGCCGGTCGCTGCTCTCGGGACCGACTACTACCCGCAGACCACGCTTCCCACGTCTGCCAGCCAGGCGCAGGTCACCAATGCTTGGGAGGCAAGCCTGGCCGGGGTGTCGGAAAGCCGACTGGAACACACCTCGATTGACGAGGTCAGCATCCGGGCCACGGCCGGCGCATACGATCACTCCTGGAACTGGAATTCGCCTGGGCGACCTGACCCGCAGGTACAGGTCAGGTGGTTCACCGCCATATGCCAGACCGTAGCCAAGTACCACATGCGGGCGGTGTACTTTTACATGATGCCGCTGAATGACGACCCGGCGAACCCGACGCAGTACCCCGCTTACTTCGTGAAAAACGCGGGCAGCAAGGCGATCATGGGCTGCCGCAAGATCCTTGCGGCGGGTGCCCTGAGGTGACCAGCAGACGGCACAGGCCAGCGGGCGATCGCCGCGCTGCCCAGGTGCCGCCGGAATTCCGCTGGTCAGCCATCTCCGTCGCTCCGCCCGGGCAGATCTGACCCGGCCCGCCCTCGATGCGGGCCGCGGCCATCCTCGTCCAGGATGCGCAGGTGTTTCGGGTCGTAGAAGGGAGCGATCTGGAGCCTGGCGGACCACCGCGTTTCCGGTGTGCGCACCCGGAAGTCACCGGCCTTGAGCCACTCGGCGGTGACGCCGTCCTCGGAGGTCACCTGCGCAAGCGCGACCGGCCCCCTGTGACCGTGAAGCCATAAGCCGCCGCCCGGACGTAGCCGACCCAGGTATCGCCGAGGAACACCGGCTCGTTGCCGAACAGGTCGGCGTGCTGGTCTTCCACGAGCAATCCCACGACGCGTTGCTTCGGCGGGTCGGCGGCCCGCGCGGCGAGCAGCGCCTCGCGGCCGATAAACCCGCCCGGCTTATCCCAATGGTGGAACGGCTGGTCTACCTTGGCCCGGCCACTCAGGTGATCCTGCGGCTGGCCGCCGGGGCGCAGGTTCAGGTGCTCGTGCAGAACGACGGCGGCCGGGCAGACCTGTCGCAGGGCACGCCGGTGCACGTGTACCTGGCACCAGACGCGCTGCGGGTGCTGGCCGGTGACGAGATCAGCGAGACCGGCGAGGAGCTCGAGATCGCCCAGGCCGGCTAGGACCTGGCGCTAGGCAATCCGAGCGAACGGTCTGCTGACGGCAATGATTAGCGGCTCACCGAGCAGCCAGTTGTATAGTTGTAGTTATTATAACTGTACCTATACATCTGGAGATGATCATCGACAGACCCGATGAGATGTTCGACCGGGAGTTCGAGTGGAGCGAGCTAGTTCGGTTCGCCACGTACGACCGGCCGGAGGCGACGCTCGGGATAGTGTCTGGCCGCCGTCGCCAGGGCAAGACCTACCTGCTTGACGCGCTCACTCGCGCTGCGGGCGGCTTGATGTTCACCGCCACCGAAGCCGCGGCACCTGAGTCGCTGCGCGAGTTCGGCGCGGTACTTGCGGATTTTCGCGGCGAGCCAGTTCCTTACCGGTTCGCCAGCTGGGACGAGGCGCTGTCACAGCTACTGCGTGGGTCGCCCCGCGACGCCCCTATGGTCGCGGTACTCGATGAGTTTCCTTATCTGGTCAGGCAGGCTCCGGAATTGCCGTCCCTGATCCAGCGCCAGCTAGACCCGAGGGAGCGGCGATCCAGTGCTCGGATCCGGCTGCTGCTCTGCGGCTCAGCCATGTCGTTCATGGGCAGGCTGCTTTCCGGCGGCGCGCCGTTGCGCGGCCGGGCATCGCTTGAGCTTGTCGTTCCGACCTTCGACTTCCGGCAGGCCGCGAGATTCTGGGAGATATCGGACCCGCGAACGGCGATGCTGGCTAACGCCGTCGTCGGCGGCACGCCGGCGTACCGGCGGGAGTTCTCCCAAAACGACACCCCGGCTGGCCCGGGCGACTTCGACCCGTGGGTAGTGCGGACGGTGCTCAACCCCGCTCGGCCGCTTTTCCGGGAAGCGCGTTACCTGCTGGCCACCGAGCCCGACCTGCGCGACACATCTCTCTATCACTCCGTGCTTGCGGCGATCGCGGAGGGCAATGCGACGCGCGGCGGTATCGCTGGCTATCTGGCCCGTCCGTCGACGGACCTGGCGCATCCGCTCGGCGTTCTTGCGGACGCCGGGCTGATCTATAAGGAAGCAGATCTTTTCCGCGGCAATCGGTCGGCGTACCGCATTGCCGAGCCGATGGTGGCGTTCTATCACGCCGTGATGCGGCCGGCCTGGGGCGATCTGGAGCGGCCAGGCCGTGCTGCCGAGGTGTGGCGCCGGCTACGGCAGACCTTTGCCAGCAAGGTGGTGGGCCCGCACTTCGAGCGAGTCTGCCGGGACTGGGCTCGGTGGTATGCGGCGGCCGACACATTCGGCGGGTACCCGGCGACGATAGGCAGCGGCACCATCAACGACAGGTCGAGCCGGGCCGTCCATGAGATCGACGTCGTCGTGCTGGCTCAGGGCGAGGCCAGCCGGCCAGAGGTCCTCTGCCTGGGCGAGGCGAAGTGGAACACGGTGCTAACGCCCGGCCATGTGGAACGCCTGGCCAGAGCCCGTGACCTGCTCCGCGACCATCCGGCGGCGCGGGCGAGCGACCGGACCCGGCTTGCGCTCTGCTCCGGAGCGGGCTTCTCCGATGAGCTGCGTAACCTGGCGGCACGCTCCGCGGAGGTCGTCCTGGTCGATCTCGACCGGCTTTACCAAGGCGAATAGCGCCCCCATGTCAGCGCTCGTCGAGGATGCGCAGGCGCTGCGGGTCGTAGAAGGGGGCGACCTGCAGCCGGGCCGGCCAGTCGCCCGCGTGGGTCCGCACCCGGAAGTCGCCCGCCTTCAGCCACTGCGCCGTGACGCCGTCGGGGCACGAGACCTGGGCCAGCGCGACCGGGCCGCCGACGGTGTAGCCGTAGGCGGCGGCGCGGACGTAGCCTGCCCACTCGCCGCCGAGCAGCACCGGCTCGTTGCCGAACAGGTCGGCATCCGGATCCTCGACGATCAGGCCGACGACGCGGTGCCTCGGCGGGCCCTGCGCACGCGCCCTGAGCAGCGCTTCGCGGCCGATGAACCCGCCCGGCTTATCCCACGCGACGGCGAAGCCCAGGCCGGCCTCGATCGGGTTGTCGGTGTTGTCGATGTCGATGCCCATGTCGCGGTAGCCCTTCTCCAGCCGCAGGCCCGACATCGCGGACAGCCCGACCGGGCGGATACCGAGATCGGCTCCGGCCGCCATCAGGTCGTCGTAGACGCCGGCCGCGTACTCGGCGGGCACATGCAGTTCCCAGCCGAGCTCGCCGACATAGGTGACCCTGGCCGCCAGCACCGGCGCGTAGCCGACATGCACCTGGCGGGCCGACAGATAGGGAAACGAATTGTTCGACAAATCCGCGTCAGTCAGCCGGGTGATCAGTTCCCGTGATGCCGGGCC
>Ga0116215_1001216_pt1 | contig 17579 bp, 12 predicted proteins | sample Sb_taG_7_FD_89698 | JGI IMG/M metagenome (GOLD analysis project Ga0116215, IMG submission 89698) | Peat soil microbial communities from Weissenstadt, Germany - Sb_50d_2_FS metaG | ecosystem: Environmental > Terrestrial > Soil > Wetlands > Peat | place: Germany: Weissenstadt | collected 2010-09-21
CCGTGACCGTGCACGCTGACGGTGTAGTTACCGGGAGAACCCGAGAAGCTCACCGAGTGGATCAGTGGGCGACATCCTGTGCACGCAGCATCGGCAACCGACGGAGCGGCGCAGACCACCACTGCGGCCGCGATGCTGGCAACCACAACAACGAGAGTCACCCTTCGCATCGGTTTCACGGCAACCCCATCAGATGAGAAGCTGGCAGTTCGATGGCCATGACCCGAAGCTTGGTCCCAGCGATCCTCGGCTCACCGGCAGCCCGATGGGCCTGCGAGTGAACCATTAGGGCAGGCTGCACCGGTCCAGATGACACCCGACAGTGCAGCGTCGCTGAGGTGGGCGTGGACGAGTGTGGCGTCGGTGAGGTTGGCGTCGGTGAGGTTGGCGTCGCTCAGGTTGGCCTTGTAGAGGGTGGCCCCGGTGAGATTTGCGTCTATAAGGTCGCTGCGAACGAGGTGGGCGCCCTCGAAGTGGGCGCCAGAAAGGTTGGCGCCGGTGAGGTCGGAGGCAATGACACTGGCGTCGACGAGTTTGGCCCCTACGAGCTTGGCCCCCACGAGCTTGGTCTCGTTGAGGTTGGCACGCAGGACGTTGGCGTCTGTGAGGTTCGCTCCGGAGAAGTTGGAGCCGGTGAGATGTGCCTTGACGAGGTTTGCACCGTTGAGATTGGCGTCAAAGAAGTCGGCGTGGATGAGCCTGGCATTGGGGAGTTTGGCGTTGGTGAGGTTTGCCGCGGAGAACGTGGCACCCGTCAGGTTGGCGCCGGTCAAGTCGGCTCCGGTCAGGTTGGCGCCGGTCAAGTCGGCGTGGAGGAGTCTGGCCCCGGTGAGATTCGCGCCTGCGAGGTTGGCATCGACGAGGGAGCAGCCTCGAAGGTTGACGTTCGGTGCCGGCGCGGCGTGGCAGTCGACAGCCGCAAACGCAGCTCCCGACGACATCAGAGTCACCGAGGCCGCTCCGACAAGCATGGCGCCGAAGCCGACGGCGATTCGCGTCCACTGAGACCAGAAGTGGCGACCAGTCATATCGTCCTCACGTCCCCCGCACCCCGAGACTCATCCGCCTCCGCCCCAGCTGGCACAGAGCATGACAAGAATGACCCGGTCGTGCAACGGAGGTTTGGTCCCCAGGGTCGAAGCTCCAAGAGGCGTCCAGCCCCCTTTTCGCGAACCCGGGGTTTACGAGGGGCAACCAGCGCCGATGGCCGCGATCATCGTGCTTGGTCCGAGGGGTGCGCTTCCGGCAACCTCGATTGCCTGGCGGCCAAAGAGGGCCCACTTCGACGGCGAGAAACGGCCCTCCCAGATCCTCCCCGGGCCGAGGCGGTAGTTCTACCGCAGGCAGAGGATCCTCTCACCACATCCACGTGGCTGGCCCTTCGGACTCACCTTGGGCCGTTAGGAATACCGGCAACTTATGGGAAACGTTGAGACGCTGAGTCGGTCGTTCACGTCCATTTCAGGTTCACCATTCTCCCCGAGATCATTCTCTATCCTGGGCTGTCCTCACTCCACAGGAGCCGTGCGGAACTGAACCGTGACGTTCCTTGAGCGTGGCGCCAACGTCACCGTTCCGGTTTCCTGGTTGATGCTGCCGGACGACGTTCCCGCAATATCGTTGGTGAAAGAGGGAAGCTCGAAGAGCACGGGCCCCGCCGGAGATTGGCCGCTCAGGGTCAGTGACACCGACTGACCACCGGACGAGATCCCGAGGCTGAGCCTCTTGCCATCGGCGGTGGGGAAGTTGGTGACCGAAACCGACGCGCCATCTCTCAACCATTTTGCAGGGATGCCTCGGCCCACGATCAATGTGCCGTCTGAACTCTGCGCCACCAGTGAGTCCAACAGGACCTTATTCGCCTGGGAGATCCCCCACGCGTGGGGCGAGGAGCCTTGGCCCGCGGCGGGGTGTTTCCCGATCCAAGGCGTGCTCGCAGAGGGGGCGCTCGAACTCTCCCACCACGAGTACGGTCCACTTTGGCCGTTCTGGATCATGAACTCGTAACTCAGGATCCCCTGATCGCGATACGCGATGCTGGCCAGTCCCGCGTTTCCCATGCCCGCGTTGTACGCAGTCGAGTAGTAGTCGCCCGGGAACCCACCGAAGGTGTCCGGTGGAAGCAGGCCCTCGAGCCGCTGGAAGCCGTAGGCGTAGGTGGCGTCGATCAGGGAAATGCCCGGGCCATTGAGTGTCGCTCCAAAGAGGGACCCGTTCCACGCCCAACCACCGAAACCGAACGGCGACGTCCAGTTGGCATCCTCGGGATTCACGCACCTGTTGGCGCTGTTCGGTGCGAGGATCGAGCAGGGCAGGTAGTTCAGACCAAAACGACTGATGGTTGTGTCAAGCGTCTGGTTCGTTGCCGACAGAAGGCTGTCGTATTGCTGAATCGCCCATGCGGCCTCGGGATTGTCCCCGATGCGCTGAGCGAGGTAGCGATATGCCGCCAGGCCACTGAGGGCTTCGTAGTCGTCGGTGGTCCAATAGCCCTGGGTGTCGATGTCATTCGTTGATTCCATGATCCCCGAGGGTCCGGTCCGGTCAGCAGCAATGTCGTGCGCGGTGCCTTTGATCGAGGCGAAGTGTTCCTTGACAAAGCTCAGATCTCCCGTCTTCAACAGGTAGATCGCCCAAGGCCAGGCGTAGGTCCAGACTCCGTCCGGGTACTGGGCCTGGGAGCCTTCGACGTTGCCCGCCTCAAGCAGCAGAGCGTGGGCGCCGGAGAAGTATCCCTGGGTGAAGAGATTGTTCAGAATGCCGATGACATCGTGACTGAACTCCGACTCGTAGCCGTTCACACCGGTGTTCAGATCGTTGCCGCTCCGAGCGATCTGGGTGTAGATGAACCCACTCCGGTACGCATTGTCGAGTGAGGAATCCGGGACACTGATTCCGGCGATACCGGCCAGTTGCTGGTTCCAGAAACTCCGCATGTGCGCGTAATGTTGATCGAGGCTGCCATCGGTGGCCAATGCCTGAGCGCTGGGCCACGGATAGTAGTTTCCGAAGCGGTCCACAGCCACCACGTAGTCGTGTTTGACCGACCCATGAGGCTTCACCGCGTTGGGAGCGGTGTTGAGTGGCACGAAGCCGGAGGAGGGGTCGGGATTTGCCATGACGACTCGGTTGGTCGAGTTCCGGACCGACACGCGGCTGTACACGGCGACGTAGGCATCGCCGTCAAGCTCCAGCTTGTCGGCGAACTCTGTGATGGAAACGATGGCGCCAGCGCGCCGGAAGGTGGTGACTTGCGCGGGAAGGTACCCGTCCGCATCCGTCCATGTCGTGACGGCGCCATCGTAGATGCCAAAGCCGAAGTCCTTGTTGATGTCATCTTGGACGTAGAAGGTTCCACCGAGACAGGTGACAACACCTTGATAGTTGCCTTCCCATCCGATTGCCGACGCCGTGCCGTAGGCGCCAGTGAACGCATCGGTATTTGTGTTGTATTTGCACTCGTACGCTCTGGCCGGTTCGCCGCCGGTCGTGCGGACGGCGGTTTGGGCGTTTCCCCCGCAGCCGGTGAGCGCGCTTGCTCCCACCAACAAGCTCAACGTCATCCAAGCCACTTTCGGCCACGGGCGCACGGCTGATTCTGGCACGTGGTGCACCGGCAGGGCGAACGTGCCCGGTGTTCAGACCTTGCGGCAATGTAATCTGGGACCCACTGTCCATCCAGAGCGGACGAGGGACGTGGCCCGTCGACTCCGCCGCAACCTGCCGACGCGCAAGGTGCGAACGCCACCGTCGATGGGAGGTCCACTGTGACCGATATGCCCTTCCGCCGTCGAGCGCCCGGGACGAGGCGTCACTATTGGCGAATCGACCCGGACATGGGCGACGAAGAGATCGACGAGTGGGCTGATCGCTTCGTTGAAACGATCTTGGGTGACGTGATCAAACAGAAGAGTGGCACAGAATGACTCGTTCTCCTGATGGACCCGGCGAACTTCTGAAACATCGACGCTGGTGATGAGGACGACGTTCACGGGAGAGCTGTGCCGGCCCCGGTTGCCCGCCCCTGAGCGATACCGCGGATTGATCCGCGACAGAAGCGCGGGCGAACGACGACACCAAGCACGTGAGAGTCGCAAGGCGGGTCACCACGGGATTCTTCAGCGCCCCCGGCCTCCCAGAATCCGAACCTTGCTCCCTTGGTAGAAGGCCAGGTCATCAGGCTGGCCATCCGTCACGCCAAGGTGCGTCGTGACGGGTACGCCAAATAGGCACCCGCCGATTACCGCCTATTGGGGTAACCCAATCCGGAACGGCGTGGGTCCTCCTTGCACCAAGCACCGAGGAACGCTGACATCGCCCTGCGCCACGTTTCGGTCGGAGCTGTGGCATGGGGGCAAACCTAGCGACCTTCGGAGGGGGTTTGGACGCCGGACGGCATCATCCCGCAGCCTCAGGAGAAGGAGCGTTACCGGACGGCTCAATCACTGCCAGGGCGCGCCGGGGACACTTCGGTATGGCAGGAGCCGCTCAGTTCGAGGACGCAACTCGACTATCCGCTACAGGGTGTTACCGGACACCAGGTCCTTTGGCCCTCCGTCGTTCACGCATTCATGCCCCATCGGAAACTTCGGCCTAGTGCAACGCCTCTGCCGACGGCGGATAAGCCATCTGTCCATAAAGCTGTCCGCTGGTCGCATTGACCGGCCACATGGCCGACTCGTAGATGCATCTAGGCGAGCGAACATGATTTGCACCGGTGAGAGTGCTCACCCAGATGTGCCTTCCGATTACCAGCCATACGAGCAGTCGCTCGCCTGACCCCGGACTACTTACGACTGTTGGATCTTTGGAGTTCCACTCGGCCAGGACCAGGGAGTACCTACCGTTCTGTTGGAGCCCGTGGGCAGGGTCTCTTGTATGAACCACGGCATTCCACGCTCGTTCCGCCGAGATCTTGGGCGAAAGTGCGGCTGATGGAGGATAGAGACGAATGTTGTTAAAGCTGAAGGCGAGAGGAGTGGCGAGGCGCTGAGGAGACGGCATCGGAGGTGTGCCAAGTGCAGGCTCTGGATTGCATCCCACATTCAAGACAGTCGAGTCGGCGACTGATGCGCAACCCGACATTAGGCCAGCCGCGAGGACCAAAGGGGCGAACCTCGCAACCCAGTATCGAGTGACTCCTACCAACTCGTCCTCCATTACCACCCTACTCAAAGTTGGACGACGCAGCTTGGCGTTTCGTTCCCGTTGACACACAATGTGGGGGTGTCTGGTGGACCCGGGTGCGGCACGTGAGGGCTCGACCTTCGTGAAGAGCCGCGTATGGATCGGGAGCCTCGTGCTCCTCATGCCCTTGGCGGCGGCGTGCGGCGGTCCAGCGCGGCACTCGGCAGCCCCCCTTTCGTGCGGGGCAGCGGCCCACTCACTCAAGCCACCAAAGATGCCGACCCTTGGCAAGTTCACCGCCGAGCTGAGCTTCAATAGTGGACCCAGCTTTGTCTTCGCACCGCCCCCGACCGGCGCCCAACCCCTTGTCTCGGCCCGCCAAGCTTGGAAGTCTCTGCTCCCCCTGGCCCCCGGCATCTACCGGTTCGTCCTGGCTGACAGGTCCGACTACAACCCGTATCCGGGCACGGTGCTGGACTGGGTGCTGATGGACATCCGCGTCCCATCGATCATCGCTCCGCCACAAGCCAGTGCGCGGTCATTCTGCACTTACCTGGATGGGGTGACCGCCGTGAACGCCACCTCGGGTGCGGTCGACCTAAGCGCGACATTCAGCCCCTCGCTTGCCCAGCTGCCTCGTGTCCTCACATGTCGACACCAGAGCCCAGCAAGTGGCGGACCCTCGTGCCGATGGCGCATTGCCAAGTGGCCGTGGGGTGCCCCGTAGTGTTGGACGGCGACGACGGGGCCGACCGACAGGCCGACCGGTATTCGGGGTATGCGCTGCCGTGTATCCACCAGTGGCATGAGGATTGCGTCGGAGTGGGGTATCCGGGCCGAAAGGCAACCCACGCAGTATTCGCGTCGCCCGCTGAGCGATAGCGGATGGGTCAGGTCAGAGGCGAGTCCGTCACCTTCGGACTGATTCGGCTCCGGCAGACGGAGCGTCACCCGCACTGGTACGGGTGATACCGCCTGCGGCGGCAGCCCAAAAGGACCTGGCACCGAGGCAACCCAGGATTTGGCACCGCGCAGGAAGGCATGCTTGAGGACATGGACGAGATCCCTCCCGGGTTGCCCAGCCTCGGGGAGGTCACCGAGAGCCGTCGAGTAGCAGGCGGAGCGCACGGGACTACCTGGCTCCTGACCCTCAGCGACGGGTCGAAACTGGTAGTTAAGTCCGGTGAGCACATGCCAGCGGGTCTCTTTCTCGCCGAGGCAGAAGGGCTCGCTGCCGTCGCCGCCACCGATTCATTGAAGACACCGACGGTGTTGCACGCCGGGCCTACCCACCTGGTACTTGAAGCACTCCTCCCCCCTCCCACCGAGGACGAGCGCTTCTGGGAAGAAGCTGGCCGTGCCGTCGCAGCGCTACATACCAATCCTGGACCTGCACACGGATGGCATCGAGACAACTGGCTGGGCATGCTGCCCCAACACAATGCTTGGTGCGTCGACGGCCATGAGTTCTACATCCGCAATCGGGTGCTGCGCTTCTTGGGAGATCCCCGGTCGCAGGCGGCGTTGGGCACCGAAGGCACCTCGGGCATCGAGCGGATCTGTTCGAAGTTCCACGACCTTGTCCCGCCGATGCCGCCGGTGTTGTGCCATGGCGATCTGTGGAAAGGCAACTTCTTGGCCACTCACGACGGATATCCCGCCGTTGTCGACCCTGCGGTGCATTACAGCTGGGCAGAGGTGGACATCTCCATGATGTACTGCGAGGATCCGCCTCCCGAGCGCTTCTTTGACGCCTATCACGAGGTCCGTCCGGCAGAGCCAGGCTGGCGGGAGCGTATGGAGCTGCTGCACCTCCGAGAGCTGCTCAGCACAGTTGCGCACTTTGGTGACGATCCCGCTATCTGCGAACTGGTCTTGCCCCGGGTGCGCACACTTGTTGCGACGTACGGCTGACACGAACGGGCCGTTCCAACCGAGATGCCACGAGCGGGTGGCGCATAACGCCCAGATGCCGGAGACATCGACTCCGAGCGAGACGCTTCGGTACCGAGACCCCGAGGGTCGCACTGGCGACGGGGCTAGGGCGCAGGGGATACCGTGCCTCCACCCGGGGCCGGAACTAGTCGCCCTGGACCGAGTGATCCCGACTGGGGGATCATGTTGCTCGGTGCGCCGAGCGTCGAGGGTCATCGCTGCGGTAGGGCTTGGTCTTGTCCTCGCAGCCTGCGGTGGAGGACTACCGCGTGCCGGACACTATGGAAGCCCTGGCTACCGATACATCATCGCCTTCGCCAAGCCACCGACCAAACGGGTTGTCGCCGTGACGACGCTCACGGACACGCCGTATGGACCGGCGATCGCCCGCCGGACCATCTGGTCTGGTGGAAACGCCGACGTGTTGGTCGACCAGTTGACGACACCTGTTCCACCAGCCCGAGTCGATGGCCTCCTGCGCAGCTACTTGCCGACTTCCACAGGCGGCCGGATCGTTACCCGCTTCGGCTTCCCAGCGGCGATTGAGAGTGTCCCCTGCTTCACGCCTGCTGGATCATGCCCAGGCAACATCGCTGAGCTTGTGATCTTGACCGGCACCACGGTGTACGAGGTACATGTCGGCAGTGACGCCGCAACCGATCAGGCCATTATCTCGTCGTTTCGGCTGGTTAGCAGCTAGCAAGACAACGCCCTCAGAGTGCTGGTCCCGGTCGGCGTCTTGGTCCTGAGCACGTTGGGGCTACGGCATCCGGTACTCAAGGGTTCCCGGGCGACTCATGTATCTGCGTGGCCCCGTCCGCAGGGTGCCTCGATGGCGCTCTAGCCGAGTTCCCAGGCAAGCTCCATCTGAGAGCCTGTCGTAGTCGGCGGGATGTACGCACGGAAGCTAGCCGTTGGCCCTTCGTTCAGCATTCGATTGAGAACGTCTCTCAGCTCGGTCGCCTCTGGAACGGACAGTCGTACCAAGGCGTAGTCGGAGAACTCTCCAAACGGGCTTTCGATATACATTCCAACATCATGGCCCGTCAGGAGCGCCGCCCGGTAGGAATGCCGGTGCCGGTGCCGGTGCCGGTCCCGCCCATAGTCGACGCTATGAGCGCGGGCCTCCCTCCCTGCTCACTCGGAGTAAGACTCCTTTACGAGCTGGAACCTGATGGTCCGCTCAAGGTCCTCTGGGGACCATGACCTGACGAGCTCAGGAAGGAGGCCCACCGCCATGTTCGTCGGAATGGACGTGCATCGCAACCGCACCCAAGTCTGCGTGTTGGACCGCAAGGGAAACGAGGTCCGCAACAGAAACGTCGCCAATGACCGCCAGGCGCTCAGAAAGGAGCTGGCGGGTCTGCGGCGCGGCACCCCGGTCGCGTTCGAGGCGGCCTACGGCACGGGGTGGATCGCCGAGCTGCTCGGTGACCTTGGCTTCGAGCCCCATCTGGCCCATCCTGCGGGATGCCGGGCCATCGCCGATGCCAAGTTGAAGAACGACCGTGTCGATGCCCGCACCCTCGCCAACTTGTTGCGCACCGGGTATCTCGCCGAGGCCTGGCTGGCGCCAAAGGAGGTGCGTGAACAGCGCCTGTTGCTCCGGGAGCGGGCCCGGCTGGTGCGGATCCGCACGTCGGCCAAGAACCGGATCCGGGCCCAGATCGCGGATGAGGGTGTGCCTGCCCCGAACCACGGCCTGTGGACCAAGGACGGGGCGGCCTTCCTCGACGCTCTCGATCTCTCGCCCATGCACCGCTGGGTGGTGAGCGACTGCCAGGTCCTCATCGAGGTGCTCCAGTCCCGGATCACGCTGCTCGAGGCCGAGATCCGCCGCCAGGCCAAGCCCGACAAGCGCGTCGACGCTCTCATGGCCATCCCCGGCATCGGGCTTCTCAGTGCCATGACACTCGTGGCGGAGATCGGGGACGTCACCCGCTTCGCCACGTCCCGCAAGCTGTGCGCCTGGGCCGGGATCATCCCTTCCATGCGCAACTCGGACCGGACTCTGCACCACGGCCACATCACGAGGGCCGGGCCCGCCGCGGTTCGCCACGTGCTCTCCGAAGCCGCACAAACGGCCATCCGCAAAGAGCCCTATCACTCCGACTATCTGGCCACCAAGCGCCGGCGAGGGACGGGTATCGCTCTGATCCGGGTGGCGCGCAAGCTGCTCACCGAGTCCTTCCACGCGCTGTGGGCCCTCGAGGATGAGCAGCGTCAATGTTCGTGAGATTGGTCAGATCGGCCGGGCGAGTCCGAGGTATCCCCGTGCGCGCCTGATGGCGCCGAATATTCGAGTGAGACAGCCCGGCTTTCGCATTTGACGTCGTGCGTCCCGATTGGGACCGAATGGGTGGTTGCGAGACCAACTCCGTCAAGACTTCGCTCTATGAAAATCATGCGCCGGCCCTCGCCGGCATCACGGTCGTTCGTCCTCGCGCGCTTTAGCGCGCTCCGGGCGCTCCACCGTGACCCCGTCTGCGGATCGGCGCGACTCATCTACCAGGAGCTACGTCCAACTGCACTCTCTCTTGACACCGGCCCTTCTCATGGGCGGGGATACCGTGCAGGGGCGCCCCCGTCGGTGGCTGGGCCATCACCTGTCAGCCAGGGCATCCTGGCCCCGGCATTCTCACTTCAGCCTCGTTGCACGTTGCGACATAGGCATTTAGGGTTCCCGTAGTGCGGGACGTTCGTCGGATCGTATTCGGTGGGTTGGTGATCTGCGTTGTCGCTGCTGGCTGCTCGTCAAACTCATCGTCGTCATCTGCAATCTGTAAGACGGTGCGGAGTATGGGCAAGTACAACCTTGTTGCGGTGCAACCGAGCTTCGTTGCAGAGTTGAGGCGATCCGACAATGCCGCATTCAAGAGTGTGGCAAATGCATATCCTGGGAATGACCCGAACTTCATAAGACAACTCGACAGCGAATGTTCAGCTCTGGGCTTCTGACAAGGTGATGCCGCACATAATCGAATGCCCCGAATACCGCCCCCCTGCCGTGAACACGCATGGGACCTAAATGCCAGTCAGAACAACACTCTGCACCCGTTGTCCGGGGAGATCTGATGCCCGCATCTCTTTAGGAGGATCATGTCTTGTCGAGCGTGAAGGCGGTCCCGCCCTCAAGTGGGCCGGGGCCGAATTGGTTCTTGTTCCCCTCAAAATACTGTTCGACGACGGGATCGAATCCACCCAGAGCTTCGCCGTTGACAAGTGCATCGGAGAAGGCAACCGCCCCGAACTCCGGTAGGTACTCCTGCTTCGAGCACGATGCGTTGGCACAGACCCCGGCCCCGCCAATCTGCGTGGCATCGCACGCCGCCGTCGAGGCCGACGATTCGGCGTAGGTGAACCCCGTGTTCACATCGTGGACCGACACGGAAGTTCCGGAACCGTCGCAAGTGACCGCTGTCTCTACGGTGTCCCCGGCGTGTATCGACGCGATCTCACTGGGTTCGGCGGTGCCGTCGAGATAGGCATAGACAGCGTACTCCACCTGCTTGTGCGCGATGCAGTCGACCCCTACGTCGGCCCGCGTCAGGTACGCAGCGGTCTCGGCTTTCACGAGCTCGACGCCGAAACCGATCGCGCCCTTTTTCTTGCAGGTGGCGGAGGGAACAACGACGTCGGCGCTGCTCGACGTGAGGACGAGCGGGTTCGACAGGTCGAATGCGGCATAACCGCCGACCGGATTCTTATTGGGGTTGCCGGCACGCGCACCCGCAGGAGTCGCAACCAGACAAAGAGCGAAGCACGCTCCCACAACAAGCGCCACTGCACGCGTAATCGGATGCCCAGCTCTTCGCGCCAGCTCACAATGGTTCTGTTCCATTGTTCGGCCTCCTTGAGCGAATCCGGCACTCACTGTAAGGGAAAGGCGGAGGGCACGCGACCTCGCGTTTATGAGCCACCGAGAGCTGACCGGCCGCTGTTGCGGCCACTAGCTCTGCTCACTGCACCGATCACCCTTTCTCCCTACTAAGTCCGCCTGCAGCGACGACCCCTCGATCGAGGCCTGACCGGCATCTTCAGATCGGAATGGGGGGTCGTATGAAAGCGCGACCCCTGAGACGACCCCTGAGACGACCCCTGAGACGACCCCACAAACGACCCGGGCACTCGCTTCGCGGCGCACACGAGCCCTGGTAGGAGAGACCTGGCCTTCAGCAGGGCTCGCGAGGTTCCAACTCGTGTCAAGAAACAACCTCACGCGACGATCGGGCCGGTCGCCCCCGGTCGAACGGGAAGCCAGCAAGGTGGAGGAGGCTGCGGCGAGGGCCGGGGTCTCCGATCGGAAGCCACAGCGCCTTGTCGGGGGTGAACCCCGGTGTGCGGGCGGTCGTGGCCACCGGAACGCGCTCGTGAGCGAGGACCCGGCGCGCCTCGAGTTCCCGGCGTGGGGTAGGGAAGGTGAAGAGCACCCAGTTGGGGTGACCCGCCGCCGCCGCGAGCTGGGCATAGCCCTCGAGCTTGGTGGCCAGGCGGCCCAGGCGTTCGGTGCCGTTGCCGTGTTCGAGGAGAAAGGGCGTCGAGGCGCCGTCCTCGCACCAGACGCCATAGCCGTCGGGGCGCACGACTTCACCCCACTCGCGCCGACAGCGCCGCTCGGACCACCACTCCTCCAACTGACAGTCCGACCGGGTGCGGGCCGAGCGCAGCAGGGCGGTGAAAAAGCCGTTGATCCCCACGAGATGGGCCAGGCGCTGGCTGACGGCGAGGTCGTGGACCAGTCCTCGACGCCAGTCGAGTTCGGCCACCTCCACGCCGGCCTCCGCCGCGACCAGAGCGGCGCCGAGGGGCCCGAGCACCCAGTGGTACGAGGCGAGGTTCGCTGCGGTCCGGGGTCGGAAGCGGTCGAGCACGTCGAGGGCGTAGAGCTCTGACAGCCGTGTCCGGGCTCGGCGTTCCCCTGCGAAGCCGACGTCGGTCACCTGTGCGGTGGTGAGCACTCGGTGGTCTTCGAGCAGACGACACAGCTGACGGTCCCGTTCGGTGATCCGACCGAGCACAGCCAGAAGTCGATGATCGAGATCCCGCCAGCCCCGTCGACCCGCAGGGAATGAGCCCTTGGTCCTTGACCTCGAGCCCGACGACGTTGCAGAGCCCTTCGAGACACCGCCTGCGTCTCCGTGCGACGCCAGTCCGGGTGCCCCCGCTGCACGCATCGGCCCTGGGCCGGTCATCTCGACGTCCTCATGACCCCTCACCCCCTTAAGTCCGCCCACGCCGCGGACCCCCCACCACCGCCGTGACCCGGGGTAATGACACCGAGTGCGGGATCCGATGCAGGACGGACCCCCTCGCAGAGTCCCCGACGGACCCCCTCGTGGAGCCCCTCACGGGGAACACCCCCGCGCTTGGAGCCCGCGCCGGAGTCCAGAGACCTCGAACTGTCGTGGGTGAGCTGGGGCACGGCGATGTCGGTTCGCCCTGCACCGGAAATCCCGAATCTGGTCGGGCGCGAGGGGCTGGTCGTGGTGGTAGTCGTCATCGTGGTCTTGCACGCTCGGCTTCCAGTCGTGGGGTGTCGAAGAGCGCTCGTCCGGTCGGTGGTCCGTTGAGCGGTGTTGGTGAAGTCAATCCCCCACCAGAAGAACAAGGGATTGTCATGCTCTTTTGGACAAACTCGAGCGACAAATAGTCTTCAAGACTCGCTCCTGCGGACGAGTGCGTATCCAGCGGACGTCGCCGTTGCCGTCGCGCCAACCGCGCCTGCCCGCCGAACCCCGCCCGCATCACACCGGGCCACGGCCGCCACTAAGGCGGTGAGGGCTCCCACCTCCAATGTCCTTACCCCCGTCAGGACAGCGCCGCACCTGTGGCCACACGGCCCGACGTCAGCCCTGCAGGACCACCCAGGCCCGCCAAACCCCGCGCTCCGCCAACCAGTGGGCCCGAGCCACGTGCACCCCCCATGACGGCGTCGCACTGGTAATGCCCCATGGTGGGATGTCACGCCATCGCTTGGAGCTCCCCAAGGGCGACGGCTCGATCGGAAAGGCCGGTCAAGCATGTGCCGCCGGGGGCGAGAGGCCGCACGGGTGTGATGAGAAATCGAACGTCCTCTCCAGGGAGTCGGAGGGCGCGTCGTGGAGAACGCGACGAGCTGCCTCGGGATCTTTTCACTTCGGAGCTGGTATTCAGACACAGGACCTCCCCCGCTTTTCCCCCGAATTGCACCCGTGAGGCGCTACCCCGTCACTACCCCGGATGCGGGGTAGTCATGGAAGCAACGAACGAGTCAGAGGCGTTTGCGCAGCTCAGCGCCGCGGGGTACTCGGGAGACGGGCGCGGGGTACTCGACCCGCCATGAGGTCCCAGATCCCCGACGGAGATTTCTCAGACAAGTGCTGCGGCGCGGTGTTCGAGGACGCATCGACCACTACCCCGCGTGTGGGGTAGGGGGTACCTCGCTTTGGGTTGTCGCGCCAATGGGGGTGCGAGGTGAGGTGCACGTCGCTAGCGGGACCACCGAGAAGTGACAATCCGGCAGCGGCCCCGCTACACGGGCGCGACCGGGACCGGGGTTATGACCGGGAACGAGAGCCCGCGGCGGTCGTCGCAAGGAACCGCGACTCGTCCGGGGTTTCGGGTCAGGTCCACTGCCCGCTGTCGGGCCAGCGGCCCCATCAACACCGCGTTTGCCGCCCCTTGCGGCACGTGCGCCGTACCCGCCGAGGTTGCTCATCGAGCTGAGTTGGCTAACAGATTCCGAAGCATGATCGCCAGGGCCCCTTGACTTCGTGAGCTGATAGAGGTTTCATGTCCGTCCGGCGTCGCCTCCGGTCGTGGGCAGCCCATGGCCACCAATCCCCCGAGTCTCGGGCATTCCGGTCACACGGCCGCTTCGTTGTCGCGCCAAAGAGCCTGTCGGCAACGACCTGTGGTGCTCTCGCCCGCTCGCCATGTCGAGCTCGACGATGCCCACGAGCAGGCAGCCCTCAGCGCCTTGGCCGACCTTCTCGCTCCGTACCAGGAGCGACCCTCAAGGGGCGATGCGGAGGCCACTTGATTCTCCGACGCCTCAGAGGTCTGCTTCGCACATTGACCGATTCCGAGGCCAGAGGAGCCTGCCCATGAGAATTGCCACCTACACGCGGATCTCAACCGACGAGGACCATCAGCCCTACTCCCTCGATGCCCAGGCCGATCGTCTCGGCAACTACGTCGCCAGCCAAGACGGCTGGGAGTTGGTCCGGCGATTCACCGACCAGGCCTCAGGGGCAACCACCGAGCGCCCCGGTCTCAAGCGGGCCCTCGCCGAAGCCAAGGCCGGACGCTTCGACCTTCTCCTCGTCTACCGGGTGGACCGCTTTGCCCGTTCGGTTCGGGGCCTGGCCCAGCTCTTGGAGGAACTGGACGGCGTCGGCGTGGCCTTCCGCTCGGCCACCGAGCCCTTCGACACCACCACGCCAGCCGGGCGCATGATGGTCCAGATGCTCGGTGTCTTCGCCGAGTTCGAGCGAGCCACCATCGTCGACCGGGTCATCGCCGGCATGGAACGCAAGGCCTCTCGTGGCGGCTGGTGCGGAGGGTCACGGCCCTTCGGGTACGCCAGTGACCCCGCCACCGGATTCTTGGTCCCTGTGGAGGGCGAAGCGCCCCTGGTCCCGCTCATCTTCGACCGATACGCCCACAGCCGGGAGGGAGCGCGTTCGGTGGCCACGTGGCTGAACGAGGCCGGACACCGCACCCGGGCCGGTCGCCCCTGGAGCCACACGGCCGTACTCACGCTCTTGCGCAACCCGGTCTACATCGGCCAGGTCTACTTCCGGGGTACCTTCCACCCTGCTCCTCATGAGCACCTGGTCGACGGAGAGCTCTTTTCTCAAGTTCAGGCTCTGCTCACCGAGCGGGGCGAGAACTACTGCAAGCGGGCCTCGGCGACCTCTGAATACCTCCTGGCCGGCCTGATTGTCTGCGAGCGGTGCGGCAAGCACTTCGTCGGCAGCTCAGCGATGGGAAACCGCTACCGGTATCGCTACTACACGTGTTTCACCCGCCAGCGCTACGGCGTCGCCCACTGCGACGCAGAGCGGCTCCCGGCCGAGGAGATGGACGACGCCGTCCTCAGAGCCCTGCGCACTACCTATGAGCGCAGCGACCTCATCGAACGGGCAGTTCATGGAGCCAGGGACCGGGCTGAAGGCCAGCGCGCCCGTCATGAGCAAGAGCTGGCCTTCACCGACACCGAGACAGCCAAGGCCGAAGAGGCCATCGAGCGCTACCTCTGGGCGTTTGAAGCCGGCACGCTGTCCGAGGCCCAATGCGGGGCGCGACTCGCCAAGCTCGGCGCGAAGATCACCGATCTGCGGTCCCGCCGGGAGGATCTGCTCTTGGCCATGGACCAGGCTTCGGCAGAGGTGCCGAGCGACGCCGAACTGTCGACGGTACGTGCACATATCGACGACGCACTGGCAAACGGTGCCACCCCGGCGCGCAAGGCGTTGCTTCAGGCGCTTGTGCATGAAGTACGCGTCCAAAGCCGCGAGGAGGTTGTCCCCTGGTTCCGGGTCAGGAGCGACGCCTCAGTGAAGGTTCGCGCCCTGGGTGGTTTGGCGCCCCCGGCAGGACTCGAACCTGCGACGCACGGTTTAGGAAACCGACGCTCTATCCTCTGAGCTACGGGGGCAACTCCTGGCAAATACTACTTTTCAAATCCCCGCTCTTCAGGTGCCGGGCGAGGCGGCTGCCTCCGGCTGACCCCTCTTGCTCAGAACGGCGTTCTAGTGAAAGAAGACACTGGGCGACAAGTGATATCCGCGATTGCTCCGTGGCCGACAATTTCGACAGGAATGATGACCCGGGCGCCAGCACAAAACGTCATTGCTGCACCGGTTTCACCGACGTTCGTGACACGCAGACCGTTTCCGAACCGAACCCCGTCCTTACGGCGTCGGCTGCAAGACGCTCCCGCTCCAGCCGCTCGTCCCGAGCTTTCCACCATGCTGCGATCCGCTGGCGTTCGTGTTCGACCTGGCTCATGATGTGGCCTCCGCTTCAGCCTCTGCAAGGCGATGAGGCTGCTCTGCCTTCCGCTTGGCCTCATGTGCATCAGCATCGAGCGTGGGTCCTTCTTGAGAGGACAGGGCGACAAAAACGGCGACCCCGCTCTCGGTAGCTGGCCGTATTCACATCCCACCGAGAGCCCCTGCCAAGGGAACGGGGTAAGGACTCCGCTTGGTCGGGTCGCCTATCCCAACTCTGACACGCCCGTCATGCCGCTGTCAGGGTCCAAAGTCCCAAATGGGTCGACGTCGGAGCTTGGAGCGGGCCGGAATCTTGAACGAGAAGATCGACTGCCGGATCCCGACAGGAATCTTCCCCCCATCTTCGTCCCATTTAGGGGACACGGACACCTGCCATCGTGGCAGCAGAAGGCGGTCCCTGTTGAAGACAACCGGTCAATAACAAACGGGGTCGGTACCTCATGCGTCCCGCTCGGTCTCACTGCCCGTCGAAAACGCCAATCATGAAGAGTGATCTTCATGCTCTGGTCATGATCCGACATGCACTATGTCCATGGAAGGGAGAGGTCTTAACCGACCTGCTCTTTGGCTGTTGCAGGAGGTGAAGAGTTCTGTGGCCAATCTGGTGCTCGAACGCAATGCAGATCGTCACACCTCCGTGGCGGCCGACTACCCGCCATTCACTGCTTACAATGCGTGGTCGGAGCGGGAGCGCCGGTGGGTGACGATGACGTTCATTGAGTACCAGGCGTGGCTTACCCGTCCCGATCTCGATCCCACCAATTTCGCCTCCGGTGAGGTGGCGTCGTAGTACACGTGGCCGCGTTCTGGCGTTTGTCAAAACGCCCGAGACGCCCTTACAGCTCCCGCTCATCGATTACCGCCCGGTGGAACGCTTGAATCTGCCGGCCCGCTTCGACTACAACCGGGGACATATTTGCTGATGCAAGGTGGTCAAGATGACCCCCACTCACAACAACGGCGAGATCGATGAGGGCGTCCTCAAGTCGGGTGAGCCGGTCGTACACGTCCATAGAGTTCTCCGTTCTGCGGCGTCACTGCGTGACGCCTACGCGTTCTCGATGCCCACATTGCCTTGCGTGCGCCAGAATCGAAAATGGTGTCATGCTCTCGCAACAGGGTGGTGAAGTCCAACGGTACAAATCCTAAGCTCTCATGCCAAAGACGTCGCAGTGCGAGAGTAGTCACACTGCCCGTCTAATGTTGCCCAGACCTCAGGCGAATCGGTACAGCTGCGACCGGGTCGTGCTCATGGAGCCACCTCTTCCTTGGTTGCCCGGTCGTTGAGGATCACGCCCTCAATGATGGCTCGAAGTTCCTCGGAGTCCTCGGTTGACTCCATGGCCGCCAGGTCGGCCCGTGAAACGCCGACGCACCCCATGCCTTTGTCCTCGTGGGTTGCTCGCCAGGCCATCCACGCCTCCCCGTCGGGATCTTGGTCGTCTTCCTCGACGGCGTTGATGAGGGCGACAAGCTCAATCTCTCCGTCGGTGTTCACGTCGTATTCGATGAAGAGCA
>Ga0116215_1001218_pt1 | contig 17553 bp, 7 predicted proteins | sample Sb_taG_7_FD_89698 | JGI IMG/M metagenome (GOLD analysis project Ga0116215, IMG submission 89698) | Peat soil microbial communities from Weissenstadt, Germany - Sb_50d_2_FS metaG | ecosystem: Environmental > Terrestrial > Soil > Wetlands > Peat | place: Germany: Weissenstadt | collected 2010-09-21
ACGAAGCGCAGCGCGGCCGGGCCGCCGCCGCCCGGCCTCACCGGCCGGCCGTTATCGGCGGCCCACCGCACGGCGGCGAGCGCCGCCTCCCGACGGAGCGCGTCCACGCCGCGCCAGCGCAGGTGCCAGGAGGCGACCCGGTCCTCCAGGGGCCCGCTCCGCACTCCGTCGTCGCGCGCGGTCGGGTCGAGCCCGAACCGGTCCAGGCCCGAAAGGGCCCAGAGCAGGGCCTGATCCTCCTCGTTCAGCGACGACAACAACCTGCGGTAGGGCACCGGGTCCGTGTCGAAGAGTCGCATTCGCCGGCTGATGCGCAAGGCCGCGCGGCCGAGGTCCTCAAGGGTGCCGTCGGTCTCGAACGCTTCCTCGGCCTTGATCGAGCGCCCCCGCAGCACGCCGAGCGCCCGGTCCACCTCCCCCCGCCCGGCCAGGGCCTCGGCTTCGGCCACCAGGCGGCGCGGGAAGGCGGCGTGGGCGTTGCACGGCGGGCGCTCGGCCGCGGGCGGGTCGGCGACGGAGCGGTCTTCAAAGTCGTCGGAGGGGGGGGCGAGGGCGCCGCGCAGGAGAAGGATCGCGCCGGCGAGTCGGTCGGTGTCGGCCGACGAGGCCGCCGGGGTCGAACGCCCTATCCGCTCGAGGACCTCGGCGGGAGGCAACAGCGCGGGGTAGGCCAGGCGGACGAATTCCAGCCGGACGCGGGCGCTGACGTCGGCCGGCGCGCGCCAGTCCAACCAGCCCTCCGGCCCGGCACCCGGCCCGAGGCGCCGGTCGATCTCCTCCTCGATCCGCCTGAGCCCCTCCGCGCGGCGGCCCCCGAGGGCGAGGGCGCGGCCGGCGAGTGCCGCGGCGAAGGCCCTCAGGTCCCGCCGTTCCCCGGCCGGCACGTCGGCCAGACGAAGGACCGCCGGCACGTCGATCGTACGGCGGAGGTCCTCGCGCACCTGGCCGAGGTGGCCGAAAACGGTGACCGCCCCTTCCACGAATTCCAGGACCGCCTCGACGGCGGCCAGGTACGCCCCCCTCAGCTGCTGGTCGTGAAGAAGCTCGACCTTCGTGAGGGAGTTGAGGTCCTGCCACAAGGCGAGGATTCGCTCCGGGTGCATCTCCCTGCCGTCGAAGCGTGCCGCGCCAACCGCGCCGGCCACCGCCCTGCGCCGGAGCCGTTCGCCCTCGGCCGCGCGGGGGTGTCGGCCCGCCTTCCGCGCCACTTCGTCCCACGTCACCCCAAGCATCGACTCGGCCCCGGTGTGGAGCAAGGCCGCCGCCCGAGTGGCCAGGACCGCAGCGCGCAACCGGCTTTCCGGGAGCCCGCTGGCCCCTTCGGCGCGGGCGGCCGCCGCCCCGTCGGGGCCGAGCAACTGGTCGGTCCACGCCCGGGCGCGGACGTAGGCCCGCCTGGCGGCGATCCGCGCCTCAAACTGCTGCCACCAATCGGCCGCCCGGCCCGGGTCGAGTTCTTCGAGCAGCCGCAAGGTCACGTCCAGGTGGCGGACGTTGAGGCGATCCCAGGCGCCGTCGTCGGCGGTGAACCGCTCGAGGTAGTCGGCGGCCCGGCGCCGGGGGCCGGCCAGCAGGCCGGCTTTCTCCGGCTGCCGGTAATAGGCCTCGAGGTCCTTTCGGAGTCCGGGCTTGACTTCCAGGAACGGGCCCTTAAGCTCGATCCACTCCTGATTCCGAAGCTCCTCGAAGGCCTGCGGGAAAGAGGCGCTGTTCGTGGCCGACTGTAACAGGTCGCGGTCGAACCGCCCCAGCAGGGCCACGACGGGTATCAGGTCACGCAGCGGTGGGTACTTGAGCCGCCCGAGAATCCGCTTCTCGACGTACTCGGCGGGGCTGGCGTCGCGGATCTCCTCGGGCCGCATCTTTGGGTCGTCGCGCACCCAGGACGCAAATCGGTCCAACTCGAAGGGGTTGTAACGATCGCCGGCAGCGGGAGGGTGCCGGCCCGGGTCGTAAATGAAGAGGTTTTCGGGGGGTTCGCCGGCCAGTCGGTCGGGCGTCTCGTTGAACTGGCTCCGGCGTATGATGGCGCCAGCCTGGAGCTTCCACAGGTCCTCGGCCGGCAGCGGGTTGTCCCCCGGGATCAGGCGACGGCGCGCCTCCTCCTCCGACGACGCCCGGAAGCGGGCGAGGAACTGCTCCGCCTCCCCCCGGGTGAACCCGCGGACCTCATGGAGGCGGAGGTACTCGCGCTTCGGCAGGGCGGACGGGGCCTTCGAGCCGTAGGACCATCCGGCCCCCCGGGAGGCTAGCGGGCGGCGGCCGGAGAAGACCACGCGGAGGTAGGAGAGCTGCTTCTGGAGGCCCTCCAGGATCTCAAAGGTCGCGGTGACGCTGTCGGGAAGGGTGCCGTCCTCGCGGAGCCGGTCCAGTTCCTCGCAGGTGTCGAGCAGCAGGACGACCGGCTTCCCGGGGTGCCCCAGGGGCCGCAGCGCGTCGGCGAAGGTGGAGAGCAGGCCTTGAAATTCCGGGTCCCTGATCGCTTCCACGCCCACCAGCGGCGGCGCGGTCGATCCACCCCGCCGGGTGTTCAGCACCCTGACTTTGTCGTCGAAGTGGCTGAAGGAAGTCTGCGGCACCGTCTCGTCCTGAAGGCGCAGGTCGTCGGCGAGGCACTCCAGGAGCAGGGCCGGGGTGTGGCGGGGGTAGTCGGGGTCGAGGTCGTCGAAGTCGATGCGGACGGTCGCCAGACCTCGTGCCGGCCCCAGCCGGGCGTTGAGGTAGCGCAGGAACATCGTCTTGCCCACGCCGGCGTCGCCGCAGTAATGCAAGGCCCATTGCTTGTCGTCGCCCTCGATCAGGGCGTTGAAGGCGGCCGTCTGCTCGGGCCGCTCGAGGAAGGGGCGCAGGCGGTTGAGGTCGTCCAGGCGGCGGGCGAACAGCGCCAGGCGGCGGCTGGCGCGCTCGACGACCGCGGAGAAGGCCGGGCCCAGCAGGGGTTGCAGCGACCGGGCCGCCTCGATCCAGCGGAGGACCTGTCCGGCCGTCCGGGCCGTCTGGTCAGGGGGGGCCGTGGCGGCCACGCCCGGGTCGAGCGGCTCCAGGACGTGGGCCCGCAAGAGGCCCTCCACGAGGCCCGGGTCGGCCCCCTCCGGGCCGGCAAGGGCCGCCAGCTCGCCCCAGACCGCCACGGGCTCGGGGACTTCGACTTTCGCGTCGTGTGCCTTCCTGAGGCCGTCGGCAATCCGGACGAGCTGACGGCGGAGGTGGGGGAGGCCCCGCGCCGGGTCGTCGCTGGCGCGATTGATCACCTCGGCGCGCGCCGGCGCGGTCATCCAGTAAGTCCAGGCGGCCGGGTCGTTTCCCGTCGCTTCCCTGAGGCAGAGTCCCTGGCCGCGCGCCCGCTCGAAGACCTCGACGACGTCCTCGCCGCCGGTGGGGAACTGCGCTCGCTCCGCCAGCGGGGGCGTCCAGGCCGGCGCCAGGGCCATCCACTCCTGCGCCGCTTCCGGGACGCCCGGCGGGCGCCTCGCCTGTTGCTCCTGGAACGCCTCGAGGATCTTGTTTCGGTCGGCCTCGGGAAAATCGGCGAGCAGGGCTAGGATATTGGTCATGGTTCCCTCTCAGTTGGCCCCCACACGGGCCCCGCTGGCCGGCGGGTTCGCCAGCGCCTTCATAAGTTCGGCATCGCTCGCTTCGGCAAGAACCTCAAACTGGCGGTAGATGAAGATCGTCTGCCCCGTGTCGCTGCTGGTCAACGACGTTGGCGCGCCCTGGACGGCGCGGTGCAGGGCCACGTAAAACTTCTCGACGTCCGACCTCTTGGCCTCCCCGTCACGGACCACGTAAGGCGGAGTGTACTGGATCAGGAACTGACGATAAGGCAGCGGGTCCACGGCGGGTGCGGCGAACTTGTGGATCTGGACCGCGATGACCCGATCGGGCGGCGTCCCGGGGAAGGCGTAATCGGGCGCTGTCCTGCCGACGAAGGTGAAAACGGCGTTCTTCCCCTCCTTGTACTCGTCACGGGCCTTCTCCGAGAAGGTGAAGATGACCCGCACTAGCCCGTCGTGCCGGGTCAAATGATCGGTGTGGAGCAGCACGTCGCAGAAGGCGTGCGCGGCCAGGCCGAACCTATGGACGTCATCCACCAACAGCAGGACGGTGGGCGGCGCCGCGGTCCCGCGGAGATAGGGCGACGACGGCGCATTGGTGACAAACTTCGCCAGGTCAAGTTCAAGGGCCTTGGCGACAACGGGGCCGTTGGTAGATAGGCTCTCGCCAGTGACGCGCTGCGTCCGCATCTCATTCTGTACGTCAGCGTGCAGGGCGGCGATGCTCGGGCCACCCCGCGCTACGTCGTTCAACTTCAAGACCTCGTAGTCCGCCGGGGGCGTCATTTCAAAGCGGCCCTCGGTCGTATGCATGGCCCGGACCAACTCACAAGCTATGTCGAGGACCGTCGCGGGAATCTTGTCCCCTTTCTCGAAGGTGACCAGGCAGGGAACGTGCCCGTCCCGCACCGCCTTGGCGGCCACCTGTTCCAACAAACGGGTCTTGCCGTAGCGCGGGTCGTCGTCGTTCTGGTCGGGCTCGGCGATACCCACGGCCAGGACTGACTTCTTGCCCTTTGGGGTCATCAGCTCGTAATAGGCGTTCTCCAGGAGGTCCAGGCGGCCGCAGAAGGCTTTCGGCTGGATCCGCTTCCGATAACCGGTGGCGATCTCCTGAAGCTTGGTGAGCCGCTCCCGGTCGGACATCGTAACCGAGGCGGGGACCCCTTCGGCCTGAAAGATGGTGGGGAAGGCCCAGTCCGGGCCGGGGAAGATCCCTCCCCAGTGCGTGAGCGCCGCCCGGCGGCCGCGGGCGGCGGCGTCGGTGATGGCCGTGCCCTCCAGCAGTGCCTCGTAGAAGGAGCGGGTGAACAGGCGGCAGGCGTCATCCGCCACCTTACCGGCCATGCCGACCACGACCGGCACCCCCTTCTCCACCAGCCGCACCGCCAACGGTGTGGCCGGCAGCGCGAAAAAGGGGGGCGCCGCGCCCGACCAGCAGGCGTTCAGGACCACGACCGGCGGCAGACGACCCTGCCCGTCCTTCAGGTTCGGGTACAGGGAGTCGATCCCGCAGTGCTCGGTCGTTTCCGGGTCTTTCAGCTTCATCAAGTCGAGGTATCCCTGGTCGTTCTCAAAGCCGCCGTGGCAGATGAAATGGACAATGGAAGGATTGAAAGACGTTACAGCGTCGTGCAGGCTCACGGTCGTCGCGCCGAGCAGGACGCGCCAGTGGAAGGTCAGCCCCTTGTAGTCGAGTTGCTGCAGCAGGCCGACGAACTCCGAGCCGGCGCGGACTTCCGGATCGTTGAGCCGGCTGATCACGAACAGCACGCGCGGCGTGACTGTAACCGTGCCCTCCTTCGCCGACCAGGCGGAGTTGGCCACGGCCCGCGAGAGGGCCACGGAGGGCCGCAGTTGCTGCGCGAGGTACTCCCCCGGGCCGTGCATCATCTCCCAGGGGAGGCGGTACAGGTCCCGCTCGTCGCTCGGCTTGCCGCCCGGCAGGTGCAAGACCAGGTCGATCAAGTCACCCCCGGCAAGCTCCTCGATTTTCTTCCACGTCGCTTCGCCGAGGAGGGTCGCGAACAGGTAGCGCCCGAAGGCCTTGCGTACCCCGGGTGAACCCTCCAGTGGCTTGCGGGAATCAACGAAGCTCTTGTAGAGGGGTGCCGCGTCCCCGGACGCGCACAGATTCGCGCACTCCGCGAACGGGCCGTCCTGCCCGTTGACCTTCTGCAGCATCCGCGCGACTTCTTCTTCGGGCGGTAGCGGGAAGGCGCCGTGGACTTCGCCGCCGGCCAGGCGCCGGATGGTTCGCGCCTCAAGGGCGGCCTGCTTCTCGGGGCGCACTTCGACCTTCCAGTGATTGGCGTCGGCCCATTCGACGTGGACGTCAAAGCGCATGGGTAATCACGCCTCCTCGTTGCAGCGCGGCCAGGTCGGCCCCGAGCAGGGCGTCGGCCAGTTCCTTGCCGAGGTCCTCGGACGGGGCCGGGGGCCGCTGACTCGCACGGCTCCTGGGCTCACGGCTCTTGCGGATGACGGCCGGCACCTGCTCGACCAATTTCTCACGGCGCCCGTCCCGGTCGGCCTTCGAGGCTTCGTTCCGGGTGAGGGCGGCCCAGGCCTCCAGCGCCCCGCTCGTGATCTGCCGAGCCGCGCGCAGCGATTCCTCGGGGGTGGGCTCGGGCGGCCCGACCGGCAGGGCGTTTTTCCAGTGCTCGACGCGGCTGTTCGGCCCGGGCAAATGGTCCTGGAGGCTGAAGGCCAGCAATTCCGGGAGCTTGGCGGGGAGACAGGGGATCGAGCCCAGCGAGGCGCGCGCGACGTGCGGAGCCAACGTCAGGTCACGCAGGGCGACGTCGTCCGCCGCGGCCAGCGTCTTGGGCTGGATGCCGCGCAGGGCGCTGGTCCCGTCGAGCCCGACCTGGTTGGCCACTTCCCGCAAGAAGGCCAGGCGCACCACCGCGGGAGGATAACCGTTCGCTTCGCCGGCCGCCGTGGCGGCGTTGCGGCGCCGGAGCATGAGCCACGGGTTGGCCCATTCCAGCTCGACCATCCCCCAGACGGCGGCGCTGCCCATCAGCAGGACTGAAACGACGTCGGCGAAAAGCTCGCGCGACCAGCCGGCCCACTCGTCGGCCGCTTTCGGGTCGGCGTGCCCGCCGACGGCCGCCTTCACCAGTTGCTTGTAAGCATCGACCAGGCCCGCCGCCGGGCAGAGGTCGTACTGGAGGTGGTGGCCCACCTCGTGGGCGACGAACACGAGCCACCAGGGGGCGGAGACGCACGCGGGCGAGAGGCGCATGACCGGGATCGGCAGACGGGTCAAGACCTGGGCCTTGAAGACGGGATCGATCTCGCGTTCCAGGTCCTCGGGGATGAATTGCGTGGGGAAGGCCTCGGGGGAGTAGCGCGACTCGATGAACGGCAGGGGCGCGGCCCCCTGGGGAGCGCCGAGGGGCACGCCATTCTCCTCCGCCCAGGCGAAGGGCTGGCGGTAGCAACTCCAGACCACCTCGTCCGCCGCCCGGAGCACCGCGCCGACCCCCTCCGTGTCGTGGCGCTGGTCGAACTTCTCGCGGAAGAATTGCCAGACCCGCCGGAGCCAGACGATCCGCAGGTCGTACGTCTTGCAGACCTCATACAGGTCGCCGGTCTCCAGCCCGAGCAGGGCCGGCCTGTCGAATTCCTGCACCAGCCGCCGATGCGCCCCCGTCATGAGGTCCTCGATGGCCTTCAGCTGGGTCTTGTACTGCGTGTAGCGATTGCGCTCGTCCGCGTCTACCGCGTCCTTGTGCCAGCCGCCAAATTCCGTCGCGAGGCGGTTGAATTCCCGCCGGGTCTGTTCCCAGCGGAGTTGCTTGGCCAGCGCGTCCGGCGCGGGAATCGCGTTCGGCATGGGAGTGCCCCCGTGCTCATGCTAGGCGTGCGGATCGACACGACACAGGCGGTCCCGGATGGCAGTCAGCGACGGCGCGAAGAAGTACCCCCCGCCAGTGGGGGTGACCCATTCGGTAAGGAGCCGGACGCGCGTGGGGGGGCCCGCGAGCGACGCCAGGTCGAGGTAGCGCTCGCGCCCGCCGTCGGCGGTCACGTTCTGGCCGATGATGGGGTCGTGGCCGCCCGGCTTGGGCGTGAGCGCGGCGTTGGCCCAGTTCTGCATGATAACCTCGAACTGCTGCTCGATCGAGGCCTGGTAGCAGAGGAAGTGCAGGCCGCGCTCGTGGGGGTCCTCGGCCGGGGTGGGGTCGGGCAGGGGCGGGCCGAAAGGGATGCCGCGGCGCAGGATCCGCCGCGTCAGCGTGTCGTTACGGTCGCCGAGTTCCGTGTCCTGGTCGCGTGGGTTGACCTTGCGGACGTGGGCCGCGTGGGGACAGATCAGGCCCAGGGGGTCGGCCTGACCCGGGGGGAAGGCGTCCGGGTGTTGCCCGGACCCCGGACGCGGCGACAGCGGCGGGAGGGACGTTTCATACTCGAAGTGGTTGTTGGCGAACTCGTCCTGGCCGAGTCGGACGTCGTCCTGCCCGGGGGCGCGAAGGAGCGGGGCGCCGCTGGGCCAGCGGCCGATGAGCATGGCCGCCAACCGGTCGGCCGACAGGTGCCCCAGGCCGGGCTGCCGCGCCAGGGCCGCGGCCTGGTCGCGAACGAAGTCGCGGAAGGCGCGGACGTTTTGGCTGAGTCGGCGGAACACCAGGAACGAGCCGTTCTTGAGCCAACTCAGGGGCAAGGGCAGCGGCGGCAGCGGCGCCCCGTCCACTCGACTTTGCGCCGGGTAGCCGAGCACGAAATGGCCCGGCCACACCAGCGGTTGGCCGGGACGGGCCAGGTCGTCGGCCCCGGGCTGGCCCGGGGCGATCACCCGCGGCTCGAGAAAGACGTCGGGGTCGCGGGCGATCAGGCCCCGCACCCCGGGCTGGGAGATGCCGTCCTTGAAGCCGAAGTGCTCGTGGCCCGGGAGGTCGCGGCGCGTTTCGCCCAGCTCTTCCCAGACCACCTCGGGCGGCCTGGCCGCCGGACTGCCGTCGGCGTCGTTCGGCCGGAGCCGGGCGACGGCGGCCCGGAGGTGGGCGGGGTCGTCGCTGGCGATGATCAGCAGGACATCGGGCTCGCCGCCGGGCTCGCCCGGCCGCTTCGCGGGCCCGCCCACTACCCACCGGTCGGGGGCGCCGGGCGCCCCCGGGGTGCTTGGGTCGTGCAGGGGGTTGGCCGACCGGCGAAGCAGGCCCGCCAGAAAGGCGCGGTCCGGGACTTTGCGGACCTCCTCGTCCGAGGTGAGCCGGCGGAGCCCCCCGGCGGAGAAGGCGATGTTCGCCCACGTGGCCACCATGCCGGCCGGGTCGCGGCCGCGGCGGTCGCGCTGCATCTGGAACAGGATGCGGAACTGGAGGACCTCCGCGGTGCTGGCCAGCTCCGGCTCGACCCGGGCCAGCCATCGCCGGGCCGCCGCCACATCGTGGAGGCGCAGCCCCAGCAGCTGCTGGTAGTCCTTGTTGAAACCGACCAGGACGTTCCCCTGGATGTCGCCGATCTCCAGGAGCGGTTCCCGGTCGCCGGCGCGACCGCCGGCAGCGGTAGGGGTCGGCGCTTCGGTGGTGTTGGGGTTGGTGGGTACCGGCCTGGCCGGGTTGAAGCCGTCGGGGAACTGGTTGTAGATGGCGAGGAAGCGCGCGAAGTGCGATTGGTCTAGGAATCCCGTGGGCGGCGTCAGGGGTGTCGCGGCCAGTCCTTCGCCCTGTTCCGCGATGATGCGCAGCGCGCGCAGCGCCAGGTCCTTCACCTTCAGGAGGGATCCGGCGTATTGATGGGTCGTCAACTCGGGATCGCGGACGATCTTCATCGGCTCGGCGGCGCCGCCGGGCGGGACGGCGCCGTGGCCGGCCGCGAAGGCGGCCGGCCTGGGGGACACCGGGACGAGGCGCAATTGACGGAAGCTCATCACAAGGTCCTGAAATGATGCTGGCTCGCCGCCCGGCCTTCCGGCCTTAGCAGCAGCGGCGGCCGATCGCGCCGCGATGATTACCGACCCCGCTGTCGCTAGAAAAGCAGAGAGTAGAGCCAGGGAATAACGTGCAAAAAATTCGGGCTTAGGGAAACCAGCCGTGGTGCTCGGTCACCCGGTCGGTCAGCCAACGCGACCGGGCCCCTTGGCCCGGAACCCGAATGGCGCCTGGAGCCACTGCCTGCACCAGCCAATCTTTCCCAGAGGGAGGCACCCGGGGCCTTGGCTGCGACGCCAGCGGGTCATACTCACGCCATTCGATTGCCGGTTGTTTAGCGGCCGCCTATTGATCGTTGCGCGAAACGATCAATCCGCGCCGCCCCGAGGGCGGCCGCTAAACGTCAGTTTGGCAACCGCGAGGGTATAGCTTACCCACCCGAAGGAACGGTTGCAACGCTTTTACCTGCGGAACCCCCGGGCCCTACGCAAGTTGACCCGCACATTTTTCTTGACTCCTCCCCCAGATGCTGTAAGCTCAATCTCGTCCCGTCGGCAGCGTCTTCGGTGATTGGGCGACACCGAGGGAGCTACGACGGGACACTTCATTTCCAGGTCGCCTTTCGTGAATTCTCCTTCTTCCTGCCCCAGCCCAGCAGGTTCCCGCCCGAATCCCATTCCGCGACACCCGATGGCCCTCCTTCCCCTGGCCACGGCGCCGCCGCCGTGTAACAATTCCGGTTAGCCGGTCGGGCGCCGGCCGTCTCCTCTTTCAAGTCCCGTCGCGCCTGGGCGGGGACCGTCCCTTCGATTCAGGAAACCTCTCTCAGCTGGAAGGGAACCTCCATGACCCGATGCCGTTGCCTCCTCACCGCCCTCACCATCGCCTGCTTCTGGCTGGGTTCGGCGCCTCACGCCCCGGCGCAGACCGACGTGAAGGTCCAGAAGCAGCTGCAGGCGATCCGGGACTACGTCGATTCGGAGGACTGGACGACGGTGGCCGACGCCGTGCAGGGGCTCCTCGACCGACCCGCGGACGGCCTCGTCGAGGTGTCCGTGAAGGGACCGGACGGCAAGCCGATCAAGCCGATCGTTAGCGTCCGCACCGCCGCCAACCGCATCCTCGCCGGCCTGCCCCGCGACAAGCCCGGCGTCGGCCGCGACGTCTACAACAACTTCCACGGGCCGGCGGCCAAGAAACTCCTCGACGACGCGAAGAAGGAGAAAGAGCCCGACGTCGGACTCCTCGCCGAGGCGGCCGAGCGCTTCCTCTACACCGACGCCGGCCGCGAGGCCGCCGAGCGCCTCGCCGTCATCCTCCTCGCGCGAGGCGACACGGCCGCCGCCGCACGGACCTACGAGCGCCTCATCGAGCGCGACGGGGTCGAGCAATTCGAGCCCCTGACGCTGTACAACGCGGCCCGTGCCTTCGCCAGGGGCGGCACCAAGGAAGACCAGGAGAACAAGGAGAAGGTCTGGAAGCGGCTCACGGTCAAGGCTCCCAAGGGTCTCCGCATCGACGGCCGCGACCGCAGCCTCAAGGACCTGGAGGAAGACCTCCGCGAGCCCGCCAAGGCCAAGCCGACCAACGTGCAGGACTGGCTCCTCGTCGGCGGGACGCCGAGCCGCGACGGGCAGGGCGACGGCGGGGCCGCGTTCCTTCAACCGCTGTGGCGCACCAGCCTGTTCTCCGGGGACACCAGTCCGATCAAGATGTGGATTGACGGCAACGAGTCCAGTGCGGTGCGGCGCCTGGAGGGCAAGGGTGAGGCGGTCATCCCCCCCTTCGCCCCCGTGACCGCCACCGTCACCACCGCCGACGGCAAGCAGAAAACTCTCGTCGTCTACCGCGGTTACGAGGGCGTCGCAGCCATCGAGTTGAAGAGAGGCAAGCGCGAGTGGATATCGTACTCGCCCTGGAGCCTGGAGCGGATGCACAAGGACGGCCAGAAGCAGCCAACCCTCACCGCGTGGGTCGGCCAGTTCAAGGACCAGTACAGCAAACCCACCGCGCTGCTCGAGAATTCCACGGTCGGCACCTTGAGCAGCGACGGCCAGCGCGTCTACCTCATCGACGACCTGCAGTTGCCGCCATTTCCCCCCATGCAGCAGTTTAACCAATGGGGCGGCGGCATGCCGGGGGGAGGCACGGGCGCTTACAACCAGTGGGTCAACCCCGGCGTGCAGGCCAACACCCTGCAAGCGATCAACATCGGCAGCGGCAAACTCTCCTGGTTGCTCGGCGGCCCCAAGACCCCTGGTGACGACGACGGTCCGGTTGCCCACAAGCACGACTTCCGCGACACGCACTTCCTCGGTGTTCCGTTGCCTCTCGACGGCAAGCTGTACTTCCTCAACGAGAAGGATCGAGAAATTCGCCTGATCTGCCTGGACACCCGCAAGCTCCCCGCCAGGGATCCGCAGGCGAAGGATCTCGATGCAGCCATCGCCTGGGTGCAGCCGCTCGGCACCGCCAAGGAGAAGATCCTCGTCGATTATCGCCGGCGCATCACCGCCGTCCACATCGCCTACGGCGAAGGCATCCTGGTGTGTCCTCTCAACACCGGCGCCCTCGTCGGCGTGGACCTGCTCACGCACAGCCTCCTCTGGGTGCATACCTACGCCGAGCCGCCCGCCCCCCTCCCCCCCGCTCCGCCGGGCCGGCCGTCGCCTCCGCCGGGCTTTGCGGGGACTTCGCCCGTCGTCTCCGACGAGTGGAAGGCGTCGGCCCCCGTCGTCCAGGCCGGCAAGGTGGTGTTCGCCGCCCACGATAGCCCTGCGCTGAATTGCCTCAACCTCCGCGACGGGCGCTTGCTGTGGGGCAGCAAGCGCCGCGACGACGACGTCTACCTCGCTGCCGTCTTCGCCGGCAAGGTGGTCATCGTCGGCAAGAAGGAAGTGCGCGCCCTGAAACTCGACGACGGCACCGAAGTCTGGCGCGTGCCGACCGGGATGCCGTCCGGCCGCGGCGCCGCCGCCGACAACGTCTACTACTTGCCGCTCAAGGAAGCCCTCTTCTCCGACAAGGAGAAGGGGCCCGGCATCTTCGCCATCGACATTGTGCATGGCAAGATCGTCGCCCAGACCCGCTCCAAGAAGAACCGGGAGGGCGCCCTCGAGGTGCCCGGCAACCTGACCTTCTTCGACGGACAGGTCATCTCCCAGAGCGCGAGCGACCTGACCGCCTACCCGCTCATGAAGGCCAAGCTCAAAGAGATCGATGAGGAACTGAAGAAGGATCCCAATAACCCAAGAGGGCGCTTCGAGCGCGGCGAGCTGCGCCTGGACAAGGGCGACCTGGCCGGCGCCGTCGAGGACTTCCGCGCGGCGCTGAACAACGAGCCGCCGCCCGAGCTGAAGCCCAGGGCCGAGGCCAAGCTGTTCGACGCCATGACGGACCTGCTCCAGCGCGATTTCAACAACGGCGAGAAGTACCTCGACCAGTACCAGAAGTTGTGCGTCGTCGAGCTGCCCAACCCTCAGGAGGCGAAGAAGGAGTCGCAGCGGCGCCGGGCCAACTTCCTGTGCCTGGTGGCCAGGGGCCGCGAGGCCCAGGGCAAACTCGGCGAGGCGCTGGCGAGCTACCTGGAATTCGGCTCGCTGCCGATGGGGCCGGACGAGTTGCTCAGCGTCGTCGATGAGCCGGCGGTGAAGACCAAGGCGAGCGTCTGGGCCCAGGGCCGCATCAAGGCCATGCTCGAGCGCGCCACCCCCGAGCAGCGTAAGCCCCTCGAAGAACTCAGCAAAGGCAAGTGGAAGGAAGTCAAGGACAGCGGCGACCTCGACAAGCAGCGCCGCTTCGTCGAGATGTTCGGCTCGACGGCGGCCAGCGGCAAGGAGGGTCGGCTCTACCTCGCCGACCGCCTCATGGAGCGAGAGAGCAACGCCGCGCTGCTCGACACCGAACTCCAGTTCTACCAGCTGGCCAACGATGACGATCCGGCCTTGGTCGCCCGTGCCCTCGACGGCCTGGCGCGCCTCATGACGCGCAAGGGCGAACTCGCAGACGCCTTCCACTATTACAAGGCGCTGAAGGCTCGCTTCCCCACCACCCCGGTGCGCGACGGCAAGACCGGCACGCAACTCCTCGAGGGACTCGCGACCGACAAGCGCTTCCTCCAGTTCATGGACGAGGCGGGCGACGTGGTGGGCAAACTCCGCTTCAAGGGGGTGCTGGAGCGCGACAAGAACTTCAACCCCGGCCCTGAGCAGCAGATCTACACCTTCGACCCGATCAACGAGCCGCTGCCGTCGCTGAGGCAGCACCGCTTCGGGGTCAATCCCGGCAACAATCAGCTCAAGCTCATCGACCGCCTCAGCGGCAGGGAGTTGCTGACCGAGCCGCTGAACGAGAATTTCGCCTGGTTCATAAACCCGCAGACGGTGATGACCCCCGGCTTGGGTGTGATCTACCCGAACCCGGCGGCGACGAACCGCTTCGGCTACCGCTCGGTGGGGCACCTGATCGTCGCCAACCTCGGCCAGTACGTGGTGGCCGTCGATGCCATCACGCATAAGCTCCTGTGGCAGAAGAACCTCCTCGGCGCTGACAACCGGGGCACCAACCAGAGCCTGCACTACGACGCAGCCGAGGAAAGTCTGCACATGTACTTCACCGACGGCACGTACCTGGCCATCGCGCAGGGCGGTCCGGTCGAGGCGACCTACGTCTGCGTGCTGACCCGCGAGGGCCTGGAGGCGCTCGACCCGCTGACCGGCAAGACGCTGTGGACCCGTAATGACGTTCCGATGCGCTGCCGGCTGTTCGGCGATGCCCAGCACATCTACCTCGTCGAGCTGAACAACGCCAACCCGCCGGTCCCCAGCACGACGCGGGCCTTCCGCGCCCGGGACGGCGCCTCGGTGGTGGTGCCCAACTTCGCCGCCCTCTATCAGAAGAAGCTGCGCATCATCGGCCGCGAGATGCTCGTCGCCGACACCCTGGGCAGTGGCCGCCTGACCCTGCGGCTGTACGACGTCCACACCGGCAAGGATACCTGGTCGCAGGATTTCCCGGCGAATACCACGGTCCTGCACTCGGAGGACCCGGACCTGGCCGGCGTCATCGGCCCGGACGGCCGCGTGACGGTTGTTAGCCTCAGCCGGCGCAAGGTCGTGCTCGGCGGCATCGTGGACCTGGCCCACCTGAAGAACCTGCGGCACGCCCACCTGCTCGCCGACGCCCAGACCGTCTACGTCATGTTCCACACAGTGGACCCGAACGACCGTGATGGCCTGATCGAGTCGAACCTGCAGTCGAACAGCGGCCTGCGGGGGATCACCGTCAACGGCGAGGTCTACGCCTTCAACCGCCGCACCAGCAGGGTCGAGTGGCACAACGAAATCCGCAAACAGCAACTCGTGCTGGAGCAGTGGCAGGAGATGCCGGTGCTACTGTTCACGTCACGGGCTGCGGGGCGGCTCCGGCCCGGGGAAGTTCGCGACGGCCCTCAGGGCATTACCTTCGAGGCCTACGAAAAATCGAGTGGCCGGCTGTTCTTCAGGAATCCGGCCAGGAACGACCCCGCCCTCGAAGGGAAAGGGTACGGCCAGATCTATGCGGTGAATTACGATCCCCGTGCGGGAACGATCTCGCTGATCGCCCCCTCCTACAAGGTGACGATCACGCAGCAGCGGGAGGACGACCGGTGAGACGGGGTCGAATTGCGGGCGGCCGATTGCCGTTGCTCGGCCGCCTCGCTACGCTGCCACGGAAAGAGCGCCCTCCCCTTACTCCCTGAAAGGCCCGCCATGCGTCTGCCGTGCCTCTGCGTCCCCCTGCTGCTGCTCGCCGCCCTCCCCGCCGTCGCCGCCGACGAGTTCCAGGCTGGCAACTACATCCTCGGCCCCGACTCGATGGAGCACGAAGGCGTCCCCAAGGGCAAGGTCACGCAAGCCACCTGGAAGAGCGAAATCTTCCCCGGCACCGTCCGCGATTACTGGGTCTACGTCCCTGCCCAGTACGACGAGAAGAAGGCGGCCTGCGTCATGGTCTTCCAGGACGGCGGCGGCTACCAGGACGCGAAGCGCGACTTCCGCGTTCCGACCGTCTTCGACAACCTCATCCACAAGAAGGTGATGCCGGTGACGATCGGCCTCTTCATCAACCCCGGCTCCATCCCCGCGACCGACCCACAGAAGAAGCCGGAATCCAACCGCAGCTTCGAGTACGACACCCTGTCCGACCAGTACGCCCTCTTCCTCGAGAAGGAAATGCTGCCGGAGTTGGCCAAGTCGTACAACCTGCGCAAGGAAGCGGCGGGCCGCGCCATCTGCGGCATCAGCAGCGGCGGCATCTGTGCCTTCACCGTCGCCTGGCAGCGCCCCGACCTGTTCAGCAAGGTGCTCAGTCACGTCGGTAGCTTCACCAACATCCGCGGCGGCGACGTCTACCCCGGCCTGGTCCGCAAGACGAAGGCGAGCCCCAAGCCGATCCGCGTCTTCCTTCAGGACGGCGAGAACGACCTCGACAACGACGCCGGGAGCTGGCCGTTGGCCAACCGGCAGATGGCCGCGGCGCTCAAGTACGCGAAGTACGACTACCAGTTCGTCATGGGCACCGGCGCCCACGACGGGAAGCAGGGCGGCGCTATCCTGCCCGAGTCGCTGCGCTGGCTGTGGCGCGACGAGATCGACAAGAAGGACGATAAGAAGGAGCAATAATGCAAGGGGCGCCGACATGAGCGAAGGGCCGACCCCGCCGGACGCGGTCCCGGGGTGCGCGGTGTGTGGCTTGCCGGCCGGGAGTGCCTGTCGTTTCTGTGGGCGGCCCTTCTGTCCGCGTCACGGCAGCCTCCGCGGTCTGCTCTGCCGCAGGCACCAACGGGTCACGCTGGCCGTCTACGTCGGTGCGGCCGTCGTCGGCGCGGCCGCCTGGTGGGTCTTCTTCCCATAAGTCGCGCGCCCGGGCGACGGCTGGCCCGTAGCGGCAAGCTGCCAGCTTGCCCGCTGGGGGCAAGGGGGAGCTGGCAAGCTGGCAGCTTGCCGCTACGGCATGGTCGTGCCGCGTGCGGTATGTTTGGGGAGAACCGGAGGCCGGACGCCTCCGGCTTGACGAGGCGACCCCCCATCAGAGGCCGTTACCATGTCTCAAGCCGTTCCCGCATCCCAAGCCGGAGAGGACCGGGCCGCCGTCGTCGGCGCCGCCCCCCAACCGGCCGCGGCGACCGACCCGCTGGCGCGGGCGCGCAAGGAAGCGTCCGCGACCCTGTTCGTCATCGCCTTCCTGCTCTTGTGCTCCACGGTCATGGTGGCCGTCCTGCCGCTGTTGCTCGGCGCGACGACGGCGTGGGGCGCGATGGCCCTGGCGCTGGGACGGACGGGCGGCCTCACGATCATCTTCGCGGCACTGGGCGTCTGGGCGCGCTTCAAGCCGCTGCCGGCCGCCGCCGTCGGGCTGGGGTTGTTCATCGTGCTGGTGGTGCTGGCAGTTCTGAACATCCTGTCAGCGCACGAACGGATCGGCGTGGGAATTGTCGTGCAATTCTTAGTTCAATTCGTGCTCGGGGCCCTGCTCGTCAATGCGATCCGAATTTCGCTGAAAGGAGCACGGCAGCCGGTGATTGATCCGTCCGCGCTCGCGACAGGGCGGTCCGAACGTGCGGACGGTGAAGCCGTCGGCCGGGCGAACGGAGGCGCCGCGGGAGCTTTGTAAAAAATGCGCGTGTCCCCGGGCCGGTTCCGGGGTTAGAATCTCTGACGCCTCGGTGGGCGGCGGGACCGATCCCCAACCCTAACCAGCGCAGCCCGGAGACTCGTCGCATGCGATCCAAGTGGTATTTCCTCATCGTCGGACTGGCAGTGGTCTTCGGCCCATCCCTGGGTAACTCGCAGTGGGGCCAACCCGGCGGCATGCCCGGCGCTGGGGGCGGCATGCCTGGCGGTGGGGGCGGCGGGCGCGGCAACCGCGGCGGCGGTGGCGGCGGGTTCTCGATGGACCCCAATCAGATGTTCACCAACATGGCCAACGGCAAGGAGGTGATCACCGCCGCCGACGTCACCAACCCCTTCATGCAAGGCATGTTCAACCAGGCGGTGCAGACTCTGGGCATTACCAACGGCCAACTCACGCGCGAGCAGTTCGTGGCCTACCAGCAGCAGCGCACGGCGGCCCGCGGG
>Ga0116215_1001220_pt1 | contig 17530 bp, 13 predicted proteins | sample Sb_taG_7_FD_89698 | JGI IMG/M metagenome (GOLD analysis project Ga0116215, IMG submission 89698) | Peat soil microbial communities from Weissenstadt, Germany - Sb_50d_2_FS metaG | ecosystem: Environmental > Terrestrial > Soil > Wetlands > Peat | place: Germany: Weissenstadt | collected 2010-09-21
ACCACCGGCTTGTTGAGGTGGATGCTGCCGGTGGACCCGCAGAACGGGATGTTGCCGTAGTCGAAGACGCCCCCGTCGGACGCGGACAGCACGTAGCCGTCCGGGCCCCCGACCGGTGCGTTGCACGGCACCTCGAGCGCCGGTGCCGGTGTGCCGGCGTCCCCGGTCAGCTGGGGGTCGTGGTGGAACTGGGGCCACGCGCCCTGTTCGTACACGCTGGACCCCGATCCGCTCGTGTTGTCGATCTCCCAGTGCACGATTGTCCCGTGGTTGGCGTTGTTGTAGCCCGCGCCCGTGATCCCGATGTGGCCGTCGGGGTCGTCGGTCACCAGCGGCGAGCTCTGGAACGCGTCGCCGGCACCGATCGTCGTCACCTCGGCGCCCGAGCGCCCGTCGAAGATGTCGATCCCGTCCGTCGTGGGGACGATGACGTCCTGGTAGCCGCCTCCGGTCAGGTCTGCCGTCACGGGCGATCCGAAAACTGCGCCCGAGGTCGGCGCCGACCACACGATGGCCCCGTTGCTGCCGTTGAGGGCGTAGATCGTGCCGCTCGACTGCCCTATCTGGGTCCCCTCGACCACTGCCAGCTGGCCGTTGCCCCCGACGTCGGCCAGGGCGGGCGAGTCGGCGGTGATCCCGTCGAGGGTGTCGCTCCAGGCGAGGCCGCAGCCCGTGTTGAGCGCGAAGACCTTGTTCGAGTCGGAGACGTTCCATAAGCTGCCGTCACCGACTGCGATCCCGACGGCACCGCCGGTGAGGAACTGGCCCACGGCCGGTGACGAACGGTCGATGTTCTCCGTCGTGTTGTACTGGCAGATCAACCCGCCGGCCGGGTTTCCCGTCCCGGCATTGCCGGCGCTCGAGAGGATCCGGATGTGGCCCCCGTTGCCGTATGTCTGACCGTAGGCCGATCCCGCGCTCGAGTCCCCGCCGCTGACGATCTCGTTGTTGCCGTCGGAGTAGAGGTCGGCCACCGCAGCGGTCGAGAACACCGAGTCGGCCGAGAACCACGGGAAGCCGCCCAGCATCGCCCCGCCCGTCGCCGTGAGCGCGTAGGTGTTCTGTCCCAGCGATCCGGCCTCGACGCCGTAGCCGCCGGCGTAGGCGTCGACCGTCAGGGACGCCGAGACGCCCGAATGGGGCGTGGGATCCGTGCCCGGGTTGCTCTCGGGGACGAACCACTGGTCGCCGCCGTTGGGGGCGATGGCCTGGTACCCACCCGATGTCGGGTCGGCCGCGTTGCCCGTGCCGACGAACACCGTGTCCAGCCCGTTGGCGTCGATCGGTGCCACCGAGGGGGAGGAGTTGATGGGCGCGCCCGCGTTGTAGGGCCAGCCCCCGGGGCCCGATCCGCCGGCGATGTGGAATGCGTACACGTCTCCGGCGAGGTCACCGACGACGACCGAGGGCTGCCCGTCGAGGTTGGCGACGTTGGGCGAGGAGAGCGCGATCGGATTGCCGGCGTCGTTGAGGGTCTGGCTCCATTCCTGGGTCGCCGTGAAGCCGGCCGCGTGGGCGACCTCGGTGGCCTGGGCGGCCGGTGCCGCCCCGAGGGCGGCGGTGGTCAGGGCCAGAGCGGCCATGGAGGCGGGAAGGGAGAGCCTCGGTGCACGACGTCTCACGTGATTCCTCTCAATCGGTGTGCGGCCAGAGCCGCCAGAGCGACGGTGCCCTCCGGACACCTGCTCCGCTGTTCCGGCCTGGCGCGCATGGAGGAGTGAACGCCCCACTGTCAGTCCATCGGCATCGCGGGGGTCAATCTTGAACGGTCAGCTCATCGGGCCTCACGGTGAGGACATGAGGTGTCGGGATTGGGCACGCCGTGCGGCGACTCGGTCCGGGTCAGGTTGCATCGGGGGTGTCCGCGGGCTGGCTCATGCCCGACGGCCACCAGTTCCATCGGCCCAGGAGCTCGACGATGGACGGGACGAGGATGGTGCGGACGACGAACGTGTCGAGCAGGATGCCGATGGCCAGGCCGACACCAATGACACGGATCTCCTCGTTGCCCTGACCCGACCCGCCGACGACGGCGAGCACCACGAAGGTCCCGGCGAGCACGAGCCCGGCCGAGGTGACCGTCGGACCGGTGGCGCCGACCGCCCTGATCACGGCGCCCTCCAATTCGTGCCCCCGCGCCTCCTCGCGGATCCGGGTCATGACGAGGATGTTGTAGTCCTCGCCCAGGGCCAGCAGGAAGATGAACATGAGGAAGGGGAGGAGGAAGATGATGCCGGAGTTCCCGGGGATCTTCATGAAGACGATGACGGAGATCCCTAGCGACGCCAGGTAGGAGAGCACGACGCTGAGGATCAGGTACGCGGGAGCGACGAGGCTGCGAAGGACGAGCGCCAGGACGAGCCCGATGGCAAGGATCGCGATGGGGACGATGGTGCCGACGTCACTGTTCGAGATGGAGCTCACGTCATAGAGCGCGGACGCCTCCCCGGCCACGCCGCTCGCGTCGGCGCCGGCTCGCCGCGCCACGGCGTCCACCCTCTGGCGGATGGCCGGCACGGCGCTGATGGCCGCGTTGCTCCCGGCCGACCCCACCGCGAGGCCGGTGGACCACTGGACGGTGTGCCCGTCGGCGCTGATGTAGCGGGCGGTGGTCAGGTACGTGATGTAGTCGGCCTGCGAGATCCCCGAGCCTGCCGGGGGGACGAGCGGACGGGTCACGAGGTCCTGGGCTGGGCCGTACGGATGGACGCGGGAGTACAGGGACTCGAGCTGGGCGGGGGTGAGCGCCGTGCCGTTGGGGTTGAGGGGACCCGTGATGGTGCGGAACTCACCGCTGCGCTGGAGGCCCTCGGTGGCCGTGGCGAGCTGGGATGGGTCCCGCCAGACGGAGGCGGGGAAGTGCATGACGACGGCGGTCGGGTTGGTGCTCGCCTGGGGGAAGTGGGCCGCCACGGCGGCGTTACCCTTGGCGGCGTCGGTGCCGGCCGGCGCGACGACGTCGCCGCCGAAGCCGGTCGGGACGAAGCCGAGGGCGAAGACGGCGAGGATGCCGAGCGCGGCCACCCCGACGAGGAGCGTGAGGAGGGGCCGGCGGATGAGGCGGGCGGCCACCCGGCCCCAGAGGCCGTCGGCCTGCGGGCGGGCCACGGTGCGCGTCGGCCAGAAGACGGCGCGGCCGAAGATGGCGAGCAGCGCGGGCAGCAGCGTCAGGCCCGCCAGCAGCATGGTGGCGATGCCGATCGCCAGGGGCACGCCGAGGTCGTGGTACAGGCCAAAGCTGGCGGCCAGCAGGGTGAGGAGGGCGACGATCACGGTCGAGGCGGAGGCGGCGATGGACTCGCCGACCCGGCGCACCGCGTAGGCCACGGCCTCGTCGGGCTCGCTGCCGGCGTGGAGCTGCTCGCGCACCCGGAAGACGAGGAAGAGCCCGTAGTCCGTCCCGGCGCCCAGGACGAGGACGATGAGGAGGATCTGGGTGAAGAACGACACCTGCAGCGCGCCCACGCTGCCCAGGGCGCCGATGAAGGCGCCGGAGAGCAGGAGGACGATCGCCGCGGGCACCAGCGTGACGAGTGGTGCGAGCAGCGAGCGGAAGATCACCAGGAGCAGCACGACGATGAAGAGGTACGAGGCGTCCTGGATCTCCCCGCTCTGCCGGGCGGACTGCTTGTTGGCGGCGGCGTTCGTGGCGAGCTGCCCCGCCAGGTGCACCTGCAGGCCGGCCGGGAGCGGCGTGCGGGCGATGGTGCCCCCCATGTCGTCGATGAGCGTGTCGCCCTGCCCCTGGTTGAACGGGGACGTCGAGGAGACGACGAGGAGCTGGGCCGCCTCCTGGTCCGGCGAGGTGCCGAGATACTCGACGGACAGCGTGGTGGGGACGTGGCCCAGGTTGGCGAGGAGCGTGCGGAGGGCCTCCTGGTCGGCCACGTCCAGCGGGCGGCTGTCGGTGAAGGCGACCACGGGCACGGAGCTGTGCGTGACCGGCCCGATCAGCGGCTGTGCGAGCACGGCGGCCTGGTTGCTGGGCGCGCTCTTGGGGAGGAAGGCGCCGTTGTTGTCGTTGACCTGACTGGCCAGGGACGGCAGCGTGGCGACGGCGGCGATGGCGCCGAGGATCCACACGGCGACCACGAGGTAGCGGTGACGGACCACCACGCGGCCGAGCGCGCCGAAGAAGTCGCTCACGCGCGTTGCGGGCGGTTGGTGGGGGTCGTTTCGGGTCGGGGGAGCACGGGAGGGAGTGGCCGGCGCCGGGGGACGCGTCATGCCTGGTCCGGCGGCATGTGGCCCCGGCCGACTCGATGCTACCGGCGAGATACAGGAACGAGGATCCCGCCCGGCATGAAGCCCCTGCCGGGGCCCTGACGCCTACCATTCTCAGCGTGAGCGGGTCGTCCACGAAGCCGGTGCGGCACTGATGGGACGGCGCATCCGGTGGCTCGGGGTCATCATGGTGGCCTGCCTCGGCCTCGTCGTCGTCCAGTTGGTCAACATCCAGCTGGTCAAGGCCAAGCAGCTGCAGACCTCGCCGTTCAACCCCCGGGTGTCCGCGCAGAGGTACATCAACCCCAGAGGGGCCATTTACGCCTCCGACGGCACCGTGCTCGCCAAGTCGGTCCGCACGCCGGCCGGGACGAACACGACCGAGTACCCGTTCCGCTACATCCGCCAGTACCCCGACGGGCCGCTCTACGCCGGCATCACCGGTTACGACTCGCCGCTCTACTACGGCACCACCGGGATCGAGGAGCAGTACGACTCGTACCTGAGCTCCCATCAGCAGCCCCCCCAGACACTGAGCCAGCTGATCTTCCGGGAGTCGACGCCGCTCACGACCGACGACGTGACGCTGACCGTCGAGCCGAGCCTGCAGCTGGCGGCCTGGAACGCCCTGACCACGCTCCCCCCCGGCGAGAACAAGGACGGGGCGGTCGTGGTCCTGGACCCCTCGACGGGGGCGGTGCTCGCCATGGTCTCGAACCCCACCTACGACCCCAATGCCCTCGTGGGCCCGACGGTGTCGTCGGAGAACCTGGCCTACTTCAGCTATATCCAGAAGGACCACGAGGGCTACATCCCGCTGCGGCCCATCGCCACCGGTGAGACCTTCTTCCCGGGGTCGACGATGAAGGTGGTGACGTCCACCGCGGCCTACAACCTCAAGCCGTCCCTGGCGGGGTTCAACTACCCGGTGCAGGCGTGCCAGGGGTTCGCCGACTCGAACAAGCAGCTGTGCGACGAGAGCGGGCCCTGCGGCGGCACCATGACGGCGATGCTGCCCTTCTCGTGCGACCCCGGCTACGGCGAGCTGGGTGTCCAAGAGGGCGTGGACGTCCTGCAGAAGCAGGCCGAGCTGTTCGGGTACAACTCGGTGCCGGGCATCGACCTGCCGAACGTCGTGGCCTCGCCGTTCAACTCGCTGCCGGCGAACTCGCAGGCCTTCCTGGCCTACGACGCCATCGGGCAGGACGGCGTGCAGGCCACCGCGCTGCAGAACGCCATGGTGGCGGCGGGGATCGCCAACGGGGGCGTGCTCATGACGCCGCACCTGATGTCGTCCATCCGCGACTCACAGGGGGCGCAGGTCGCGTCCTACACGCCGAAGGCGGCGAGCACGGTGGCGACCGCCCAGGCGGCGCAGCAGGTCACCTCGCTCATGGAGAGTGTCATCACGGATCCGCAGGGCACGGCGTCGGGCGTCGGGTTCCCGTCGTACCTGTGCGCGGCCGTGAAGACCGGGACGGCGCAGACGAGCGCGTCCCAGTCGGTCAACCACGACTGGATGATCGGTTTCGCTCCGGCGAACCACCCCAAGGTCGCGGTGGCGGTGGTGGTCCCCGACCAGAACCTGAGCTCGGACGGGGCGTTGGTGGCCGGCCCGATCATGAAGGCCGTGCTCCAGGCGGCGGTCCCGCAGGGCTCGGTGACCCAGCCCTGCAACGTGCAGCCGGTGCCGACGTCGGCGTTCACCTCGGGGCACTGAGCGAATCGGCGGATGCGCCGCGGCACAGCCGCGTGTAGCATTATCTGCGTGCCTACGCAGATAGTTGAGAGTCCCGCCACCGAGGAGTTCCGCTCCGCCGTCGGGATGCTCAAGCTCCTGGGCGACGAGACGCGGCTCCGCGTCATCTGGGCCCTGCTCGAGGGCGAGCACTCGGTCAACGAGCTGGCCGAGCTCGTCGGCGCGCAGCCGGCCGCCGTCTCGCAGCATCTGGCCAAGCTCCGCCTGGCGCGCCTGGTGCGCAGCCGGCGGGAGGGGACGCGGATCTTCTACGTGGTCGACGACGCCCATGTCCGCCGGCTGGTGGAGGAAGTGCTGACCCACGCGGACCACGTGACCGCCCATGGGTGACGGCGGCCACGACCACCCGCACGGACCCTCCTCGGTGGGGACCGACCGGCGCGCCCTGACCATCGCGCTCGCGCTGCTGGTCGGCTTCATGGTCTTCGAGGTGGCCGCGGCGGTGGCCTCCAACTCTCTGGTCCTGCTGGCCGACGCGGGCCACATGCTGGTGGACGTCGGCGCCATCGCCGGGTCCCTGGTGGCCATCCGCCTCGCCGCCCGTCCCGAGACGGGCTCGCACACCTACGGCATGAAACGGGCCGAGATCCTGGCCGCCGCGGCCAACGGGATCGCCCTCCTCATCGTCTCGGCGCTGGTGACCTACGACGCGGTGGTCCGCCTGGTGCACCCGTCCCACGTCGACGGGGCGGTCCTGATCGTCGTCGCCGCGGTCGGGGTGGCGGTCAACGTGGTCGCCACGATGACCGTGGCCAAGGCGAACCGCCGGTCGCTCAACGTGGAGGGTGCGTACCGGCATATCCTGACCGACCTTTACGGCTTCGCGGGCACGCTGATCGCCGGGATCGTCATCGTCCTCACCGGCTTCGACCGCGCCGACGCCATCGCATCCCTGCTGGTTGTCGTCCTCATGCTCAAGGCCGCGGTGGCGCTGCTGCGGCCGGCGCTGCACATCCTCTTGGAGGCGACCCCGGAGGACATCGACCTGGACGAGGTGCGCCGGCACCTCCTGGAGCTGCCCGAGGTGCAGTCGGTGCACGACCTGCATGCCTGGACCCTGACCTCGTCGCTACCCATCGTCACGGCCCACGTCGTCGTCACCGACGAATGCTTCAACACGGGCGAGGCCGGCCGGGTGCTCGACCACCTGCAGGACTGCCTGTCGGGGCACTTCGACGTGGCGCACTCGACGCTGCAGTTCGAATCGGCCGGGCACGTCGACCACGAGCTGGGGGGACACGCCTGATCCGGCTTCAGCGCCCCGGGGGATCGATGGCCGCCACGAGCTCCACGTGCTCGGTCATGGGGAAGATGTCGAAGGCGCGTAGCTCGGCGAGGTGCCATCCCACGTCGAGCAGGGCCCGCAGGTCCCGCGCGAAGGACGACGGTTCGCAGGCGGCGTAGACCAGCCGCCGCACGCTGGCGTGCGCAGCCAGCGCCCGCGCCACCTTGGTCCCGGCGCCCTCCCGGGCGGGGTCGAGCACGACGACATCGGGCCGACCGATGGCGGAGGCGACGAGGCGGGGGGTCACCTGGGCCCGCGTCACCCGCAGGTTCGGGACGCCGCCGGCGTTGTGGCGCGCGTCCTCGCAGGCGCGCGCGCCCCGCTCGACCGCGAGGACCGAGCCGTCGGGGCCCACCGCCTCCGCCAGCGGGACGGAGAAGAGGCCCGCGCCGGCGTACAGGTCGACCACCGACGCACCGCGGCAGTCACCGGCCATGGCGAGGACCGCCTGCAAGAGCGCCTCCGCCGCACCGGTGTGGACCTGCCAGAAGACCCCCGCCGTGATCCGGTAGGTGCGGCCGCCCACCGTGGCGTGCACGGCTCCGGGTTGCCGCCGCACCGCGCCGCGCACCACGACGCCCGTGCCGATGTCGGGCAGGCGCGGCGCGCCCGGTCCGCGCGGCGTGACCGAGACCAGTGCCTCAGCGGGCCGCGTGCCCGTGACGACCTCGAGGTGGGCGACGCCGGGCCACCGGGTGGTCAGCGCACCGGTGGCCGCCACGGCGGGGCTGGCGATGGGGCACGCGTCCGTGTGCTCGAGCTCGTGGGAGCGGTGCTTGCGGAAGCCGACGGCACCGTGCTCGTCCACCGCGAGGCGCACCCGGCTGCGCCAGCCGCGGCCACCTGTGTCGCCGGCCACCGGCTCCACCTCGACCGCGCGCTCCACGCCGGCGACCCGCGCCAGCTGCTCGGCCACGCGGAAGGCCTTGAGGACTCGCTGCGCTCCGAGCTTCACGTGCTGGAAGTCGCAGCCGCCGCAGCGCCCCGGCCCGGCATGCGGGCAGGGTGGGGGCACCCGGTCGGCCGACCGCATCAGGATCTCCACGGCGTCGGCCCGCAGGTAGGAGGTGGTGGAGGCCGTGACCAGGGCCACCACCCGCTCGCCGGGGAGGGAGTGGCGCACGAAGACGACCCGCCCGTCGGGCGCCCGGGCGACGCAGCCGCCGCCGGCGGCGATGGCGCCGACCTCGAGCTCGAGGAGTCCCGTGTCGCCCATGGGGGCAGCGTACGGCGGCACAATGGCCAAGATTTCCGTGCCGGTGTCGATCCGGGCGGTGCCCGATCGTCGTAGGAGTGATACCAACCCACAGAGGAGGACCGATGCGATACCTGTTGCTGATTGCCGGAAACGAGAGCCAGATGAAGAGCGCCACGCCCGAGCAGGGCGAGGCCATGGTGAACGAGTACGCCGAGTTCGGGAAGACGATGGCCGAGCGGGGCGTGCTCCAGGGCGGCGAACGGCTGCGTTCGGTGAGCGACGCCACCACGGTGCGGGTGCGCAACGGCGAGGTGCTGGCCACCGACGGCCCCTTCGCCGAGACCAAGGAGCAGCTGGGCGGCTACTACGTCGTCGAGTGCAAGGACCTCGACGAGGCCATTGAGGTGGCCTCGAAGATCCCCGGCGCCCGCACCGGCAGCATCGAGGTGAGGCCGATCTGGGAGCTGTGACGACCGAGGTCGAGGCCGCCGTCGCCGATGCGTTCCACGCCGAGTGGGGCAAGGTCGTCGCGACCCTGGTCCGCCTCACCGGCGACTTGGACCTGGCCGAGGAGTGCGCGCAGGATGCCTTCGCGACAGCGCTGGAGCGCTGGCCCCGCGACGGCATCCCGCGCCGCCCCGGCGCCTGGCTCACCACGGTGGCCCGCAACCGCGCCATCGACCGGGCACGGCGCGCCACCTTGGGCGCCGCCAAGGCGAGGGAGGTAGCCGTCGTGGAGCCGGGATTGGGCGAGGAGGACGAGGTGCCCGACGACCGGCTCCGCCTCATGTTCACCTGTTGCCACCCGGCACTGGCCTTCGAGGCCCAGGTGGCGTTGACCCTGCGCACCCTCGCCGGCATGACGACGTCCGAGATCGCGCGGGCCTTCCTCGTACCCGAGGCGACCATGGCGCAGCGTCTCGTCCGGGCCAAGCGCAAGATCCGCCATGCGGGCATCCCCTTCGTCGTGCCCCCGGCCCCTCAGCTCGTCGAGCGGACGGCCGCCGTGCTCGCCGTGCTCTACCTCCTCTTCAACGAGGGCTACTCGGCCAGCTCGGGGGCCGACCTGGTCCGGCGCAGCCTCACGGCCGAGGCCATCCGACTGGGGCGGGTCCTGTGCGTGCTGATGCCCGACGAGCCCGAGGCGCTCGGGCTGCTGGCCCTGATGCTCTTCCACGACGCCCGCAGCGCAGCGCGCGTCGACGACGAGGGCGACCTCGTCGTCCTGGCGGAGCAGGACCGCTCCCTGTTCGACGCCGCCACCATCGCCGAGGGGCGCGAGAGGCTCGACGCCGCCTCGCGGCTCGGGCGTCCCGGGCCCTTCCAGGTTCAGGCGGCCATCGCGGCCTGCCACGTCCGCGCGACCGGCGAGACGGACTGGGCCGAGATCGCCGCGCTCTACGACCGGCTGTTCGAGATCGCTCCCTCGGCGGTGATTCAACTCAACCGCGCCGTGGCGGTGTCCCTGTCCGAGGGGCCCGAGGCCGGCCTGGCCCTGATTGAGCGCATCCCACCGGATGCTCTGCGCGACTACCACCTGCTGCCGGCGGCGCGTGGGGACATGCTGCGCCGCCTGGGCCGCCGTTCCGAGGCGGCCGAGGCCTACCGGAAGGCCCACGACCTGGCGGGCACGGATGCGGAGCGCCGCTACCTCGAGCGCCGCCGGCGCGAGGTGTCGGCCTGACGCCGGTTTGACAGGCCGGGGCGGCGTTGTAATCGTCTCGCCCGGACCGCCGTCTCCAGGGCGGGACGAGAACCGAGAGGACGGCTGAACCATGTTGCAGGGCAGAGTGGCGATCATCACCGGGGGTGGGCGGGGCATCGGCCGAGAGCACGCCCTCCTGTTCGCGTCACTGGGGTCCAAGGTCGTGGTCAACGACCTGGGCGGAGCGGTCGACGGCTCGGGCGCGGACGTCTCGGCGGCACAGTCGGTGGTCGACGAGATCACGGCTGCCGGCGGCCAGGCGGTGGCCAACACGGACAGCGTGAGCTCCTTCGACGGGGCGAAGGCGATCGTCGACCAGGCCGTCTCCACCTTCGGCGACCTCCACGTCGTGGTCAACAACGCCGGGATCCTGCGCGACCGGATGCTCGTGTCCATGAGCGAGCAGGACTTCGACGACGTCATCGCGGTCCACCTCAAGGGCACCTTCAACATCACCCGGCACGCGGCGGGCTACTGGCGCGAGGCGGCCAAGAGCGGGACCGTGACCGATCGTGCCGTTGTCAACACGAGCTCGGGAGCCGGTCTGCACGGCAACGTCGGCCAGACCAACTACTCGGCCGCCAAGGCGGGCATCGCCGCCATGACCGTCGTGAACGCGATGGAGCTGCACCGCTATGGCGTCCGGGCCAACTGCATCGCCCCGGTGGCCCGCACGAGGCTCACACTGCAGACCCCGGGGATGAGCGACTCCATGGAGCAGCACGTGTTCGACCCCGAGTGCGTCTCGCCGCTCGTCGCCGTACTGGCGTCCGAGACCTGCCCGTTCAACGGCCAGGTCTTCAGCGTGTACGGCGGGTCCGTGGGGATCTACGCCGGGTGGTCGATCGCCGAGTCGGTGGAGACCGACGACCGCTGGACCCCCGAGACGCTGGCGGCGGCCATGGACAAGCTGCCCCGGACGGTCGAGGTCAACAGCCAGATTGCCGAGCTCGTCAAGCACATGGGGCGCTGACGCCAGGCCGGTGCCGGGCCTAGATCGTCCCGCCGGACTTCGCCCCTGTCGGGCCTGCCGCCGCTCTACCTGCCGGTGGGCGAGCTCGACACGCTGCGTGAGGGCGTCGTGGCCCGGCCTGGTGAGCGCCGGGGTGCCGGATTGCTTCGCGCGATATCTCGCTGGCCGGGCTAGTTGACGATGTCGATCGGGGTCCCGGGCGGGATCACGGAGAGCTGGGCCAGGTCGGCGTCGTGCAGCCGGATGCACCCGTGCGAAATGGCAGCGCCCGTGGTGCCGATGAGCGAGTCGTCGTAGGAGTCGATGGGCCCGTGGATGCCGATGACGGCGTCGCCCGAATTCTCCCAGTCGGCGATGGTGTCGGAATGGTCGGACGTGACGAGGACGAACGGCCCGTAGCCGGGGCCGGGCGGCGGGTACTGCATGGTCATGAAGTAATTGCCCGGCGGGGTGGGGTCGTCGGGCGCACCGATGCCGGCCGCGAAGTCGAGGATCTGCGTGCCGCCGTCGAACACGGTCAGGTGCATGGTGGCGAGGTTGACCACGATGGCGTACGGGGTGTCCCCGAGCGTGACGTCGCTCTGCTGCACCCAGGTGGTCGAGCCGTTGGGCCGCTGGGCGAGCCGCACCTTGAGCCAGCCGGGCTGGGACGCGATGACGGGCAGGATGGACGGGTACCCGAACCAGGAGCCGGGCACCGTCGCGTTCGAGGGCTGGCCGGGTGCGGGGTAGCCCGGGATGGCGCCGTGGGTGGTGGCGACGAGCGTGCCGCCCGGCGGCGCGGTGGCTGCGGCCACGGCGGGCGCCGTCGGCACCGTCGTCGCGGGGGCGGGGGAGCCGTGGTGCGCCGGGGGCGGTGCGGCGGACGGCGCGCTGGTCGCCAGGCCGAAAGCGGCGATCGTCAGGGCCACTGCGCCCACCGCCAGGGCACCTGCCCCCACCGCGATCCGCCGCCGACTCAGACCCATATGGCGGCCAATCGTACTCGGGGTGCGAGGATTCGGGTCATGGCCGACCGTCAGGGCATCTCCTCGGGCTCGCCGTTCGAGCCCACCATCGGGTTCAGCCGGGCGCTCAGGGTGGGGGACCGGGTGCTCGTCTCGGGGACGGGCCCGGTGGTGCCGGGGGGCGGCTGCCCCGACGGTGCGGGTGCGCAGGCGCGGCGGTGCTTCGAGATCATTCAGGTCGCCCTGGCCGAGGCGGGCGCGGGGCTGGACGACATCGTGCGGACCCGCATGTACATCACCTCCGCCGGGGACGCCGCGGCAGTCGGCGCCGTCCACGGCGAGCTGCTCGGGCACGTGCGACCCGCCGCTTCCATGGTCGTGGTGGCGGGTCTGCTGGACCCCGCCTGGAGGGTGGAGATCGAAGCCGAGGCGGTGCTGCCCTGATTACGAGGCGAGACCCGCCACGGTGGCGGCCACGATGTTGGCCCCGCGCAGGTCGCCGACGAGGCCGGACTCCATGCGGTTCATCACGTAGCAGACGACGATCTCGGCGTCCTGGTCGATGATGACGACCGAGCCGCCGTAGCCGCCCCAGTAGCACGCACGCGGGCCGAGCGGCATGTCCGGCGGGTTGCTCAGGCCGTAGCCCATCCCGATGCGCTCGGGGACGCCGAGCACCTTGTCGATGCCCTCCGCCTGCACCTCGAAGATGGGGTCGGTGCCCTCGGCCGACAGCAGGCGGACACCGCGCGCCTCGCCCCGTCCGGCGACGATGGACTGGATGGCGGCCACCGAGCGAGCGTTGCCCTGGCCGTTGGCAGCGGGGATCTCGGCGTGGCGCCACCAGGCGTGATGGGCCATCGTGGCGTCGATGGGCGGGTTCCCGAACGTCTTGAGCATCAGCTCGGGGACCTGGCCCGCCATGTCGACCGGCGGTGGCGGGATGACGTTTGACACGCGGTGGTCCTCGCTCTCGGGGAGGCCGATGTGGAAGTCCGCATCGAGCGGCGTGGCCACCTCGCGGGCGAACCAGCGGCCGATCGACTCGCCGGTGATGCGGCGGACGATCTCGCCGATCAGGTAGCCCTGCGTCAAGGCGTGGTACCCCGAGCCGCTCCCAGGCTCCCACCAGGGCGCCTGGGCGGCCAGGAGCGAGATGCACTTCTCCCAGTCCGCCAGGTCCTTGGCCACCAGGGGCTCGTCCCAGCCGGACAGGCCGGCGGTGTGCCCCATCACGTGGCGCACCTCGATGTGCTCCTTGCCGCCGGCGGCGAACTCGGGCCAGTAGGTGGCCACGGGGGCGTGGAAGTCGAGCTCGCCCCGGTCGTGCAGCATGAGCGCGCAGAGGAACGTCATCGTCTTGGTGGTCGACCACACGTTGGTGATGGTGTCGCGCTCCCAGGGCTTCGTCTTCTCGGCGTCGGCCCAGCCGCCCCAGATGTCGACCACGGGCTCGCCGCCCAGGAAGACCGCGACGGACGCACCAAGGTCGGCGCCGCTCTCGAGCTGGTCGGCGAACGTCGAGCGGACGGCGTCGAAGCGTGCTTCGCAGGTCCCCTGCACCTCCGTCACCATGTGGGCCCCCTTCTCGCCGGTCCGCGGTCACGGACCGTCGAGCGCAACCTATTGAGCCGCGGGGGCCGGCGCCAGTCGGGGTTGCCGGTGCAACGCCGGAGGGGGGTCGGTAACGTCGGTGTGTGCGGCACATGGACGCGGTCGTGGTGGGCTCGGGGCCCAACGGCCTGGCCGCCGCGCTGACGTTGGCCCGGGCCGGGCACGGGGTCGAGGTGTACGAGGGCGCGCCGACCGTCGGTGGCGGGACACGTACCGAGGAGCTGACGCTGGAGGGGTTCCGCCACGACGTCTGCTCGGCGGTGCACCCGACGTTGGTGGCCTCGCCCTTCTTCCGCTCCCTCGACCTGCGCGACCTCGGCGTGGTGCTGCGCCAGCCCGAGGTGGCCTTCGCCCAGCCGCTGGGGGGCGGGCGGGCCGCCGCGCTCTACCGCAGCGTCGAGGAGACGGCGTCGCACCTGGGCGGGGACGCGGCGGCGTACCGGCAGCTCGTGGGGCCGCTGGTCGACTGGCTGGACCGGATCGTCCCCTACGTCATGGGCCCCATGCGGCGCATGCCCCGCGACCCGCTCGCTCTGGCCCGCTTCGCCCTGGTCGGCACGCCGTCGGTCCGCCACGCGACGAGGGGCTTCTCCACGGACGCGGCGCGTGCGCTGCTGGCCGGCGCGGCGGCGCACTCCATGGAGCCGCTCACGGCGCCGCTGACGGCGGCGTTCGGCCTGCTGCTCACGGCGATGGGGCACGGCGTGGGCTGGCCCGTCGTCGAGGGCGGCAGCGCCGCCATCACGGTCGGGCTGGCGGGCGAGGTACGCCGTCTGGGCGGCGTGGTGCACACGGGCCGCTGGGTCACCTCGCTGTCCGAGCTCCCGTCGGCGCGCGCCGTGCTGCTCGACGTCACGCCGCGCCAATTCGTCGGTCTGGCCGGCACTCGCCTGTCGGCGCGAGCGGGCCGCCCGTGGGCCCGCTTCCGCCCCGGGCCCGGGGCCTGCAAGGTGGACTGGGCCCTCGACGGCCCGGTGCCGTGGAGCGCCGAGACCTGCCGGCGCACCGTGACCGTCCACGTGGGCGGCACTTTCGAGGAGGTGGCGCGCGGCGAGGCCCAGGTGCGCTCGGGGCGGCATCCGGAAGATCCTTTCGTCCTGATCGCCCAGCCCGGCATCGTCGACCCGACGCGCGCACCGGCCGGACGGCAGACGCTGTGGGGGTACTGCCATGTGCCGAACGGCTCGGACGTCGACATGACCGAGCGCATGGAGGCGCAGATCGAGCGGTTCGCGCCGGGTTTCCGGGACCGGGTGCTGGCCCGAGCCGTGCGCACGGCCGCGGAGGCCGAGTCCCACAACCCGAACCTGCTGGGCGGCGACGTCAACGGGGGCGCGGCCACGCTGCGCCAGACCGTGTTCCGGCCGGTGCCGCGTTGGAACCCGTACCGGACGCCGCTCGACGGTGTGTATCTCTGCTCGGCCTCGACGCCTCCGGGAGGTGGCGTCCACGGCATGTGCGGGTTGTCGGCGGCAGAGGTGGCGCTGCGGGAGCGATTCTCCTAATCGGACCGGGCCGGCTTGCAAAGGGCAGGCTGATCACCGAGCCCGGGCGGTGCTGAGGCTGCAGTGGTCGCGCCGGTCAGGCGGGCGAGGAGGTGCCAGGCCTCGATCTCGTCGGCGACGCACGACTTGAAGTCACCCTGCGAGACGACGTAGCGCAGCCAGCACGGGTGGATCCGCAGCGTATGGGCGCGGGTGCCCGGTTCCGGGACGACCTCGATGTTGTCGACGTCGCTGGCGAGCTCGTAGCGCCAGTCGGCGTCGGCATGCGACCGGTTGGCCTCGGTGATGAGCTGCCTGACCATCTGCTCGGCGATCTCGAGACTGTGCGTCATCGGTTTCCCCCCGGTACTGCTCGTTGCCACTCCCGGTGCTCGACCGGGTCTCCACCGTGGCTGCCCGGCGATGCGCTGGACAACAACTGGACAAAAGGATGACGGGTGCAGGGTGATCCTGCGGCGCAGCGGGGTTGCGATCGGGGTGCGGCGGGACGGGGCGATCAGGCTTGCGCGACCGCCACGGCGAGCGGCACCCGCCACTCGACGAGTGTGCCACGGGGCTTGCGGGCCCGCATCTCGAAGGACCCGCCGAGCGATACGGCGCGCGCCTCCATGTTGCGCAACCCGAACCCCGGTTCACGGCTGTCTCCCGGGCCGACGCCGTCATCGGAGACGACGAGCACCAGCTCGGCCCCGGCGGCCAGCGTGACGTCGACCGAGGACGCCTGCGCGTGGCGGATCACGTTGGAGAGCGACTCGCGCAGGACGGCGAGCAGCTGCTCGCCCACATCCTTGTCGGCGATGGTGTCGATCGGGCCTTCGAAGTGGACCCGGGGGTGGAAGCCGAGTCGCTCGTCGGCGTCAGCTGCCAGCTGCAGCACGCTCGATCGCAGGCCCTCGCTCGCCGACTGGCCGGCCTGGAGGTCGAAGATGGTGGTGCGGATGTCGCTGATGACGCTGTCCAGCTCGGCGACGATGTCGCGGAGGCGCTCCGCCGTGGCGTCGGGGACGACCGGGAGCAAGGAGCTCAGGCGCATGCCCACCCCGAAGACGCGCTGGATCACCAGGTCGTGCAGGTCGCGGGCGATGCGGTCGTGCTCTTTGGACATCTCGAGGGCCAGCTGTTGCTCGTCGGCCTCGCGCACCTTGATGAGGTTGTCCGCCCGCGCCAGGAGCTCGGGCTGGAGGAAGGGCTTCAGCAGGTAGTCGTTGGCCCCTTCACGGAGGACGTCGATCCGGGCCTCCGAGTCGTTGCGGGCCGTCAGGATCAGGATCGGCGTGGCCTCGATCCGTGGCTCGGCCCGGACGGCGCGCACCAGGTCGATGCCGCTCATCTCGGGCATCATGAAGTCGCCGACGATCAGGTCGGGCCGCAGGGCCCGGGCGAGTTCGAACCCCTGCCTGCCGTCGAAGGCGGATCGCACCCGGTACGACGTTGTCAGCGCGTCGCAGATGAAGCGGTTCATGTCGGGGTTGTCCTCGGCCACGAGGACAAGACGCGCCTCGCCGCGGTCTTCGTCGCCGTCGCGTCTGTCGCTGTCCATTGCGCCGGTGCGGTCCGGTGCACGGGGTGTCGGCGTGTAACCGTCGAGCAGCGTCGCGGCCGGGTTCTCCGGCACCGTCATCCCGCCGGTCCGCACGGTCGTTCCCGGTGGCGCGACGACGGGGAGCTCGACGACGAACAGAGCCCCGCCCTCGGGGGCGTCGTCGATCGCGAGGGTGCCCCCGTGCAGGCTCACCAGCTCGCGCGCAATGTGCAGGCCGAGCCCGGTGCCACCCATCTTCCGTGTGGCGGCGCCGTCGAGCTGGTGGAACCGCTCGAAGGCCTCGTCGCGCCGCTCCGCCGGTATGCCGGGGCCGCTGTCGCCCACCTCGACCCGGGCGGTACCGCCCTCGGTCACGCCCTTGAGCTCTATCCGGACGGTCCCGTGGGACGGGGTGACTTTGAACGCGTTGGAGAGCAGGTTGACGAGCACCTGTTGTACCCGGGCCGGGTCGACCTGGGCGGGTACCGCGTCGTCGGGGGCGAGCACGAAGAAGTCGACCGAGCGGTCGTGGGCGAGCGTCTCGAAGTTGTTGGCCACCAGCCGCACCAGGTGCGAGAGGTCGAGCTCCGTGTAGCTGAGCTTGAGCATGGCGGCCTCGATCTTGGACGTGTCGAGCAGGTCATTGACGTGGCCGAGGAGCAAGCGGGCGTTGCGGAGGATCACCTCGAGCTGGCGCCGGTGGGGATCGTCGGGAGCGAGGTCGGCGAGGACGCGCTCGGCGGGACCGAGGACGAGCGCGAGCGGTGTGCGCAGCTCATGGCTCACGTTGGAGAAGAA
>Ga0116215_1001221_pt1 | contig 17517 bp, 17 predicted proteins | sample Sb_taG_7_FD_89698 | JGI IMG/M metagenome (GOLD analysis project Ga0116215, IMG submission 89698) | Peat soil microbial communities from Weissenstadt, Germany - Sb_50d_2_FS metaG | ecosystem: Environmental > Terrestrial > Soil > Wetlands > Peat | place: Germany: Weissenstadt | collected 2010-09-21
GCGGGCGCCCACCTGGTCCGATCGGGCACGTTCCCGCATGCGGCGGACCGTGCCGGGCCCGGCCGCCGTCACCGTGGGGTTCCGTGGTTGACGTTCACGTCAACGGGCACCTTACCCGGGGACCCGTGCGACCGTAAAACACACGCGCCACTCTGGCCACGCCTCGCCCTGGGGTTTCCCTGCGAATCGGCGTACCGTTCTCTTGGGCGCCCCTCGGACGGTAAAAACCCCTACGTCTCCCCGGGGTGCCCAGAGGGATACGGCGGGGCGTGGGGTCGTGGTCTTGGCGGCCCTTTACAGACCCTGCGCTCCGTCGCCCTTCCTGGGGGTCGCTATGACCATCCCAGTACCCTGGGAGAGCCACCATGCCCGACACCTACGACCCCGACGAACGCTTCAGCATCTGGCCCCTCACGGGCGAAGAGGCCCTCAAGAAGGTCCTGGGGACCGAGGAGGACGACGGCTCAGAAGACGTGGAGGACGGCCCGGAGGACGAACAGACCGAGTCGTGAGGGGTTCTTGCTATGGCTGATGAGGGCTACCTGGTTCACATCAGGGCTGCCCTGGTGGCCATCGTGGTAGCGGTCGTCGTGGGCCTCGTCGCCCGTGCCTTCAATGCTTCGCCAGTCACCGCCCTATGGCTTACTGGAGCCGTTGCGGTGGTTGGCTTGTTTTCTTTGGAGATCATCGGACGACGCCGCCGGTCGATCCTCGCGGTGCTTTGGGATCTCACGTTGTCGGCTGAGGGCGGTTCAAATCCCTCAAAGTCCTCAGGAAAGGTCACAAAGAACGACCCAGCGACCGGATCAAAGGGAATCGGCGTTGAATCCGTTCTTTTCCACGTCTGCGCACCGCGTGAGACAACGCAATCGGCCGTCGCATCAATCGGTACTTTGATATTGGGATTGTCCGGTTGGTGCAGCACTAGCACAAGGCTTCCGGTGTTAGGTGGAAGCGGATATTGCGCCTGGCCCCACCAAAGCGACCTGGTCTTTTCTCGGCGTTCACGGGCCAAGTGATCTGACTGTGCCTGGGCGGTAGCAACGCTTGCCAGGCGCTTGCGCTCGGCCCTAGCTGCACGGTTCGTCCGCCATCTGGAACGAGGAGACCTAGCACCCACATCTGAGGCAACCAAGCACGTCAGCCCTGCGACCTCAGCGGCGAATGCTATGTAGGTGGCAGGAATGAGGTAGCCCTGCTTGGCAGGCGATCCGCCGGTCAGGACGGCGATACCCCAACCAATAGTCCAAAGGGCCGCTAAGACAGCAAGGGCCTCACCTAAGCGAAGCACGATGCTCTCCAAGTGCTTGCGCTCGGCGCGACCCTCAGCCACGGCAGGACGTTATTCCTGGGGAGGCTCCTCCTCCTCGTCCAGGTCCTCGGGATCGACCTCCAAGAGGGCCGACAGGTTCTCCTCGAAGGTCCCTGGGAGGGCGAACCGCTCCTCGTCGTCGGGGTCGGGCATGGCGCTCCTCGGGTCTGATTCCAGGCTACCTGGAGGGTCCCGAAGGGCGGCGGAGCGAGGAACTTGGGGGGTTGACGTCCCGTCGACCCCCGCTCCGCTGATGCCCTACACGGGGCAGGACGGCGGGTGTCCGCCCCGTGAATGGAGAATATCGGGAACGGGGTCATGTGCCGACCCCACGGGGGCCGCGGGTACGCCAGATAGACAGTCCCCCCTTACCCCCCGTCGTTACCCCGGGTCGTACGCCCCCGGAAAGACGGCCCCCACCTGGTGTCTTCTTGTGCGATTGGTGGACGTACCGACGCACTAGGCGTACCGTTTCAGGGGGTCCTCGGTGACGGCCTTTATCCCTACGCCACCGAGGCCACCCTGGGGGGATACGGCGGGGCGCAGGGGGACGTTCACGCAACTCGCAGCCATGCGGTCCTGCGCTCCCGCCCCCTTCCGGGGGTCGTGCGCGACCACCTCTCCACGCCCTGGGGACGTGGCCCCGTCGGTGTCCGAGTTCGAGCAGTGGCCTAGGCTGCGGCCACCGCCAGGGGGGAGGTCGCACCTCGGGCGGGAACGGGACGAGCGGGGGTGGCTGTTGTGACACGCCGGTTGAAGGGAATGGCATCGATCGGGCTGGTCGCCGCGCTGGGCATCGCCGCCTCGGTCGGGCTCGCCTCCAGCGCGGCCGCAAGGCCAAGGCCGGTGCGCGCCACGGTCGCCACCGCTCCGGTGACGACGGCCTCGTTCAACTTCAGTGCCACCGTGAGCGGCATCGCCAAGGGCGTCGGGGCCATCTCGGTGACCGGTACCGGCCAGGCGGACCTCGTCAACGACGCCGTTTCACTGGCGGTGACCCTGCCGGGGTCGGTGGCCAGGTTGATCCCCGGCGGCTCGGCCGCACCCGAGGTGATCAACATCGTGTTCTCGGGGGGCACCGTCTACGCCGAGGTGCCGTCGCTCGCCACCTTGCTGGGTGCTCCGTGGATCTCGCTGTCCCTGCCGTCGAGCGCGACCTCCGGAGTCCCGGGCATCTTCACCGAGGTCGGTGGGGCGCTGGGCGACGTCAACGAGATCCTGGCGTTCGCGCACTCGCATCACGCCGCGGTGCACTCCCTGGGGTCCTCGATGGTCGACGACACGTCGGTGACCGGCAGCCGCATCACGGCCCGCGTGAAGGGCCTGAACATCGCCGCCACCTTGTGGGCGGACTCGTCGAACCGCCTCGTGCAGGCGACCGTGCGCGCCACGACCCACCGTTCCCTGGGGATCTCGGCTGTCGTGAACTTCAGCGGTTACGGAGCGCCGGTCACGATCTCCGTCCCCCCGTCGTCGCAGGTGAAGGCCATCCCGCTCTCGGTCGTCACCACGGTGCTGGGGGGCCTGCTCCACCACGCCCATGTGGCCAGGCACGGCGCCAAGGTCTGACCTGCCCGGCGACGAGCCGGCGACCCGCCTGAAGCCAACCCGCCTGAAGTCCAGCCGGGCGCCGGACCGTCTCGGATTTGGGCGTGGGGTCCTTTCCAACGCGGGCGTCGAGGAGTAGGACTGGGGCAGCGAATCCCGCCCCACCACGAAGGCGGGCGCTCCTCAGGGAAGGAGGGCGCCATGGACCGTTCGGTGGATCGTGTCGGTGGGTCGGACCCGGCCGACGACGGCGGCCCGGCGGAAGACGCCGAGTACGACGACAGCGAGGACATCGAGTCCGAGCTCTACTGCTCGATCCGGGAGGCCGGAGTGGGCGCGGTCAGCTTCGGTCCCGTCGCCGACCTCTGAGCCGGGCGTGTGAGCCGGACCTCTGAGCCGGGCGCGCCGGGCACACACCTTCACCTGTCGACGTCCGCCAGCCGGGCCAGGAGGCCCTGTCTCACCCCGGGCCACTCCTCGGCCAGCACCGAGAACACGACGGTGTCGCGCACGGTGCCGTCGGCCCGCCGCTGGTGGCGACGCATCGTCCCCTCACAACGGGCGCCGAGACGGGCGATGGCGCGCTGGGACCTGATGTTGCGCACGTCGGTCTTGAACTGCACACGGCCGGCTCCGAGCTCGTCGAACGCGTAGCCGAGGAGCAGCAGTTTGGTGTCGGGGTTGACCGCGCTGGCCCACATGTCGGGTCGGTACGCGGTGGCACCGACCTCCAGCCGGGCATCGCGCACGGCCACCTCGAGGTAGCTCGAGGTCCCGACGACGGTGCCGGCGGGCAGGGCGCCGTAGGGGACACGGAGCCGCACGACCCAGGGGAGCACCGCCGCAGACGCCATGCGCGTCTCGAGGAGCGCCGCGTACGAGGCCGGGTCCGCGGGCCGCACGGGGAGGTGCTCCCACACCCGGTCGTCGTCGAGGGCCCTGAAGAGGTCTCCGACGTCACCCTCGAGGTCCAGGGGGGTGGCCTCGACCACGTGTCCTTGCAGGACGATGTCGGGAGGAGGGGGCCACGACATCGCCGGCCACGGCTCGTCCTCGGGCCTGGCGTCGACCACGGGGGAGAAGTCGTGGTCAGGGGCATCGGCGCCGGTCACAGCGTCATTCTGCTCCACCGCCCCGACTCGCCGGCGGGGCGCGCCGCGGGCTTCAGGTGGCGCGCGAGAAGTTGGAGCAGAGGGCGACCGACGAGGTGCGTTCCCACCACGTGACGGCACCCAGGCCGACCGCCACCCGTCGGGGCCGAGGAAGCCGAAGACCCTTCCCGGTGGGACGGTGAACGACAGGCTGTCGAGGGCGACGATGTCACCGAAGCGTCGGGTGAGCCCGTCGCGCTCGAGGGTCACCGTGGTCCCCTCGCTACCGCCCGGGGTCGCCGTGCCCGCCCTCCGAGCCCAGGGTGCCGGGCCAGCGCTCCACGGCGGGACGGACGTGACGCAGGGCGACGAGACCCTTGAGCAGCCCGACCACGAAGTTCCCCGCCGTGTCGGCCACGAGGCGCACGATGACGAGACGGTGCTGCGCCAGGGCTCGCGCCACCCACGCCGATTCCATGTCGACCGCCAGCGCGCCACTGCGGGCGAGCTCGGAGCGGCGCTCGCCGTGGACGAGGGTCTTCGACGACACGATGGGGCCGAGGTGGACGCGGTGTCCCGCGGCGCGCAGCTCTGTCGCCACCGCAGCGGCGTCGGGGCCCGACAGGGCCAGCTCGGCACCCCCGGGGTCGCGCACCGAGGTCGCCACCACGATCTCCCCCGGTTCGAGGGCGGGATCGAGCCCTCCCGAGATCCCCGCCAGGACCACGGCGGCGCCGGGCTCGATCCCCGACGCCAACGCCTCGGCCGAGGCCTGGGCGCGTACGTGGCCCATGCCCGTTCGGTGGACCTTGCCTCCGAGGGCAAAGGCCTCGAGGCGCATGGCGGCCACGAAGGTGGCGCTGACGGGAGAGCGGGCCGGGGCGTCGCGCCCGCCGGCGCTCAAGCCGAGGTCGACCAGGCCGGCCGGCCCCCCCGAGGAGACGTCCCGCTCTGCTCGTCGGGAACGGGCAGCCCGTCGCGATACGTGATCGAGTTCGTGCGGACCGCCGCGACCCGTGCCCCGGGGAGGATGATCCCCACCAGGTTGAGCGGGTCGGCCGCGTTGAGCCGCACGGTCTGCTCGTTGCGCGCGCTGCGCCGCACACGGCGCAGCTCTTCGACCGCTTCGGGCAGTGCGTACTGCTCGCCGGCCGGTCCTGTCACAAAGCGGCCGCCTCGCACCAGGCCCCGCGCCTCGAGCCGTCGCAGCGCCCACACCACCTCGCGCCAGGGCAGCGCGAGGCTCTCGCGCGCCATGAGATCCCAGAAGACGACACCCCAGCGGGCCAGGAGCTGCCCGGCCACCTGCTCCGCCAGCGTCTCCCGGTCGATCTCCGCGTCGGTGACGCCGGTGGGGAGCAGGGCCCAGCGTCCCTCTCCGCCTTCGCGCCAGGTGGGGGACCGGCGTGCCCCGGCGCGCAACCTCTGCTCGTGGCGCTGGCGCCGTTTCCACGCTTGGCGCGCCGAGAGCAGCGAGCGCACGGCCTGGAACCCGTCGGCGGTGACGATGCCGCGCGCCACCAGGTCCCATAGGCCTTCCTCCACCTCGACGGGGAGGCGTCCGGTGGCGGTGCGAAGCTCGGAGTGGAACATGGCCCCCCGGGCGCGCAGTGCGTCGAGCACGTCGCGCGCCGCCCCGTGGGCCGGTTCCGCCGGCACGACGTCGCCGCGCGCCGCGGTCAAGAGCCAGGGGAGGTCCTCGCGCAGGGCGAAGGTGACCGGTGTCGCCCGCGACGGCGTGGCCGATCCCCGGCGCTCGGTCCCTTCGGCGTCGGCGGGCCGGGGGGAGAGCCGGCCCCAGGCCAGCTCTCCGGCGTGACAGAGGTCCTCCAGCCAGCGGTGCTGGTATCCCTCGACGCGCGCCGGCAGGACGGCCTCCTCCCACGCTCCGGCCGGGATCTCGAAACCCTGGAGCTGGTCGACGACGGCCAGCACACCGGCACGCCCCTGGCGCTGGGTCCCGGGGGCCACGTGCTGCCAGCGCAGCAGGAACCGCATCAGCTCCTGGGCGGTGACGGGCTCGATCTCGCGCCGCAGGCGGTGCTGGGTGTAGGCGTGGATGCGGGCCAGCAGGCGCCGGGCGCACCACTGCTCGTCCTCGACGCCGGGGTCGAAGCATCCCCGCATGGCGAATCCCTCGGCCTCGAGCCTCCCCAGGCCGACCTTGACCCTGGTTCCGGCGAGCCCGGTGCCGGCCGCCAACGCCGGCACCGTCACCGGTCCGGTCACCTCGAGATGGCCCCGCACCGTTTCGGCGGACACCACGTCCGCATCGGGCACCTCGGCGCCGGCCGGCGCGTCGGGGGCCCGATCGGGGTGGAACACGACGCCGGGGAAGGCGGCCTCGACCCACCCGCGGCGCTCTGACGCGCACCACAGCTCGATCGTCGCACCGGCGCCCCCGGCGCCGCTGCTGTCGACGACGGTGGCTCGGGCGGCCCGGCCCGAGTCGGCGAGAGTGACGAACCATGGGGCGTAGTCGTCCTGTGGTCGCCACACAACGGCCGAGAGCAGGAGGTCGTGCAGTTCCTCGGGCCCGCGCACATCGGGTGCGGCTTCGGCGCGCACACGCTCCAAGGCGGCGTCGTCGAGTCGCCCGAGCGATTCGGCATGGAGGGGGAGTCCACGGCGCAGCTGCACGGCCCGGGTGCGGCGCTCTTCGAGGGGCGCGTCGTCGAGGAACGTGTAGGGCTTGCCGTTGAGGATCTCGTGGGCCAGCACCGAGGGCTCGGTCGAGTCGACGAAGTGGACGCGCACCGCGCCCGCCTCCATGGCGCGCAGGAGGGACACGAGCCCGTCCACGTCCATGGCCTCGTGCAGGCAGTCGAGGAGGGTCTGGCGAACCAGGACGTGATCGGGGATCACCACCGGACCGCCGGGGGCGTTCTCCTGGCAGGCGGCCAGGGCGGGAAACACCGCCGCCATGAGGTCGTCGGCTTCCATGCGCTGGATGGGCAGGGGGTTCTTCTTCCCCCCCCGGAACCGCAGTACCGCCAGGGAGCGGTTGAGGTTCCAGCGCCAGCGGGCCGCGAACATCGGCGACGCCAGCACGGCCTGGCGCAGCACGCCCTCGGCGGTCACCGACCGCAGCAGCCGCGGGGCGCTGTCGAGCGGGAAGCTGTGCTGGGGGCCGAGCGACAGCACGACGGCGTCGTCGTTGGCGGCGGCCTGGAGCTCGAAGTCGAAGGTGGCGCAGAAGCGCTTGCGCAGCGCCAGGCCCAGTCCCCGGTTGATGCGCCCGCCCAGGGGCGCGTGCACCACCATCTGCATGCCACCCGCCTCGTCGAAGAACCGCTCGAACACGAGGTTGTGACCGGTAGGGAGCGTGCCCAGCTCGCCGAGGCCGGCCGCCAGGTACTGCACCAGCTGTTGCGCCGCGTCCGGTTCGAGCCCGCACACCTCTTCGACGTGGGACCGCGCCGTGTCGAGGACAGGGGGGGCTCCGTCCCCGCCGGCGGAGTCGGTGAGGAGCTCACCCACGGCGCGTCGCAGGGCGGACACCTCCTCCGACAGCTCTTCGGTCCGGCTCGGCGCCTCCCCTACCCAGAACGGGATGGTGGGATGCGCGCCTTGCGCGTCCACCACCCGCACTTCGCCCTGGGTGACGCGACGGATGCGCCACGAGTGCGTCCCCAACAGGAAGACGTCGCCCACCATCGACTCGATGGCGAAGTCCTCGTTCACGGTGCCGACCGGCGTGTCGTCGGGCTCGGCCACGACGCGGTAGTCGCCGACCTCGGGGATGGCGCCGCCGCTGGTGAGAGCGGCGAGGCGTGCGCCGCGCCGCGGGCGCAGCACGGCGTGCACAGCGTCGCGGTGCACGTAGGCCATGCGCTTTCCCCGGCCGGTGGTGATGCCCTCCGACACGAGGTCGACGACGGCGTCGAAGTCGGCTCGCTCGAGCTCGGCGTAGGGGGCCGATCGACGCATCAGTGCGAAGAGCCCGTCCTCGGTCCATTCCTCGGCTGCGGCCACTTCGGCCACGATCTGCTGGGCCAGGATGTCGAGGGGGGCCACGGGTGGGCAGGTGGTGTCGAGACGTCCGGCGCGCACCGCCGCCATGAGCGCGGCGCACTCCACGAGCTCGTCGCGCGTCATCGGATAGAGGATCCCCTCGGGCGTGCCGCTGCGCGAGTGGTTGGAGCGCCCCACCCGCTGGAGGAAGGTGGCGATGGCACGCGGCGATCCCACCTGGCACACGAGCTCCACCGGCCCGACGTCGATACCCAGCTCCAACGACGCCGTGGCCACCAACGCCCGCAGGTCGCCGGCACGCAGCCGGTCCTCGACACGCAGGCGTCGGTCCTTGGACAGGCTGCCGTGGTGGGCCGCCACCTGCTCGGGCCCGAGACGCTCGCCGAGGAGGTGGGCGAGACGTTCCGACAATCGCCGCGTGTTCACGAACACCAAGGTGGTGCGGTGCTCGCGTACGTGGTCGGCGATGCGGTCGATCACCTCGCCGAACTGCTCGGTGGACGACACCGCGGCGAGCTCGGTGTCGGGGAGCTCGATGCGGACCTGGAGGCGGCGGGCGTGGCCGCAGTCCACGATGGCCACCTCGGCGGCGGCGCCCGCGCCGGTGAGCAGGCGCGCCGTCTGCTCGATGGGGCGCTGGGTGGCCGACAGGCCGATGCGTTGGGGCCGGGGGCCGAGCTGCAGATGCTCGAGGCGCTCGAGGGTGACGGCCAGGTGCGAGCCGCGCTTGTCGCGGGCCAGGGCGTGGATCTCGTCGACGATCACGGTGGACACGGTGCCGAGGACGGCCCGACTCCGCTGCGCCGTCACGAGGAGGTAGAGGCTCTCGGGGGTGGTGACCATGAACGTAGGCGGCGTCTTCACCATGGCGGCCCGGGCCCCGGCGGTGGTGTCGCCGGTCCGCACCGCCACGGTGATGGAGGGGACGGGCAGGCCGAGCTGGCGCGACACTTCGGCGATCTCGGCCAATGGACGCTCGAGGTTCTGGTGGATGTCGACGGCCAGGGCCTTCAACGGAGACACGTACACGACGCGCACCGCCCCCTCGATGTCCTCGCCTCGCTCGACGGCCCGGTACAGCGCGTCGATGGCCACCAGGAAGCCGGCCAGGGTCTTGCCCGAGCCCGTCGGGGCGGCGATCAGCGTGTCGGTGCCCTGGGCGATGCGGGGCCAGCCCTGTTCCTGGGGTGGTGAGGGGCCGTCGGGGAACCGCCGTGCGAACCAGGTGGCCACGGCGGGATGGAAGCCGGCCAGGGTGGAGCCCACCGGGTCTGCGGAGCCCACCGGGTCGGGGGGCGGGTCCAGGGAGAGCATCGTGCCCATTCCATCACCTTCGTGTGACGGTGGTGACCGGGGCCGGGCCCGGCGCCGGCGCATGGGGGCTAGACAGGGCGGATGAAGATCGGTGTCGTCTTTCCCCAGACCGAGATCGGCGCCGACGTGGGAGCGGTCCGGGCCTACGGCCGGCAGGTGGAGCACCTCGGGTACACCCACGTCCTGGCCTACGACCACGTGCTGGGGGTCGACCCCTCCGTCCATCCCGGGTGGTCGGGCCCCTACAACCTGGAGTCCACCTTCCACGAGCCGTTCGTGCTGTTCGGGTTCCTGGCCGGGTTCACGAACCTGGAGTTCGCCACCGGGATCGTGATCCTGCCCCAGCGTCAGACTGCCCTGGTGGCCAAGCAGGCCGCCGAGGTCGACCTCCTCTCGGGCGGACGCCTGCGACTCGGTGTCGGCCTGGGCTGGAACGCGGTCGAGTACGAGGCCCTCGGCAAGACCTTCTCCGACCGCGGCAAGAGGGTCGAGGAGCAGGTCGGGTTGCTCCGGCGGTTGTGGACCGAGCCTTCGGTCACCCACGCCGGGGCCTACGAGCGCGTGACCGGGGCGGGCCTGGCCCCCCTGCCTGTGCAGCGTCCCATCCCGGTGTGGTTCGGCGCCCAGTCGCCTCCCGCCTACCGACGGGCCGGGCGCCTGGGTGACGGTTGGCTGCCCCAGGTGCCTCCGGGGCCCAAGCTCGACCACGCGCGGGCCATCGTGGAGCAGGCGGCCCGCGACGCGGGGCGCGACCCTTCCTCACTGGGCATGGAGGGGTGCGTCAGCTGGGGCGACAAGAGCGTCGGCAAGCTTGTCGAGCAGCTGGGTCGCTGGCGCGCCGCGGGCGCTTCTCACGCATCGGTGAACACCATGGGCGCCGGTCTGGCGACGGTGGACGACCACCTGCGCGTCCTGGGCGAGATCGCCCACGCCCTCGATCTGGTGTCTGTGTGAAGAGGCGCGACGAGAAAGGCGCGTGAACCTGATTCCAAGGGGTGCGACGACGTGGGAACCACCAGGCCGTGGGGGGCCAGGGCCTGGCAGCTCCCGCGTCGCTCCGAGCAGCTCCACGTTGGTGCTGCGCAGGCATCGGATACGTCCGAGGATGGCGTGCATCGTGGACGGGCGCCATCGTCAAGAATGACGAGCACTGACACCTGTCGGGATGGCACGCCAGGCTGTCACGGGGCCGTCTCGTGGGGCTGCCCACGCTACGCTCGGGTCTTGACCCGCAGGATGGGGCGGCGTCCACGGGACGGGGGTGTCCGGTGGCTGTTGCGGTGCAACTCGATTTCAAAGGCGGCACGCTCGAGCAGTACGACGAAGCGGCCGAACGATTGGGCTTCTTGCCCGGCGGGCCGTCGGCGCGCGCCGAGCTGTTCCATTGGGTGACGAAGACCGACGATGGCGTCCGAGTCGTCGATGTGTGGGAGACCCGCGAGGCGTTCGAGGAATTCCTGACGGACAAGATCGGCAAGGTCGCCCCCCGGCGGAGAGGTTGACCGCCTACGCGGTCGCGTGGGGCAACTGCCTTCCGTGGTCGTCACGGACCGGGCGCGATCGGGTCACGAAACCGCGAGAGGCGAAGGGCGCGGGGACCGCTCCTCGATCGCGAAGCTGAGAAGCTCACGCCAGTTGCTTCCCGGCACCGAGCCCCGCATGGCCAGCGCGAGCAGGCTCGCCGCCGCACGTCCCGAGGGCATGGGCCTTCCCTCGGGGCTCAGTTGGTCGAGTAGTTGTTCGAGCAGCGATTGGATCTCGCGCCAGATCGGTGCATCCGGGGCGGCGCGGGTCAGCACACCGTATTCGTCGGTCACGGCTTCGACGGCTTCGAGCAGAGCTTCGAGGGCGGCTCCGGTGGCTTGTGGCACCGCCGCCGCCACCTTGCGCAGCTCCCAGGCATGGGCCAGGGCGGCATCGATGCATGCGACGATCAGGTCGGCGTCCGATGAGAACCGTTGGCGTTGGTCGCGCCCCTCGAGACCGGACCGCGTCGAGACGGCCTCCCATGAGGGAACTTCCGACGCGTGGCGCGCCAGCTCCAGCGCGCACGCCTCGAGCCGGTCTCGGTCGGAGTCCCCACTGCCCCTGCGGAGGATGCCTGGCTCGGTCATGGACATCGACAGGTCCCACAACATGTCGACGAGGCGCGTCATGGGATAGCGGTCGGCGTCCACCAGAGAGCGAACGAGATATCCGTCGAACAGGCTGTGCATGGCGACGACGATGTCACGTTCGGTGTACCCCGCTTTCGCCCTGCGTCCGGTGGTTCTCAGGATCCACCTCGTGGCGGCCAGGTACAGCTCGGTATCCGCGTCCCAGGTCGCCCGGCGGTCGCTGAGCACCCGGGCCGCGGTGGCATCGGTCTCCTCCGCGGTCAACTCCGCCGCCTGCGGGTTGGCGCTTCTTCCGGCGTCCTGATGCCGATGCATGAGCGCGGCGGCAACCACGAGGTACCCCACGAGCGTGATGTCCCGGTTGCTCTCGTCTGTCTGCTCGCTGGACGCCGCGCCCAGCATCGCCTTCACGGCGAACTCGACCGACCGGTGCGCGCCCCCGTCGTCCACCGGCTGCAGCGGCTGGTTGGCGAACGCCCGATACGCGTTCTCGCGCCCTTGGCGGCTCTCGGGTGAGCTCGGGTCGAACACGTGGCGACACACCAGGTCGAAGGCGGTCTCGGCCTGGGCATGTCTCTTGAGGAAGTTCTGCAGCGCCGTGCGTGACGGTCCCGAGTCGGTGTCCCCGGCCATCCGGTCGACCAGCTCCTCGAGGTGCACGGCTCCACGGGCCCGGGGGCTTCGCAAAGCGGACAGGGCCGCGCCCGCACACAGGCTCGTCGCCTCGCGGGCCAGGGCCCCCTCGTCGATCGCTACCGGAGTCCTCACCCGACGTACCCCCTGAGCTGCGGGTTCCCGAAAGGACCAATCCGGCATTACTGCCCTTTTCGACCGCCATAAAAGACTTGCAGCGGCTTTTGCCCTCGTCAATCCTCCCGGGACCACACCCGTCGGAGGGCAGGCATGGGTCCGAGACACGTTGAACACGGTGAGCCGCGCTCGGGGTCGGAAGCGCAGTGACCGTCTTGGACCCCCTGTAGGCCGAGTCAGACCGACAATCCGGGACGAGCGCGTTCCCGGGGCCCATCATTGACGGGCAGCGGAGCTCGTGTTGGAGCCAGACAGGGCGCTCCGACCGACTGCCGGGCCACCTTCGGAATCGAGAGTGTTGGTGAACGAGCCACAGGAAGAACCCGATCCGGGTTTGGCCGGAGCCCAACAGCAGTCGACCCGGTCTCGCATCAGGAAGGCTGCCATGGAGGTCGTCGCCCGCCGCGGCTTCGATGCCACCGTCCAGGAGATCGCGGATGTGTCGGGTGTGAGCCCCCGAACCATCTTCCGCCACTACGACAGTCACGACCGGTTGCTCGCCGCCACCGTGAAGGACATGTTCGAGGCCTGCGGGCACCTTCCCATCGAGGGCTTGCCCCGTCTCGTCGACGACCTCGACGGGTACCTCGAGGGCCTGCCTCGGGCCATCGACGACCTCGACCGTTGGCTCGAGCGCGTGGCCGTGACGATCCACACCAGAAGTGCTCGCATCTTCGGCGAGGCCTTCTGGGACATCCACGCCCCCATCGGCAAGGAGTCCCTGGCCCTCACCGAGGTGGCCCACATCCGACGTCAGTACCGGCTCCGGGGCGTGGGGTTTCTCACCGCCCTGGCGTGGCGGGAGGCGGCGGGACCGGCGAGCCCCCGCAGGATCTCGTGCTGGCGTTCGCCCTCAACCTCTCGGCGTTCACCACCCAGGCGCTCATGATCGACTTCGACCAGACGCCGGCTCAGATCGGAGCCCTGACCGCCGACATCCTGAAGATGTACCTCAGGCACTCCGTCGACGCGCCGCGCGCGGCAGGGGGCGATACCGCCGAGGCGACGCCCGACGACGCAGCCGGGGCATGATCCGAGCGTCACGCCCGACAAGCACAGGAGCGACCGGAGTCGGGTCCCGACCGGTGCTCAGGAGGATGGAGCGGGGCCGATTCGACCGATCGAGCGCAGATAGTCGACGGTGTCGGTGAAGGTCTCGACCAGGGGTCGATAGGCACAGCCGAGGTCGGCGAGCGTGGCACTGTCGTCGGTCGGCACCCCGCTGGTCATGATGATGGCCGCCTCTTCGGACAGGGGCGCCGAGCTCCTGCCCTCGGCTCGGAGACGGTCGAAGTGCCGACCGAGGTCGATCATCTCTGTCGCTGTCACCTTCTGGTGCGCGACGTCGGTGCTCGCCGCGACGCCGAGGATGTCTGTCCACTGCGCCCAGCTGACGTACTGGCCGCCGGCGAGGTAGTGGCGGGGCCCGCGCCCGGGCTCGACGGCACGCGTCAACATGGTGGCGAGGTCGCGCACGTCGACGACACCAAGGCCGCCCGGCGGCGCCAACATGAACGTCTCCAATGCGGCCAGCACCGCCCCGAAGCTCCCGTCGAGATGCGGCGACACCGGCCCGTAGACCCCACCGATGGTGAAGCTCGTCACGGGGGCACCTTCGCTCTGCCACTTCCGCACGAGGAGCTCGGCGTCGCGCTTGGACGCGCCGTAGGTCGACAGCGGCTCCGCCAGCGGGCTCGTGGGGGTGATGACCGACTCGTCCGTCGGGAGGTGGACCGTAATGGTCGAGGTGTAGACCACCGGGTCCAATCCGGCGTCGAGCGCGGCCGAGACGACGGTGCGCACTCCGTCTACGTTGGCCGTCGTCTTGGGCCCGGTGCCGCCCTCCACCCCAACTTCGCCGGCGGCATGGATGACGGCGTCGCACCCCTTCACTGCGGTCGCCACGGACACGGGGTCGGTCATGTCGCCCTGGACCGCGGAAACGGTCACTCCGTGCGGCTCGAGCGCGGGTGCGATGCGGTCCGGGTTCCGGGCCAGGACCCGAACGTCGTGGCCGTCTCGTCGCAGGGCCGCCACGGCATGCGAGCCGATGAACCCGGTTGCGCCCGTGACGAGCACCAACATGCCTGACCTCTCCGATCCCAACTGCTCCAGGTGATCCTTTCTTACTCGTTCCCGATCGCGGCCGGAAACGCCACCCGCGGGTCTCGGGCACGGCCGCCATGCGGGAACCTGACCGGCGCTCGGAACGTCGAAGCAGCAGTGGGACATCGGCCCCAGAACCTGACCACGCCGTGACGACACGGTTCCGGGCCTCGGCGTACGTGCCGATCGCCATTCTTGTGACCGCGACCGGCCTGGCGGCGGTGGCCTCCCTCGCCACCACCGCTGCTCGGCATGCACCCCTGGCTTGGCACGAACCCGGATCGCCGCCGGCAACGTCGGAGTCAGACCCCAACGCGGCGGCGGCCACCGACGAGGCTCGCCGGCTGTTGGGACTCGTCCCGGCCCCCGATTCAGGCTGGGCGCCCGAACCCTCGGCGCCCACGCAGTCCCTGGCGGCTCCCATCGCCGTCGAGGCAACCCCGGACCTCGTGGATCTGTACCAGCTGTGGAGGGCTCCGGGGACCTTCGGGGCGGTCCAGGCGTGGGTCTCCTCTCATCCGCCGACGGGCTCCCATCCGGCGGGAAGCGGCACGAGCAGTGGAAATGGCACGGTTCTCGAGACCAGCCTCACCTACGCGTACCCGGTCGTCGCCGACCGTTTCGAGAGCCGACAGCTCGTGGTGGCCTTCGCCCCTCTGCCACGCCGGGGCGTCGGCATCCGAGTCGACGCCCAGGTCGTCTGGTACCCCTCCCGCCCCGCCGCCGAGAGGATCCCCGCCGGTACGACCAGGGTCACCGCCACCGTCTACACGCGCACCGGTCTGACCGGTTCTCCCGAGAACGACCTCGGAAGGGCCTCGTTCCGCTACCGGCCCGTGGTGAGGTTGTTGGCCGGCCTCGTGGACTCGCTGCCGATGGCCGTGCCCGGGCCACGCAGCTGCCCGGCCGACACCGGAGCCCGACCACAGCTCGAGCTCGACTTCTCAGGCGGACCCCATGTCCCCGAGGTCAAGGTCCACGACGACACCAACGGCTGCGGAGGCATTGCCTTTCGCGTCGGCCAGACAGCGCAGCCGCCCCTCACCGACGACGGCCTCTTCCACCGTGTCGACCAGCTTCTCGGCCTCGATCTCCGGGGTATCGACGGCACATGACGTCGCCGCACGCGTCGGGTTGTGCATGAACTGACGTGTCGGCTTCCGAGTCGCCGTGTCAGGCCTTGTCGTACGCAGCCCGGGCGGGGGTGAGGTCGAAGTACTCCCGCCACGCCCTGATGCGGCCCTCTTCGATCTCGAACACTCCGCAGATCGGAAGGACGACGCGGACACCGTTGAGCGCGATGTAGTCGGTGCGCTCGTTCATCACGACGTTGCCGGAGGCGACCTGGTGGCGGATCTCCAGGCGTCCGGGGGGTACGTCCCCGAATTTGGCCACGAACTCCCGGATGGCGGCCTTCCCCGCGATCGGCGTCAGCGGGATGCTGTGGTACACGGCGTCGTCGGCGAAGCAGTCAAGGATGTGTTGGGTGTCGCGACGCTCCCACGCGGCCAGAAAGTCCCGGATCATGACGTCGTTGGCTGCTCCCGATGGCTCGTCGCTCATGACCATTCCCTTCGCGCCGACAACCCGATGTGATCGGCGTCGCCCGGCGGCAACCTAGCCTCGCCAGGCGCGGCGCCACGGCGATCCACGCACCGCTGGCGGTCCCGCAAGGGGAGTGCGCCGATCCCGGGCTCGTCCCGAGGTGAGGTCGGGGTTGGCGCCGCGCCGGCGCGGGTACGCTCGCGCTCGTTCCGGTGCCCGCAGCGTCGCCGCCGGTCGGAACGGGCACGTGATGACAACGTGATGACAAGGAGTCCCTCGCCGTGAGCCCTCCCGAGACGCCCGACCTCGAGATCCCCGCCGAGGTTCTCGCCGCCGTCCCCGAGTACGGGGGTGAGGACGTGGCCGTGGTCATCGTGGACTTCCAGGGTGTGGTGCTCGGGATGAACAAGCCGGCCGAGGAGCTCTTCAAGATGGAGAGCGCCGACATCGCCGGCGAATTCGTGGAGATGCTCGTGCCCACCAAGAAGCGCTGGGGGCACCAGGCATATCGCCGCGGCTACCTGGTGGAGCCGAGAGACCGGGAGATGGACCCCGGGCTCTATCCCGAAGCAGAGACGGCCGAGGGGGAGATCGTCCCCATCGTCGGGCGGCTGCAGCCCGTCACCGTGAACGGAACGCTGTTCGTGGCTGCCCACCTGGTCGTCGACGACTCCCCCCGCCCGACGGACTGATCCCGGCCCTGAACCCGGGGCCCGAAGCCGCGGGCCCGGACTTGGCCTGTCGGCCCGGGCCATTGGGCGAGGTCCGGGGCCGGCGGTGCCGGTGGGGTCGGCGGGGAATCCCGGTACCCTCCCAGTTGTTGCAAGAGCAACGATTTCGGACGCGCCCGTCGGGGCGGCCGAGGCGGGAGAGGGATTGGAACGATGACCGACCTGAACCAGACATTGCCGTTGTTGCCGCTGACCTCGGGAGTCGTGCTTCCGGGGATGGTGTTCACCATGGCCCTGGAGACCGACGAGGCCAAGGCGGCCGCGGAGGCTGCCGGCTCGGTGGGCGGCGAGCTGGTCCTGGTGCCCCACATCGACGGCCGTTACTCGTCGGTGGGGGTCATCTCGAAGATCCTCGAGACCGGGGAGCTGCCCGGAGGTCCCACCGCCGTGGTGGTGAGCGGCCTGCGTCGGACCACGATCGGCACCGCCGTGCCCGGAACGGGCCAGGCCCTGTGGGTGCAGGTGGACCCCGTGGTCGAGGACCCCGAGACGCCCCGAGCCCAGGAGCTGGCCCGCGAGTACCGGGCCGTGCTCGAGAACATCCTCCTCACCCGGGGGGCGCGCCGGATGGCGGAGCGCCTGCGCGACATCACCGACGCCTCGCAGATCGCGGACCTGTCAGGGTACTCGCCGGACCTGAGCCTCGCCCAGAAGGTGGAGGTGCTCGAGACCCTCGACCTCGAGGCGCGACTTCGTCTCGTGTTGGGGTGGGCGCGCGAGACCCTGGCGGATCTCACCCTGCGCGAGCAGATCAAGACCGACGTCGAAGAGGGCATGGAGAAGACCCAGCGCGAGTTCCTGCTGCGCCGCCAACTCGAGGCCATCCGCAAGGAGCTCAACGGCCTCGACGGGAGCACCGAGGAGGGCACGGTCGACGACTACCGGGCCACGGTTGCGGGCCGCGACCTCCCCGACGCGGTCCGCACGGCGGTGCTGCGCGAGGTCGACAAGCTCGAGCGCACCAGCGA
>Ga0116215_1001223_pt1 | contig 17501 bp, 13 predicted proteins | sample Sb_taG_7_FD_89698 | JGI IMG/M metagenome (GOLD analysis project Ga0116215, IMG submission 89698) | Peat soil microbial communities from Weissenstadt, Germany - Sb_50d_2_FS metaG | ecosystem: Environmental > Terrestrial > Soil > Wetlands > Peat | place: Germany: Weissenstadt | collected 2010-09-21
CGAAGTACCCCGCGTCGCCGAAGCTGAAGATGCCGCCGTCGGAGGCGACGAGCCAGTAGCCGCCGCCGTCGGGGGTGCCTGCCATGCCGACGATGGCCCGGTTGAGGCGGATGGCCCCCGTGGAGCCGTGGAACGCGGCGTCGCCGAAGCTGAAGATGCCGCCGTCGGAGGCGACGAGCCAGTAACCGCGGCCGTCGGGGGTGGCTGCCATGCCGACGATGGACCGGTTGAGGCGGATGGCCCCGGTCGACCCGTGGAACGCGGCGTCGCCGTAATTGAAGACACCACCGTCGGAGGCGACGAGCCAGTAGCCTCCGCCGCCGGGGGTCGGTGCCATGCCGACGATGGGCCGGGCCAACGTGATCCCCGACTGCGCGGGAGACCCCAACGCCTGGGCCCCGTCATGGGGCGCCACACCGCCCGTGGCAGTGGCCGTCCAGTAGCCACCGCTCGGATTGGCAGCCATCAGCTGGCCCCCGCCATATCCGGCCGTGCGTACGGCGGCGCCGGCGCCAGCCGAGGATGCGAGGGTCAGACCCGAGACCAGCGCACAGACCAACCCCAGGAGCGCCAATCCTCGTGCAACCACGAGTGGCAATGCCCGCCGCCGTCGGGTTTCCCGCATGTCTTCCCCCCCGAACCCAAAGAGATCGGGCCGCGGGGCGACAAGCAATGCGCTTATTGCAGTTTCGGCGGCCCGGCTGACTCCCTGAGTCCCGTAGCTTTGCGTCCCCCCCTCACGGGGGGTTTGCCTTTTCGTTCCGGTTCCACAATGAACCGAAGGCTGCTCCGGGGCAAGGTCCTCTTAGACTATTTGCCCGCAATTTCCGCAATTACGCCGTCACGGGCCGCGGTCAGGCAGCCGGGCCGGCGCCAGCCTCGACAGTGCCGAGCGGCACGTGCCACGTCAGCCGGGTGCCACCCTCGCGGGACGTGCCGAGCTCCACGCTCCCGCCCAGGCGCTCGGCGCGCTGGCGGAGATTCTTCAGACCGAGGCCCGCCGCGGTGACGTCGCCCATGCCGTCGCCGTCGTCAGCGACGACAAGGCGCAGCTCCTCACCGGCGGCGATCATGATCACCACCTGGGTCGCGCGGGCGTGCTTGCCGACGTTGGTGAGCGCCTCCCGGAGGACGGCGAGCACCTCTTCGGAGAGCTGGCCGGTGACCACCTTGTCCACCGGGCCGCTGAAGGAGACCTGGGGGTACAGCCCGAGGACCGGCCGCAGCTCGTGGACGAGGTCGAGGACCTTGGGGTGCAGGCCCTCCTTGTTGATGGTGAGCTCAATGTCGAAAATGGCCTTGCGGAGCTGGCGGATCGTCTCGTCGAGCTTGTCGATGGCTTCCCCGATGCGCATGACCGCCTCTGGCCTTTCGACAAGCCGGGCCGTGCCCTGCAGCGAGAGCCCGATCGCAAACAGCCGTTGGATCACCGAGTCATGGAGGTCGCGGGCGATGCGGTCGCGGTCCTCGGTCAGCGCACGATCCCGCACGAGGCCGTGGAGGCGCGCGTTCTCGATGGCGATGCCGGCCGCCATCGCCAGGGCGAGGACCAGCTCCTCGTCGTCCTTGGAGAACTCCTCCGCCGTCGTCTTGTTGGTCAGGTACAGGTTCCCGTAGACCTCGCCGTGCACCCGGACCGGAACACCGAGGAACGAGGTCATGGTCGGATGGTGGGCCGGGGTGCCGAAGCTGTCCGGGCTGGTGGCGATGTTGGCCAGGCGGAGCGGCTTGTCGTCCGCGATCAGGGTGCCGAGGACGCCGCGCCCAGTGGGGCGGGGACCGATGGCCTGCTCCTCTTCGTTGTTCAGGCCCACCGTGAGGAACTGGTCGAGGGCCCGCCCGTCCTCGGTCAGGACGCCCAGCGCGCCGTACTGCGCGTCGACGAGGTCGACAGCCTCTTCGATGATCCGGCGGAGCACCACCGGCAGGTGCAGTTCGGCGTCGAGGATGAGGATCGCCTGCACCAGGCGGCGCAGCTTGACGGGATCGTCGATACGGTCGAACGGCTGCACGACGTGCCAGGATAGAGCCGAGAACAACGTGTGGCGCGCCTACGGCGTCGTCACCGCGTTCTGCGTCCTGTCGGTCGCGTGGCAGTATTGACCAGATGGCGATCCGGGTCTTCGTGCTCGACGATCACGAACTGGTGAGGACGGGCCTGCGTACGCTGCTCGAGGCCGAGGACGACATGGAGGTCGTCGGCGAGGCGGGAACAGCGGAGGAGGGCCTGAAGCTCATCCGCGACCTCGAGCCGGACGTGGCCATTCTCGACGTCCGCCTCCCCGATGGCGACGGGATCCAGGTCTGCCGGGAGATCCAGTCCGTCTCCCCCCAGGTCCGATGCCTGATGCTCACGTCGTACTCCGACGACGACGCGCTGTTCTCGTCCATCATGGCGGGGGCGTCGGGCTACGTGCTCAAGGAGGTGGGCAGCGGGGACCTGCTGGGCGACATCAGGCGGGTCAGCCAGGGGATGTCCCTGCTCGATCCGTTGCTGACCCAGGAGCTGTTCGACCGGCTCCGCAAGGACCAGGAAGCCGAGTCGCGCCTGACGGTGCTCACGCCCCAGGAGCGCAAGGTCCTGGAGCTGATCGCGCAGGGGCAGTCGAATCGCCAGATCGCCGAGCAACTCTTCCTGGCGGAGGCAACGGTCAAGAACTACGTGTCGAGCCTCCTGTCGAAGCTCGGGATGCGGCGCCGGACCGAGGCCGCGGTGTACGCCGCCGTCCTCGCCGAGCGCAAGGGCACGAACCCCAAGGCCTGACAGGCCCGGCGTCAGCCCGTCGGGGCTAGGCCACCTTCACCCGGCGGTGGTCGTCGAGCGTGCGGAAATCGACGCCCGAAGAGAGCAACAGGTCCTCCAAGCGCTCGCGCTCCGCCAGCGGGTTGACGAACCGGGACGGGTGGCTCTCTATGCCCAGAGCCGTGCACAGCCGCAGCAGCATGCGGTCGTGATCGAGCTCGAGCGCGAGGTCCTCGGCCATGATGTGCCCCCCCTCGTGGCCGTTGCCGTTGAGCCGGCGCCGACATTGCAGGAGCACCACCACGAGCTCGTCCCGGGACGAGGGCAGTGGCAGAGGTTCCACGTCCGAACACAGATCCGACAACAATTCGCTGTACATCGACATCGCATCTATAATTTTGCGGGAATTGGGCGTGGCGCCTAGAGCCGTAACTCCTGTTTTGCCTAGAGCCGATACTCCTGTTGTGCCTAGAGCCGATACCCCTATCAACGACCACCGACGCCCGAACGATCGTTGGGCTGTTGTACGGCGCACGTTGCCCGTTTGCCGCGGCCACACCACCACTTCCCATGCTCGGGCGGGCCCGGGACATCGTCCAGCACAGTGCCACAGGGAGCGAATTTGAAGTAGCGGGCGATGTCGGGGAGAGACCGCACCGCGACTGCCGTGACCCCGACGACGAGCACCCAGCAAATCACCGGCACCATCGCCGCGAACTACAGAGTGGCGTCAGCGCCTGCCGACGCGCGTCGAACGATCCGCTCGCGATAACACGTCCTCGGCGGACTCGGTGTCCTCGGCGATCGCGACACCCAGCGAGGAGTGGACGCGGATGCCACTCCCTCCCACCATGACCGGCTCGTCAAGGGTGTGCTGTATCCGGCGCATCAGCGGCCCCACCGCCTGCTCGTCGGTGACGGTGAGCACGACGACGAGCTCGCTCCCGCCCACACGGCCCACCGTGTCCTCGGTACGCAGGATCGACACGAGGCGGCGGGACGTCTCGCAGAGGACCGTGTTCCCCGTGGTGTACCCGAGGTCGAGGTTGATCTCGCCCAGGTTGTCCAGTTCGATGTGGCAGACCACCACCTCCCCGCCGTGGCGGCGGCGGCGCGTCAGCGCCTGGGTGAGACGGTCGAGCAGCAGGAGCTGGTTCGCCAGGCCCGTATGGGGGTCGGCCATGGAGAGCTGCCAGAGCTGGTCGTACTTGCCGGCGCTCGGTGAACGGGGTGCGTCGCCGACCGAGCTGAACTCCTTCAACATCGACTCCACGCTCTTCGCGGATCCGCGTCGCGAGACCTCGACATCGCCCGGCCCAGCGGTATCGGCAGAGGACAGGCCAGTCCCGGCGCCGTCGCCGTCGCCAAGTTCCCCCTTTTCGTTCTTCACAGTGTCCCCCTCCGATTCGGACTTCCCCACTCTTATCGGAACGGTCCCGGCTGAAACAGAGTCGGAAGTCAGTGGCCTGGTCCCGAACGCCCGTTTGCGATCCGAACGCCATTTTCGGTGGAGCCCTCACTTTACTCCTGCGGGGTGAAATGAACACTCAGAAAGACGGTTGCGAAAAGGGTGCAGTGATGGCCGGCCCGAACGGCGCCCGGCCCAAAGGGCGCCGGCATCGCCCGCGCTAGCCTCGCCCCAAACCTTGCACCTTCACCCATCTCCTCCCGCCTCGATGACGACCGCACCCGACCCCGGTATCCACGCGGTGCAACGTTCGTGACCTCGCCGCTCGAGCCGGCGACCATGGTGGTCGACACCGTCGGCCTCGAATCCCTCGTCGCCGAGCTCGTCGCCGAGGAGTTCTACGGCTTCGACACCGAGTTCCACACGGAGCGGACCTACGTTCCCGATCTGGCGCTCATCCAGATCGCCTGGGCCGGCAGGGTGGCGCTCGTCGACCCGCTCGCGGTCGATCCGGCTCCCCTCGCCGAGGTCTTCGGGGGGCCGGGCACCGCAGTGGTGCATGCGGCCTCGCAGGACCTCGATGTGCTTATGGCCGCCTGCGGCACCGTGCCCGCCACCGTGTTCGACACCCAGATCGTGGCTGGGTTCCTCGGGATGTCCTCACCCTCACTGTCCCGACTCGTCGATCAGATGCTGGGCGTCTCCCTCCCCAAGGCCGACCGGCTCTCGGACTGGCTGGAGCGACCGATCTCGGACCGCCAGGTGTCCTACGCCGTCAACGATGTCGCCTACCTGCTGGAGCTGCGGGTCGTACTGACCGAGCGGCTCCGTGCCCTGGGTCGGCTTGAGTGGGCCCTCGACGAGTGCGACCAGGTCCTCGGCGACCGCGCCCCGGCCCGCGTCCCCGAGGAGGCCTGGTGGAAGCTCGGAGACATACGGAGCATGTCGCGCCGCAGCCGCGGCGTCGCCCAGGAGGTGGCGGCCTGGCGGGAGCGCACCGCGGCGGAGACGAACCGCCCCCGGCGCATGATCCTCTCGGACCTCGGATTGATGGCCTTGTCGCAACGGCCTCCCCGCAACGGGGAGGAGCTCCGCCGCACCCGGGGGGTCGACGGCCGGCACCTGGCCCAGGGTCGAGCCGCCGAGATCCTCAAGGCCGTCAACCGCGGCCTCGACCTGGCGCCGGAGCACATCCGGATGCCCTCCGAGGGGCGGGACGCGGTGGCACCGGCCGCCGCGGTCGCCGTGTGCTCGGGCGTGGTGCGCCAGATCGCGGACGACCTCGATTTCGACCAGGGACTCCTCGCCACCCGGGCGGACATCGCGCAACTCCTCTCCGGCGAGCCCAGCCGGCTCGACACAGGCTGGCGGCGCTCCATCGTGGGCGAACCGCTGCGCCGCCTCATCGACGGGGACGTCGCCGCCGCCTTCGACCGGCGCGGCCATCTCGTCATCGAGGAACGGTCACGGCGCCCGGTCCCCCCACCCGGCGGCGGGACCTCCCCCGACCGCTAGCCGACCGACCGCTCGCGTCCGGCCCAATAGGGCTGGCGGAGCTTGTACTTCTGCAGCTTCCCCGTCGCCGTGCGGTCGAGCGCGTCGCGCAACTCCACGCTGGTCGGCGCCTTGAAGTGGGCCAACCGGTCGCGGCAGTGCCTGATCAGCTCGGCTTCGGTGACCGTCTCGCCGTCGCGCACGACCACGAGCGCCTTGATCGTCTCGCCCCACTTCTCGTCCGGCACTCCGATCACCGCCACCTCGGCCACCGCGCTGTGCTGGTAGAGGCAATCCTCGACCTCGATGGAGGAGACGTTCTCCCCGCCGGTGATGATGACGTCCTTCTTGCGGTCCGAGATCACCAGGTAGGCCCCGTCCAGGTAACCGCCATCCCCGGTGTGGAACCACCCACCCTCGAGCGCCCTGGCCGACTCGTCGGGCTGCTCCCAGTAGCCCGCGAACACGTGGTTCGCACGCGCCAGCACCTCACCCTCGGCGTCCGTCTCGATCTGCACTCCCAGGGCCGGAACGCCGGCGCGGCTGAGCAGCAGCGAACGCGAGGGAGCATCGAGGTCGTCCCACTCCGAGGGTGCCCGGTTGATGGTGAGCAGCGGCGCCGTCTCGGTCAGCCCGTAGATCTGCATGAACTCCCACCCGAGCTCAGCCTCCACCCGCTCGATCGTCTTGGAGGGCGGCGGGGCACCGGCCACGACGATGCGTACGGTGCCCCGTCCGGGCACGGTACGTCCCTCGCTCACGCGCGCCTCGGCCGCGCCGAGGATGGCCGCCACGACGGCCGGCGCACCGCACAGGAGGGTGACGCCGTGGCGCTCGATGCGCGACAGGATCTCCTCGCCGTCGACCTTGCGCAGCGCGACATGCGCGCCGCCCATGCCGGTCACCGCGTACGGCATGCCCCAGCCGTTGCAGTGGAACATCGGCAGGGTGTGAAGGAGCACGTCGCGGTCGCTCACGCCGGTGTGCCACCCGAACATGGCCGCGTTGAGCCAGCAGTTGCGGTGCGTGAGCTGGACGCCCTTCGGGCGCGCCGTGGTGCCCGACGTGTAGTTGACCGAGCACGTGGCGTTCTCGTCGGGCTCCCACGGACGGGGTGCCGCGCCGGACGGCGCCGGCGCGAACAGCGCCTCGTCGTCGGATCCGTCCAGGCAGAACCGGTGACTCACCTTGATGCCGTCCACCTCGTCGGCCACATCGGGGTCGTACAGGAGGACCGACGCCCCGGAGTGCTCGACGACGTAACCGATCTCGTCAGTGGTGAGACGGAAGTTGATCGGGACCAGAATGCGGCCGAAGCCGCTGACGCCGAAGAACGAGGTGAGGAAGCGGCCCGAGTTCGGGCTGACGATGGCCACCCGCTCCCCGTGACCGACCCCGAGGTCGTCGAGGGCCAAGGCGAGGCCCCGTGCCCGCGCCTCGAGCTCTGCGTACGTCTGTGTCCCGAACGAGCCTGCCACTCCCGGCTCGTCCTCCACGGCGACGCGATCGCCGTAGACGAGTGCGGCCCGGTTGAGGAAATCGGACACCGTCAGCGCGACCTGCATGCCACCCCCGATCTCTCGTGCTCGGTTCTCCTGCGGGGCGACCCTAGTTGACCGCCCCAGTGGCCCCCTTAGAAGTGGCCGAGCACGGGGTGCGCCACGTAGGGCTTCTCGAGTTGGGCGATCTCGTCCTCCGACAGGGTGAGCTCCTCGGCGGCGAGGGCGTCCTTCAGGTGCTCCTTCTTGGTCGACCCCACGATGGGGGCCGTCACTCCGGGCTTCGACAGCAGCCAGGCGAGTGCGACCTGCGCCGGCGGCACGTCACGTGCTGCCGCGACCTCCACGACCGCGTCGACCACGTCGAAATCGGTGGGCTGGTCGTAGAGATAGTCGGTAAAGGGGTCGGTGCTCGAGCGCGTGGTGTTGCGGCCCCCGTCCCGGGTACGGTTCCCCGCGAGGACTCCCCGGGCCAGGGGACTCCACGGGATGCACCCGACCCCCTGGTCCAGGCAGAGCGGGATCATCTCGCGCTCCTCCTCGCGGTAGATCAGGTTGTAGTGGTTCTGCATTGACACGAACTTGGTCCACCCGTGCGTCTCGGCCGTGTGCTGCGCCTTGGCGAACTGCCACGCGAACATGCTGCTCGCTCCGATGTAGCGCGCCTTGCCCGCCCGGACCACGTCGTGCAGCGCGCCCATCGTCTCCTCAATGGGAGTCCGGGGATCCCATCGGTGGATCTGGTAGAGGTCGACGTAGTCCATGTCGAGGCGACGCAGTGAGGCGTCAATGCCCGACAGGATGTGCTTGCGACCAAGTCCGCCGCCGTTCTCGCCCGGCGTGACCGGCATGAACACCTTGGTGGCGATCACCGCCTCATCCCGGGTCAGGTACTTCGGCACCAGCCGACCGGTGGCCACCTCGCTGGCACCACTCGAATAGGTGTCGGCGGTGTCGAAGAAGGTCACGCCCCCCTCGACTGCGGCCCGCACGATCGGATCGGCGGCCTCTTCGTCGATGACCCAGGCCCGCTCGCTCTCGTTCCCGAATCCCATCATGCCGAGGCAGATCCTCGGGACTCGTAGACCCGACGTACCCAGATTCGTGTAGTTCATGGCTGACCTCGCTCGCGCCCGCCCGCGGCCGGGCTGGCACCCGCATACTTACCAGCAGTCAGCGTCGCCCCGTGCACCTGGGCGCATCTCGCGTGCCGCCCGTGGCCAGCGCCCCATCAGGGGCAGTGCTTGGGCGGGTGCAACGAGTAGGGTGCGCAGCTCGAGGTGCCGCCGGAGGACCCGGACCCCTGTCCGTTGCCCGGGCCTTCGCCCGCGCCATTGCCGTACCCACGGCCGGGCCCGCTGTTACCGGTGACGCCCCCATTGCCGTACCCACGGCCGGGCCCGCTGTTGCCGGTGACGCCCCCCTTGCCGGTCCCGCTGCCCTGGCCGTTGCCGCCCCCTTGGCCGTTGCCGCCCCCTTGGCCGTTGCCGCCCCCTTGGCCACCTCCGGTTCCCTTGCCGCTGCCCTGGCCGTTGCCGGACCCCTTGCCGGTCCCGCTGCCCTGGCCGGTGCCGGACCCTTTGCCGCCCACTCCGGTCGAGGTGACCGGGATCGTCGTGGTCGGTGTGGTCGGTGTGGTCGGTGTGGTGGGCGTGGTCGGTGTGGTGGGCGTGGTCGTGGTGGTTGTTGTCGTAGTCGTCGTCGTTGTAGTCGTCGTGGCGGTTGCGGCCGGGGCAGGACTGAGACCCGTGAGGGTCGCAGTGGGAGCCGGGCTCCCGTTCTGGGGCCCGACCGCTATCACCTGAGCCGGCGTCTGCGACGTCGCCGACGGGGGTGGAGAAGAACCGGTGACGTGCGTGGCGCCGGCGCCGGCGGAGGTGTTCCCGGAGCCGCCTCCCGCCGCTCCCCCGCCCGCCGGAATCGTGGTCGCGGACTTCGGTGTCTGGACGCTCGGCACGCTGGAGGGAGCGGACGGTTGCGCGCTCACCAGAGGATGCCCGACATGCCCGGGACCGACAGTCAGTCCCGTCAGGCCCGCCACGACCAAGACCGCGGCAGCGACGGCAGAGAACGCGGCGATGGCCGGGTTGCTGGTGAAGATCGGCTTCGCGGTGCTCGTGGCAACTGTCGCTGGGACGGCAGCCGCACTTGCCTCTGGGAGCGCCCGTCCGAAGGTGCGCGAAGTGAAGACCTCTTCCAGGGTGGCGTAGTCCTCAGCGTCAGCCCGCTCGGGCGTCGATCCCTCCATGGTTCCTCCATAGGAATCGTCCGTGTGCGCAGGGGCTTAGCCGCCCGGAGCCCTGAACTCCGGTAACTACTGCTCATTTACCCCCTCACTTGCCACCATATAGGGGCTCGGGCGCTATGGATACCCGGTCTCCACAAACCACCGGCAATTTCTTCAAACGCTTGTTTGAACGTCGCAATTTCGAGTTTCGCGACGGGGAAGGCGCACCAACTTTGCGACCTGTCTGCTCGTTGTCACGCCATTGCGAGTGTCTCCCCGAGCGCGCTCACCGCCGCGCTCGTCACTGTCACGGCCAAATTTGTGACGGCGTTGCTATTCACCGTCACCACCGTCACCGCGGGTCAAGATGCACTGCCGGTTCCCGAAGTCGTCGGCGGCGCGGACAGGTGCGGCATTGTTGCCACCCGACCCGGCGGACGCCGTCGACACTGTGGCGCGGACTGAGGACTGTCGTCAGCTCCGCGACCGCCGGAAGTATCTGCTGAGCGTCTCTTCCTGCTGCTGATACGACGATCCGATGCCCGTTCCGTAGAGCGAGGTGGGTTCTTCGAGCATCCGTTCGAACGTCAGCTTGCACACCCCCTGCCCGTTCTCGACCATGAAGGGGACGTCATGGGCGCGTACCTCGAGCGCCGCCCGGGAGCCCCGGAAGCCTCCGGTGGGATCGAAACCGAACCCGGGATCGAAGAATCCGGCGTAGTGGGTGCGGAGCTCGCCGCTCGTCGGGTCATAGGCCGTCATCTCGGCTGCGAGGTCCGGGGGGATGCTCACCGCCTCGTGCGACATGAGGAGGTAGAAGCGTTTCGGCGAGAGGACGAGGCGATCGCCGTCCTCCCGGAAGACGGGGTCCCAGAACGGCGCGGGGTCGGTCTCCCCGCCCGTGGTGAGATCGAGCAGCGGCGCGCTGTCGCGGGTGCTGTAGCCCACCTGACCCCGCTCGTCCCCTTGGAGGTCGAGGCCGAGGAAGAGGCCGTTGGAGAGCACGAGGTCGTCGACGGGCACCGGCTCGCCCCCCTTGAAGAGGATCGGCTCGGTGAGGTGTGCCTGGCGCACTTGGTCGTCGGTAAGCCACGGCCGGCCCATGGAGAGACGCAGCTGGTTGAGCGTCAGGTCCTCCCGCACCCGAACGGCGAACGACAGCGGCACCACCTCCAGATAGAGGGGACCGCGGTAGCCGGGCGCCACTTCATCGAACCGGTCGCTGTGGTCGGTGATCACCCGGGTGAACACGTCGATGCGGCCGGTCGAGCTCTTCGGGTTGGCCTTGCCGCGCAGCCCGGCCGGGAGGTCGAGGCGCTCCTTCAGCTCAATCAGGTAGGGACACCTCGCCTCGAGCATCGCCCCGTCCCCCCGGAGGTCGATCTCGTCGAGGATGTAGTCCTTCAGCTTTCGCTCGACCGAGTCGGCGCCGGGAAGGAAACTGCACCGGATTCGCAGCGCCCGTTCACCCAGGCGCAGATCGAGGCTGGCCGGCTGCACGTTCGCGTCGGGGATGTTGAAGCGTCCGGCGTCGATGTAACCGGCCCGGATGGCCCGTTCCAGGAGCTGGCCCGGGAGCACCCCCTCGGCGGTGGGTTGGAGGCTCAGCACCCTGGGCGCCGCCGGGAGGATCGTGGTCTCGGTGCCTGCACGGACAGAGCAAAGCACGTGTGTGGGCAACGCGGAAGGTGAAAATTGGGGACGGCGTCGGGCACAGGCTGTGGATGACTTGGGGACGACGGAGCTGGCCACGGCGGTTCCGCAGGAACAAGAGGGGTTGTCCACAGGCTTCCGCGACCAAAGCGGCCGTCGCTTCTCGCAACAAATTGGGATTCATACTGAAACGGGAGTTTCCATCCCGCACGATTCATGTCTTCGTGATGCATAGTTGGCCGGACGAGGGTCGGCTCATGGAGCTCCAGGCCGCTGGGGAAGGGGGATCATCCGGTGCCCGCACATGCGCCCAATGACAAGGGCGAGGGGACCAACCTCGGCACAGCGAGGGTGACGGCGCGGCCTCTCCGGCTGCCCGACGTCGACCGCATGCTCAAGGACTCCGCCCGCATCGAGCACGCCGGGCCGGCCGCTCCCATCCGTACCTGGCGCGACGAGCTGGCGCTGGCGCTCGAGTCCCTGAATTACGCCGAGGCCGTCCTTGGTGGCGACGTCGGGATCCTGCTCCACTCCCTGGCCAACCGGGGATCCGATACGGAGAGTCTGGTCCAAGAACTGCCCCGGGCGATGGCCGCACGCCCATGGGGTGACGGGTGGTCGGCCCCGAGTGGGACGGATCTTGACTCCCCCATGCAGGAGGACTGGGACCTCTTCACGCGATCGGATCTGCTGATGTCAGCCCACCAGCAGATGGCCTACACGGACCTGCGTTCCCGCACGGTCGTGCAACGGGTGCTCCGCAGCGTCCTCGAGCAGCTGGCCAACCTGGCACTGCGCCGGGAGGCCGTGGAGGTCCGCCTTCAGCAGATCCGCGCGGCGATCGTCCAGCAGTACCGGAACGGCGAAGTCTCAGCTCGGGACTGGCTGGGCTGAGCGGCCGCCACCGGGCACGGCCAGCGTCGCAGCGTCGACGGTAAGCTGACGGGTCGTCAGATTTGAGTGCCCGCGTGCGCGGCGCACACTCCGGAGGTTCCATGCTCGACTACGTCATCCGATCCGGCACGCTCTTCGACGGTACCGGCGAGGCCGGTCGCCTCGCTGATGTCGGGATCCGCGACGGACGGATCGCCGCGGTGGGGAGTGTCGACGAGCTCGCCACCACGGAGCTCGACGCCACCGGCCTCATGGTGGCCCCCGGGGTGATCGACCCGCACACCCACTACGACGCGCAGCTCTTCTGGGATCCCCTGGCCTCTCCGTCCAACGTGCACGGCGTGACCACCGTCATCGGCGGTAACTGCGGGTTCACCCTCGCCCCGATCAACGCCGAGGACGCGGACTACATCCGCCAGATGATGGCCAAGGTCGAGGGCATGCCGCTGGCTGCGCTGGAGAACGGGGTGCCCTGGAACTGGTCCAGCTTCGCCGAGTACCTCGACGCGCTCGACGGCCGGTTGGGTGTCAACGCCGGGTTTCTGGTCGGGCACTGCGCGCTGCGTCGCAAGGTGATGGGAGGGCAGCGGGGAGAGCAGGTGGCGACCGACGACGAGATCGCCGCGATGCGCGCGCTCCTGGCCGAGTCGCTCGAGGCGGGCGGGCTCGGCTTCTCGTCCTCACAGTCGCGCACCCACTCCGACGGGGACGGCCGGCCAATCAGCTCGCGCTATGCAGACCGCCGCGAGATGCTGGCCTTCTGCGAGGAGGTGGCCGCGCACGAGGGCACGACGCTGGAGTACATCACCAACGGGTGCCTCGACTCGTTCAGCCCGGAGGAAGTCGACCTCATGACCGCCATGAGCGTCACCGCGCACCGACCCCTGAACTGGAACGTGCTGACCGTCGACGCCCGATCCGCCGAGCGGATTGAGCACCAGCTCTCCGCATCGTCAACCGCCGCCGGCGCCGGTGGTCGCATCGTCGCCCTCACCATGCCGACGCTCGTCCCCATGAACATGAGCTTCCGCACGCACTGCGCGCTCTTCTTAATTCCCGGATGGGGTGAGGTGATGGACCTCCCCGAGGCCGAGCGCATGGAGCGGCTCGGCGATCCCTCGGTCCGCACCATGCTGGACGAGCGCGCCCGGAGCAAGGAAGCGGGCGTGTTCCGCGGCCTCTCTCATTGGGGGACCTACGTCATCGGCGACACCTATGCGCCGGCGAACGACGGGTGCGCGTTCCGTACGGTGGCCGACATCGCCGCCGAACGCGGCGCCGCTCCGTTCGACACGTTGCTCGACATCGTCCTGGCCGACCAGCTCCGCACTGTGCTGTGGCCCAACACCGACGACGGTGACGAGGCGACATGGGACATGCGGGCCGCGATCTGGGGCGATCCACGTGCCATGGTCGGCGGCTCCGACGCCGGCGCCCATCTCGACCGGATGTGCGGCTCCAACTACCCCACGGCCTTCCTCGGCGACTGCCTGCGCGGGCGCAAGCTCGTCCCCGTCGAGAGAGCCGTGCACATGATGACGGCGCAGCCGGCAGAACTCTTCGGCCTCCGCGAGCGTGGCCTCGTCCGTGAAGGCTTCGCCGCCGACCTGTTCGTCTTCGACCCGGCCTCCGTGGGCTCCGAACCGGCCCGCTTGGTGCGCGACTTGCCCGGCGACACGCCGCGGCTCTACGCGGGCTCCCACGGGGTCGTGCGCGTCCTGGTCAACGGGGTGGAGACGATCCGCGACGGTGCTCCCACCGGTGCATTGCCGGGCACCCTGCTGCGTTCGGGCCGCGACACCGCTTCGGTCGTGCCCACCCCCGCCTGAGCCCTGATCACTCGCGCCTCCGTCTAGCCTTGCCCCCGGTGACGCCCGATCCGAACGACCCGGCGCTCGCCGTGGACGAGCCCCCGGTTGGCGACACTCCGGGGGCCGGAGCCGCGTCCGTCCACCCGGAGCCGCGTCCGTCCACCGCGCGCTGGATCCGGGAAGGTGTCGTCGTCGTCGTCGTCGCCGTGCTGGTGGCCGTCCTATTGCGGGCCTTCGTCGTCCAGACCTTCTACATCCCGTCCGGTTCGATGGAGCCCACGCTCCAGATCGGCGACCGGATCCTGGTCAACAAGCTGAGCTACCACCTGCACGGGGTCGACCGGGGCGACATCGTGGTGTTCTCCCGACCGCCCGCCGAGAACTGCGGCGGCCCCGAGGTGAACGACCTCGTCAAGAGGGTCGTCGGGCTGCCCGGCGACGTCCTATCGCTTTCGGGCGGCTACGTCTACGTCAACGGGAAGAAGCTCAATGAGTCGTGGCTCCCCGCTTCGGAGCAGGGCATCACGACCGCCGGTCCCCCGGGCAACAGCTCCAACCTGGCACGCCCGTACCGCGTCCCGGCGAACGACTACTTCGTCATGGGCGACAACCGCACCGACTCCTGCGACAGCCGCTACTGGGGGCCGATCTCCAGGTCGCTCATCGTCGGCAGGGTCGAGGTGCGCGTCTGGCCCCTCTCGTCCATGCGCTTTTTCTGATCGCCGGGCCGCTCTGAGCCCGCCCCGGGAGGCGTCACCACCCGGAACGGGTCAGCCCTCTTCGGCCTCGGCGGTCACTCGCGCCACGGCGGCCACCGTCTGGCCATCGTCGAGGTTCATGACCCGGACGCCGGTGGCATCGCGGCCCTGCGAGGCGATCTCACGGGCCTGGGTGCGGATGACGACCCCGCCGGAGGAGACCAGCAGGATCTCCTCGTCCAGGGCGACCATGAAGGCGGCCACCACATTGCCGCGGGTGCCGGTCAGCCGTATGCCACGCACGCCCTGTCCTCCACGCGCCTGACGGTTGAACCGCTCGAGCTTCGTGCGCTTCCCGTAGCCGGCGTCGGTCACGATCAGGATGTCAGTGTCGTCGGCCGCTACGTCGCAGGAGACGACGGCGTCGCCCTCGCGCAGACGGATGCCCCGCACGCCAGCTGCGTCCCGACCCATGGCCCGCACGTCCTCCTCGTTGAAACGGATGGTCATGCCCTTGCGCGTCACCTCGAACAGGTCGTCGTGTCCCGACGTGGCCACGACCCGGACCAGCTCGTCGCCCTCGTGCAGGTTGATGGCGATGAACCCCTCGCGCCGGGACTTGTCGTACTCGCTCATCGCCGTTTTCTTCACCTGGCCCAGCGCGGTGGCGAACACCAGGAACTGGTCGGCCGCGAACTCGCGCGTCGCGATGATGGCCGTGATCGACTCGTTCGGCGCGAGCGGCACCAGGTTGATGGCCGCGGTACCGCGTGCGGTGCGGTCCTTCATGGGGATCTCGTGCCCGCGCAGCCGGTAGACCTTGCCCTGGTTCGAGAACAGCAGCAGGTAGGCGAGGGCCGAGGTGTGGACCACCTGGCTGACTAGGTCCTCTTCCTTCAACCGGGCGCCCTGCACACCGCGGCCGCCGCGGCCCTGGGTACGGAAGGCGGCCGCGGCCACGGACTTGATGTAGCCCGCCCTCGTCATCGTGACGACGACCTCCTCGTCGTCGATCAGGTCCTCCACGCCCATCTCGCCCGGGTCGTGGGTGACGATGCTCCGGCGCGGGTTGCTGTACTTGTCGCGGATGGCTGTCATCTCGGTTTCGATGACGCCGCGCAGCTTGCCGTCGTCGGACAGGATCGCCTCGAGCTCGGCGATGGTCTCGCGCAGTTCCGCCATCTCCGCCTCAAGCTCGCTGCGGCCCAGACGGGTGAGACGGCCCAGCGTCATGTCGAGGATGTGCGTCGCCTGCACCTCGGTGAACGAGAACGGCTCCGCCATCAGCGCGGTGCGGGCCTCGGGACGGTCGGCCGAGGCCCGAATCGTTGCGATCACAGCGTCGAGCATGTCGATGGCACGCAGGAGGCCCTCGACGATGTGCGCCCGGTTGCGCGCTCGCTCCAGACGGAACTCCGAGCGGCGCCGGATGACCTCGATCTGGTGGTCGATGTAGTGCGAGAGCGCCTGGGCGAGGTTCAGCGTGCGGGGCACGCCGTCCACCAGAGCCAGCATGTTCACGCCGAAACTGGTCTGCAGCGGGGTCTGCTTGAACAGGTTGTTCAGGACGACGTTGGCGTTGGCGTCGCGCTTCAGCTCAATGACGAGGCGCGGCTGCTGGTTCGCCGAGGCGTTGCGCATCCCGCTGATGCCGTCGAGATCACCGGCCCTGACCAACTCGGTGATCTTCTGCTCAATGACCTCGACCGACGTCTGGTACGGGAGCTCGGTGACCACGATGGTGTCGCCGGTACGCCCTTCTTCGATTTCGGCGACGGCCCGCATCTTGATGGATCCCCGGCCGGTCCGATAGGCGTCGAGGATCCCTTGGCGGCCGAGGATCAGCGCGCCGGTGGGGAAGTCGGGGCCCTTGACGAACTCCATGAGCTCGTCCGGCGTGGCCTCGGGGTGATGCAGCACGTGGATGGCCGCATCAATCACCTCGCCCATGTTGTGCGGCGGCACGTTGGTCGCCATGCCCACCGCGATGCCCTGGGACCCGTTGACGAGAAGGTTCGGGAAGCGCCCCGGGAGGACCACCGGCTCCTGGGCGGAACCGTCGTAGTTGGCGACCATGTCGACGGTCTCTTCGTCGATGTCCGCCATCAGCTCGAGGGCGAGCGGGGCCAGCCGGCACTCGGTGTACCGCATGGCTGCGGCACCGTCGTCGGGCCCACGGCCCCCGAAGCTGCCGTGGCCGTCGATCAGGGGGTAGCGAAGTGAGAACTCCTGCACCATCCGGGCCAGCGCCTCATAGATGGCCGAGTCGCCGTGCGGGTGGTAAGTCCCCATGACCTCGCCCACGACCTTGGCGCACTTGCTGTGGGGCCGGTCGGGACGCTGCCCGTTGTCGAACATGGAGTAGAGGATCCGGCGGTGGACCGGCTTGAGCCCATCTCGCACGTCGGGCAGGGCGCGGGCGACGATGACCGACATGGAGTACTCGAGGAACGAGCGCTCCATCTCCTCCTGGATCTCAATGGGCTCGATGGAGCCGCTGACGGGCTCGTCATCGCCGGGTGGGGTGTCGCTCCCCCCACCCGATCCGGCTCCACCGCGGCCTGAGCCGCGTGTCGACTGACGTGGCATGTGTCTTCCTTACTCCCCGTCCCGTCGCTCAGATGTCGAGGAAGCGGACGTCTTTGGCATTTGTCTGAATGAAGTGGCGCCGCAGTTCCACGTCGTCACCCATGAGGATGGAGCAGACCTCGTCCGCCGTCGCGGCCTGCTCCACGTTGATCTGGAGCAGAGACCTCTTGCCCGGGTCCATCGTCGTATCGCGCAGCTCGGCGAAGTCCATTTCGCCCAGTCCCTTCAGCCGGTTGAAGTCGTGCTTGTGGTCCGGGTGTTCGACGAGGAACGCCTCCCGGGCCGCCTCGTCCTTGAGGTAGACCTTCTCCTTCCCCACCAGCGTCGAGTACAGCGGCGGCTGCGCGACGTAGACGAAGCCGCCTTCGACGAGCGGCTTCATCTGGCGGTAGAAGAAGGTCAGCAGCAGGGTGCGGATGTGGCTCCCGTCGACGTCCGCGTCGGCTAGCAGGATCACCTTGTGGTAGCGGATTTTTTCGACGTCG
>Ga0116215_1001249_pt1 | contig 17266 bp, 15 predicted proteins | sample Sb_taG_7_FD_89698 | JGI IMG/M metagenome (GOLD analysis project Ga0116215, IMG submission 89698) | Peat soil microbial communities from Weissenstadt, Germany - Sb_50d_2_FS metaG | ecosystem: Environmental > Terrestrial > Soil > Wetlands > Peat | place: Germany: Weissenstadt | collected 2010-09-21
AAACGCACAAAGCGAACGCCACGGTCGAATATCGCGTCATGAAGGACAAGCAGTCCATCCTTAAATTCAACGAGGGCGGCGATCAAATCAGCCAGCGCGGCGACGAGCTCACTCTCGAAAAAGCGCTCGCTCTCAAATCTCTCACTCCCGGCAAATACAAGCTCGAAGTTCAGGTGACGGACAACGTCACCAAGGAATCCATCACTCCGACGGCTGATTTTACTGTTAAGGCTGCCACTCCATGATTCGGGGGAGGTGAAGCGCCGTGAAACTGAATTTGATTCGCGCATTGGGCCTGCTGCTTCTCGCTGGTCTGGTGGTGTCGCCGCTGAACGCCGCGCCGCGCGCAGGCAGGATCGCGGGCGTAGTCGTTGATCCGCAAGGCACTCCGCAGATGGGCGCGACCGTCTATGTGGTTTCCGAGCAAGCGCCGAACCTCGCGCCGGTCCAGCTCCTTACCAACGCCCGCGGCATTTTCTCGACGGATGGCCTCGATTCCGGCTTCTACTCCATCCGCGCCACTCTCGCCGGATACCTTCCGGCCCTCGCGGAACACGTTCACGTCCTCGATGAGCGCGTCACCAAACTGCAAATCGAGCTGGGCTCCGTTTTTTCCTCGCTCGGAAAATTCCGCCGCCCGCCGAATCAGGATACGCCGCCTGATGAATGGACCTGGGTCCTGCGCACTTCGGCCGCGACTCGCCCGATTCTCCGCTGGGATGAGGGCGATGTCCTGCTCACTGGCGGCCAGCCCTCCGTCCCTTCAGGAATTGACAGGGCGCAAAGCCGCCACGCGCACAGCCTCTTCGAGCTCGCCAGCGGCAGCATGCATCCCGGCTCCATTTCGAATATCTCCGATTCTCCCGGCACGGCCTTTGCCTACACTCTCGATGCCGGCGTCCGCGGAAATCTTATCTTTGCCGGTCAGTTCAATTACGAAAGCGGGTCCGGTAGCGGTGGTGTCGTGACGCAGTGGGTTCCGAGCGGCAATCCTCACACTGGCCCCGTCTCCACGCTCGTTCTGCGCGAATCGCAGATGAATCCCGGCGGCCCCGCCTTTCGCGGCGCCCGCCTCTCGGAAGACAGCAGCCTCGAGCTCGGCGATCGCATTCACGCACGTTACGGCGCCGATATGCTCCTCGCTTCTTATGGCGGCACAACCACCAGCCTGCGCCCGCGCGCTCAAGTCGCCGTCCAGCTCTCACAAAACTGGATGACCAGCTTCACCATCGCCAGCCATCCCTGGCAGGATTCTGATCCCTCCACAAGTTCGCTCGAATCCGCCATTTCCAGTCTCGATTCACTGCCTACTGTCCTGCTTCACAATGATCGTCCGGTTTACGAGGACAATCTCCATGAGGAGATCGCCGTTCTCCGCAAACTGAGCTCGAACGCCAGCCTCACCGGCGCGATCTTCCATGATCGCTCAAGCAACACCGCCGTGATAGGCCGTGGCAACACGTCCAGTTCCGACTTTTTGCAGGATTTTTATTCCAACGCCTTCGCTTACGACGCCGGTGGCTCCAATTCCTGGGGCGCCCGCGTGGTTTATGAGCAAAAGATCTCCGATAACTTGAGCGGCGCCGTGATTTACTCCTGGGCGGGCGCGCTGGTGCCGGGAATGGAGTCCTCCACCACGGAATCTCTGCGCGACATGCTCGAGACTCGCAATCGTCAGAGCATTGCCGCGAAATTCACCACACGCATTCCGCATCTGGGCACGCAGGTGTGCGCCGGGTACAAGTGGATTGACGGCAGCGTGGTCTCGCGCCAGGACGCCTACGGCGAAGCCGCCTACAATGTCGATCCGTACCTCAGCGTGATCATTCGCCAGCCGCTTCCCAAGTTCATCCCGGGCCACGCCGTGGCTACCGCCGACTTCGGAAACTTGCTGGCGGAGGGTTATGTGCCGCTTGAGACGCGTGACGGGCGCGTGTTTCTGGTTTCAGCGTACCGCTCGTTCCGGGGCGGCGTCAGTTTCCAGTTTTAGGCCCTCAAAAAGGCCGGTACCGGATTTGGAACTGTGTCTCCCAAAAGCCATATGCAGTCGCGGCACTCCCGGCCAAGCATCTGTAACTCACTAATTCACAGCCACATACAAACTCATCGTAGTGCTCGTATCTGGAAGTCTACGTGCACCAATTCTTTGTGGGTATTTGTGTCCGAGGTCCGCGCGTGCCCGAGGTTTGCCGGTGAATGACGGGATGCCAAAGCGAGTCGGAGCGGTGGCTCTCGCCATCGTTACGGTCGTTGCTACCGTTGCGGCCGTAATATTCGCTGCTTACAATTTTAATCAGCGCCGCACTTTCCCTGTTCCTGACGACGGCGTCACCTGGCTGGATACTCCCGCGGGCGTTCAGGCGTGGCACGTTGCTCCCGGTTCACCCGCTGAAAAAAGTGGAATTCAAGCAGGCGACTACGTCGAAACCGTCCGCGGCGCTTCTATTCGCCGCTCCACTCAAGTCACGCAGATGCTTTTCCGCGCGGGCGAATGGACGGAGCTGACTTATGGCATCAAGCGCGGCTCTTCCACCTTCGACACCAAGCTCATCACCGCGCACGCCGAGAATCCGGCTTCGCTCGAGAATTACCTTCGCATTACCGGCTTGATTTATCTCTTCATCGGCCTTTTCATTTTCGCGCGCCGTTGGAACGCGCCCCGCGCCATCCATTTCTATCTTTTCTGTCTCATATCGTTCATCTTCTACAGCTTCCATTACAGCGGAAAGCTAAGCCCGTTCGATTGGGAAGTCTACTGGGGCAATGTCGTCGCGATGTTTCTTGCGCCGGCGCTGCTCGTTCACTTTGCACTCGTCTTCCCCGAACGCCGCGGCCGCCTGTGGCAAAAACTGTTCGCTGTTTATAGTCTGCCGGCGGGTCTGCTGCTGCTGCACATCTCGGTCGCCGCGGGCGTCATCGATGTTTTCTCGCCACTCGGCTCGCGCATCGTGCTCGATCGCGTCGAGCTGGCCTACGTGGGAATCTACTTCCTCGCTGCGGCGCTGATTTTCGCGCTCAGCTATCGCCGCTCGGCTACTGCCATTCTCCGCCAGCAATTGAAATGGGTTACCGCCGGAACGATCGCGGGCATCGTGCCATTTTTCCTCTGCTACATCGTCCCGTATTTCTTCGGCGCCGTTCCGCAACCGTGGATGAAGCTATCGGTCTTCTCGCTCGCGCTGATTCCGCTCTGCTTCGGCTACGCCATCATCCGGTATCGCCTGATGGACGTGGACATCATCTTCAAGCGCGGCCTGGCCTACACCTTCGCCACGGGCGCCATCGTCGCCCTTTATTTCGGCACCGTTGCGCTCATCGGCGAATTTTTCCATACCGCCTGGGCCACCGGTCCCGCTGGAGTGGTCGTCGCCATCGTTGTCGCCGCGTTTCTCTTCGAGCCTGTCCGCAACTGGACGCAAATTCTGCTCGATCACTTTTTCTATCGCGACCGCCTCGATTACCGCCGCACGCTGATCGAATTCGGCGTCACGCTCACTAACGAAGTCCGTCTCGAGCCGCTGCTCGGCTCCATTCTCGATCGCATCTCGCAAACTCTTCTCGTCGACCGCCTGGCCATCTTTCTCGAAGACCCCTCCCAGCCCGGGGCCTTCGTGATGTCCCGTTCGATGGGAGTTCATCCCGATGGCGCGCTCGATCTCACTTTCCTCGATGCCGGGCGCCCGCAATTCCGCCAGAGCGGCTGCCTCTTCTTCGAATCCGCTCGCGCCGCCATCGCCGAAACTGATTCCGTTCGCCGTACTCTCGATCAGCTCGATCTCAATTATTTCCTCGCCTGCCGCTGCCACGACCGCACCGTCGGCATCCTCGGCCTCGGCAAAACCATGGACGGCGATTACCTCACCAGCGAAGACCTCGAGCTGCTGCTCACCATCGGCAACTACGTCGGCATCGCCATCGAGAACGCGCGCCTCTACAACTCGCTCGAGCAAAAAGCCACGCAGATCGAGCGCCTCAAAGATTTCAGCGAGAACATCGTCGAATCTCTGAATATCGGCGTCCTCACTGTGGACCTCGAAGACCGCATCGAGTCCTGGAATCCCCAGCTAGTCCGGCTCCTAGAAATCTCGCGCAGCGAAGCTGTCGGCCGCCGCCTCAATGAGGCCCTGCCCGCCGATCTCGTCGCCGAACTCACTTCGCGCTCGAGCGAGGACCGCGTAACCGGTATCTACAAATTTCATCTGAACACTTCAGCCGGCCGCCGGGCGGTAATAAATGTTTCGATTGCCCCTCTGGTCGGTAAAACCGGAACGCGCATCGGGCGTCTAATCCTTCTGGACGACATCACGCAGCGCGTGAGCCTCGAAGAACAGATGCTCCAGACCGAAAAACTCACGTCCCTCGGCTTGCTCGCCGCCGGCGTGGCTCACGAAGTCAATACGCCTCTGGCCGTCATCTCCAACTATATCCAGATGTTAGCCAAGCAAATGCCCTCCGACGATCCCAAGCAAAAGACCATCGAGAAGATCGTCAAGCAGACCTTCCGCGCCAGCGAAATCGTCAACAACTTGCTCAATTTCTCGCGCACCGGCGCCGCCCAATTGGTCGAAGTGGACCTGAACACTGTCCTCGAAGACACGCTCACTCTGGTCCAGCACCCCTTCCGAACCGCCCAGGTCAACGTAGTCCGCGCCTACCAGGACACGCTCCCCGCGGTCCTGGGCTCGACCACGCGGCTCCAGCAGGTTTTTCTCAATCTCTTCATGAACGCCCGCGACGCCATGCCCTCCGGCGGCATGCTTGAAGTCCGCACCTTCTCCCAAAACGGCTCCGTCGAAGTCGAAGTCACCGACACCGGCTCGGGCATCCCCACCGAGCACCTGAACCGCATCTTCGACCCGTTCTTCACCACCAAAGGCTCCGGCCGCGGAACAGGCTTAGGACTTTCGGTAAGTTACGGTATTATCAAGGAGCACGCTGGCAAGGTTGAGGTACGCTCGACTCCGGGCAAGGGAACCTCTTTCCGTTTGGAATTCCCGGTCGCGCGGAAGGCTGTACATGCGTAAAGGTTCGATCCTCGTTGTTGATGATGAAGCAGAGATTCGAGAAGGCCTCGAAGCTCTGCTTTCCTCCGAAGGCTTTGACGTAACCCCAGCCGACACCGGCGCCGCGGGCTTGGCGCGCCTCGAAGATCAGCCCTTCGATCTTCTGCTCCTGGACGTCAGCCTGCCCGATCGCAACGGCCTCGATCTCCTGCGCGAAATCCGCCGCCGCGATCCCTATCTTTCCATCATCTTGATCACAGCTTTCGGTTCCATCGACATGGCCCGCCAGGCTTTCAAGAGCGGCGCGCAGGACTACATCACCAAGCCTTGGTCGAACGATGAGCTGATCGCCCAGGTATCGCTGGCCATCGAAGGCCGCCGCCTGCGCGAAGAGAACGTCCAACTCAAGCGCGCCTTCAAGCAGCGCTACAATTTCCCCAGCATCATCGGCAAGAGCGAAAAGATGCTCGCGGTGCTGGACCTGGTCACTCAGGTTGCCCCGTCGCGCTCCACTGTCCTGATCAACGGCGAAAGCGGCACCGGCAAGGAATTAATCGCCAAGGCCATCCATTCGGCCTCCACGCGCGCCGACAAGCCTTTCATTCCGGTCAACACCGGCTCGATCCCGGTAGATCTTCTCGAATCGCAGCTCTTCGGCCACGTCCGCGGCGCCTTCACAAGCGCCGTAGCCTCGAAGAAAGGCCTCTTCGAAGTCGCCGATCAAGGCACCATTTTCTTCGACGAAATCAGCACCATTAGCCCCGAGACCCAGGCCAAGCTCCTGCGCGTAATCCAGGAACGCGAATTCATGCGCCTCGGCGGCACGGACACGATCAAAGTCGACGTTCGCATCCTGGCCGCCTCCAACGAAGATCTCACCACGCTGGTTCGCGAAGGCCGCTTCCGCGAAGATCTCTTCCATCGCTTGAACGTAATTTCGTTGAAGCTGCCTCCGCTGCGCGATCGCAAAGAAGATATCCCGTTGCTCGTCGAGAAATTCCTCGAGCGCTATCGCACCGAAAATGCCAAGCCGCCGCGCGCCTTCACCAATTCCGCGATGAAGCTGATGATGGATTACGATTGGCCCGGCAACGTCCGCGAACTCGAAAACGTGGTCGAGCGCGCCGTGGTTCTCTCGAATCTCGAAACCATGGACGTCGAACTGCTTCCGGAAAGCGTCCGCACGCGCGAAATCGTCAAGGGCGTTCGCCTGCAGCTAGCGGAATTTCTCCCGAATCTTCCCGGCGACGGCGTGACGCGCAGCGGCAACCCTTCCCACTCGCTATTCCAAATCATGGAAGAGGTAGAGCGCAGAGTAATCGTGGACATGCTCGAGCGCACCAACTGGAACCAAACCGAAGCCGCCGAGCGCTTCCAAATTCCGCTGAGCACGCTGAATCAAAAGATCAAGCGCCTGGGCATCGAAACCCGCCGCCGCAGCGCCACCGCCGCAGGCTCCCGCGGCGATTTCCCGCAGGCGTAGGGGAGGGTCTTTAGCCCAGCCACCTTTCGGCCATGTTCTGTAGCCCTACTTCAATTCCGGCTTCTTCCATCCCCGCGGCATAAGCGCAGTAGAAAGATCATTTCCCGATAGATCCACTCCACTCAAATCCGTCTCCGTCATCACCGTGGTGGTCAATTTCGCCCCGGCAAAATCCGCGCCGCGCACATTCACCAGGCGCAAATTCGCATTCGTCAGATTCGCGCCGCGCAGATTTGCGCCCGACAAATCCGCGCGCAACATTTCCACGCCGGTAACCTGCGCCTCGGACAAATCCGCTCCGCTCAAATTTGTTTCAGTTAAATCCGTCTTTCGCAAATCCGCTCCGTGCAATTTCGCGCCGCTCAAATCGGCAAAAGTAAGCTTGGCGCCAAAAAATCGCGCTCCCTCCAGATTCGCGCCGGAAAAATTGGCATAAGCCAAATTCGCGCCGAAAAAATCCGCCCGCCGCAAATCCGCCGAACTCAAATCCGCGCGCACGCCTCCGTCCGCTCCGCGCGTAAATCGGTCGTGCAATTCCAAAATCTCCGAAATACGCCTTCCGCCGTGCCGCAAACTCTTCAAAGATTTCAATCCACCCCTCCCAAAAAGTCCCGTCATTCCATCTCCCTGAGCGAGAGCATCACTCTCTTCCTGCAAGATGCAACCAGCATCACGTACGCAACGCCAATCTCCCGCGCCACAGATTTATGATACTTTGAATCCGCCGTGAATCTCCTCGATACTCTAAAAAATCGCGCCCGCAGCTCCCCCAAGCGCATCGTCCTACCAGAAGGCGAAGACCCGCGCGTAATCGCCGCCGCAGCAATTATCACCGGCGAAGGTTTCGCCCGCATCACTCTACTAGGCCGCCCAGCCGCAATAGAAGCCAGCGCAAAAAAAGCAGGTGTCTCTCTCTCCGGCATCACCATTATCGATCCCAATTCCAACCCGCGCCTGGAATCCTACTCCCAAATCCTCTACGAACGCCGCCGCGCCAAAGGCGTCACGCAAGAAGAATCCCAAGCCGCCGCCCGCACTCCACTCTATTTCGCCAATCTAATGGTAGCCGCCAACGACGCCGATGGCTCCGTAGGCGGCGCCACAAACTCCACCGCCGACACAGTTCGCGCCGCGATCCACGCGATCGGCTTGGCCCCAGATTCCAAACTAGTCTCGAGTTTCTTCCTGATGGTCACTCCGCCATGCAACCGCACGGCCCTAGGCGAAAGCGGCGCCATGCTCTTCGCCGACTGCGGCGTAGTCCCCGGTCCCGACGCCCAGGAACTAGCCGAAATCGCCATAGCCACGGCCGAAAACGCCCGCAATTTCCTGGAAGCCGCCCCGCGAGTAGCTCTTCTCTCCTTCTCCACAAAAGGCTCAGCCAATCATCCGCAACTAGAAAAAATTCGCGAAGCTCTGCGCATAGCCAAAGCCCGCCGCCCCGATCTGACAATCGACGGCGAACTCCAAGCCGACGCCGCCCTGGTCCCCGAAATCGCCGCAAGCAAAGCCCCAGGCTCCCCGGTAGCAGGCCGCGCAAACGTCCTGATTTTCCCCGATCTAAATTCCGGCAACATAGCCTACAAACTCGTCGAACGCACCAGCAACGCCAGCGCCCTAGGCCCAATCCTCCAAGGCCTAGCTCGCCCGTCCAACGATCTATCCCGAGGCTGCACCACAGAAGACATAGTAAACGTAGTAGCGATAACCGCCATTCAAGCACGGTAGCGCCGGCGTCCCCGCCGGCATCTTACGACCACAATCATCAACAAGAACTCCGGCCGACCGCGGACCAACCATTGCCTTCCTCTGAAATTTCAAATCTGAAATTTGAAATCTCCCAACTTCCTTTATGATGTACGCAATACAAAATGCCCCGTTCGACAAAATCCATCCTAATCTTCGCGACTCTCTTCTTCCTCGTCTCCTGCCCCACCCGCGCCCAGGACGCCGATCAACTCACCGAAGAAGTAATCGCCAACTTATCCTCCGGCCGCGTAATCCTAGCCGTCTACAAAGACGCCATAGTAATCGCCACAATAGAAAATAAAATCGAGCCCGGCACGCTCACTCCCCCAATAGTCCCAATCAGCGGCCAAAGAGCCGGCATCCTGCTGGGCGCAACAGTCTGGATCTCACCATCCTCGCGCCAAACCATCGCCAATCTGGCCCAAGGTCTCCAACACGCCCGCAGCAATGCTGTCGGCGCCAACAGACCGCACCTGGCCGCTCCCAGCGACTCAGAAAAAACCGCCACCGACATCGAGCAAACCGGCCTCGGCTTTCTAGTTCTCCTGAACGAAGCCGCCGGCAACATTCACAGCCACCTGAGCCTCAGCGAGACCGAGCCGCTAACCGAATTAATCCTCGCCGACTACGCCCCGGGCTACGGCCCCGAAATCTGGCAACTCAGCTACACAATCCATCAAGAACCCGAGCGCGGCGATTACTGGCAAACCAGAGTGCAGCGCCCGCGTTACACGCAATTCTGGCCCCCGGAAAAAAAGGACCCGCACGCGTTAATCGAAATTCACTATCCTGCCGACGACAATCAAACCCCGCTGCGCGACCTGCTCCTGGCCCACGATGAACGCCTGGAAAAAATCCGCACTTCCTCCCCCGATCAAGCAGCAGGCGCAGACGCAATCCTCCACGCCGAAACCGACAAACAATTAGTAGCCGCAGGCTTGCCATTCCTAAGAGCCGCAATCGAAGCCATAGCCGCAGGCAATCGCACCCAACTAGCGATCATCCCTCAAGCCAACAATTTCCAATGGCTAATCCCTCCGTCACCCGAAGAACGCATACCCCCAGACAAAAATCGCCCCGAAGGCGCCCCAACGCTTCAACGCCCCCCCGAAGCCCCCACGCTAGAAAAGCCACCAGGGTAGCGCCGGCGTCCCTGCCGGCATCTTACGACCACAAAAGCCAACACCAACCGCGCTCAACCGCGGACTCACATCGCGGAACGATCCCTCTTAGTCGTTCTCTTAAATCTCAAATCTGAAATTTGAAATCTCCGCGTTCTCTTTTCCCCCGCCACTCCCATCCAAGGTTAAAATGCCCCAGCCATGCAACTCTGGTTCTCCCCCAAAAGCTCCGTCACCCTCCGCGAACAACTCGTCACCCAAATCATCCTAGCCATCCTCAGCGACGATCTCCGCCCAGGCCAACGCCTGCCCAGCACCCGAGAACTAGCCCGCCGCTTCCGTCTCCATCCCAACACCGTCAGCGCCGGCTACCGCCAGCTATCCAAAGATCGTTGGGTCGAATTCCGCCGAGGCAGCGGCGTCTACGTCCGCCCAACCAAACCACAAGATGGACTCTCTTCCGAATGTGCTCTCGATCAACTGGTAGTCGATCTCCTCCAATCCGCCCGCACTCTCGGCATCCCCATGGCCACCGTGCGCGCACGCCTCCGCCACTGGTTCGATCTGCAACCCCCAGATCATTTCCTGCTAATCGAGCCAGACGAAGAACTGCGCCGCATCCTAACTCTAGAGATCCAGCAAGCCGTAACTATTCCGGTAAAAAATTGCGCCCCGCAACACTCGCAATTCAAGCAGCAACTAGAAAGCGCCATTCCAGTAGCACTAGCAGGAAAAGAAAAAATTGTGCGCCAAGCTCTGCCCGAGAGCGCCGAATTGCTGATGCTGCAAACTCGTTCAGTACCAGCTTCGCTAGCAAACTGGTTACCCGCTCCCAAGGGCGTATTGGTAGGCGTAGCCTCGCGCTGGCCAGGCTTCCTGAAATTAGCCCGCACCATGCTGATAGCCGCAGGCTTTCATCCCGACACTCTGATCTTCCGCGACGCCAGCAAGCGAAACTGGCAACGAGGCCTGCAGGAAACCGCAGCAATAGTCTGCGACGTAGTCACAGCACCAAATCTTCCGAAGAAGCCATTCGTCCTCTCGTTCCCGCTAATCTCGGAAGAATCGCTAGCCGAACTTCGCCGCTACGAGCAATTCCTACGCAGCCCCCTAGCCGCGGAGTGAAAACTCAGATGTTTTGTCAGGGCACGGCTTCAGCCGTGCCGGAAACGCCGCGAAATCGACACGGCTTTAGCCGCTGAGGTTTTGTTTCTCCAAAGGCTCTTGCAAACTCTCCAGCCCCGCAGTACAGCCGCCTCTTAAGTCGGGCTTCACCCGCCGTTCCCAAGTCTCACAACCTCTGACCCACGCTCCCCACTCCCACGAATGTGACACCCAAGAAAGTGTCACATCCGGCGCGCCGCCAACTCCTTCGCCTCTCTAGACTCCGATTGAAAAGGAGCAAGCCATGCGCCGGACACTCATCGCATTACTCATCGCCCTGTTACTCGTTCCCGATCTACCCGCTCGAGGCAATCACGATTGGGACAACGTGAAAAAAATAAAGCCCGGAACAACTCTGGAAATCCAACTCAAGAGCGGAGATCAGTTCTATGGCGAGCTAGACCAAGTAAGCGACTCGGGTCTGCGCATCTACGCCGCAGATAACAATTCCGCGCAAACCAACTGGCAGCACGACCTCGATCGAAAACAAATCCGCCGCATCGTTCGCTTCCGCCGCTCCTCACACCTGCCCAACCCGACGCGCTGGATGGCCATTGGCGCCGTAGCAGGCGGCGCAATCGGAGTCGGCGCAGGAGCCATCGGCGACGCCAAGCACGGCAACAACGGCCGCTGGCTCGTCGAGGGTTTCGCCGGTGCCGTCCTCGGCTTCTTCGCGAGCTGCGCGGTTTTGGCAGGCGTAGCCGTAGTCCACGCAGCCCAACTCCCCCGCCACACAAGAGTAATCTACGAAGACAACAGCCTTCCTCCAGCGAAAGATGCACGCGGGCAAAGTTCTCCCTCTTCGCCCTTATTTGAAATTTTAGATTTCAAATTTGACATCTCCGCCGCAGTGCCGTCATCCACTTCGGCAGAAACGCTTTAAAGGAAGGATCAACCCCGACGTTTCCCCAACTCCTCCTGCAACCGCGCATTCTTCTCCGCCACCGACTTCGCCAGCTCCCTCTTATGCTCCGCCAACTTCTCCGCCACCCGCGCATCCGAAAGCCCCAAGATCTCCAAAGCGAAAATCGCCGCATTCACAGCCCCAGCCTTATCGATCGCCATCGTCGCCACAGGAATTCCAGCCGGCATCTGCACAATAGCCAAAAGCGAATCCAACCCATTCAAAGCAGTAGTAGCCATAGGCACGCCGATTACGGGCAAAGTAGTAAGCGAAGCCACCACTCCAGCCAAATGCGCCGCCCCGCCAGCCCCGACAATTATCGCTTTCAACCCACGTGCCTGCGCAGTAGTAGCATACTCATGCGTCCGCGCAGGCGCCCGGTGCGCCGAAATAACTTCCATCTCATATGCAACGCCAAATTTTTCAAGCGTCTTTCCAGCCTCAGCCATTACCGGCAAATCCGTATCCGATCCCATAATGATTCCAATAGTCATGTAGCGCCGGCCTCCGTGCCGGCATCTTACGACCACAATCAAATCCGAAGGCAAACAACGCCCGCGGACCCACTCAATCAACTACGAGATCTATCTCCGCTCTCATCTGAAATTTCAGAATCAAACTAAACCCGTTGACATCGCCGCAGCAACAGGTCTTCGGTCGTAGGGGTGCCCGCTTGCTGCGCCCGGCCAAGTAACCCCGACCGACACTCTCGCCATTCACGTCCGCACGTTCCAACTCGCGCATAAGCAGGCGATGCCCAGGAGAAACAAACACATGCGCCACTTCACCCATGCCGAACCTCCGCCGCCGCACTAAGCGCCGCCCCAGAAACAAGACCAATATCGTTCCGATAGCGACAGCCAGACGCAGACAATATACTAATCATGTCGTAGCACAATCTCGTTGCATCCCCTACACTTACCCCGATCGCTCCGACTCCCAAAACGCGACCACCACTAACGTAGTAGTGCTCTCCGTTCCGTCGTGTCCCCGCATGAAATACCACGCGCCCAGAATCTCCCGCAATTCGCTCAAGCCCCAAAATCTCAGCCCCCATCTCCGGCTTCTCCGGATATCCCTTAGCCGCAAGAACCACATAGCAGCTAGCACCAGGCTTCCAGCGAGCCACGCACGATCCGAGGTCTCCCTTCGCCGCAGCCACAAGAAGCTCCGCCAAATCAAAATCGGCCCGCAGCATGATCGCCTGCGTCTCCGGATCCCCCAGACGGCAGTTATATTCCAGAATTTTCGGTCCCTCCGCGGTAATCATCAATCCAAAGTACAAAAATCCCCGGTAATCCAGCCCATCCGCCCGCAATCCAGAAATTGTCGGCTGGACGACATCGCGTTTTATGCGCTCTTCGAGCTCCACGGGCAGCAAACTATCGTCCGAATAAGCCCCCATTCCCCCGGTATTCGGCCCTTCATCACCGTCATATGCCCGCTTGTAGTCCCGCGCCGGCGCCATCGCAATCACTCGCGACCCGTCCGTTAACACAATGTAGGACAGTTCCTGTCCCCGCAATCCCTCCTCGAGCAAGATCCGCCGCCCCGCCTCCCCGAATTCCCCGCGCACCATCGCCCGATCGATGAATTCCTCCGCTTCCGCCCGCGAAGAAGTCGCCAAAACGCCCTTACCCGCACAAAGCCCATCCGCCTTAATCACCACAGGCCACGCAACGCCGCCAAGCGCAGCCTTGGCCTCCGCCGCCGACTCGAACACGCCATACATCTTCGCCGTAGGTATCGAGTGCCGCGCCAGAAACTCCTTCGTATAAACCTTGCTGCCCTCGAGCTGCGCCGCATCCCGCCCTGGCCCGACAACGGCGAATCCCCGCCGCCGCAATTCATCCGCCAGCCCAAGCACCAGCGGCAGCTCCGGCCCAATCACGGTCAAATCAGGCCGCAACCTCTCCGCAAGGCTAACCATTTCGGCAAGTACCGAAGTATTTACGGGTAAGCACTCCGCGTCATTCGCGATCCCGCCATTCCCCGGCGCACACCAAATTCTCTGCACCCCCGCGCTCTGCTTCAATTTCCAAACCAACGCATGCTCCCGTCCGCCTCCGCCAATCACAAGTATTTTCATTATCTCCACCGCGCCCCACGACACTCAATCCGGCCTGCGCGAAAACGCAAGATAAGCGCTGAAGGCCCCGCTGTCAACAACCGCACTCCCAAAATATCAAAGACAATCAAGTCAATCGATCGCTGAGATACGGACGCTCTTTACTAACTCTGCCATCGAGAATGGCACTATTGGGTTCCCGCGCGATGAGTGATTTCCCAGCCGCAGGGGCGCGGCTTGCTGCGTCCGCTCCGTGTAAGCCTCACCTCCGCTGCCGCCACTTCCTCTGCAGAAATCGATTTCAGGGTTTCGCCGTTTCGTAGATCGAGTTCGTCTCCATCGCCCTTGAATCCCAACACCGTTCGTGCTCTTATCATCCCCGTATGCTGCCATCCACGCTTCCGTGGGATTTCATCGCCATCTTAATCGTCCTAGCCATCGTAGTCCCGTGGCGAGGCGCCGTACGCATTCGCGCCCTAATGCGCCGCGAATCCCTCACCAGTGTCGATCGCATCGCCATCTACGCCTCCACGATCGCATTCCAATGGCTAGCCACCGCAATCATCCTCTGGCGCGCCACGGCCCACGGCTACCATCTCTCCGATCTAGGCCTGGCGCTTCCGTCCCCGTGGCTCACAGTAATAGTAGGCGTTGCCCTCTCCGCCCTAATCACCTTTAATCAAGCCGCTAGCATCCGCCGCCTGGCCTCGCTGCCAAGCCAAAAGCAAGGATTCATGCGCACCCTAACAATCAAGCTAATGCCCCAAAACGCCCCAGAGCGCCTAGCCTTCTTCGCCCTGGTCACCACGGTAGCCCTCTGCGAAGAAACCATCTACCGCGGCTTCATCCAAAGATTATTCCTAAATGTCTCGAACGGCTCGATCGCCATAGCCATCCTAGGCGCCGCCGTATTCTTCGCCCTAGCCCATCTCTACCAAGGCCGCCGCGGCCTAATCGTCACATTTTTCGCCGGCGCTATTTTCTCGGCAGTCCGCGTCTGGACGGGCTCGTTAATCCCGACAATGGTCGCCCATTTCGTAGCCGATCTTTCGGTAGGCCTACTAGCCCCGCGCCTGCTGACGGTCCGCGCCCTACCTCCCGCCGATCAAGTTCCAGCCAGCGCAGACTCGAATCCATGACCATGCACGCACGATTCTTCTCGTGTCGGTTTCCCGCATGAGCGTGTAACCGCTATGAATCCCGAGCCCACAATTTCTCTTCCCACTCAGCAGATCCAAATCGTGCTCCAATCCTTCGAGATCGCGGCCGCCGATCCGCTCTGCGAGCAAATTCGCACCTATATCGATCTACTTCTCCGCTGGAACCGCCGAATTTCCCTAACCGCCATCGAATCTCCCGAGGAAATCGTCCGAACGCACTTCGCCGAAAGCCTTTTGGCGACAAAAGCCGTCCCCGATCTACATGGTCGGCTCGCCGACGTTGGCACCGGCGCCGGTTTTCCCGGCCTCCCGCTGCGCATGTACATCCCAGACCTGCATCTCACCTTAATCGAGCCAAACGCCAAGAAATGCGCGTTCCTAGCCGAGATAGTTCGTGCACTCGATCTGAAAGCCGTCGATATCATCCAGCGCCGCTACGAAGACGTCCGCAAACCCGATCCGCCATTCGACATCGTCACCGCTCGCGCACTGGGTCAATTCCAAGAGTTCGCAGAATGGGCAGAATCGGTCCTCGCGCCAGACGGCCGTGTGATGGTTTGGACCGGCCCGGACGGCAAATCCGAACTAGAACGCAAGAAATCCTGGAGGTGGCACCCACCCAACGTGATTCCCGGCTCAAAACACCGCCTAATCGTACTCGGCTCGCGCTGATCAGCAAGAAAGTGTTCCACGTGAAACATTTCAAGTAACACTTTAGCTGTTCCACGTGGAACGATTCCTCGTATTTTTACCTACGTATAACGAAATTCCTTGCACACTCCTCAATCCTTCTGCTAAATTCCCCTCGCTCGGGGGGTAATTTGGGGCGAGTCATCGCCATTGCCAATCAGAAGGGCGGCGTCGGTAAGACCACCACCACTGTCAACCTCGGAGCCTCCCTAGCCGCTACAGAACGCCGCGCCCTAGTAATCGATTGCGACTCCCAAGGCAACATGACCACCGCCCTGGGCTTCCAGAAGGATCCCTCCCGCCGCACCCTCTATAACCTATTGATTTTAAATGAATCCATAGACAAGGTCCTGCTCAAAACCCAGGTAGAAGGCCTAGACCTAATCCCCTCAGACAAAAATCTGGTAGGCGCCGCGGTAGAGCTGGTCAACATGGAAAACCGCGAGTACCAGCTGAAAGCCATAGTCGATCAGCTAAAGCAGAATTACGATTACGTCCTGCTAGACTGCCCGCCAGCCCTAGATCTTCTCACCCTGAACGCCCTAGCCGCCGCCGATTCCGTCCTGGTCCCGATCCAAACCGAGTACCTGGCCCTGGAAGGCGTCTCCGAGCTACTAGACACCCTAATGCGCCTCCGCCGCACCATCAATCCCTCCCTAGCGATCGAAGGCATCCTACTCACCATGTACGACGACCGCACCACGCTCTCAAAGCAGGTCGCCGCCGATCTACGCAGCTTCTTCGGAGCCCAGGTCTTTGAAACGGTCATCCCACGCAACGTCCGCCTTGCCGAAGCTCCCAGCCACGGAAAGCCAGTAATGTTCTACGACATACATAGTAAAGGCGCTGAAAGCTATCTTCAGCTCGCCAAGGAGGTTGTCGCCTATGGCACGAAACGCTTTGGGGCGGGGGCTTAGCGCATTAATTCGCGAGCCGGGCCTGGGAATAGATGTCCCGGGCGCAGGCATGCCCGCAGGCATCCCGCCGGGCCAAGCGCAAGGCACCGCCGCTGCAACGGCCCCAGCTCTGGCCCCGGGCAGCGAAGCCGTAATCCAGGTCGACATCGACATCATCGATCCCAGCCCGCACCAACCGCGCCTCAAATTCAGCGAAGCCGCAATGGAAGAGCTGGCCGCGTCCATCACCGCCAGCGGCATCCTTCAACCAGTCCTACTCCGCCGCAAAGGCCCCCGCTACGAACTAATCGCCGGCGAGCGCCGCTGGCGCGCCGCCCAACGCGCCGCAATGAAAAGCGTCCCAGCCATAGTGCGCAATGTCCCCGATGAGCGCGCGGTTGAAATGACGCTAATCGAAAACCTGCAACGCGAAGATCTCAATCCGCTCGAAGAAGCGATGGCCTTCGATCGCCTCTCCCACGATTTCGGCATGACCCAGGAACAGATCGCCGAACGCACCGGCAAAAATCGCAGCACAATTTCAAACTCGCTGCGCCTGCTGCGCCTGGATCCGCAAGTGAAAAAGATGATCGGCGAAGGCCTAATCTCCGCCAGCCACGCCCGCGCCCTGATAACCATCACCGATCCAGCATCCCAAATCGACGCCGCCAAAAAAGCCGCCCGCGGCCGCATCTCCGTCCGTCAAATCGAGCGCATGACGGCCAAAGCCACGAAAGCCCCAAAGCCTGGCGAAGTAAGCGTAACCGACCCAAACGTCCGCCACATGCTAGGTCTGATGGAGCAAAAGTACGGCACCAAGGTAACGTTAAAGCCCTTCGTAGGCGGCAAAGGCGGCCACCTAATCTTCCACTACTACGAGAACGAATACTTAACCACCCTCTACGATCTATTGATGATAGAACGCTAGTAATGTAGTAGACAGAAGCGCGGTATGTTCTTGCCGTCATCCTGAGCGGAGCTAAGGATCTAAAGGACCTGGAGTCGGAAACAGCCACCCGCAGTCATCG
>Ga0116215_1001252_pt1 | contig 17246 bp, 14 predicted proteins | sample Sb_taG_7_FD_89698 | JGI IMG/M metagenome (GOLD analysis project Ga0116215, IMG submission 89698) | Peat soil microbial communities from Weissenstadt, Germany - Sb_50d_2_FS metaG | ecosystem: Environmental > Terrestrial > Soil > Wetlands > Peat | place: Germany: Weissenstadt | collected 2010-09-21
AAGGTGCACGAGCTCGACCACGAGGGCAAGTGGTTCAGCTCCCGCGGGCCCCTCACGGTGCCAAGGAGCCCGCAGGGGCGACCGGTGCTGCTCCAGGCGGGCTCGTCGGGTCGAGGTCGTGAGTTCGCCGCCCGATGGGCCGAGCTGATCTTCACCGGCGACCCCGATATGGACATCGCTCGTGCGCACTATCAGGATCAGAAGGAGTCGATCGAGGTGGCCGGTCGAGATCCGCTGTCGGTGAAGATGCTGCCGATGGTCTACACGGTTGTGGGCGAATCTCGAGCTCATGCAGAGGAGCGCGAGGACCTGTTCCTCAACTCGCTGGTCGATCCGAAGGCATCGCTGACCTTGCTTTCCGAGCTCATGAACTACGACTTCTCCGGCATGGAGCTCGACGACCCGATCACCGATGAACTTATCGGTTCGGTTTCCGGCATTCGCGGACTGGTGCAGAATCTCCGCACGCACATCGGCGGAGACACCGTGACGCTCGGCGATCTGGCCGGCCACCGGGCGACCCTGCTCCAGGGCCCTCGCTTCGTCGGCACGGGCACCGAGGTCGCGGACCAGATGGAGGAGTGGATCGAGTCCGAGGCCTGTGACGGGTTCGTCGTCGCTGCCACCCACACCCCCGGCGCCTACGAAGACGTGGTCCGGATGGTGGTTCCCGAATTGCAACGCCGAGGCGTGTTCCGTGAGCGCTACACGGGTGAGACGCTGCGCGACACTCTGGGCATCGCCCGCCCGGACGTCGCGCACCATGGCTGATTCGCAGGGCCCGCTGGCCGAGGGAGGGAGCTGAATGGTGAACGAGGCTGGGCAGAACCGGGTCGTCCAATGGGCCACCGGGAACATCGGCACACGCTCCTTGCTCGGCGTCATCGAGCATCCCGCCATGACGCTGGCCGGGCTCTACGTGTACTCGCCGGAGAAGGTCGGCCGTGACGCCGGCGAGCTCTGCGGGCTCGGCCCGACCGGCGTCCTTGCCACACGGGATATCGAGGAGATCCTGGCCCTCGAGGCCGATTGTGTCCTGTACATGCCGCAGGCCTGCGATTACGACGACGTGTGCCGGCTGCTGGAGTCCGGGACCAACATCGTGACCACGCGCGGTGAGTTCCATCACCCCGCCTCCATGGACCCCACCGCACGTGAGCGTGTCGAGGCCGCCTGCCAGCGAGGCGGCACTTCCATCCACAGCACCGGGAGCAGCCCGGGGTTCATCTCCGAGGCCGTGCCGCTCGTGTTGGCCTCGATCCAGCGGCGGCTCGAGAGCCTGACCATTGAGGAATACGCCGACCTGTCCAAGCGCGACTCGCCCGTGCTGCTGTTCGACCTGATGGGATTCGGTTCGGACCCTGGCGACTTCGATCCCGGACGGTGGGCCCACGGCGCCCAGAGCTTCGGGCCGTCGCTCCGGCTCGTGGCCGAAGCGCTGGGCCTTCCTCTCGACTCGGTGGAGGCCAGCGGTGAAGTGGCGGTCGCTCGCGAGACGACGGAGATAGCTGCCGGGACGATCAAGGCCGGCACGGTGGCGGCGCAGCGGATGAAGGTCCAGGGCATGCGCGGTGGCGATCCCCTTATCAGCTTCGTCGCCACCTGGTACTGCACGGCCCATCTCGAGCCATCCTTGGCTATCCACCCGACGGGATGGCGGCTGTCGGTTGCCGGTGATGCTCCCTTGGACGTCGAGATGCGATTCGCGTTTCCATTGGAGGACATGGCCGAGCGGACGCCGGGCTACACCGCGAACAGGGCCGTCAATGCCGTGCCGATCGTCTGTGTGGCCGCGCCCGGCATCCGCACGACGGTTGACCTGCCGCAGATCTTCGGGACGCTGGGGGAGGGGGCACCGACGTTCCTCCCGGATCGGTCGGGGTGATGCGGCCGCTTCCCGAGCTGACATCCGCCACGGAGTGGTTCTGGGCCTCCGGCTCAGACGGCCGGCTGCGCATCCAAGGATGCACGGCTTGCGCCACCCTGGTCCATCCTCCGGTGCCGATCTGCCCGGCGTGCCGGAGCACCGCATGGGAGCCGACGGTCGTCTCCGGCCGGGGCTCGGTCGTCGGCTTCACGGTGAACCATCACCTCTGGCACCCCTCTTTCGAGCCTCCCTATGCCATCGCGGTCGTGGCCCTCGCCGAGGACCCCGGTGTCCGTCTCACCACCTCCATCGTGGGCTGTGATCCGGCCGACGTCCATGTCGGGCAGGACGTCGTCGTCCGCTTCGAGCAGCACGAGGATGTCTGGCTGCCGTTGTTCGAGCCGACGGGTGCTCCGGACGTCGCCGATCCCGTTCCCGAGCCCGAGCGACCGGTCCCGCGTCCGCCGCTGCAGGGCGAGCGTTTCGAGCACCGTGCCGTTCTCTCGGGTGTGGGGCGCTCGGCCATCGGCCGGCGGCTCATGGTCGATCCGCTTTCCATGACCGTCGATGCCTGTCTCGAGGCAGTCGCCGATGCAGGGCTGGAGCTCAGCGACATCGACGGCCTGTCGACGTATCCGGGTCCGGCCGGCATGGGCATGAGCGAGGGAGGCGTCGCCGCAGTGGAGGAGGCGCTCCGTCTTCACCCCACGTGGATCAACGGAGGCGGGGACCTCCCGGGTCAAGGTGGCGCGGTCGTCGCCGCCATGCTCGCCGTTGCCTCCGGCCTCTGCCGCCATGTCCTGTGCTTCCGGACCGTCTGGGAGTCGTCGTTCGCCGCCCTTCGCCTCGGCGGCGCGGGAGGAGCGCGGGCGTCCGGTCAATCGGCGTGGCGAACGCCTTTCGGGGCGCTGTCGGCCGCGAACTGGATCGCCGTGAATGCCAACCAGTACCTGCATCGGTACGGCGCGCCGCGCGAGATGCTCGGACTCATCGCACTGAACGGGCGCGCCAACGCGGCACGCAACCCGGCAGCCATTTACCGGGAGCCGATGAGCATGGACGACTACCTGTCGGCGCGGCCGATCACGTCTCCGTTCGGGCTCTTCGACTGCGACGTTCCCTGTGACGGGTCGGTCGCCATCGTCGTGTCGGATGCGGCGGTGGCCGGCGACCTCCCGCGGCCGGCGGTCCGCGTCGAGGCCGTGGGGACCCAGATCACCGAGCGCGTCTCGTGGGACCAGGGCACGATCACCCACGAGCCCCAGGTGATAGGCCAGGCTGCGCACCTGTGGTCCCGGTCCGGCCTCGGGCCCGCGGACGTCGACGTCGCGCTCGTCTACGACGGGTTCACGTTCAACGCCATCTCGTGGCTCGAGGCCCTCGGGTTCTGCGAATTCGGAGAGGCCTATGAGTGGCTCGACCAGGGACGGCGGATCGCCCTCGACGGTGAGCTGCCGGTGAACCCCCACGGGGGGCAACTCTCCGAGGGGCGCCTCCACGGGTTCGGCTTCCTCTACGAAGCCGTGCAGCAGCTCAGGCACGACGCCGGGGCGAGGCAGGTGCGAGATGCCGCCACCGCGGTCGTCTCGACGGGTGGCGGCGCGCCGTCCGGCGTGTTCCTCCTCCAGCGTGATGGAGCGTGACGTCGTGAGCCACGGAGCCGGGTGCGCCGGCGCCTCGCCGGACACCCGAAGAGTCGTCCTCTCAGATCTGGAAGGACCGGTCTCCAGATGGACCAATTATGATTCTCCCAGTATCGTCGGCCCCCGGCCTGGTGGCGTGGGCGGGCCGCCGACGACTGAGGAATAGGGCGAACCATGTTGCTGGCGCTGAGTTCCGATCAGGAGCTCTTCCGGGAGACCACGGCGAAGCTGCTCGACGAGCTCGTGCCGGTCGGTGAGCTCCGCCGCCTGCGCGACGACCCGGATGGCTTCGACGGCACGTACTGGCGCCGCGGGGCGGAGCTGGGGTGGACGTCGCTCCTGGTCGGCGAGCAGCACGGCGGTGGCTCCATCAGCGGCCAGGGGCTCGTGGACTTGGCCCTGGTGGCCTATGAGTTCGGGCGTCACGCTGCGCCGGGCCCGCTCCTGGTGACCAACGTCGTCGCCGCCACGCTCGACGAGAACGGTGGTGACGGGTTCGATGACGTGATCAAGGAGTTGCTCTCGGGAGAGTCGGTGGCCACGTGGTGCCAGGCCGAGCCACCGCCGAACGATGGGCTCGGCCGGACCTTCCTCGACGTGCGCGTCGAGGGGGACGACGTGGTGCTCAACGGGGTCAAGCGTCCGGTCGAATCGGGTTCTCGGGCCGACTACCTCCTGGTGACCGGTCGCACCGGGCCCGGGCTCACGCAGGTGCTCGTCCCGGCCGGCACTGCAGGCGTGTCCGTGTCCCCCATGCACTCGGCCGACGTGACCCGCCGGTTCTCCGTCGTTGCGTTCGACAACGTCCGGGTGCCGTTGCACAGCATCGTCGGAGAAGCCGGGACGGCCGACGAGCAGGTCGAGCGTCAACTCGGTCGCGCCGTCGCGATCGGCAACGCCGAGGCGGTAGGGGCGATGCAGACTGCATTCGACATGACCGTCGAGTGGGCGTTCGATCGGTACTCGTTCGGTCGACCTCTGGCGTCGTATCAGGAGCTCAAGCACCGGTTCGCGGACATGACGTCCTGGCTCGAGGCGAGCCATGCCGTGAGTGACGCAGCCATCGGTGCCGCCGCCGCCGGTGTCCCCGAGGCCCCGGAGCTTCTCAGTGCGGCCGCGTCGTTCATCGGCGACTACGGCGGCGACCTCATGCAGGATTGCGTACAGATCCATGGTGGCATCGGCGTGACCTTCGAACACGATCTCCACCTCTACCTACGCCGCCATACCGTGAACCGGGCGTTGTACGGAACACCGGCAGAACATCGCCAGCGCCTGGCCGATATCGTCGAGCAGGAGGACTTGGCGTGAGCGATCCTGGAGTGGGGGACAGCGAGACCTTCCGGCAACGGGCCCGTGACTTCGTGCGCGCCAACCTGCAGCCGGCCTCGGCCCGCACGCCCGCCGGTGCGCTGCGGAACGATCGAACCGACGACGAGGAGCTCGCCGAGGTCGCCCGTGAGCGCGAGGTGCAGCGGATGCTCTTTGACGCCGACTTGGCGGGCATCTGCTTCCCCCGCGAGTACGGCGGGCAGGGTCTGACACCCGCGCATCAGAAGGTGCTCAACGAGGAGCTGGCCGGCTATGAATTCCCGACCCGGCTCCAGGCCCCGACGCTCTCGCCGTGTGCCGCCGTCCTCCTCGACTTCGGGACGGAGGAGCAGAAGCGTCGGCACATCCCCGCCATCTTGAGGGGCGAGGAGATCTGGATGCAGTTCCTCTCCGAGCCGAGTGGCGGTTCGGACGTGGCCGGAGCCCTGACCAGTGCGGTCCGGGACGGCGACGAATGGGTGCTCAACGGCTCGAAGATCTGGACGACGGGGGCGTGGTGGTCAGATTGGGGCCTCTGCCTGGCCCGGACCAACTGGGATGTCCCGAAGCACCGGGGACTGACGGTGTTCATCTTTCCCATTCGCCAAGAGGGCCTCGACGTGCGTCGAATCGAGATGCTCAACGGCTCGAAGGAGTTCTGCCAGGAGTTCCTGACCGACGTCCGGGTACCCGACTCCGATCGGATCGGCGACATCGACGACGGGTGGACGGTGGGCACCCGCTGGATGTTTCACGAACGCATGCTCACCAACTCGCCACTGGTCACCGTCCCGGTCGGATTCGGGCACGGCGGTACCGGTGTCTCCTCGCTCGTCGGCGTGGCGGCCCGCGATGCCGGCCGGCTGTCCGAGCCCGTCGTGCGAGACCTGATGGGCGAAGCCCGGATGCTCGACATCGTCGATCGCGAGCTGAGACTGCGCATCGGCGAGGGGATCGCAACCGGGTCGATGGCCGACCAGTCGGCCGCGATCACCCGATTGTTCTCGGGGGTGTCCGCCAGTCGCATACGGACAATCGGATTCGAGATCGCCGGCACGGCCGGTGCCGCGTGGACCGACGACGACGGGCAATTGGCGTTCAGCGGGGACGACTACCTGATGCGGCAGGTGTCGTGCATCGGCGGCGGCACCACCGAGATGGCCCGCAACGTCATCAGCGAGCGGGTGCTCGGTATGCCGCGGGAGCGTTTGCTCGATCGTGACGTGCCCTTCCGCGACGTGCCGCGCGGGCGGGCGTCCTCCCGCTCCTGATCGTGAGCGCGTCCGCCGACACGGAGTGAGCGATCGGAGCCGGACCACCGAATCGACCCCAACCCGATGGAGAGTGCCGTGACGCGCACCGTGACCGAGGCCGACAACACGCAACCCTGCACCTCGACGAGTCGTTCGCAGGCACCACGGAGTTCGGCAGCCGTCTGGTCAACAGCCCGTTCACCCCTGGTGCTCTTCGTGCAACTGGCCGGCGGAGCGGAGCTCCGTCCCGTCCATCCCGCGCACGTATTTGGGGAAGAAGGTGGAGGTGCCGGTGAAGCGGATCTTGACCGGTTCGCCCGCGGCCAGTGTGAGAGAGAGGGATCCCTGGCGGATCTCAGTGCCCTGGAGCCGTTCGTCGAGATCAGCCGGCCGGCCAGGCCAGTGACTTCGTCTCGAGGTACTGGTCGAACCCGACGATCCCGTTCTGCCGGCCGATGCCGCTGTTCTTGTAGCCCCCGAAGGGAAGGTCGGCGCCGTACACCATGCCGCCGTTGACGCTCACGACGCCCGTGCGGATCCTGTCGGCGACCGCGAGCGCCCGCTCCAGCGACGCCGAGGTCACCGCCCCGCCCAGCCCGTAGTCGCTCTCGTTGGCGATGCGGACGGCATCGTCGTCATCGTCGAACGGGATGACGACCAGCACGGGCCCGAAGATCTCCTCCCGGGCGATCGTCATGGAGTTGTCGACCTCGGTGAACAGCGTCGGCTCCACGAACCAACCTCGCGGCTGGTCGCTCGGGCGACCCCCGCCGACTGCCAGCGTCGCACCCTCCTCGACTCCTCGTTCGATGTAGCCGAGAACCCGCTGGCGCTGCTTCTCGGAGATCAGCGGGCCCATGATCACGTCGGGACGCTGAGGGTCGCCGTAGGGGACACCCGCCATGTACGTCTTCAGGAGCTCGACGCCCTCGTCGTAGCGGGACCGCGGCAGCAGCATCCGGGTCGGAATGGCACAACCTTGTCCGGCGTGCGAGCAGGCTGCGAGCCCGGACAGCATCGCCGTGGGGAAGTCGGCGTCGTCGAGGACGATGTTCGCGGACTTGCCCCCGAGCTCCAGGAACAACCGCTTGAGCGTGGCGGCGCCCTTCTCCATGATTCGCCGGCCCACCGCAGTCGAGCCGGTGAAAGAGATGAGGTCCACCTCCGGCGAGAGCGTGAGCTCCTCGCCGACCATGTGATCGGAGGACGTGACGACGTTCAGGACACCGGGTGGGATGTCGGTCTGCTCGGCGACGATCCGACCGAGGAACGTCGCGTTCCACGGAGTGTCGGGCGCCGGCTTCAGCACGACCGTGTTCCCGGTGGCGAGCGCCTGCGCGAGCTTCGTGATCGAGACCTCGAACGGGTAGTTCCACGGGACGACGGCACCGACCACACCCACCGGCTCCTTCCTGATCCGCCGGAAGTTGTCGTTGCCCCTGAAGTCAGGGGCAACGGGAAGGTCGGTCTCCCAGGCGTACTCGTCGATGAGCTGCGCGGGGTAGGTGATGGCGCCGTCGAGCGGCGCATCGAGCTGTGGTCCGAACGTGAGCATCCGGGGGCAGCCCACCTCCAGGATGAGCTGCTCCCGCAGCTCCTCCCGCTCGGCGACCAGCGCTGCATGGAGCTGTTCCAGGCAGCGCTGGCGGAAGGACCGGTTGGTCGACCAATCCGTGTCGTCGAAAGCCCGGCGGGCGGCGGTGATGGCTCGGTGCATGTCCTCGCCGGACGCGTCGGCGACGGCACCGAGGACCTCCTCGGTGGCGGGGTTCACGTTCTGGAACGTCTTGCTGCCGCTGGCCTCGACGAGCTTGCCGTCGATCAGCATCATCGGCTCCGGATTCACCTGCGGTGTCTCGGCCATGGGTCTCTCTTCCCTCTGACGGGGGCGGTCCCGTGCCCCGCGCTGGTCCGGTTGCGATAATAGCGTTGCATCTCAAGCGCGCTCCTGGGGGACTTCCTCGGATAGCCATATTTCGGTCGCATGAGATCCTAGTTATCGCTCCGTGAACTGCTCTGATGCCGGCGGACGGGCTCCGGGATCTGTCGTCCGGTGCCGCTGAGGGTCAGCTCAGACCCATCTTCCGGAAGTCCCAGCTGACGATCTTGTCGGGTACCACCTGGAGCCAAGCGTGGCGGCCATCGTGAGAGAAGGTCCCCCCGGCGTATTTCGCGCCGAAGAGCCGTTCCGGCTCGACCAGCTCGTCGTTCGGTTCGCCGGCGCGGGGGGCCTCACCCACCGACCTGGCCCGGCCCCTGATCTCGACGCCGCGCAGCTCGCCGAATCCCTCACCCGCGTCCACCAGCACGGCGACACGGGGATCCCGCTGCACGTCGGTCCATCGCTGACTCTTCACGATGGAGGTCAGCCAGATCGCATCGGCGTGCCACACGAACCACAGGGCGGTCACGTGGGGCCCGTCGGCGCCCATGGTGGCCACCCGGCACGTGCGCTCCTCGCCCAGGAAGGCATCTCGCTCCTCGGGTGTCATGGCGATTCGACGCGACCGACGTTGCTCTCTCATGGGGGTCCCTTGTCTTTGAAGGCGGGCTGCCAGGTCGGCGAAGTCCGACCCCGGGGGAAACCGCAGGAAAGCTCGACCTCACCCATGGCGGAGCCCGCTCATGCGCGCGAGCGGGACCCGCCCTCCGCCGGCGTGAACTCGAGGTAGAGCCGGGTCAGTCCCCTGAGGATGAAGGTCGGCACGTAATGGTAGCGGCGGGCGCCCCGCGGGCCATGGTGGCTCTCGGCAATCCGGATGTCCGCCGTCCGGTCGAGGAGGCGCTCCAGGCTCACGCGCGCCTCGGTGCGGGCGAGTGGCGCGCCGGGGCAGGTGTGGACCCCGCGCCCGAACGCCATGTGATGGCGGGCGTTCTCACGGGTGATGTCGAACGTCGCCGGGTCGTCGAACCGGCGCGGGTCCCGGTTGGCGGCGGCGTTGACGAGCATCACCGTCGTGCCCGCTGGGACGTCCATGTCCCCGACCTTCGTCGGCACGCGCGAGAGCCGGAAGTCGCCCTTCACCGGGCTCTCCATGCGGAGCGTCTCTTCAATGAAGTTGGGGATGCGATCGCGCTCGGTGCGCAGCACCTGCTGGAGCTCCGGGTCCTCGGCGATCAGCTGCAGAGCGGAGCTGAGGAGGCGGACGGTGGTCTCCTGGCCGGCGGCGAAGAGATTGGCGGCGACCCGTACCACGTCGATGACGTCGGGGGTCGAGCCGTCGGGGAACGTCGCGGTGGCGAGTCCCGTCAGCACATCCTCGCCCGGGGAGAGCCGACGGTCTTCGACGTAGCCCGTGAACTGCTGGTACAGGTACTCCAGGGGCGACAGCGCCATGGAGTCGCCGCCGATGCTGCCGACGGCACCGTGATCCGCCGTGCCGTGGAGCAGCGCCTGCTCGAAGCGCTCGTGATCCTCCTCAGGCACCCCGAGAAGGTCCGCGATGACGAGCATGGCGAACGGGCTGGCGTACTCGCCGATGAACTCGCATTCGCCCCGGTCCAGGAACGTGTCCATTTGGCGGTCCGCGAGACGCCACATGAACTCCTCGTTGCTCTTGAGGCGCTTCGGCGTGATCAGCCGCAGGAGGAGGGAGCGATGATCCGTGTGTTTCGGGGGATCGAGCGTGGGCAGCTGGTCGCTCATCGGGAGCTCGTCGCGGTGCTCCTCAATGAGGGCACTCACGTCGTCGCCCTCCAGCGGGACGGGGAACCCGGGAAACGGGCCGGTGACCGCCGTGCACGATGACCAGGTCTCGGTGTCGCTGTAGATGGCCATCGCCTCGTCGTACCCGGTCACCATCACGACGTCGTGGTGGGGCTCGCGCCATGCCGGGCCCTCGGCACGGATGGCCTCGAAGTAGGGGTAGGGGTCGACGAGCAGGTCATCGTCCCGGAAGAAGTCGATCGCCTTGAAATCCGTCATCTCCACCGAACCCCAGATCCCCTCTCCGGAGAAGCGCCGGTCGGGCGCCGCTCAGGCCTGCGCCGCCTACGATAGCCGCGTGCGCGATTTGTGAAAACTACGTTCTAGTGCTCCAAAACCCGAGTTCCGGACCCTGAGCAGGCGACCTCGGCGACGAGACCGCCAGGGGCCGACGGCCCGTGGCCCGCGGAACTATCCTTACACGAAAAGAAGAAGTATGTTCTCATATTCGGGATCGTCGTCGTCGGAAGGGACCTGGTCATGCGCATCGGATTGATGATCGGTCCGGAGCGGGGCCGCTATCGGACCAAGGTCGAACGGCTCCAGGCCGATGCCCGTTGGGCGGAAGAGGTCGGCCTTGCCACCGTCTGGATCCCGCAGATCCCCGACGAATTCGACGCGCTGACCGCCGCCACCATGGTCGGCGCGGCGACGACCCGTATCGAGGTTGGCACCGCTGTGGTTCCGGTGCAGCCCCGCCACCCGATCGCACTGGCCCAACAGGTCCTGTCGGTCCAGGCCGTCTGCGAGGGTCGTCTGACCCTCGGTCTCGGCGTCTCGCACCACTGGGTCATCGACGAGATGCTCGGGCTGCCCTACGAGCGCCCCGTCCCGACGATGCGCTCCTACCTCGACGTCCTCGACCGGGCGCTCGCCGGCCCCGGACCCGTCGACGTGGAGAACGAGTCTTTCCGCGTGCACAACCCGCTCGACATCACCGATATCACCCCGACCCCGGTCCTGCTCGCCGCACTCGGCCCGCGCATGCTGGCGCTGTGCGGCGAGCGGACCGACGGGACCATCCTGTGGATGGCCGACGAGCGCGCCATCGGATCCCACGTCGTCCCGACCCTGACGCGGGCGGCCGAGGCGGCCGGCCGTCCCGCTCCCCGCGTCGTGGCCGGCATCCCCGTCTGCCTGTGCGGCGACGACGAGATCGACGCCGCCGTGGCCCGCACCAACCGCATCCTGGCCGAGGCCGAGGTCTCCCCGAACTACCAGAAGCTGCTCGACCACGGCGACGCCCGGAACGTGGGAGACATCCTCGCCGCCGGTAGCGAGTCGACGATCGTGAAGCGCCTGCGCGGCTTCGCCGACGCCGGCGTCACCGACGTCTCGGTCCGGGTGGTGCCGATCGGTGACGGCCGTGAGGAGCTCATCGCCTCGTCCAAACGCACGCGCGAGCTCCTCGCCTCGCTCGCATCGTCGCTCTGACCCGCGTGGTGGCACGACCGGCCAACCCGCAGAGACCGAGGGAGCACAATGGACGACCCTGACCCCTTGCAGGCGGCGCGCGCCATACGGCGCGCCATGCTCGGCGACGCCTACGTCGACAGCCAGTCGACCGACCCCGACCCTGACTCGGCGGCGGCGGAGTTCCAGGACGGCCCCCGGTCGATGGGTGCGGTCACGGCGTCGGTGTGGGAGGACTTCGACCGCTCCGAGCCCGGCGCCGACTTCACCCGCATCTTCCCGTTCGTCGAGAATTCGTAGCCGCTCGGCTACAGCGGCGCGAAGGGCGGCAGCCGCCGCGCCGCGAGCAGCTCCGCCCCGAGCTCGCGGGTGAGCGAGCGCGACGAGCCGAACAGCTCGTCGAGCACCAAGACGCGCCGCGCGTAGAGGTGGAACTCGTGCTCCGTCGTGAAGCCGATCCCGGCCAGGACCTGTTGGCAGTGGCGGGCGGCCGTGCGGGCGCCGCGCCCGGCGAGCGCCTTGGCGACGGACGCCGAGGTCGGCGACCCGTCCTCCCAGGCCGCGCTGAGCACGGCATCCGCCGACTCGATAGCCACCAGCGTCTCGGCCAGTCGGTGGCGGACGGCCTGGAACCCGCTGATGGGCTGACCGAACTGGACGCGTTCGAGGGCGTGCCGGCGGGCCAGCTCGAGCATCGTCCTCGCCGCACCGACCAGCTCGTGGCCCATGGCGAGCTGGGCCACGGCGACCGCTGCCGGCCAGGACGGTGACACGACCTCGGGCCGCAGCGCCCCCTTGGCGACGGTGCCGCTCACCTCGACGAGCCCGAGCTCCGGATCCATGCCGCGCACCGGCCGGAGGATGAGCTCGGGTGTGGGCACGAGGAAGGCGACCTCGGTGTTCACCGCCTGGGTCACCACGACGGCGGTCTCGCGGGCGAGCAGCGACGCGCTGCCGAGGCCGCGGATGACCAGGCTCCCGCTGTCGAGCTCGCCGGGCGGGCACCAGCGCCCGAGCGGCGGCAGCACGAACCCGGCGGACAGGGGGGCCTCCAGTCCGAGCGAGCAGGCGAGCACCTGGTCCAACGCCGAGGAGGAGGCGTGGGCGGAGCCCTCGAGCTCGAAGAGGATCGAGACCGCCTCATGCGTGTGCTCGGCCAGCGCGTCGGGCCAGCCGAGATCGAGCAGGGCCGCATCGAGCGGCTCGCCGGAGTGTGTCTCGACGGCGTGGCGCAGGCTCCGCGCGAAGACGTCCCGGTCCTCGCCGTCCATCAGCGATCGGTCCCGAGGTCGAGCAGCCGGCGGGCGATGATGTTCCGCTGGATCTCCGCGGTCCCGCCGTAGATCGTGGCGGCCCGTGAGTAGAGGAATTCCCGTCGCCACCGTTCGCTGGCCGGGTCGTCGCCGAGGTCGACGCTGGCGGCCAGGCCGTCGGCGACCAGGTCGAACAGCGCCTGCTCGGCGGTGGCCACCAGCACCTTGTCGATGGACGTCTCGGGACCGAGGCGCTCGCCCGCGGCCAGCCGGCGCTGCGTGGACCGCGAGCGGGTCCGCAGGGCGTAGAGGAGCTGCGCCACCTCGCCTACGTCGGCGGGGTCGAGCTCCCCGGGCGGCGCAGCCTGGAGAAGGCCCTGCAGCCGCTCTTGGAGATAGGCGGCTCTGTGCCACAGCGCCGTGCTCCGCTCGTAGGGAAGGAGGTCCATCGCCACCGACCAGCCCTGCCCCTCCTCACCGAGGGTGCGGTCGAACGGCACGACGACGCCGTCGAAGAAGACCTCCGAGAACTCGGGGGCGCCGTGCATCGTCTCGATCGGCCGCACCACGATGCCGGGGCTGTGCATGTCGATGAACAGGGCGGTGATGCCCCGGTGCGCCGAGTCCGCCCCGCCGGTACGGGTGAGGAGCACGCAGCGATCGGCGTACTGGGCGAGGCTGGTCCACACCTTCTGGCCCGTGACGCTCCAGCCGTCGCCCGTCCGGGTGGCGCGGCACGACAGCGAGGCCAGGTTGCTGCCGGTCCCGGGCTCCGAGAAACCCTGGCACCAGGTCTCGTCGCCCCGCAGGAGCCGCGGCACCATGGTGGCGGCGAGCTCCGGCGACGCGTAGTCGATCATCGTCGGCGCCAGTACCTCGGTCAGTGAGTAGATGCCCGGCTCGACGAGGCCCCGTGACGTGAGGGTCTCGCCGAGGTAGGCGCGCAGCAGGGTCGATCCACCCAGTCCGCCGACGCGTTCGGGCCACCCCCAGCGCATGAAGCCGGCCTCGTAGGTCAAGCGCTTCACCTTGGCCAGCTGGGCCATCTGGTCGTCGAGCGTGTCGGTACCCGCGTGGTCTGCCGCGAGGACGTGCTCGTGCTGGTCGAGCCAGTCGTCCAGCGACCGCCGGAACTCGTCGATCTCCATCAGCCGGACGAAGGTGTGGGGCGCGTCGGGTCGTGCGGCCGTCCCGAGTCCCGGGCGCCGCTCTTGCGCAGGAACGTCATGGCGCGTGTCTGCAACCGCCAGCCGTCCGCGGTGCGACGGTAGGTGTCGGTGTAGTAGCCGATGCGCATGTCGTGTGTGGTCTGCTCCACGAAGCACAGCGGCTGCTGGCCGGTCCCGACGTCCCCGTCCAGCTCGAGAGCGGGCGGGCCCACCAGGAAGAGCCCTTTGGGGGCCGCGGCCACGAGGGCCGGGAAGTCCTCGAGCGGGTACGTGTCCCCGAAGGCGCTGTAGGTGCCGTCGGGTCTGAAGACGTCGACGACGGAATCGATGTCGTCCTTGGTCATGCCGACGGCGTAGCGGGCCAGCAGCTGCTGGATCTCGATCACGTCGTCGATCGGCATTTTTCCCATCACCCCTCCTCGTAGACAACGTGCACCGACGGGCTGGTCGGTACGGACTGGCAGGTGAGCACCCAGCCCTCTGCGACCTCGTCGTCGTCGAGGGCGTTGTTCACGAACATATCGACAGTCCCCTCCACCAGTCTGGCCATGCAGGTCGCGCAGCTGCCCGACTCGCAGGAGAAGGGTGGGGCCATACCCATCTGTCGCGCCGTCTGCAGGATCGACGTGCCCGGGCGGTGTTCGGTGGTGTCGGTTCGACCGGACAAGTCGATCGTGACCCGGGATCTCACAGCCGTCGAGAACGGCGGCACCGGCTCGGGGACCTGCTCGGTCGGGGTGAAGCGCTCGATGTGGATCTGCTCGGTGGCGACCTCGCCCGAGAGGAGCGCCTCCTCCACGACGTCCATGAACGGCCCCGGTCCACAGACGTAGAACTCGGAGTCCCAGTTGGCACTCGCGAACGCACGCAGGGCATCGCGTTGCACGAGCCCACTTTCGAGATCGATGTGGTGCGACACCGTGAACCGGTCGCCGTGCTGCGCGCTGAGGGCGTCGATCTCGGACCCGAAGATCACCGAATCGCGATCGCGGTTGACGTAGAAGAGGCGCACCCTTCGGGTGGTGGTCGTCAATGCCGTCTTGAGCAGCGAGTGCACCGGGGTGATGCCGCTCCCGGCACAGAACGCGACGACGTCTTCGTCGCCCGCGGTGAGACGGAAGACGCCGGCCGGGCGGGTCACCTCGACGATGTCACCGGCCGCCAAATGGTCGTTCATCCAATTCGACACCACGCCGTCGGGTGTTCGCTTCACGGTGACCGCCAATTCGGGGTCGACCGCGGGGGAGGACGACATGGAGTAGCACCGCAGGTGCGGCTCGCCGTCGACCCGCACCCGGAAGGTGCAGAATTGCCCGGCCTCATAGGCGAACGCCGATTGGAGATCGTCGGGCAGTTCGAGCACGTACGAGCTGGCGTCGGCCGTCTCGCGGATCACCCGGGCGATGCGCAACGGGTGGAACGCATGGTCGTGCGCCGTACCCGCTCCACCTGCAATTGGCCGCGAAACCGCCATACTGATATACGATAACGGAGTTCTCATCCACTGGCAACGAGGCTGGCTCACGCCGTCGAGCCGTGCAAGAGTGCGATCCGGACAAAGGAGGACCCGTGGGGGAGCCGGCCGACACTGGCGCGGAGAGGTGGGCGTTGCGCACGGTGCCGGAGAGTCTGGCGCGCCGTTACGTCGCCGAGGGCTGGTGGAACGACGCCACCCTCGGGGCCACGGTCGCGAGCGGCATGACGCGCCTGAGCGAGACGGTCTTCCAGGTGCATTCGAAGGTTCGGCCGTGGACCGGCACGTTCGCCGAGGTCGATCGCGCCGCGCGCTCGCTGGCGGGTGCGCTGCGGGCGAGGGGTGTCGGCCCGGGGCAGGTGGTCGTGATTCAGCTCCCCAACTGGGTGGAGGCCGGGATCTCTTTCTGGGCCGCGGCGTACCTGGGCGCCGTCGTCATCCCGATCGTCCACTTCTACGGCGCCAAGGAGGTCGGGTACATCCTTGAGGCCACGTCGCCCGATGTGGTGATCACCGCCGACCGTTTCGGCCACAACGACTATCTGGCGGTGTACACCGGGCTCCTGGAGCGGCGGCCCGTCCCGCTGTGGCTGGTGGTCGGCCCGTCCAGCGACCGGGAGCTCCCGGCCAGCGCGACTCCCTTCGCGTCGATGCTGGACGCCGATCCGATCGTCGGCCCGGTCGCGGTCGAACCGGGCTCGCCGGCCATCGTCGGCTTTACGTCCGGGACGACGCGCGATCCCAAGGGCGTCGTGCACTCCCACCGGACGATCGGCTGCGAGACGCGCCAGCTGGACTACCTGTTCCCCAAGGGTGGGCCTCCGACGATCACCGGTGCGCCCGTGGGCCATTTCATCGGCATGCTCAACGCGTTCCTGTTGCCCCTGCTCCGGACGCGCCCGGTCCACCTGATCGACGTATGGGATCCGGGTGAGGTACTTCGCCTCATGCACGACGAGGGGCTCGGTGTGGGCGGCGGAGCCACCTACTTCCTGACCAGCCTGTTGGACCACCCGGACTTCACCCCGGCCCACCTGGCACAGATGCCGTTCGCGGGCCTCGGTGGGTCGCCCGTCCCGGTGGCGGTGACGGAGCGGGCCACGAGGCTGGGCATCCGGATGTTCCGGTCGTACGGCAGCACCGAGCACCCCTCCATCACCGGGTGCCTGCTGGACGATCCCGAGGTCAAGCGCCTGACGACCGACGGGCCCCCGCTGCCGGGGGTGGAGCTGCAGCTCACCGACGACGGGGAGATCCTGAGCCGGGGTCCGGACTGCTTCCTCGGCTACACGGACGCGGCGCTCACCGCGCGCGTCTTCGATGCCGACGGGTGGTACCACACGGGCGACGTCGGGACGCTGGACGGCGACGGCTACCTCACCATCACCGACCGCATCTCCGACGTCATCATCCGCGGCGGGGAGAACATCAGCGCCGCCGAGATCGAGGAGCTCATGGCGGGCATGCCCGCCGTCGCCGAGGTCTGCGTCGTCGCCGAGCCCGATGAGCGCCTCGGCGAGCACGCGGCAGCCGTGCTCCGGGTCCGCGACGGCATGCCGGCTCCCACCCTCGAGGAGGTGCGCCGCCATCTGGCCGATGCCGGCCTCGCCCGTCAGAAGTGGCCCGAGTCGATCACCGGGGTGGTGGACTTCCCGCGGACGGCGTCGGGGAAGGTGCAGAAGTTCCGGCTCCGGCAGCAGCTCCGCGAGGGCGGCCTGGAGATGTCCGGCGGTGAAAACGCTATTCTTGGAAAACAGTAGTCTTCCTCTATTCACCCCGACGCGAAGGAATCCCAATGACTGTGGTGACCACGGAGAGGCTCGGCGCCACCGTCGGGGCGCAGATCGTCGGTGTCGACCGCGACCGGCTGCTCGGGGACGACGCGCTCCCGGCCTGGATCCTCGAGACCCTCGAGGCCCACGGCGTCCTTGTCTTCCGTGATCTGCACATCGACGATGCGACGCAGGTGGCGTTCAGCCAGCGGTTGGGCCGCGTCGAGGTCTTCGGCAAGGGCGAGCACCCCAAGATCTTCAGGCGCGGGACGTTCGACTGGCACATCGACGGGTGCACCGACGACGTGCCGATCATGGCAACGATCCTCAGTGCCCACGCGGTGGCCGAGTCGGGCGGCGAGACCGAGTTCGCCAGCACCTATAC
>Ga0116215_1001255_pt1 | contig 17234 bp, 14 predicted proteins | sample Sb_taG_7_FD_89698 | JGI IMG/M metagenome (GOLD analysis project Ga0116215, IMG submission 89698) | Peat soil microbial communities from Weissenstadt, Germany - Sb_50d_2_FS metaG | ecosystem: Environmental > Terrestrial > Soil > Wetlands > Peat | place: Germany: Weissenstadt | collected 2010-09-21
ACCCCATCCCCTCACGGAAACGGAGGACAAAGTGTCAGGGATGTGCCCGGTCTAAAATGTCAGGGATGCCCCCGGCCATTCACGATACTAAACAGTAAACTCCGTCCCAAAATGGGAAGCGAGCCGCCTTTTGCCGCTACCGGGCAGCGCGCAGCTTGATCACAGTAATCTCAGGAGGACAATGCCAGCGCGCCGGAAGGTAGACGGTTCCCAGTCCAACATTGGTATACAGAGTAAGCGGGCCAATTCTGTACAGTCCTCTGGGATACCGGCGCGCCATCGCCGGCAGATAAGGCGTGCCCAGCAACGGAATCACAATCTGGCCGCCATGCGAGTGTCCGGATAACTGAAGATCCACGGCATATCGCGCCACCCGCCGCACATAGTCGGGTTCGTGAACCAGGAGGACGGCCGCTTCTTCCCGCGGTACGCCGCGCATGGTGACTTCCAGGTCGGCGTCACCATTCAAAGCGTCATCCAGGCCGGCCAGCCACAGCCGTTTCCCTTGCCGCTCGAGCGCAACCGAACGGTTGCGCAGAACCTGCATGCCATTGGCCTGCAGACTTTCAATGATGAACTGGGGATCGGTGAGTACGTCATGGTTCCCCAGAACCGCAAACACGCCCAGCGGAGCGCTCAATTGACTGAGGAGCACGGCACAGGGCTCGGCCACCCGGGCGGCTTGCCGGGAATTGTGAAAAATCTTAAACAGCAAAGGTATGGTCACAAAATCGCCGGTCAGAACGATCAGATCCGGCCGCAGTCCTTGCACCATCGGGATGGCCTTACGAATCGGTACCGCGGAAACGTCGTCGTAGTGAAAGTCACTGAGTTGTACGATGGTCAGTCCGTCCCACACCCTCGGCAGCCGGGTAAGGGGAATCTCAACCGATACCAACCGGGGATCATTCGTATCAGCGGCGACCTCAGTAGCGATCGCCCTGCCTTCCATGGCCAGGGCGGTAGTGGCTATCACCGCCGCGCCGGCTTTAAGAAAATTTCTTCGGTTGAGATGTGACAACCAGACTGGCTCCTGTCCTTGCAGGCTGCGTGTTTTCCTTGACGTCCTGTTTCTAGCGTACAGGCGCTGAGGAAACTTCGGCAAATCAGGATCGGCTCATCCCGGAAAAGAAAAGCGGCCGGAATTCCCGGCCGCTCCCATCAGGCAGATCCGCTAGTTGCACAATCTGCTGATTGCTAATTAACGATAAGCGTTACTTTCAAGGGCCCATTACTCGGCCCGGCGCCCGTCGTATCCGTCACCGTCACCACGACCGAATACGTGCCGGCAGCCGTACCGCCGCCACCCCCACCACCGCCGCCTCCGGATGAACTGCCCCCTCCGCCACACCCGACTAAAGTGATTAGGAACATCACTGCCAGAACGGCAAGAACGGTTCCCAAGCGACGGCGCTTACGGCTGCTCCAATCTCCCGCCAGCACCACGCCCACCAAGCCCAGTCCACCCAGGCTCGCCCACAGGTCCAATGCACCGCCGCGAGGCATCCGAGGCGCAATCAGTGCTGCCGTGGGTCCGGTGGTGCTGATCGTAAGTGTCGTGCTGCCGCTGCCGGCAACCGAAGACGGACTGAAACTACAGCTGGTTCCGGACGGAAGGCCGCTGCAAGCCGTGGCTGGGAAGTTGACTGTTCCTTTATATCCGTTGTTGGCTGTCTGGGTTATCTTATAGGTGGCGGAGCTGCCGGGATTTACGGTTTGGCTGCCGCTCACACTCAGAGAGTAGTTCGGCAGAAGAACCGTTTGGCTCAGAACCGACGATATTTTGGCCGCGAAATTAGCGTCCCCGCTGTACTGCGCGGTGATGCCGTGCGGGGTTGAACTGGGCGCCAAGGTGCTGGTGCTGAAGGCTGCTACCCCTGCGGACAAGTTGACGGAGACAAGGAAAGTGGAGCCGTCGTAGAACTTGACTGCGCCGGTGGGAACGAACGGTTCGCCGGTTACAGTGTCAGCTACAGTTGCTGTGAACGTGACCGACTGGCCCGGCATTGACGGATTGAGAGACGACTTTAGTGCGACCAAGACCACGCCGTCGGCCTTGCCTACCGACTGATCCAGGACCGCCGACGCGGAGGCCAGGAAGTGGACATCGCTGTCGCCGCCATATTGAGCGGTCACCGCGTGGGGTCCGTCGGCCAAGCCGCTGGCGGCGAAGCTGGCCACGCCGCTGGAATTGAGCGCCGCCGAACCGAGCGTGGTCGAACCGTCTTTGAAGGTCACGTTGCCGGTCGGAATGGCAGTGACGCCTCTCACGTCCGACGCCACGGTCGCGGCGAATGTGACCGGGGCTCCTGGAGTCGACGGGTTCGAAGACGAGGCCAGCGTGGTTTTGTTCCCGCCGTCGTTGAACAACACAGCGACGCCTGAGAAATCCAGCGAGTTTCCACTCACGACCACATCCGTACCGCCATCCCCGTTCAAATCCACCACGGCGAGTCCCCAGGCCCAGCGATCTGCGGGGAACTCCACCGGATCGTAGAAGGCTCCCCCACCCTTTCCGTAGAGAATGCCCACCGTGGCGAACTGCGAGTTACTGTAGACCAAGTCTGGAATGCCATCCTGGTTCATATCGACAATCTTCACGTAGCCAGGAAGCGGAACGTCCAAGGCTGGATTCTGCAGCGTGCTGGGGAGCAGGACGGGATTCGCTTGAAACGTACCATCGCCGTTGCCCAGCACTACCGCAATCCCCTGATTGAAGTGTGTCTGGTCTTCAATGGTGACGGCCAGATCCACTTTGCCATCGCCGTTCAGATCGCCAACCGCAGCAGCATAAGGATTGAGGTAAGGGTTTTTCGCGTTTGTGTTTGTGAGTGGTACGTCGGTCTCTTTCCCGAACGTTCCATTGCCATTTCCGAGAAGGATGGCTACAGCGCTACCGGGCACGGCGCTGGTGCCATACAGAGGTACAACCAAGTCGAGGGGTTTCCCGGTGCCTCTCAAGGCTGCCGTTGTAATCTCCGTCGCCACCGTGGACAACGGGTAGTTGACAACAGAGTTGAAGCCGCCGTTGCCATTGTTGATCAGAATGCCGACGTTGGCGGTGGTGCCCCCGTGGTTGTTGACGATGGCCAAGTCCGGTTTACCGTCCCCGTTGAAGTCGCCGACGATCAGGCCGACCGGGTTCGCGCCAGCCGCGGTATCTGTTTTGTAGGTTGCTCCAGTTGCGAAGGTGCCATCGCCGTTGCCGGTGAAGATCTGAACCACGCCGTTGAAATTATCACTGGCCGCGATGTCGAGCTTTCCATCGCCATTGAAATCCGCCACGGCGACGTATTGCAGCGAGTAGTTCGTGACCGAGTTGGCGGGGTAGTAATTGACGCCCGGGTTGAGACTCCCATTGGAGTTGGACAGGAACACGGTGATGGCGGTATGGCTCAACTTGGGGGCGTCGAAGTTGCCGATTACAAAGTCGGGGATGCCGTCACCATTAAAGTCGCCGGTCGCGATGTTCACGGCTTGCGCTTGCGCTCCACCCCCTGGCTCAGCGTAGTAGTTGACTGCGGAGCGAAAGCTTCCGTCTCCGTAGCCTTCGAGATACACAAAGCTGAATTCGTTGTCCGGCACAACTACGTCCGGCTTCGTGACATCACCGTGGAAATCAGCCACTAGTGGCGGCACCAGAGGCGACCCACCGGTAACATAACCTACGGTGGCGGGCGCCACTGCGCCGCTGCCGTCCCCGAGCAGAACCTTGATATCGGCAGACCGGAAGCAGGAAGCCACGATATCGGTCTTGCCATCGTTGTTTACATCCGCGACGGTGACTCCGACCGGGCGGCTCGCTACAGCGTAATAGAAGCCGGTCGCGAAGCCTCCGGTACCGTTGTTCACGTAGACCGTCACACTGTTGTCGTCGCAATTGGCGCTGACAAGGTCACCCTTTCCGCCGGTGTGCAGAACACCTCCACCCAGAAAACAAGAATCGTAAACAGTGTCTGGAGTCACCAGCGCGGTGGGTAGGTCGTATCCTCCGGAACCGTTGTTCAAATAAACCACGATTTGGTTGGGTGCGATCGTGCTGCCATTACCGGCTGAGGCGGCGGCGAAATCAAGAAAGCCATCTCCGTTAAAGTCCGCGAAAACCACCGGGTTGCCGGGGACGCCGCTGGGCGATCCCGCATTAAGCGCTCCAACGATCGCGACACAACTCAACGTCCCAAAGGTCCCGTCACCATTTCCGAGCGCTGTGCAAATGTTGCCCTTCGGGCTGGCGGCGTCTGCCAGGACCACGTCCAGTTTTCCGTCTCCGTTGACGTCAGCTAGGGTGGCCCACACAAAGCCGTTGGTCGTTACTTTGAGCGTACCCTTAGAAGTGAAGGTACCGTCGCCATTGCTAACCCAACCTTCAATTGTGGTGGCGCCCGGGGAGGGGTAAGGGTGGACGATTAGAACGTCGTCCTCTCCGTTCGCATGACCACTTAAGTTGCCTACGAAGATTGGGTCTTGCTCAGACGCGCCCGTAGGCGTCAATTTAGTGGTGAAACCGCCCTTTCCATCGTTCAGCTCAACCGCGATGCTGTAGACCGGTGTGCCCCCCACCGGGTTGTTCACGATGGCGGCAACGTCCTTGACGCCGCTGCCCGTGAAGTCCCCGATCACCGCTGGGAAACTGGGGAAAGTGCCGCCGGCAGCCGCTATCTGGGTGCCGCTCAGAAACCCGATCTGCGTGGGCGCGGGGCTGGGGCTTTTGGCCATGCGAGACCAGTTGGCCATGGCCGCGCGACTCACTCGGCTCACGCTTCGCCGCTGGCCGGTTTGCGACTTCGCCTGGAGCCCGCTCTGGGAATTAGCGCCGTCTTGAGATCCAAAGCTGGGCATCAACACCAGCACGAGAAAAGCACTGAGACAAGCCAATCGCTTGGTCATTATGTATCGCACTCCCTTGGTTGTTTGTTATTGTGTGTCTTACTTCGGATTGTGTACTCCGTGTCAAAATCCTAGGGGGCGGTCGCCCTGGAAACCTCCAAGGCTTGGCCTGGATAACCATTTTGCTCTTGCTATCCAGCCCGCCCGTGGTTTGTGGCCAGGCTCAAATTCCAGCGGGGGATACCGCTCCGGCACGGATTTACGACAGACCTATAGTAAATAAGTTTGACCCGAAATCAAGCTGAAACTGATCTACGAGGGCTGTTTGGCTCACATTTTCTGCATTAGACTCCTGTACCAGAGACCCTATATGATATCAAGCCAGGAAGTCGGACAACGGTAAGCTTACTGCGGCCGACCGCGCTGCTCTCCGGCAGCAACAGCACCAACTGTCCAACGAGATTTATCAGGACAATCACAATGCTGCGGGCAGAACCTGAACCCGAAGAGTGCCGTGGGCAAGCACGCGGAAAACCAGCAGGACCGCGTTGCGCAAGGTGTCCAGAGCGGCCGTCTGAACGCAGGGCAGGCAGCCAATCTGGAGGGCCAGGAAAATGCCATTAACAAGGAGGTCGCGCAAGACCGCAAAGCTGACGGCGGCCATCTGACTCCACAGGAGCGCGCCCAGGTTAGGGCTCAGCAGAGTAAAGTGTCGAAGCAGATTTACAAGGACAAACACAGCCCTCGCAAGTAAGCCGCGGGCCAGAAAGTCGGCAAGAGCAAGCCCCGCGCCTAGCGGGGCTTTTCAGCCAGACGCCCTCGGTGCTGCACCACCTGGATCAATGGATTCGGCGTCGGTTGCGATCCGTGATCTGGAAGCAAAGGAAGCGACGCCGTTCGTGGCGGCTGGCCAACAGTCCTGCCCTGAGCACGACGTTTCCCACCGCTTATTTCGACTCTCTGGGACTTCCACGCTTGCTTGCCGAATAGCGCAACCCGCCGAACCGCCGTATGCGGACCCGCATGTACGGTGGTGTGGCAGGGGCGAGCGGGCGACCGCTCCCCCTATGCCAATTCCGGTCTCAAGTGGCAGTTCTTAAGACGTTCGCATTACTGCAGACCTTGACCGAAAATTCGAATCCCTTTCCGTGGTTAAGACATCTAAATACACTTACCATCGACATGCGCCTTCAAATTACCGTTGCCCTGCTGTTGACCGCCACCACTGTGACCAACTCTCAGCCCGAAAGCTTCAAGTCCGGCCACGCGCCGGAATATTCCGTAGCTGCCGCCGAGAGCGCTGATTCGGCGCAACCATATTTGGCGCAATTGAAAAGCGAGTTGTCCGAATTGCGCGATGCCGCGCTCGCCGACGACTACGCCTATCGGCAGGTTGCGCATCTTACCGACAACATTGGTCCGCGTGCCAGCGGCACTGCTCAGGCGCAGGCTGCCGTGCAGTATGTCGCCGATGAGTTGCGAAAGCTTGGACTTGAGGTCCGACTGGAGGAAGTCAAAATTCCACACTGGATGCGCGGGATCGAGACGGCGGCACTGATCGAGTATCCCGGGCAAGTGGAAGGAACCAGCCAAAAGATTGTGCTGACCGCGTTAGGCGGAAACACGCCTACGTCTCCCGATGGCATCACCGCGGAAATCGTGGTGGTGAGAAGCTTCGACGAGTTGAAGGCCCTGGGCCGGGAGAAAGTGGCGGGAAAGATTGTGCTGTTCAATGTTCCCTTTGACAAGCTGAAAGCGGCGAACGGAATGGCTGGCGAGGCCTATGGCGAGGCCGTGGCTTATCGCGGGACAGGGGCAAAGGCTGCGGCGGAGTTGGGAGCGGTAGCTTCGTTGGTGCGGTCGGTGGGCAATGCGGATTATCGTCTTCCGCATACTGGATGGAGCGCGCCCGCCGGGATTCCAGCCGGGGCTGTCACCAGCGAGGACGCCGACCTGATGGGGCGACTCGCCGCCCAGGGCAAAGTCCGCATGCGCCTCACCTTGACTTCGCAGACCGGGCCGGAAGTTGTGAGTTATAACGTGGTCGCGGATCTCAAGGGTTCGGAGCATCCCGAACAGGTGGTTATCGTTTCCGGGCATCTGGATTCCTGGGACTTGGGAACTGGCGCGATCGATGACGCTGCGGGCGTCGCGGTTGCCATGGAGACCGCGGAACTGGCTCAGCGCTTGCACTTGCATCCTAAGCGCACCATCCGCGTGATTGCCTGGATGGATGAAGAAAACGGCGGGCGCGGGCACGACGTCTATGCCAAGGCGCACGAGGCGGAACTCGGGAATTATGTAGCCGCCATCGAGAGCGACACCGGCGCGGCGCACCCTTTTGGATTCCAAGCCAAGGTCAACCCCAAAACTTTGGCTCTGCTAAAACCGGTGCAGGATGTCCTGCAATCTTTCGGAGCGAACGTGATCCGGTTGACGGATCGCAGCCCGGGCGCCGACATTGAACCGCTGGCGAAAGCCGGCGTTCCGGCGCTCGGAATCATGCAGGATGCGCGAACCTATTTCAATTACCATCACACGGCCGCCGACACGCTGGATAAGATTGTGCCGCAGGAACTGCGCGAGAATGCGGCAGCGATGGCCGTCATGGGATATGCGCTGGCGAATTTGCCAGAGCGGTTGCCGCGCTGATCGTTTCCTCGACGGTAGTTTCCTCGACGATCTTTTCCCCGACGATCAGTCTCCGATGCACATATGCTGCTGCAAGATTCCTCAAAAAAAACGCTCTGTTTCGCGCAAAATCTAGAAAACAAAGGGTCGGAAATTTTCTTGCCTCCTAGATCTATGGTTCTTAAGGTAGTTAGAGGCAAAATCTAGAAAACAAGGAAGTTATGACGGTGCCCGACTACCTGCGGTTCCGTTTTGGAACCGCGAATAGAACTGAGCCGGAAACGAAGATTTTCGCTTTCAGCGTGATTGGTCGGACTCAGCAGTTGGAACGGTCCGGAAGCTGCGCCTATCGTTAGGTTGTCAAAGATCGCAGATTATCTTACAGATAACTTATGTGTTCTTATGTTATCGCAGATGAAGGAATGAGGTCAAGAAGAAAGTGGACGGGCGGCGGAGCCGGTTCCAAAGTAGGAATCTCGGGACTGCGCCGAAGGCGATATTGGGATAGGTCTGGAATCCTTGGGTTTGTGCTGGTTGCATTCTCGCCTCCCACCCTTTCCGTGTCCCAGCTTTCGCCGTTATGGACCCAAAGTCTGTGACCGCTGCGCGAATCCGCCTACAATCACACCCCGTCTGATGGCTAGATGGTGCCCTATCAATAAAAACGCTTGCAATTTACAATGGAATGTGGTGTTTGTGCTTAGTAGGCCGCTGTATTGTGGTCTGAATGAGAACAATACGACCTCTTGGGCCATACCGAGATATTGTCGAGGCTCTGTCTCCTGACAATTCGGCCTTGGTCGTAAAGCTTGGACTGCGAACGGACAGTTTTCAACAGAGTGTGCATAACGCTCTGAGAACTGCCATTGCGCAATACTTCGGAATCGTGCAAGATGGCCTCCTCCAAGCTGCACATGCTTTTAGGGGGCTGAAGCGTCCGCTTATGCACGGCGACGACATGGATGCCGACAAGAGTGTTATCGCTTATAGCTGGCGACCATCGCTTGATTATGAGTGGAGTGGCAGTCGCCACGATGGTAACCCGGTCGCAAAGGCTCCGCTTTCAGGGCGGGTCTTCGTAGTTCTCGTTCGAGAAGAACAACCGAACGAGTACGACATTCTCGGCTCGCTAGAACATTGGAGTTGGATAGAAGAAGACGGACAGCTGCGGGACGCTCCTGTTGATTGGAAGGAACGGTACGCAGAGAAACTATGGAGTAGATAAAGCCATGAACACCTCAGAAGAAATCGGAGGACAGGTCAGAGCAGCGCTTGCGGGGGAGTCTGGTGACTTTCGCCCTTGCGCCTTCTTTGATGTCAGGCTGGATTGCATCCGCGTCATTGTCCGCGACTGCAGTGTACTTGAGATTCGCATCAATGAGGCTCTGACAGTATTAGAAGACAGTTATTACCAGGAATCAGGAAAGCGAAGGTATATAGGTTTCACAATCAAAGGTGCGGCGCATTTTTGCAAGCGAAACGGATTTGACTTGTCTGCCCCCATCGACATCAGCAGACTGCTCGACGCTGTTCTGGCCAATTTCCCCGGAAGGCTTGCGGAACTGGCCGTTGATGGTATTGCGCGACCCTTAGTTGAAGATACAAATATCGACAGCGTCGATATTTCCGGCGCTTTACCGCAGCCTGCTTACTAGGGGCAGCCTTAATTGCGCTCGATATTTGCCGGAATCTTCGCCGAATCACTTTCTGGTTCTCGCGCTCGCAATCCTGAGTGTGCGTGATCCTGTGCGATAATTTCCGCCTTCCCCCTTTAGTGCAATTCGGGCCTTCTGTGTATTCCGGCTCTTTCATGTGCACGGCTTATTCCTAAGTGAGAGGCTTGCGCCATGCCAAATGAGAATAGCAGCGAGGGTGCCTCCGCCGATTCCAAGGATCAGCCGCCTTCCGAACGGTCGACGCCTCCGTTGACCCCACAAAAGGACGAAATAAGAAAGCACTCCGATAGCAGCTCCCATCATGAAAACGAGAAAGCCATACAGCTTGAGAAAGACATCAGGAGCGGCGAACGTTGGCTCATCGGGATCAGTGCCGCCGGCGTAATTCTGAACCTTGTAATCGCTGTTATTTACTATGGACAACTGAAAGAAATGCGAAGGGCTACAAGGGCTTCTGCAAAGGCCGCTGATGCTGCCGCTAGTGCCGCCGATACCGCGGACAATACGCTAAAAGAAATTCGGGCGGGAGGCACCGACACTCACGAGCTCGCCATCCAGGCCAAGAATCAAGCTGACGAAGCGATCAAAGAAGTCAACATGATGAAAGAGTCCAATCGGATTAATCGCGAAGCGTTGGAGTCGGTACAAAGAGCCTTCGTCCTTCCCGGCGATGTTGACCCCACCGTTATAGGCAACAACAGTACTCAATCTGTCCGATTCAGTTTTCATTGGAATAATTCCGGGACCACTCCAACGAAGGGACTGCGCACTCACGTTAATTACAGGTGGGACATCCAGGCGCTGCCCAATGACTTCTCGTTCTCCGACCTCTGGGAAGAAGGCCGGTCGCATGTCCAGACTCCTGCCCTTCTCGGCCCAAAGGGTTCCACCGCCGTGGACGTGGGGCCAGTTCCAGTGCAAGTCGTGAACGGCCTTGTACAACATTACTACCACCTGAATTTTTGGGGCTGGGCTACATACCGAGACGTTTTCAGAGGCACCCCTGAACACATTACGGAATTCTGCTATGAGTTGATTCCTTTTGACGTGCAGACTGGCAAAGATTCTACCACCATAAAGTACAGGCTCGACAATTGTACGCACCACAACTGCTACGACGACGAATGTAAGGAAGAGAAGTAGCGCCCCTGCCTTGGCATGCCATTCCCGTCCTACGCAGCGGGCCCAAGAATACCGTGTTCCAACGATGCGCATTTCAGACACCGCCGAATCCCCGAACCCAGTTGACGCATCTCAATTTAGGCGCATATGATCTTCGTTTGGCCTTAGGGGCACGGACGAGCTAGGAAGGGCCACGAGAAGTGACGTTATTATCCATGGAAAAAAAGAAGCTGGAAGCATTCAAGAAGAGGCTGGAAACGCGGCAACAGGAGTTGCGGCGGATGGTCTCGCGTACGGAGCAGGACGGGCGCACGGTCGATGAGGACTCGGCGCAGGACATCGCCGACCGCGCGGCCAGCTCGTATACCAAAGAATTTCTCTTTCACCAGAGCAACAACGACCGGCAACTGCTGCAAATGGTCGAGGGTGCCTTGTCGCGCATCCGGGAAGGCAGTTTTGGAGAGTGTATCTCGTGCGGCAAGGAGATCAACGCCAAACGCCTGGAAGCGGTGCCTTGGACTCGCCATTGTATCGAGTGCCAGGAGAAGGCGGAACAGGGATTGCTGGAAGAATCGTCGAGGTAGGCGTCGTTCGTGGGCGGAATGCGTATCGGTCGAACGAATGGTAAGTGAAGGGAGCCGCCGTTAGACTGGCGGCCCGCGTTTTTTGTGGCCGTCCGTGGTGCTCTGAGGGATAGGGTCAGTTCGAAATACTTCGCGCGAGATCCCTCGCCCCGCTGGAGAAAGCGCGGGGCTTCGGGATGACGCCCTCCTAAAGATAGAGGCAAAGAGACCTGGTGCTCCGGGATAGCCTTTGACGCTGCTGTTTTTCGCCTGTTAGACTCAAAGATTGTCAGTTCCAGCCTGACACATTCAGAAGGGAAGTCGGTGCGCGCAGAGACCCGCCATTCACTGAAACAGGACCGCTTCAGCCGAGCCACCATCGACGCGGCGGAGAGAACCGCGCATTGGTCCGTGGAACACAAGAACAAACTGACGGTTGCGGCCGTGATCGTGTTGGTACTGGCTGCGGCGGTTGCCGGGTCCTGGTATTACTTGAACCAGCAGGATCAAAAAGCCAGCCTCGATATGAGCGTGGCCGTGCGCACTCTGAATACGCCGGTGCGTCCACCCAACATGCCAGCGCAGCCGGACGCACCGAGTTTTGCGAGTTCTTCAGAACGCGCCACCGCGGCTCATAAACAATTTCAGGCCATCGTCGACAAATATCCGCATACCCATTCGGCTGAGTTCGCGCGCTATTTCCTCGGCCTGACGGCAGCGGATCTTGGGGACTATGCCTCGGCTGAGCGTGAACTCCAGAAGGTTATCTCGTCGGGTAATAGCGACGTTGCGGCGCTGGCTAAGATGGCGCTGGCTTCGGTTTATCGGAACACCGGTCGTAACAAGCAAGCCATTGAACTCTACAAACAGTTGGCCGGAAAACCTACCAGCACGGTGGGCAAGGTGATGGCTCAAATGGAATGGGCGGCGACCTATCAGTCGGACAATCAGCCGCTCGAAGCGAAACGCATCTACGAAACCGTCCAGAAGGAAAATCCCGCCACTGAAGCCGCGCAGTTAGCGTCGTCGAAATTGCAGCAATTGAAATAAAGAGCTTCTGGCTGCTAGCTCCCAGCTGGAGCTTAGCTAATGGTCATGCTATAATGACCATAGTCATTTGGAGTGGTCATGAAGACGATGCCCGCCGGACAGTTCAAAGCTCGATGTCTCAAAGTCATGGATGACGTCCAATGCACCCGTGAGCCTGTGGTCATCACAAAGAAGGGCCGTCCAGTGGCGAAGCTCGTGCCAGCGGAAGAACCCTCGGATGATTTTCTGGGCAAGCTCTCCGGGACGATGAAGATCGTAGGTGATATCACCCAGCCGCTGGAAGACCCGGAGGCGTGGGAAGCTCTGCGGTGATCCTGCTGGACACGCACGTGATCATTTGGGCGGCGATCGAACCTAAGCGGCTTTCGCGCGCAGCCGAGTCCGCGCTGCGCCGGGCCCGCCGCGCCGATGGATTGGCAATGTCTTCTATCAGCCTGTGGGAAATGGCCTCGCTGTTCGCACGACGTCGCATCGAAACCTACGGAACCATCGAGGCATCGGTGCGGCAGGTGTTAGAGACCGTGGGCGTCATGGTGAGGCCCATCACCCAAGAGATTGCGATCCTGGCTACGCAGTTCCCGGAAAGTTACCCGCGCGATCCAGCCGACAGGCTCATCGGTGCTACCGCCCGGGCGGAAGGACTCGCCCTGATCACGCAAGACGAGAGAATTCGCAGCAGTCCACTTCTGCGAACCATCTGGTAAATGTTTGACCCGCGACCCCGTTGTGTCGCAGCCTCGAACCGCTTCCCATTTCCCTTTTCGCTGCTGGTTGAGTACGATGTCTGTCCATATCCTGAAACGCTAGAACTATGGCGGCCATCACTCTGCACATCAACGGTCGTGAGCGGAAGGTGGAGGTTGCGGGGGAAACGCCGCTGCTCTGGGTTCTGCGCGACACGCTGGAATTGACCGGCACCAAGTTTGGCTGTGGCGCTGGGCTCTGTGGCGCATGTACCGTCCACGTGGACGGAGCCGCGGTGCACTCCTGTTCCACGCCCCTCTCGCAAGTTGCGACGAGAAACATTACGACCATTGAGGGCTTGGCAGCGAAAGGGCTGCATCCTTTGCAGCAGGCATGGATCGAGGAGCAGGTTCCACAGTGCGGCTATTGTCAGACCGGTCAGATCATGGCTGCGGCGGCTCTCCTGGCTACAATTCCGCAGCCCTCGGATGACCAGATTACGCAGGCGATGTCGGGCAACCTCTGCCGCTGCGGAACCTATGACCGGATTCGGCGCGCGATCCATCGGGCGGCGGGTGCGGGAGGTGGACGATGAGCCCGCTCTCCCGCCGCGACTTTCTCACCGCTGGCGTGGCCGCCGGCACCGGGCTGGTCATTGGCTTCTACCTGCCTCACGGGAATTCCTCCGGTAGCGCAAACAAATTCGCACCCAATGCCTACTTGAAAATCACACCCGACGGAAAGATCACGATCGTAGTGGCGCGCTCTGAGATGGGACAAGGCGTACGCACGTCGCTGCCCATGATCCTTGCCGAAGAACTCGAAGCCGACTGGAAACAGATCGTCATCGAACAAGCGGGCGCCAGCACGCTTTACGGGGACCAGACAACCGGTGGCAGCGCGAGCGTACGTACGACATGGGATCCGATGCGAAAGGCGGGAGCGGCCGCTCGCGAAATGCTGATTAGCGCTGCGGCCCTGGAGTGGGGCGTTCCGCGCTCGGGCTGCAAAGCTGCCAACAGCGCGGTGGTTCACGCGGCGTCGAATCGCCGCCTTACCTATGGACAGTTGGCGAACAAGGCGAGCGTGCAACCAATTCCCACCGATGTGCCACTGAAGCTGGCCAAGGACTACAAAATCGTCGGCAAGCCGGTTCCGCGGCTCGATACGCCTTCGAAGGCCGACGGCACGGCCACGTTTGGCATTGATTTTCGGCTCCCCGGCATGAAGTACGCCGTACTGGCCCGCTGTCCCGTGATTGGGGGCAAGGTCGCGAGCTTTGATGATAGGGAATCGAAGAAGATTTCCGGCGTCCGTTACGTGGGAAAGATTAGCGATTCGGCCGTGGCCGTTGTGGCTGACAGCGTTTGGAGCGCCATGGAAGGCCGGCGCACGCTGAATGTGCAATGGGATGAAGGTCCGCATAAGGATCTGAACTCGGCTGCGGTGTTCGAGTCGCTGAAAAAGTCTGCCTCCAATAAGGCTGTAACTTTGTACTCGACTGGAGGCGCGTCCAAAGCATCGGGACGCCGCATCGAAGCCGAATACCAGCTTCCTCTGATGGCACACGCCGCGATGGAGCCCGGCAACTGCACAGCGCACTTCCGCGGATCGAATTGTGAAGTGTGGGCGCCAACTCAGGTGCCGCAGGATGTTCGCGATTCCGTGGCGCAGGCGATCGGACTGGATCCCGATCAAGTGAAGGTCAATGTCACCTTGATGGGCGGAGGATTTGGCCGGCGCTTGGAGCACGACTACGGAGTCGAGGCCGCGCTGCTTTCGAAAGCGGCGAACACTCCCGTCCAGGTGCTCTGGACGCGCGAAGACGATATGCGGAATTCGACTTACCGGCCGGCGAGCTATCACAAATTAAGTGCGGTGCTCGATGGACAGGGCTGGCCGGTGGCGTTCACGCATCGCATCGTCGCACCCTCGATCAGCGGACAAAAAGGGTTGCCCACACCCAATGGGGTTGATCCCGATCTGCCCGATGAGGCCGCGCTGATCTATTCTTTTCCCGCCGCCTTGGTCGAACATGTGATGACCGAAACTCCAGTTCCTTTGGGCTGGATGCGTTCCGTGTATGCTCTGCAAGCCGGGTTTGCCAGCGAATCTTTTATCGACGAGCTTGCAGCCGCCGCGAAAAAAGATCCCCTCGAATATCGGCTGCACTTGCTGTCAAAAGATGAGGACATCAAATACTTCGATACGATTTGGCGCACGGCGCGGATGCGCGGCGTATTGCAGTTGGCGGCGGAAAAAGCGGGCTGGGGAAAAGCACTACCCGCTGGACACTATCAAGGAATTGCCTGTTTCGGTTGCTTCAGCACATATATGGCGGAAGTGGTGGAGATCTCGATCGAGAACGACCAACCCCGCGTGCAACGCGTGGTGGCGGCGATGGATTGTGGTCAAGTCGTGAACCCCACAATCCTCGAACAACAGATTAAGGGTGGAGTGATTTACGCGCTCACCAACGCCTTGCGTGCTCAGATCACGATTGATAAAGGACGTGTGGTGCAGGGCAACTTCGATGACTACGCGCCCATCCGCATGAACGAAGCTCCATTGGTCGAAGCTTATTCGGTTCCGAGCGCAGAGGCGCCGACTGGCGCGGGCGAGCCTCCAGTGCCTCCACTGGCGCCGGCTTTGTGCAACGCGATTTTTGCGGCGACGAAAAAGCGCATCCGCGCATTGCCAATCCTGAGCTGAGGTTGAGCATCCGGAGCGAAATGTCAGTGCGGTGATCGACGCTTTGCTCCCGCTTCAGAAATCACGTACACCATCAGGATTCCCAGCTCCGGTTCGATGGGATGCCGGTAGCGCGGATGCGGAAAAACTACGTAATACACCAGCGGATAGGAGAGAACCAGCCAAAAGAAAAGCCATGCGCCCGGCTTGTGCGTACGCAGAGCGCGAGCGAGTCCCAAGAAGGCCAGCACTGAAGAAGCAAGGAACAGAGAATTCCTGAAAAGCTCCAGGACAGGATTCTCCGACGCTTTCGGCAATCCGCCCCAATAGTAAATAAAACGCCTCAAGCTGAGACCGGCAAATCGCGCATCGTCCTCGCGAATGTAAGCCAGCGCTTCGCGTTTGCGTTCGTCCACATAAGCGAGTTCGCCCAGTTCTCGATAGCGGCGCAGCTCGAAGGCATTCTTGGTGGGATGAAGATAATCCATCCATGTGCCATCGGCTCCGGGTCCGTTACCCAACCGAAGTTCGGCACCAAAGTTTGAGCGGATCAAAACAAACTGCCGGAAAGTGCGGTGGTTGCGGACCAGCCATGGCGCAATACATGCAGCGAAGAGGACTGTCGCGAGAATCACTCCACCGAGCGAACGTTTGCCGAGCTTGGCGCGGTGGTACCACACCCACAACCCAGAAACCGGCAGAAACGACAGCAGGGCAGTGTTGGTCAGTGCGGCAACGCCCCACAGCAAGCTAAACTGCAGCCACGGCTTCCACCCGTCTTTCTCGTCCATCGCGAGCGTCAGCCAAAAAATCACCGCCAGCAGCAGTGTCGCGAGACTGGTCTCCCAAACCCAGCGCGTGCACCAGAAAATCACGGACGGCAGCAGCACCCAAGTCCAGGACGTCCAGACCGCAACTTTTTCGTCGAAACATCTTTTCGCGATGAGAAAAATCGGAATGCAGGTAAGGGCGGAAAAAATACTGTTCAGGCTCAGCAGGAACAGAGCTGAAGCACGACTGTAAACTCCAAACACTCTGAAAACGCCCGCGATCAGAAAGGGATAGAGCGGTGGTTCCCAAGCGGTCGGCCCGGTAGTCTCATTAAAAGGATTGCTGAATCCCTGGCCCTGAGCAAGGGAGCGCCCAATGCGGCCCATCTCGTAGCCAAAGTCGAAATCCTTTTCGTTAGCCTGGACTGCGATCACCTGCTTGCTCGAGCGGAACCTATAAGTGTGCCCGATCACGATGTAGCCAAAACGCAGTCCGAAGGCGACGATCACCATCCAGAAAAAAGAAGTTCGTGCGGCTGCCCACCAGCGCCGACGACCACTCAATGCTGCCCGCGTCAGAGTCGTTGTCGTAGCATCTACCATGCGGGCCCGATTCATCCATGATCCGGTCAGCGGGATGACTCAGTTGTAGCCCATGGCATTCCTTTCAAGCAACTTGCTTTCCATCCCGCAGAGGCCCTGTTTCCTCGCGCAACCATCTTGCTTTTTGGTACTCTGCATAGACTATGCGCCTTCTTCAGATCCTGTTTGTCCTAGTCGCTATAGCCGGTTCGGTTTTCGCCCGAGACCTCAAGCCCGTTGCTGATCGCGTCGCCGCGCAGAATGCGCTTTTCGAAGAGCAGTACGAGACTGATCTGCGCAACTTTCCCGAGCGCGCCACCGCCTTCGGCGACTACCGCTACAACGACAGGCTCGCCGAATACTCACTCGATGCCATCGCCCAGCGCCACAAGACCGACGAGGCCTTCCTTACCCGGCTGGAAGCCATCCCGAGTACTGGCTTCTCCGACCAGGACCAACTCTCCCACGACCTCCTCATTCGCGTCCTGCAGCAGCGCATCGCCGACTACGACCTCAAAGAGTACGAGATGCCGATCAACCAGCAAAATGGCATCCACACCAGCCTCGCCGATCTGCCGCTTTCTGTTCCCTTCGACTCCGTCAAGCACTATGAAGACTACATTGCCCGTCTTCACCAG
>Ga0116215_1001266_pt1 | contig 17165 bp, 16 predicted proteins | sample Sb_taG_7_FD_89698 | JGI IMG/M metagenome (GOLD analysis project Ga0116215, IMG submission 89698) | Peat soil microbial communities from Weissenstadt, Germany - Sb_50d_2_FS metaG | ecosystem: Environmental > Terrestrial > Soil > Wetlands > Peat | place: Germany: Weissenstadt | collected 2010-09-21
CCGGTGCAGACGCTCGACGACGTCAAGACCACGGAACTGGTGATGGGCGCGCAGGCGCCCGGCTCGACGCAATACGATTATCCGGTGCTGCTCGATCGCCTGTTCGGCTACAAATTCAAGGTCATCACCGGATACGAGAGCACGCCGAAGATTCATCTGGCGCTGGAGCGCGGCGAAGTGCAGGGCACCATCGCCAACTGGTCGACCTTGAAGGCGCTCAACTCCAATTGGCTCGCCGACAACAAAATCCGGCTGCTGGCGCAATGGGGGCTGAAGAAGCTGCCGGAGATCGGCAATGTTCCCTCGATCCTCGATTTCATCAAGACTGACGCCGATCGTGCTGCCATCAAGCTCGTCGTGGCGCGGCTCGAATACGGCCGGCCGTTCTTTGTGCCGCCGGGCGTGCCGGCGGCCCGCGTCGAAGCCTTGCGGCGCGCCTTCGACGCCACAGTGAAGGATCCGGCGTTTCTCGGCGAGGCGGCCATGGCGCGCATCGACATCGATCCGCTCAGCGGCGAAGAGGTGCAGACCCTGGTCGAAGAGGTGTCGAAAACGCCGCCCGACGTTGTCGCCCGGGTTCGCGATGCGCTCGAGAACAAATAAATAATCAGCGCAGCGCGACGAGCAGGACGACAATTTCGCAAACCTGCTCGACCGCGCCGAGCACGTCGCCGGTCTGGCCGTCGATCTGCACGACGCTCAGCCACGCCATCAGCACGATGGCGACGAGCAGCAAGATCAGCGCGGCAATGCCGAGCGAGGGTCCGAGCCCGATCGCCAGGATCAGGATGCCCAGCACGCTCGCGGTGATGACGCGCTCGCCCGACGGCCGGCCGGCGGCGAACGCCAGGCCGTCGCTGCGCGCCGGCGGCACCAGCGCCATGAACACCGGCATCGCCGCCCGCGCCGCGCCGTGCGCCGCGACGAGCACCCACAGCACCATGATCGGATTGCCGATTGACGCGATCGCGCTGACGCGCAACAGGATCGACAGCGTTAGCGCGCAAACGCCGTAGGTGCCGATCCGGCTGTCGCGCATGATGTCGAGCTTGCGCTCCCGCGTATCGCCGCCACCGAAACCGTCGGCGGTGTCGGCGAGGCCGTCCTCGTGCAGGCAGCCGGTCACGGCGAGCGTCGCCGCGACCGCAAGCGCGGCCGCGACCCATGGCGGCGAGCCGATCTTGTGCGCAACCGCATAGATCACCGCGGCGATCAGCGCGACGACGACGCCGGCCAGCGGGAAGGCCCAGGCCGCGCGCGAAATATCGGCGCCCGCGGCCGGCGTCGCGCCCGCGACCGGCAGCCGGGTCAGAAAGGCGATGCTCGCCTTGAGATCGTTGGCGCAATCCGCAAGCCAGCCATCGGGTATCGTCATGGATCGTCCTCGGCCTGTATCGTTATCGCCGCAGCCCTGCAGGTTTGCTAGACATTGACTGCCTTTCCGCTTGCCGAGGATCTGACCGGCGATGGCGAATTTTACCTCGTTTTCCGCGCTCCGTACCGCCTGTCTTGACCTGCCGGGCGGGCATCCGGCGGCGAGTGCCGCCGTTGCCAAACGCGAAGCCAGCCTGACCAAGCCGCCGAAGAGCCTCGGCCGGCTCGAGGACCTGGTCGCCTGGCTCGCTTATTGGCAGGGCCATGTGCCGCCGCGGTTGGAGCGCGTCGATATTCTGGTCTTTGCCGGTAGTCACGGCGTGACCGGGCGCGGCGTCTCCGCCTATCCGGCCGCGGTCACGGCGCAAATGGTGGCGAATTTTGCTTCCGGCGGTGCGGCAATCAATCAGCTCGCGCGTACGGCGGGTGCTCAGCTGCGGGTCATTCCGCTCGAGCTCGACCGGCCAACCGCCGACTTCACCGAACGGCCGGCGTTGGGCGAGCAGGAGTTCCTCACCGCTGTGACGGCCGGATACGACGCGGTGTCGCCGCAATGCGATCTCGTCTGCCTGGGCGAGATGGGCATCGGCAATACCACGGCGGCGGCGGCGATCGCGGCAGCCTTGTTCGGCGGCGGCGGCGCGCGCTGGGCCGGCCGCGGCACCGGCGTCGATGAAGCGGGCTTGGCGCGCAAGCGCGCCGTCATCGACCGCGCGCTCGAACGTCATGTCGCGTCGCTCAACGATCCGCTGGCGATTGCCGCGGCGCTCGGCGGCCGCGAGCTTGCCGCCATCCTCGGCGCCACCTTGGCGGCGCGGCGGCAGCGCATTCCGGTGCTGCTCGACGGTTTTGTTTGCACTGCTGCCGTCGCGCCATTGGCGCAACTGCGCAGCGATACCCTGGCGCATGTTCAAGCTGGCCACGTCTCGGCTGAAGCCGGGCATAGCATGCTGCTTGAGGAGCTTGGCCTCTCGCCGCTGGTCAATCTCGACATGCGGCTCGGCGAAGCGTCGGGTGCCGCGGTGGCGCTGCTGCTGCTGCGCGCGGCGCTGGCGTGCCACACCGGCATGGCGACGTTTGCCGAAGCGGGAGTTTCCGACAAACCGGCGGACGATGCAGCACCAAAAGCCGCGAGCTAGGCCATCGTCGCGATGGCGTGAAAGAACGTGCCGGTGACGCGGCCGCGCCGGCCGCCGGCGTTGCCGAGTTCGCGGCCTTCGCCATCGCGCAGTTCGGCGAATGCTTCGTCGGTTCCGGCAGACGTCAGCGACGCGTAATGGAATTCGTGGCCGCGCACGATCGCGCCTTTGCATCCGAGAGCACTGTCGGACAACAGCCGCGCGGTGCGGTAGCCGAGATGCAGCTTGCGTTTGGCGAAGCTGGTGGCATGGCCGAGCAGGCCGGTCATGGCATGCGACTGCCCCGCCGCGTCCTCCAGACTTTGGCCCAAAACCATGTAGCCGCCGCACTCGCCATGCACCGGCCGCGTTAGCGCAAAGCGCCGCAGGCAATCGCCAAAGTACCGCGCTCCGGCTAGCGCTTCCGCATGAAGCTCCGGATAGCCGCCCGGCAGCCAGCAGCAATCGGCGCTTTGCGGCGGCGCTTCGTCGGCAAGCGGCGAGAACGGAAGAATCTCGGCGCCGGCATTGCGCCACGCAGCCAGCAGATGCGGATAGACGAAGCTGAAAGCCCGGTCGTGCGCCAGCGCGATGCGCTGTCCCGGCGGCTGGATTGCGGCGTCACCCATCGCGGGATCGATCGTCAACGGCGCCGCGCTCGCCATGACGGCGTCAAGATCGAGATGGCGCTCGGCCATATTGGCGAGCCGCTCGATCAGCGCCGTCAGGTCGGGATGCTCGCCGGCTTGAACCAGGCCGAGATGACGCTCGGGCAAGGCCAGCGCCGCCTCGCGCGGCACGGCGCCGAGGATTTGAACGCCGAGCGCTGCGATGGCGTCGGCGACGACGGCGCGATGGCGTTCGCTGGCGACGCGATTCAAGATCACGCCGGCGATACGCACTGCGGGATCGTGGGCGGCGAAACCCCGAACTACGGCCGCCGCCGATTGCGCCTGGCGAGACACATCGAGCACCAGCACGACCGGCAACTTGAAATGCGCGGCGAGATCGGCGGTGGCGCCGCGGTGCCCGGTGGCACCGTTGGTGCCGTCGAACAGCCCCATGACGCCTTCGATGACGAAAATGTCGGCGCCGACTGCGGCCTGCGCGGCCATGGCGTCGAGCAAGGCGGGCGGCATTGCCCAGGAATCGAGATTGACGCTCGGCGACCCGGTTACAGCGGCGTGGAATGCCGGATCGATGTAATCAGGTCCAGCTTTTGCGGCGCGTACGGCGACGCCGCGCCGCTGCAACGCCGCCAATAGCGCCAGCGTTACGGTGGTCTTGCCGGCGCCGGAATGGGCCGCCGCGATGATGAGGCCGCGCGCCGTCACGGTGAATCCTTTTGCGCCGCCGCGCTGTCGCCGAGGAGTTGCGAACGCATCGCGACAATCTCGCCGATCACGACAATGGCGGGCGGCTCGAATTTTTGCGCGCGCGCGTCGGCGGCAAGCTTTTCAAGCGTCGAGACCAGGACCCGCTGTTTCGGTGTCGTCGCCGAGGCGATCACCGCAGCAGGCGTCCGCGCCGCGAGTCCGGCTTGCATCAACTCAGCCGCGATCCGCTCCAGATTGTGCATCACCATGTAGAGCACGATCGGCTGTCCGGTGCGGGCGAGCGGCGCCCAATCAAAATCCTCGTCGGCGCCGTGGCCGGCGGCGAAAATGACGGCGCGATTGGTGCCGCGCAGCGTCGCCGGGATCGCCGCCGCCGCCAACGCCGCAAGGCCCGCGGTAACGCCGGGAATGACGCGGAACGGCACGCCGGCAGCCGCAAGCGTCATCGCCTCCTCGCCGCCACGGCCGAACACGAACGGATCGCCGCCCTTGAGCCGCAACACGCGCTTGCCAGCGCGCGCCAGCGCGACCAGGCGCTGGCTGATATCGGTTTGCGTCGCCGACGGCTTGCCGCCGCGCTTGCCGGCGAATTCGAGCCGCGCGCCCGCGCCGGCCAGCGCCAACACCCGTTCGTCGACCAGCGCGTCGTGGACGACTACGTCGGCCTGGGCGAGGCCGGCGAGCGCGTCAAGCGTCAACAGGCCGGGATCGCCGGGCCCGGCGCCGGCCAGCCAGACATGACCCGGCGCAAAAACCGGAACGCCGGCGCGGCGCGCGGCTAAAGCGTCCCATGCGGTCACGGTGCGCTCCTCGGCTTGCCGTGGTGACGATCGCGGCGGCTGGGACTAAAGGGAAGGGCATGGCCAAGCAGGAACGCCCTCTGCGCCGGGGTTGGACCACCGGCACCTGCGCCGCGGCGGCGGCCAAGGCCGCCTTCACCGCGCTGATGACCGGCGAATTCCCCGATCCGGTCGCGGTCACATTGCCGCGCGGCGAGCGGCCGAGCTTTGCGCTCGCCATGACACGCAGGGACGACAATGCCGCGACCGCCGGCATCATCAAGGATGCCGGCGACGATCCGGATGTGACCCATGGCGCTTTGATCTGCGCGACGGTCCGCATCGGCGGCACTGGCGCTGGCGTGAGCTTTCGCGCCGGCGCGGGCGTCGGCACCGTGACCCGGCCCGGCCTTCCAGTGCCGCCTGGCGAGCCCGCCATCAACCCGATGCCGCGCCGCATGATTCGCGATGCCATCATCGAAGTGGCTCAAGCTGTGTCGTGTGCGGCCGACGCCGAGGTCGAAATTTCGATCCCGGGCGGCGAGGCGCTGGCGGCGAAAACCCTCAACGGCCGTCTCGGCATCGTCGGCGGCCTGTCGATCCTCGGCACCACCGGCATCGTGGTGCCGTATTCGTGCTCGGCGTGGATCCATTCGATCCACAGTGGCATCGATGTCGCCCGCGCCGGCGGCTTGACCCACATCGCAGGCGCCACCGGCGCGAGCTCGGAGGCCGCGGTACAAAAGCTTTATGGCCTGCCGGAAATCGCGCTGATCGACATGGGCGATTTCGTCGGCGGCATGCTCAAATATTTGCGCCGCCATCCGCTGCCGCGCGTCACCATCGCCGGCGGCGTCGCCAAGATGACCAAGCTCGCCCAGGGTCTCACCGACCTTCATTCCAGGCGCGGCGAAGTCGATTTCGCGACGCTTGCCGGATTTGCCGAAACGGCCGGCGGCTCGGCCGATCTCTGCACCCGTATCAAGACCGCCAATACCGCGGCGGAAGCTTTTGCGCTGGCGCAATCCCAAAACATCGCGTTGGGCGACACGGTCGCGCGCGCGGCGGGGGAGACGGCGGCGCGCATCGTTGCCGGCCGCGACATCGCCGTCGAGATCGTGCTGTTCGATCGCGAGCAAAATCTGGTCGGCCGCGCGCCGTTTCAGTCTTAGGTTTCGACTCACGCGGCGCCTCCACGGAACCGGCGCCGATAATCGGCGTCATAGAGCGCACTGTCGCGAAAATTTTCAGCGGTGAGCGCGCGGCCGACCATGATCAGCGCCGTACGCTCGATCTTTGCCGCCGCGACTTTTGCCGCAATATCGGCGAGCGTGCCGCGCAGAATGCGCTGCGTTGGTGAACTCGCCTGCACCACGACGGCCGCCGGACAGTCGGCGCCGTAGAACGGCGTCAGCTCGTCGGCGACTGTTTTGATGGCGTGGATCGCCAGATGGATGACGAGCGTCGCGCCGGTCTTGGCGAATGTCGCGAGCTTCTCGGTTTCCGGCACCCGCGAGGCGCGGCCGGAAACGCGCGTCAACACCACGCTCTGCGCAACCTCGGGAACGGTGAGCTCGCATTCCAGCGCCGCCGCCGCAGCGGCAAAGGCCGGCACGCCAGGGGTGAGCGTGTAAGGAATGCCGCGCCGTTCGAGCCGGCGCAGCTGCTCGGCGAGCGCGCTATAGAGCGAGAGATCGCCGGAATGCAGCCGTGCCACGTCGAGGTTTTTGCTGTGAGCCGCGACGAACTCGGCTTCGATTTCGTCGAGCGACATAGGCGCGGTATCCACGATGCGGGCGCCGGGCGGGCAGTGCGCCAGCAATTCGCGCGGCACGATCGAGCCGGCGTAGAGGCAGATCGGACAGTGCGCGATCAGATCGCGGCCGCGCACAGTGATGAGGTCGGCCGCGCCCGGCCCGGCGCCGATGAAATGTATGGTCATGGCACGGTCTCCGACGCCGCGACCGCGCAGGTCGCGTCGCCCATGACGAGGCGAGGGCCGATGAGCCGTGCCGACGGCCCGGCTGCGGCCAGCGCCGCGGCCTCCGCGACCGAATGCACGCCGGTAAGCGCGAGCACGCGCCCGGACCGGGTCGCGGTGCGGTCGTTCGCCGCTTGCAATTCGGCTTCCGGGATCAGAACGATATCGACACCGAGTTTTGCAGCGGCCGCGGCGATTCCGGCTTCGCCGTTCTTTGCCGCGGTGGTGGCGATGCAGTCGAGCGCGTGCGGCGCGACGCCGGCGCGCTCGAGCGCGGCGCGGATCGCCGCTTCGATATCGGGCGCAGCTGCGCCCCGCCTGCAGCCGACGCCGGCGACGATCATGGTTTTGTCCAAATCCATTGCGTCACCGGCATCGCGGCATGCCAGCCGGTTTTCTCGCCGATCGGATCGGCCCGCGAAATCGCGATGCGGATCAGCTTGCCGCCGAGCGCGGCGTGACGGGTCAACAGTTGCACCTCGCTGCCGAGCGTCACCGCATTGGCCACCAGGCGGCCGGCCGGGCGCAGCGCGCGGGTCGCCGCATCGAGCACGCCGGTTTCGCTGACGCCGCCGCCGATGAAAATGGCGTCGGGTGTCGGCAGGCCTGCGAGCGCGGCCGGCGCGGCGTCTTCCACGATCTCGAGACCGGGAACGCCGAACGCCGCGGCGTTGCGGCGGATGCGCGCCGCGCGATCCCCGTGCCGCTCGATGGCGATGGCGCGCAACGACGGATCGGCCAGCATCCATTCGATGGCGACGGAACCCGAGCCGGCGCCAATATCCCAGAGCAATTCGCCGCGGCGCGGCGCCAGCGAGGAGACCGTGACGGCGCGGATTTCACGCTTGGTGATCTGGCCGTCGTGCTCGAACAAGGCGTCTGACAGACCGGGCGCGCGCGCGAGCACGCGGGCGTCGGCGGCGGCTTCGACTTCGATGGCGACCGTATTGAGCGCGTCGACCGCGCCGAGATCGAAGGCCGAGGCGCGTGCGGAACGGATGCGCTCGTACGATCCGCCAAGCGCTTCGAGCACCGTCAGGCGCGAGCCGCCGAAACCCGATTGTGTCAGCAGCTTTGCCAGTGCCGCCGGGCCCTGGCCGTCGGAGGTCAGGGCCAGGATGCGCGTTCCCGGCTGCAAATGCGGGCGCACCAGATCGAGCGCGCGGCCGTGCACCGAAATGAGCGCGGTCTGCGGCAGCGACCAGCCGAGCCGGGCCGCCGCCAGACTGAAGGCCGACGGCGCCGGGATCACGGTCATCTCACGGGCGTCGATGCGGCGGGCGAGCGCCGAACCGACGCCGTAGTGGAATGGATCGCCCGAGGCGAGCACGCAGATCTGGCGGCCGCGATGGTGCAAGACTTCATCGGCAGCACCGTCGAACGGGCTCGGCCACGGCCGCGTTGCGCCGCGAATGAGCGGCGCCGCCAGGCCGAGATGGCGCCGGCCGCCGAACACGATTTCGGCGGCACCGATCAGCCCGCGCGCCACCGGGCTCAAGCCCTCGACGCCGTCCTCGCCGATACCGACGATGGACAGCCAGCGCGGCGATGCGGCAGTGTCGGGTGCGGTCGCATCTGGCCGCGGCGTTCTATTAACAGACATGGCACGCATCCTCATTCTCGGCGGCACCGCGGAGGCGCGGCAATTGGCCGGACGGCTTGTCGGCCGCCCCGGCCTCGACATCACGCTGTCGCTCGCCGGCCGCACTGCCTCGCCGGCCGCGCAGCCGGTGCCGATCCGCGTCGGCGGCTTCGGCGGTGCTGACGGTCTCGCGAACTATCTCGTCGGCGAGCGCATCGATGCCTTGATCGATGCCACGCATCCTTACGCCACTATGATTTCGGCAAACGCCGTCGCAGCCGCGCGGCGCAGCGGCGTGCCTTTGGTCGCGTTGCGGCGGCCGCCTTGGGTCGCGGTTTCGGGTGACCGGTGGATCGAGGTGAGCGATGTCCGCAAGGCGGTGCATGCGCTTGGTCAAAAGCCGCGCCGCGTCTTTATGGCCCTCGGCCGCAATGAGCTGGCGCCGTTCTGCAACGCGCCGCAGCACTATTATTTGATCCGCAGCGTCGATCCGGTCGATCCGCCGTTGCCGCTGCCCCATGTCGGTTACGTAACCGGCCGCGGCCCGTTCGCCGAAGCCGACGACCACGCGCTGATGACCGAGCATCGCATCGACGTCGTGGTTGCAAAGAACAGCGGCGGCCCCGCAACCTACGGCAAGATCGCCGCGGCACGCGCGCTCGGCATCGACGTCATCATGCTGTGCCGGCCAGCCGCGCCCGCTTGCGTCGCGGTTGCGACAATCGAAGACGCGATCGCGTGGCTCGATCATGCGCTGACCTCCACGGCGGCGCGTGGCGTATAGACCAGCGGGTGGCGGCCGGGACGCGCGATGACGCGCGTGTCGCGCGAGCCGACGATCACCAGCGTCGCCATATCGGCGTTTGCCGCGTCCGCGGCATCAAGCGTCACGACGTATATTTGTTCATCCACCCGTCCGACGGCGCGGCCGAAGATCACGGGCGTTGTTGGCGGCAGGTGCCGGCGCAGGCGTTCGATGGCGTTGCCGAGTTGCCAGGGCCGCGCCCGCGACACCGGATTGTAGAGCGCGATGACGAAACCCGCGCCCGCGGCCGCGTCGAGCCGCTGTTCGATCAACGGCCACGGCTTGAGATTGTCCGACAGCGACATCGCGCAGAAGTCGTGACCCAGCGGCGCGCCAATCCGCGCCGCCACGGCGAGCATCGCGGTGATGCCGGGGATGATCGCGACGTCGAGCGCGCGCCAGCTGTCCGGCCCGGCTTCGATCTCCTCGCAAATCGCGGCCGCCATGGCGAAGACGCCCGGATCGCCGCCGGACACCACGGCGACACGCGCGCCCTGCGCCGCATGACGCAGCGCGGTGGCGGCGCGGGCGCGCTCTTCGCGGTTGTTCGACGCGTGACGGTCCTGGCCGGCGCGCACCGGCACGCGATCGAGATAGGGCCCGTAGCCGTATAGCGCTTCCGCGGCGGCGAGTGCGTCCTCGGCGTCCGGCGTGAGATAGCGCGGATCGCCCGGTCCCAGGCCGACCACGATGAGGCGCCCGCTCATGGTTTTGCTCCCGGCCGTCCCGCCCAGCCCGGCACCAGGACGACGGCAAAATAGGGCGCGTCGTCGTCGGGCTTTGAGGTCAGCGGAATCATTTTCGCATCCGCCATGGTGCCGCGCTCGACATAGATGGCGTGCGGCAGGCGGCCGCTGCGGTCGAGCGCGCGGCGCAGCTTTGGCAGATGACGACCGACCTTCATCACCACCGCGGCATCGGCGTCGGCGAGACGGCGCGTCAGCTCGCCCTCCGGCAGCGTCGCCGGCAGCACGGTAAAAACGTCGTCGCCCTGCGCGATCGGCATTCCCGCCGCCGACCAGCAGCCCGACATGCCGGTGACCCCGGCGACGATCTCGGCCGAAAACCGCGCCGCCAGCCGCGTGTGCAGATGCATGTAGGAGCCATAGAACAGCGGATCGCCCTCGCAGATCACGGCGACGACGCGGCCGGCATCGAGATGCGCGGCAATCGCGGTCGCGGCGCCGTCGTAGAAATCGCCAATGGCATCGCGGTAGCCGTTGCTGTCCTTGGGCAGTTCGGTGGTGACGGGATAGAGCAGCGGCAGCTCGATGACTTCGGCGCGCAAATGTCGCGCGGCGATGGCGCGCGAATGGCTTTGATTTCCCGCTTTGGCGAAATGCGCGATCACGTCGGCCTCGCCGAGCGCGCGCATCGCCTTGAGCGTCATCAATTCCGGATCGCCCGGGCCGACGCCGACGCCGATCAGTTTGCCCGCGCTCATAAGCCTGCCCTCGCCAGCGCGTTGACGGCGGCGGCACACATGGCGCTGCCGCCGATGCGGCCGCGCACGACGATGAACGGCACGCCGCGCGGCTCGGCGGCGAGCGCGGCCTTTGACTCGGCTGCTCCTACGAAGCCGACCGGAATGCCGAGGATCGCCGCCGGCTTCGGCGCGCCGGCGTCGAGCAAATCGAGCAGGCGGAACAAAGCCGTCGGCGCATTGCCGATGGCGACCACGGCGCCGGCGAGGCGGTCGATCCACAGATCGAGCGCCGCCGCCGACCGCGTCGTGCCGCGTTTCTGGGCGATGCCGGACGTGCGCGGATCGTTGAGCGTGCAGACCACGTCGTTGTTCGCCGGAAGACGGGTGCGGGTGATGCCGTGGGCCACCATCTCGGCATCGCAAAAAATTGGCGCACCGGTTTTAAGCGCCTGCCGCGCCGATGCGACGGCGTCGCCGCCGAACACGATGTGCGCCGCCGCTTCGACTTGGCCGCAGGCATGAATCATGCGCACCGCCACCTCGGCCTCGTCCGCGGAAAACCGTGACAGGTCGGCCTCGGCGCGGATAATGGCAAACGAGCGCTGGTAGATCGCCGTGCCGTCGCGCAGATAGGCGGCGCGCTCAGACATTCTCATCCTCGTGTTTGTGGTCGCGCGCGATTTCGGCGATGGCGGCCGGCAGTTCATTCGTCGTAACGATCTTGAAAGGAGCGTCGCGGGTCGAGCCGTTGGCGACGAGCGCGCTTCCCGAAGACGTGCCCACAACGGTCAGCGCCGCCGGCGCGGGATGCGCGCAACCCTTGGCGCAGCCGGAAATGTGAATCTTGAACGAACCGTTGAGATACGGCGCGGCGGCTGCGGCGATTTGTGGTGCAATGGCGCGCGCGGCGATGTTCGCCGACGCGCAGATCGGCGCGCCGGCGCAGGCGACGACATGCCGCCGCGGATCGTCGGCGCGCACGATGAAGCCGAGCGCTGCGGCGGCTGCGGCAAGCGGCCAAGCCGTCTGTTGTGTCAGGCCGATGATCATGAGCGTCCGGCCTGGCGCCGCGCGCATCCCACGCGCCCCTGCCGCCTTTGCGGCTTCGGCCAATCGCTGCAACGACATTGCGTCGGCATGGCCGAACCCGAGGCCTACGCCATACGCGAATGTACCGTCACGCAACGGATGCAGGCCGATCGGCTCTTTCCGCGCGTTTCCGCGCAAGCGGGGGCGGGCGGAAGCCACGAGCAAATCCTCTACCGCGGCGCGGAACACTGCAATGCCTTCCGCCGCAACGATGTCGCGCGCACGCGCGTGACGACCGCGTCGCGCTATGATTTCGAGCAGGCGTACGGTGACTTCGACGGCGTTCTCACCTGCGATGCAGCCAAGGGGAACCGCGCTCCGGCTGTCGCCGCCGACGCTGACACAAAGCGCCGCAGCGCCTTTCACCGCTTCGGCGTGCAGGCGCACGTCGGCAATGATGTTGTCGAGATCGAGCGTTCCGCCGCCATCGATCGTCACCGAGGCTTTGGCGGATAGCCTTTGCGCGAATGAACCCTGCGCAAGAGCGGCGCGCAAATCGGCGGCAAGCGCCGCCGCATCGACGATTTCATCCGGGGCAAGGCCGGCCAATGGGTCGGTCAAAACCGGAATACTGTCCCCGGCTGCGATGCCGAGCGCGCTTATGGCTGATGCAAAGCGCGGCGCCGACGTCGCACTCAAGCCGCGAATTTGGATGCTGCCGCGCGAGGTGACTTCGATGATACCGTTGCCATGTTGGCGCGCGGCCGCGCACAGGCCGGCGAAGGCGTCAAGCGCGATGGTGCCGATCGGCAGCAGGCGGACCAACAGGCCGTCGCCCGTCGCCATCGGCACGGACAGTCCCGGACAAGCGCCGCGACGTTGCGGTGAAGCGCGCGCGGGAGCGGTCATGCCGTAACCTCCGCACGCAGCAGCGACAGACCGGCGTCGACGTCGTTGCGCCGCGGATGCCAGAAGCCCCGCCGCCGCGCGGCATCGAGCCGCTCGGCAATCGCCGCGGCGGCTTGCGGATTCTCGCGCAGCAGAAATTCGCGCACATCGGCGTCGGCGACATAGGCGTCGTGGATGAGATCGAACAATTCGCCGGCCACCGCGTCGGTGGATTCGGCAAAGGCGACCAGGCGGTCGACGGTTTCGGCAAGCTCGGCGGCGCCGCGCGGGCCGTGGCGCATCTGCCCGGCGATGAAGCGCGGATTGATTGCGCGCGCCCGCACGATGCGCGACAGCGCCACAGACAGCGCCCGTGCCCGCGGCCGCTGCGGGTCGGTGACGTCAAGCATGATCAGATCGGCTGAGCGGCCGAGCATTTTGGCCGCCGCGGCGAAGCCGCCGACGAAGGCCGCGTCCTCGCCGCCTTCGAGCAGATCGCGGCCGGGGTCGTCGCTCGCGTGCACGAGCGCGTCGGCGTTGGCGACGCGCTGCGCAAACGCGCCGGGCGTTGCGTCACCTTCGCCGTCGGCGCCGCCATAGGAATGCGATGCGGCGGCGAGATAAGCGGCACCAATAGAATTTGTGTCCGTGGCGCGGCCGAGCAAATCCTCGATGCCCGAGCCATAGACGCCCGGCGCGGTGCCGAAGATGCGGTCGAGGTGCGCTTGACCTCCCCGGCGCGCGCCGGCGAGTGGATTTTCGTCACTGTCCTCGTCGCGCGCCGCGACCGCCTGCACGGCGGCATCGATGAGTGCGATCTGTGCCGGAAACAGATCGCGAAACAGTCCGGAAATGCGCCAGGTGACATCGACGCGCGCGCGACCCATGACGGCGGTCGGCAGCACCTCGACGCCGGTGATGCGGCCGCTCGCCGGTTCCCAGATCGGCCGGCAGCCCATCAGGGCAAAGCCTTGCGCGATCTCTTCGCCGCCGGTGCGCAGCGTGGCGCTGCCCCACAGATCGATGACCACCGTGCGCACCATCTCGCCATGGGTCTGCAGATGCGCCCGCACGATCTCGTCGGCGGCGAGCCGGCCAAGCTCCATCGCCGTCGGCGTCGGCAGGGTGCGCGGATCGGCGGTGAAGAGGTTGCGGCCGGTCGGCAGCACGTCGCGCCGCCCGCGCGTCGGCGAACCGGCAGGTCCCGGCGCGACGCGGCGGCCGTCGAGCGCCTGGATCAATGCTTTTCGTTCCGCCTCGGCACTCGTTCGCCACAGCGGATCGTCGGTGCCGGCGGGCGCGCGGCCATAGATGTGAAGCCCGTCTTTTATGGCGAGGTCTTTGAGATCGCACAGCCAGGCATCGATGCGGCGCAGCGCCTCGTCGGGTGCGAAGGCCGTGTCGACGCCGGCTTCGCGCGCCAGGCCGGTGCGCTGCGCCGTTTCGACGATCAGCGTCGCCAGCCGCTCGCGCCGCCGCCGGTCGAGGCCGTCGGCTTGGGCATATTCATCGACCAATCGCTCGAGCTCGCGCGCGTCGCCGCTAAGCCCGCCAGCCGCAAGCGGCGGCGGCAAATGGCCGATGGTCAGCGCCGCAATGCGGCGCTTGGCCTGCGCTGCCTCGCCCGGATTGCTGACGATGAATGGATAGATCACCGGTAATGCACCAGTGACGATTTCGGGAAAGCACTCCGCGGTGAGCGCGATCGCCTTGCCCGGCAGCCATTCCAAGGTGCCGTGCGCGCCCATGTGCACCAGCGCATCGACCTTTGCGACGTGCTGCAGCCACAGGCCGAACGCAACCAATGCATGGCGCGGCGGCAAAAGCGGATCGTGATAATCGGCCCGCCGTTGTGAGGAACGGCCGCGATCGGGCGGCAGTGCGACCAAAAGCTTGCCGAATTTTTTCACGCGAAAGCGGAACGCGCCGTCGCGCACATCGGCGTCGTCGGCCGGTTCGCCCCAGGCGTCGCGCAGCCGCGCGATGGCGGCGCTTGGTAAGCGAGCGAGCAGGCGTTGGTATTCTTGGATCGAGAGCGTTGCATCGTCGGCGTCCGGCGAAAGCGCATCGAGCAATTCGCGCGGCGTTTTTGGCGCGCCGCGCACGGCGTAGTCGGCGGCGGAAAGGTCGTCGAGCAGTGCAATGACGCTCGCCGGCACATCGAGGCCGACCGCGTAACCGGTGCGGCCCGGCGCGCCGGGATAATCCGGCATCAGGATAGCGACGCGACGCTCACTCGCCGGCAAGGCCTGCAAGACAACATGCGCGGCGATCCGATCCGCGACCATGGCGACACGATCCGGCTCGGGCCGGCTGGCGAACGCGCTGAAGGCAAGCCCGGCCTGGGTTGGCAGCGCATCCTTAAACGCGATGGCGCCGGCCAGCACACGGCCGTCGAGCTCGGGCAACACCACATGCATGGCGAGATCGGCGGCGCCGAGGCCGCGCGTACTGTCGCGCCACGCGGCCCGCTTGGTGATGGCGCTGACGACCTGGAATACCGGGACGCCCGGTGCGTCGAGCGGCGCCGGCTCGTCGATGCCGCAGCCGGCGGCAAAGGCTGTCATGGTGACTATCAATGCCGGCTTCAGCCGCGCCAGTGCTTGGCGCAAAAACACGCCCGCCTCGCGATCCTTCAAGCTGGTGACGAACAGGGCGGCCGGCGCCAAGCCGCGCGCGGCGACTGCCGTGCATAGCGCGTCGACTGGCGCAGTGTCGCCAGCGAGCAGCAGCGCGCGGTAGAAGACGATCGGTATGACCGGGTGGCCGGCTTGCAGCGACGCCATCAACCGCTCGAGATCCACCGCGCCTTCGCCTGGCAGATAGCCGGCAAGGCGCGGCACCGACTGCGGCTCGCACGATGCAAGATCATGTCCGGCATGGTGGGCGAGCCGGCGCAGCAACGCCCGCAGATTGTCGCGACCGCCTTCGCGGAAGTAACGCAACAACGCATCGAGTTCCTGCGCCGGCAATGTGGACGCCGCAGCAAGCCGAACATCGTCGCGATCTTCGCCGGGCAGCACGGCGAGCACGATGCCGCGCTCGCGCGCCAGTGCCGACAGCCGCTCGATGCCGTATTTCCACCAGTCGAGGCCGCCGAGGAGGCGCACCACGATCACCTTGGCATGGGCGCCGAGGCGCTCGATCCACAGATCGACCGACATGGGATGGCGCAGGTCGCGCAAATGCGCCAGCCGCACGCTCGGCAGGCTCGCACGCTCGGCCTCCCAGGCGGCGGCGAGCGCGGTGAGATCGCTGTCGGCAAACGACAGCAGGGCGATGTCGCCCGGCGACTGGCCGAGATCGACCGCTTCGACGATTTCGTCGAGGTTGGTCGAGCTCGTTGTCAATAGATGCATCGTTCAACCTGCGAGCGCCCGCGTCACCGCGGCACGATCAAGTCCTTTCAATCCGATCACGACAAGGCGGCTCTCGCGCGGCTCGGATGCCGCCCAAGGCCGGTCATATTGATGAGTCACCCGGGAACCCACCGCCTGCACCAGCAAACGCAGCGGCTTGTTGGTCACCGCGGCAAAGCCTTTGACGCGCAGCACGTCGAATTCTTCCGCCAGCGCGGCCACGCGCGCGGCAAGATTGGAGGGGTCGGCGATCTCGCCAAGCGGCACGACGAAACTGTCGAAATCGTCGTGATCGTGGTCCAACTCGTCATCATGATGGGTGCGGCGGTTGGCGATGTCGTCTTCGGTGCCGACGCCGAGGCCGAGCAGCAGCGCCGTATCAACCTTGCCGCCGCTGACCGTGACAACCTTTATCTTGCGCGGCAGCGCGCCGGCGATCGCCGCCATCGCCTTGGCGAGGCCGGCCGGATCGAGCAGGTCGCGCTTGTTGAGCACGACGAGATCGGCGCAGGCAATCTGATCCTCGAAAACCTCCTCGATCGGATCGTCGTGATCGAGCGCGGTGTCGGCGATGCGCTGTTGCGATAGCGCGTCAAGATCGTGCGCCACGCGGCCGTCGGCGAGCGCCGCGCCATCGACCACGACGACGACGCTATCGACGGTGACGCGGTTTTTGATCGCCGGCCAGTGGAACGCCTGGACCAGCGGCTTGGGCAGCGCCAGCCCGGAAGTCTCAATCACGATGTGCTCGACGCCGTCCTTGGCCAGGATGGCATCGAGCGCCGGCACGAACTCGTCGGCGACGGTGCAGCACAGGCAGCCATTGGCGAGCTCGACGATGTTGTCCTCCGGACAGGCGGCATTGCCGCAGCCTTTGAGGATCTCACCGTCGATGCCGACATCGCCGAACTCGTTGACGATGACGGCGAGGCGGCGGCCGTCGGCATTGCCGAGCACATGGCGGATTAGCGTAGTTTTGCCGGCGCCGAGAAAGCCGGTGACGATGGTGCAGGGGACGCGCGCGAGCGAGCCGGTCATTCATCGGTTCCTTCAAAGTCGATGGGGGGAACGCGGGCGATCAGGCCGCGCTTGAGGATTTCGGGCCGCCCGCGCCATGGCAAAATGCCATCGGCTGCGCCGGCCAGCAGGCGCGCGCCTTCGATCAGCGCGTCGGCGCAAGTCGTGTCGAGGCCGCCGAACACATAGGTCCAGGAGCCGTTGCAGCGCATCGCGGCGCTCGGGCCGCGCGTGCAATTGGCGAGACAACGCAGCCGCCGCACCTCGACTTCGGTGCCGGCGGCGGCGCGTTCGGTCGCCGCGGCGAGCAGCGCGCCGGGGCGCGGTTCGCTGTCCGGCTCGCCGGCGCGCTTGCAGGTGGTGCAGACGTAAACGGTGGGAGCGGCAGATGTGCCGGAAGAATTTTGCATCAGGCGCGCTCCGCAATCGGTCGATCGAGGCGCTGCCAACGGAACAGCAGATAAGAGATC
>Ga0116215_1001268_pt1 | contig 17148 bp, 17 predicted proteins | sample Sb_taG_7_FD_89698 | JGI IMG/M metagenome (GOLD analysis project Ga0116215, IMG submission 89698) | Peat soil microbial communities from Weissenstadt, Germany - Sb_50d_2_FS metaG | ecosystem: Environmental > Terrestrial > Soil > Wetlands > Peat | place: Germany: Weissenstadt | collected 2010-09-21
AGGGGCCTCCCTTTTCGTGGGTTTGGTGTGGAAACCCCGAGCATTGCAATCGCTCGGATCCCACGGGGAGCGGAGGCCCCGCTCCTTCATCACATCGGTTCTGTGCGCCCTGACGGGGGCAGCGCGACCAACCTCAGGCCGATCGGGAACACCCTGATTCAGTCCAGTGCGGGTCGTGCCCGTTCTGCCGCTCCCGAGTCAGTCCGAAGGTGACGGACTCCCCTCAGACCTGACCCGCGCGCAAATGTTCGGCGCTTGGGCCACCCAGGCCCTTGTGACACATCGTCATGAGCCATCACCTGCCCGGCTACCAGCTTCCGCTTTGTGGCGCAGCCTAGGTCTGGGCTCAACGGCGGTCGAGCGTAAGCCCGACCGACCTCGTGATCGGGAACACCCGGTGCGGTATGCGTGCTCGACGGCACCGCGGGACCGTCGGTTCTCGGTCCGGTCCGTTGTGCCCGTCCGGGATCACCCGCCCTCGCCATTATGAGCGCGTGACCCCCAGTTCGCCACGCAGCTCCTCGGGACCACGTTCGGGATGGTCAGGCTGGGATGAGGGGTAACCGGTACCCCCGACTATGCGCTCCCGCAGGCTGCCAAACCAATTACCAATGTCCCTATCAGAACGAGGCGAACGGAGAATGGACTCACCACCGAGGCAAGTCTGCCACGCCCACCTGAGACCTCTGCTCTACAGCCACAACTGTCGCGACCAGGATGTCCTGGCGAACGGGTCAAGGCTTACGCACGCCGACGTGACCCCAGACGGCTCCCCGAGTACCCATCGGTCGGCGTCCGAGGCTACTGGTCTTGATGTCTACGGGCTTCTACGTCCCGGTTCTCCCCAAGCCGTCGCTGGGCGGAGTCGCTCCGTAGCGCGTCAGATAGAAGAATCGTGTCACCCTCCAGACTCCGCTAGGGCCACGATTACGACCACTGCAACTACTTCCATCACGGGCACGAATCTTAGGCGCCCTCGAGCCGTGGGTGGCGAAAGGACGGGCGCACGGGATCCCTTGAGACGCACTGATTATGCACCAACCGGGTCGTGCGGGAACGACCACCGCTCCGTATACGTAGAGCTGTGACGAATCTCGGAGTTCCAATCGAGCCACCACGACCCGGCTGGTGGGCTGATGGGTCTGTCGAAACGAGATGAGGAACTCCTCGTCCTTCTAGAGGCAACCCCGCGACCGTGACGGCGGTCTTCCGCCGCGAAGGCCTTTTCGTTGCCTTGCCAGGCGCCTCTTCAAGAGGAAGTAAGCCGGTCTCACCCCGCCACGGCGGGCCTTTCGGGAGTGCACATCACCCGCTCGGGATCCGAAGAATGAGTGGCTTAGATGTTGACCTGCGCTCCTCATCCCCGACGAGCATCGACACCCATTGGAGCCCGTGCCGTAGCGATTGACAGTTCACACTCGGTCTGTAAGCTCTTGGGAGCCAGGGGCCGCGAATAGCAACCAGGAGATCGATACGATGGCAGCCGTATGGTCGGCGATTGCGGGACATCTTTCTCATGTCCAGGCCATCCCGCGATCCTCTGGATCTTCGGTGCGCCCAGAGATTCTTACACTCGCGGGTATCTTGGGCGCGACGGCGCTCATCATGAGCTTTGTCTTGACGCGATCCAGTCCGGTTGAGGAACACTCTCCTTCGATAGCCGCGAGTCCCGTCTCGGATCGAGACCTTTCATCGGTACCCGTACCGGCTCGTGTAGCGCGTCCGGCTGCGCCATCGTCTGGCGAAAGCAATCATCCCCCACTCTGATCCGATACGGCGTCCGTACCTGCGCTCGTTGCCGTCTTGATTCGATCTTTCTCCCTGTTTCCTGCGCGACGCTCCATTCAGACGCGAGCGTCTGCATTCCACCAACGCCTGATGAGTCGAACTTCCGCGTTCGACAGGGTGGTGATGTACTCGCCTGTGGGCTCGGGGCGATGACGTCAAAGGCTTCGACGCCCATCGTGTGTGAGACACGAGTCATGGCTAAGGGTCATTGGTGGCGCTCACGGCGGTTCATACGGGGTGTGCTGGTTGTCGCAGGGGCCTGTGCCCTCACCACGACTGCAAGCTGCAGTTCCAGCACCCCGCACTCTGGTCCAGCGCCACCAACGTCGGCGGCGGGAGTTCCGAAGGGTGTACGGAGCATCTCAGTGGGTGTGGGATCGCCCCCCTTGACCGCCACACTCACCTTGCCCGCTCACATCACTAAGCCGGTGCCAGCCATCGTCTTGGTGAGCGGCTCCGGGCCCAACGACCAGGACGAGACCGTCGGTCCGGACAAGCCCTTCCTCGACCTCGCCAGCGGACTGGCAAGGCACGGCATCGCCACTTTGCGCTATGACAAGCGCACCAAGGACTATCCGGCCGGCATCGACCTGGCGACCTTCACCCCCAACCAGGAGTACGTGCTCGATGCGGTGGCCGCTGTCAACCTGCTTGGCTCCCGACCGGAGATCGACCCCAACCGCATCTTCGTGCTGGGCCACAGCCAGGGAGGCACCTTCGCTCCGCTGATTGCCAAGACCGATCCTCGGATCGCCGGCGTCATCCTGGCCGCCGCCGCCGAGCCGTTCGGTGCGACTCTGGTCCGCCAACTGACCTACCTCTCTACCCTGCCCGGAGCGATCGGAGCTCATGCCAATGCCGAACTCCCTGAGGCGCGCCAGGCCGAAGCTGAGATTGACAGCCCAACTCTCGCGACCCAGAGCCCCACGACCAAGCTGTCGCCACTCCTGGGCGGGGCAGGACCCCAGTACTTCCTCAACCTCCGTCAGTACGACGAGGTGGCGACCGCTCGGGCCATCCCGCAGCCACTGCTCCTTCTGCAAGGCGACCGCGACTACAACGTGACCGTTCCTGACGACCTCGACGTATGGCTGAATGGGCTGGCTGGCAAGACGAACGTGACTGTCCACCAGTACCCCCATGCCGATCACCTGTTCATCGACGGCACGGGGCCGCCGACACCGGCCGACTACGACGTCGACCGGCACGTCGACCCTCAAGTGATCACCGACATCGCCACCTGGGTCGACTCCATCCCCTAGCCCTCACGCGGAGGCCATGCTCAATCATCCCTGCCGGATCCAGGTCGGCGCCCTGGGCCTGTCAGTGGGGACGGACCGTCCTGTATCGCCTCTTCCTCCTCTTTCCCGCGTTCGGTGGGGGAGAACGGGTAGTGGGTGTGCCACGGTCGACACCTGCGACGTGTCTGCCAGGCCGGTGACTACCGGAAGGACTCCGAAGCGCGGTGGCTCGCCCAGGTCGCTACCCTGTCCCGCCCAAGTCGCTTGGCCTCGTACAAGGCTGAGTCCGCCTGGTGGAGGAGTTCGCCCGCGGATTCACCCTGCGTCGTCCAGGTGGATATCCCGAAGCTGAGGGTGACCGGTCTCGGTATCAGGACCTGGCGAGTCCGGGCGTGAATTCGTTCGACCATCACCCGCGCTTCAGCGGACGGTGTCTCGGGGAGTAGGACGGCGAATTCGTCTCCGCCGATTCGTCCAACCAGGTCAGTCGAACGCACCGCAGCAAGCATCGCGCTTGCGACGCTGTTCAACATGTCGTCACCGGCGCCATGCCCATACTGGTCATTAATCGCCTTAAAACCATCCAGGTCGGCGATGATCACACTGAAGGGGCGGCCGTAGCGCCGTGCCCGCGTCCACTCGCCGGTCAAAGCGTCCTGAAACGCCTGGTAGTTGAGACAGCCAGTGAGACCGTCGTGGGTGGCTAGACGGTGAAGGCTCTCAATGAGGGTCCGGCGTTCTTGCTCCCAGATGCTTCGGTTCATGGCCGCCGTGGCCGAGATTGCGCCAGCGACCCCGATCATGATCGCCGTGGCACCGGCCTGCGCACTACTTGTCGATCCCCCGACGATGAGGATGATGCCAAGACATCCCAGTGCCAAGAGCGCCAAACCAATGACGGCGTGAAGGCGGTAGAGCAGGCCCCCGAAGAGAACGGGCAGCACCAGCAATGCCGCGAGGGGACTCCCGGCACCGCCATCGAGTCCGATGGGTAGAGCGATCACGGCGAGGGTCCCGACGGACCAAGTGAAGAAGAAAAGGTCACGCCAACGGGTGGTCACCATTCGACTGCCAAGGGGACCGACGACGACAAGCGATCCGACGATGGCAACGATGTCGATCACCATCATGGCTTCGCGGTGCCGGCCGTGAAAGGTCAAGGCCAGGTAGATCAGGAGAAGCAAGCCGCCTAGGACGAACGAAGCAATCCCCATGTATAGGTGTCGACGCCACAGATTCTGATCGGACTCGTAGACGATGCCTTCGAACTCCGCGATGCGCTCGACGCCGAGCTCATCGGGGAGCTCTGGGAGGGCAGGCGAAATCACTCTCACTAGGGCATTATCGGCACCGGCGGTGAGAATCCTTACCCCTCGCCAGGCTCACCCTGGCCTGTCAGGAGGTGAGGGACTGTGGGTATCGCTCTTGCCGACGATGCGTCGCCCGGAAATGGAATCCCCCTGGATCCTGATGACATGTGACCGAGAACCGGGGGCCCACGGGCGAAGACCCATCTGGACGGTCTCGGCGATCTCGGCGGGGTCGACAATCTCTTCGGCTCTTCCGACGATCATGACGCTCCATCCGAGTTCGAAGACCGAGTTGACGGCGTCGGCTTCAAAGGCAACCCCGGCGTTCCAAATTGCCGAGTTGAGCTTCGTCCCCTCGCCGGTGCGGAAGACGACCGACCGGTCGAGCAGTCGGAAGTTGACCGGGAAGATAGCCGGAAACCCAGCCGTGCAAACAGCCACTCGCCCCAACTCGATTCTACGGAGCAACGCTAAACACTGTTCGGTGTCGAGCACCTCAAGGCCGGCTCGATCAAAGGGCATGACTGCAGGATACAACCCATGGCGAGTCACGCCCAGCGGCGTTTCCGTACGTGAAGTTCTGCTCTGCTCGACCGGGATTGTCTCCCTACGCCTGTCGCTTCGCAGAGCCTGCAGCTGCAGAGAAGGCCCGAGGAGTGGAGCCTTTCACGCTCGTGCGGAACATCTCCCGTCGGAGGCCCGGGTAGTCGTTCAGAGCGTTGTGCATCGTGCACCGGTTGTCCCAGATGGCGAGGGTGTGCCGAGCCCAACGGAGGCGGCAGGTGAGGTTCTCATTGGTGGCATGACGGTAGATGTGGTCGAGCAACGCTTGCGACTCAGTCGGGCTCCAGCCCTCGAACCTGGTCGTATACACCGGGTTCACATAGAGCGCCGCCCTCTTGGTGACCGGATGCTCGATGACAGCGGGATGGGTGCGCTCCTCATAAGCGTCAGGTGACGGAGCGATGGCCATGGACGTGAGGTTCTTCACTTGGTCGAAGAACCCTCCCGTCCCGTAGGCCATGCCCGCTGAGTGCACGGCCCGGAGTCCGACCAGAGTCTCCTGCAGTCCCCGGGACAGGGTCTCGTACGCCCGGTATTGATTGGACCACAGCGTGTCGCCTCCAAAGGCCGGGACCTCCGCTGCGTGGAGCAGTGTGTATGCGGGGGGTTCAGGTAGATAACTCAGGTCACTGTGCCAGGCATTGGCAAAGTTGAGCTGATCCTCCGGCTCCTTGATGACCCGGATGACGTAGGGACGCTCCGTAAGTGGCGTCACGAAGGGGGTGGTGTCCCTGCCGCCGAGCAGATCGGTGATCCGTTCCAGGTCGTCGAGGTCCATGTGCTGGTCGGGGAGGAAGACCACAAGGTGATCGGCCAGCACCTTGCGCAGCTCGTCAAGCTGCTCACTTTCCGTCACCTTGATGAGGTCGATACCGGTCACCGCTGCGCCGAGTGCACCAGCTGAGGGACGTGCTTCGAGTGAGGTCATCTGCCCATCATCGCATTCCCTGCATTGTCGGTCACCATGGAGAACTGCGTTGCGCGTGTGGGTCTGGGGGAAGGTAACCCACCAGGCGATGTCCCCGTCAGCTGGCTGGGAACCGACCATGCCTGTGGCTCCAAAATGACGGTGTCGAGCCATCAAAGCGCTGAAGCCCGCCGACGCACCGCCTCGGACCAACCACAGGAACATAAGACATCGCTCCTGATCCCGTCGGTCTGTTTTCGCTCGGCGGCTTGTCCTACGCGTTCGCAACCTGTCGGTCGGGTGGCCGGGCCCGACGCTGATCCCTGGCCAGGTGTGCGCGGGCTGAAGACCGACCATGATGGAGTGCATGCGTCGCTTCGTGCTCACCGTCACATGCCCCGACCGGACCGGAATCGTGGCTGCTGTCACCGGCTTCATCGCCTCCCACGGCGGCTGGGTGGTGGAGGCGGCCCAACACGGCGACCTCACGACCGGGCAGTTCTTCCAGCGGATCGAGGTGCTGGCCGACAGTCTGCCCTTCGGTCCTGAGGAATTCGGTCACCGCTTCTCTGACGTGGCTCGGCAGTTCGAACTGGATTGGCGCCTCAGTGACACTGACGTACGCAAGCGGGTCGTGGTGCTGGTCAGTCGAGAGGACCACTGCCTGGCGGACCTCCTGCATCGTTGGCGCAACGGCGACCTGGCCTGTGACATCCCCGCCGTCATCTCCAACCACCCGGACCTCCGCCCACTCGTCGAGTGGCACGGGATCGACTTTGTCCACGTGCCGGTCGACGCTGGGCGCAGAGCCGAAGCCTTCGCCGAGGTTGTGTCCCATTTCGACGCGGCTCGAGCCGACGTGGTGGTCTTGGCCCGCTACATGCAGATCCTCCCGGCCGATATCTGTGCCCGGTACCCCGGCCGCATCATCAACATCCACCACAGCTTCCTGCCGTCGTTCGCCGGTGCTCGGCCCTACCACCAGGCCTTCGAGCGGGGTGTGAAGCTCATCGGTGCCACGTGCCACTACGTGACGGCGGAACTGGACGCCGGGCCCATCATCGAGCAGGACACCAGCCGGATCGACCACGGCGACACGGTTGACGATCTCCTGCGCATCGGTCGGGACATCGAGCGTTCTGTGCTCGCCCGTGGGCTCCGCTGGCATCTGGAGGACCGGGTGCTTGTCAATGGCAACCGAACGGTTGTCTTCGCCTAGAGGCACCAACTCCGGGTAGCACAGCGACAGAAGGAAGCCACTCAACCGGATGAACCTGGTGGTCCGATCCGGGACGCCCCGACCGAGGCACCGAGGATCTGGAGGCGCTGACGGGCTCCCGCGGGCGTCAGCACTGGGCAGATGTCCCCAGTGTCGCGGCAGCTTTGGTGTCGTCCGACGACTGAAAGCGGTTCGGCAGCACGCCACACCAGCTGAGCAGCCCCGCCTTGGATCCAGAGTAACCAACGTCTAGAGCAACCAGCCATCAGCGGGAAACAGCGAGGGCGGTCCGGGCCTCCGAGGACGCCTCAGCTCGATAGCGGTTCCTCGTCCCGTCCTGGGCTTACCTTCGATGTGCGGTTGGCTTCACGCACGTCGCTCAGTTGGTAATACCAGCGGCGAGCCAGCCACATCACCCAGGCGAGCCAGCCCACGATGACGATCCACAACACGATTCCAGGGGGACTGCTCACACTGCCATCATGCACGCCCTGTCAACCAGGGCTCGGGGCCATCACCCTGATGGGCGCCGACGCTTGCGGGGAATCCCTCACTACTGTCAGCAGAGGTGGCCAGTAGAGGCACATCCGGTCCTGGTCGGGGGGCTTCCCATCGTCGCCGACGGCGGGCCGCGAGGAGCGAAGAGCGACTGCGCTCCCTCGGCGAGTATGCCCCGCCGCTGCAAGCCGACTTGCTCAGCTCCATGGCCCGGGAACGTGCCCGGCGCGTCGGGCTGACGGTCGTGGGGATGGCGGTCGTGGTACTGGCCTGCGTGTTGGCCGGTGTCCAGTGGTTCCGCCCCATCCCCTCCCCGGTGTTTCGCGCTGCCGTGTCGACCTCGGTGCGTCTGTCCGGCTCGCTCCCCTCGTTGCCGTGGCCGAGCACGGGTGCGGCGGCCCTCTCGGTGGAGGGAGCGGGGAGTCTCGGGAGTGCGGGGAACACGCAGCCGGTTCCCGTGGCCGGTCTCGCCAAGGTCATGACGGCCTATGTCGTCCTCCGGGACCATCCGCTGGCCCCGGGCGCCCCTGGCCCCGCCATCGCCGTGACGCCAGCGACGATCGCCGCCGCCCAGGCCGAAGCAGCGTCCTCGCAGTCGGTGGTCCCCGTAGTCGGCGGTGAGTCCCTGACCGAGCTCGAGGCCCTGCAAGGCCTGCTCGTGGCCCAAGGCAACGACATCGCCACCCTGCTCACCGACTGGGACGCGTCGAGCACCACCGCGTTCGTGGCCAAGATGAACGCCGCCGCTCACACCTTGGGTCTTCATTCCACCAGGTTCACCGACCCGAGCGGGCTGGATCCGGGGACGGTGAGCACCCCCGTTGACTTGATCCGGTTGGGGGAAGCAACCATGGCGATCCCGGTGTTCCGTCAAATCGTGGCCATGCCCCAAGTCACCCTTCCTCTGGCCGGGCTCGTCTACAACTTCGACTACGACCTCGGTCACGACGGGATCATCGGGATCAAGACCGGGTCCGACACGGCGGCCGGTGGGTGCTTTCTGTTCGAGGCCCAGCAGGACGTGGCCGGGAACACCCTGACCCTGCTCGGGGTCGTGCTGGGCCAATACGGGACGAGCCCGATCACCACCGCTCTGTACTACTCCGAACTCCTGGTGCACGTGGCGTTCGCCTCCGTGAGGACACTTTCCCTTGTGCCAGCAGGGCATGTCGTGGGGACGATCGTGGATGCGTGGGGCGGGTCGGTACCGGTGACGGCGCCGACATCGACGAGCATCGTGAGTTGGCCCGGTCTCACTGTGCCAGTGCACGTGCGCGTCGAGGCGCTACCGGCGGCTATCCCCGACGGCACCGGTGTCGGCGGGCTCGACATCGACCTCGATGGCCACAAGATCGACGTGGGCCTGTCGACGGCGCGTCGTCTCCCCGGCCCCTCGACGGTCTGGCGACTCACGCGTTTGTAGCGGTCGCCATCTGTCGGTTGGTGTCAGGGACCCGTGGACGAAGCGTCTCAGATCGAGTCAGGCCTGGGCGGATCGCTATTTCCGACGATGCGTCGGCCCGAAATGGAATCCCCTTGATGCTGATGACGCGTGACCGAGAACCGGGAGTCCACGGACGAAGTTCCATCTGCACCGTCTCGGCGATCTCGGTGGGGTCCACGACCTCCTCGGCTCTCCCGACGATCATGACGCTCCATCCCTTCAAAAACGGAGTTGACGGCATCGGCTTCAAAGGCAATCCCAGCATTCCAAATCGCCGAGTTGAGCTTGGTGCCCTCACCGGTACGGAAGACCACCGACCCGTCGAACAGCCGGAAGTTGACGGGGAAATAGCCGGAAACCCAGCCGTGCAAACCGCCACTCGCCCCAACTCGACTCTGCGGAGCAACGCCAGACACTATTCGGTGTCGAGGCCCTCAAGTCCGGCGCCATCAAAGGGCATGACTGGCAGGATACGACCCGTAATCAGTCACGCCTAGCGGCGTTTCCTTACGTGCAGTTCGGCTCCGCGGGGAAACCGGGATTTGTTTCCTACGCCCTTCGCTCCGCGGAGCCTGCGGCAGCAGACCAGGCCCGAGGAGCCGAGCTTTTCACCCTCGTGCGAAACATCTCCCGTCGGACGCCCGCGTAGTCGTTCAAAGCGTTGTGCATCGTGCAGCGGTTGTCCCAGATCGCAAGGGTGTGCCGAGCCCAACGGAGTCGGCACGTGAGGTTCTCGTTGGCGGCATGGCGGTAGATGTGGCCCAGCAACCCTTTCGACTCAGTCGGGCTCCAACCCTCGAATCTCGATGTGTATACGGGGTTCAGGTACAGCGCCGCCTTCGTGGTAGAGGTCCTTTACCTGGTCGAGGTATCCCCCCGTCCCATAGGCCATGCCGGCCGAGTGCACGGCCCAGAGTCCACCGAGAGTCTCCTTCAGCCCCCAGGCAGGGTCTCGCAGGCCCGGTACTGGTTGGACCACAGCGTGTCGCCTCCGAACTCGGGGACCTCGGCGGCGTGGAGCAGCGCGTAGGAGGGGGGTTCCGCCAGATAGCTCAGGTCACTGTGCCAGGCGTTGGCGAAGTTGAGCTGGTCCTTCGGCTCCTTAATGACCCGGATGACATAGGGACGGTCCGCAAGCGGCGTCACGAAGGGGGTGGTGTCCCTGCCGCCGAGCAGGTCGGTGATCCGTTCCAGGTCGTCGAGGTCCATGGGCTGGTCGGGAAGGAACACCACCAGGTGATCGGCCATCGCACTGCGCAGCTCGTCGAGCTGCTCAGTTTCCGTCACCTTCGTGAGGTCGATACCGGTCACAAAAGCACCGAGCGCACCAACTGAGGGACGCACTTCGAGGGAGGTCATGTGCACATCATCGCATTGCCTGCAGTAACTCGGTGCTGTTGAGGTCTTGTTCACTGATGTGGATCGAGATGTGCACTCGCTCCCGTCATCTCAAACGCTACCGGCATGTCCTGTGCAGCCGACTCGGCGTCCTCAGAGTAGTGGTATTTGCCACCTCGCAGCCACGACATGCCAGCCGCCGCCAGGCAGGACCCGATGGCGAAGTCGAAAGCGGCGTGCAAGCCGTTGGCGAAAGGACCCGAGATGAGGGCGGGGAAGAAGCTTCGGCCTGTCAGCACGGCTGCTTGGTGTGCAGGCAGGTGGGTCAACACGGACGTGCCCACCAGGTATCGGACAGGGTCATAGCCCAAGAAGGCGGCGAACAAGGTGGAGACCGGCGGCAGGTGGGCCACCCTGGTCGCGACCGAGGATGGAACGCCGTGGGACACGAGACCGTGGAACAGGGTGCTGGGCAAGGAGGCGGAGAGGCCCACGATCACGAGGGTGAAGAAGATCCCGATCGAGAGCACCTGGGCGGCGTTCTGGAAGGTCGAGTTCATCCCTGAACCCACCCCCCGGTGCTGGGGCGGCAGGCTGTTCATCACTCCGGCGCGATTGGGAGCCGCGAAGGCACCCATGGCGAGGCCGTTCATGAGCAGGATCGGACCAAATACCCGGTAGGAGAAGTCGACCGGCAGCAGCTCGAGGAGGAGGAATGACCCGGCAGCGACGATCATCCCGCCCGAGGCGAAGGGCCGCGAGCCGAAGCGGTCAGACAGGTATCCCGACAGCGGTCCGGCGATCAGGAACCCGGCGGTGAGCGGCAGCATGTAGATGCCGGCCCACAGCGGCGTCCGGCTGAAGTTGTAGCCGTGCAGCGGCAGCCAGATGCCCTGGAGCCAGATGATCAGCATGAACATCAGACCGCCTCGGCCGATGCCGGCCAGCAAGGAGGAGAGGCTGCCGGCGGTGAAGGCACGGATCTTGAACAACGGCAGGCGGAACATCGGTTCGGGAGCCCGGTGCTCGATGAGGGCGAAGGCCACCAGCAGGGCCACGCCGCCGCTCAGGCAGCCGAGCACGAAGGGACTCGTCCAGCCCATGGTGGAGTGGCCGTAGGGCTGGATGCCGTAGGTGATACCGACCATGATCCCTACCAGGCCCAACGCGAAGGCGATGTTCCCTGGCCAGTCGAGGCGAGCCCGTCCCTGCTGCGGCACCTCGCGCAGCTTCAGATAGGCCCACACCGTGCCGAACAAGCCGATCGGCACCGACACCAAGAAGATGAGCCGCCACTGGATGGGGGCGAGCACCCCACCCAGGACGAGGCCGAGGAACGAGCCGCTGATGCCGGCCACCTGGTTGATACCCAGGGCCATGCCCCGCTCGTCCTCGGGGAAGGCGTCGGTGATGATGGCAGCGGAGTTGGCGATGAGAAGCGCCGCCCCCACCCCTTGGAAGACCCGGATCACGACCAGCCACAATGCCGCCGCAATGCCACTCATCCATGTCACGGTCAACAGGAGCGAGAAGAACGTATAGACGGCAAAACCGAGGTTGTACATGCGCACCCGGCCGTACATGTCACCGAGACGCCCCAGGCTCACCACCAGCACACTCGTCACGACCATGAAGCTCAAGATCATCCACAGCAAATAGAAGCTGTTGCCCGGAGCCAGCGGGTTGATGTGGATGCCCCGGAAGATGTCAGGCAAGGCGATCAGCATGATCGAGGTGTCGATCATCGCCATGAGCGAGCCGAGCGTGGTGTTCGACAGGACCACCCACTTGTAGCGGTCCTTGCTATCGGGCGTTGCGCTGAACCGGGCGGCGTTCTCTCCGACCTTGCCATCCGAGCGTGCGCCCTTGACTCTGGCGCCAAACCATGGGCCAGAATCGCCTCTCACTCGAGTGCTTCCATCTCAGGCTCCATCATCGTCGCGTTCCCTGGCACGGAGCACGCCGCTGACACCCTCGAATCGCTGCATCTGGATCGACAGGGTAGGCGCTCGCCCAGCCACTGCGATCTGGAGGCCGCTCGGAGACCTTGAGGACGTCGTGGATACCGGGCCGGGCAGGCACTGGTACATTGACGATGCCCAGTTGGGGGCGCAGGCCTCCCTCGTCAGTGACTCACTGGCGAGGTCGATGTGTCGCATTCGGGCTTTCTCCGCGCCGCACCACGGACTCTTGGCTTCTCGCCTTGCTTGTCGGGAGCACGAGAAGGCACTACGCCATCTGGTCCGGACGGCCCGGAACTGCCGGCCTGTTCGCCCCGTAGCAAAGGCCGACTCGGCGAGCACGGGCTGGCGGTCCGGAGCCGCACCGTCACAAGGCGCCGATGCACCGTAGGCTTGGCCCGTGCCGGGCGAGGACGTCGACCGGGTGTTCGGGCTCCGTACCCGTCCGCGCAGCCCGCTCCGTTACGTCGCCCGCGCGGCCCGTCGCGCCGCCCGTCTCGGTTCCAAGGCTGCCCGCTCGCGACTGACTGTCGCCCTCGGCGGGCCCACCCGGACCCAGATCGTGGCTGTGCTGGCCGGCGTGCTGGCGTTGAGCAGCGCCGATGTCGCCACTGTGGGCGCGTCGGCCATCGAACTTCGCCAGAGTCTCCACATCGACAACACCGACATCGGACTCCTGGTGGCGGTCAGCTCGTTGGTCGGAGCGATCGCAGCCCTCCCCTTCGGCATGCTGGCCGACCGAGTCCGGCGGACCTGGACGTTGTCGTTCGCCATCGTGCTGTGGGGGGTGGCCATGTTGTGGAGCGCCACGGCCGGTTCGTTCGGCAAGCTGCTGCTCGCACGGCTGGCACTGGGGATGGTGACCGCGGCGGCCGGCCCGGTCGTGGCGTCACTGGTGGGGGACTACTTCCCCGGCCGGGAACGGGGCCGGATCTACAGCTTCGTGCTCACCGGCGAACTCGTCGGTGCCGGCGTCGGATTCGCGGTCACTGGTGACATCGCCGCCCTCTCGTGGCGGGCGGCGTTCGTGATCCTGGCCATCCCGGCGTTCATCCTCGCCTATCTGGTCTTCCACTTGCCCGAGCCGGTGCGGGGCGGCCAAGGAGCGCTGCTCCCGGACCCCGGGTACTCACGGTCGACACCCGACGCCAGCGAGTCCGAGGCGGAGCCGGGCGGGGTCACCGACGCCCAGCGTCTGACCTTCGATCGGCACATCGCTCCCGATCCCCGTTTGGTCCGTGAGGGGTCGGCCGGGCACATGGGGTTCATCGCCGCTGCCCGCTACGTGCTGCACGTCCGAACCAACGTCGCCCTCATCATTTCCGGGGCGTGCGGGTACTACTTCCTGGCCGGAGTGCAGACCTTCGGTGTCGAGTTCGTGCACGCGCAGTACCACGTCAACCAGGTCCTGGCCAACCTGCTCATGCTGGTGGTGGGTGGGGGTGCGGCAGCCGGGATTCTCATCGGGGGGCCGCTGGGCGACCGCTTGCTTCGCAACGGGCATCTGAAGGGACGGATCCAGGTGCCAGCGTTCGCCGCCGTCGCTACGGTCGTGTTCTTCGTGCCGGCTCTGGTGACCCACAGCTCGGTGACTGCGCTGCCATACATCGTCCTGGCGGGCGCCGCCCTGTCGGCACAGAACCCCCCGATCGACGCGGCGCGCCTCGACATTGTGCCAGCGCCCTTGTGGGGTCGGGCCGAGGGCATCCGTACGTTTGTCCGCACCGGGGCCCAGGCACTGGCACCCCTGTTGTTCGGCGCAGTGTCGGACCTGTTGAGTGGAAGCCATCCATATTCCGGTCTGCGGTGGACGTTCGTGATCATGCTCCTCCCCTTGAGCGCGAGCGCCTTCTTCCTCTTCCGGGCGATGCGGACCTATCCGACCGACGTAGCCACCGCCGGGGTCGTGGCCCGGGCCGGTCAGTGACGCGGGACGTTCCGGACCATTTGAGACACCTCTCTCCCTACGACGTCCCGGTCGTTGTCTGGGTAGGGTTGGAGTACACCCGCTCGGGATGAATCAGGACGGCGGCCCGTCGCTGCTCGGCCATCACGCGATCGAATGTCGTCCAGTCGTCGTGTGTCCCACCGGCTCCCCGGAAGATGGCGCGAATCAACTTGGGAAGACTGCTCGGGTCGAAGCCGGTCAGAGGATCATCCGGCCCGACGATCTCGCAGAAGCCCTCCACCGCGGCCCACTCCCATCCTGTCCGAAAGACGGCCGTTGCCCGGGGGCGAGCCCTCAAGTTCGACAGCTTGGTCTTGCCGTAGGTGACAAAGGCCACCACAGGCTCGTTCGAGACAGGGTGCGGCACTGTGCAGGCATTGACGACCGACGCCTGCACAGTGCTGTCGGATCGTGTCGTGGCGATGACGGCCAGATAGTGATCGCCTGCGCCGATGCGGTCAATGTCATTCAGGTTCATAGCCGACCACTATCGCTCAGCGCCGCCGATCCCGAGCGGATCATGCTCGGTAGGCACTCGGCGAGGACGTGTTTCTGGCCATCCCCGCCGAGCAATCGACCGGGGCGTCGCCGGGCCCAAGTCAGCGGCCCGCACTCGCTCGATCCCAATGAAATACTCGGGCACGCCCCTCGCCTCGGAAACGGCAGGACGTTCGAGATGAGCGTCCTGAGGCGGCTTGGCCTGAGAGCACGGAAAGGCGCCAATGGGCGACGACCGACATGCGCGCCGCTCATGGCGATCAGGGGGCGGGACAATGCTCTGGTGGTGCCCATTGACCTAGACGGTCAAAAGGCGTATGTAACAGCGTGGGGGGTCGTGAGGGGGAGCCGCGATGACAGGCGAGTTCAATTTCTCGGATGTCGAGTTCTCGGATGTCGAGCTACCTGACCACGTGCCCCGGCTGAACCGGGGCGCCCACCGGGAAGACAGTGGCGGGGCGTGCGCCATGGAGGCAGCCGCCTGGCTGGCGGGAGAGCCCTGGTCAGACCGTCCTCGGTCAGTACACCCCGTGGTTGCACGGGTGGCCAGGACCGTCAACGACAGCGTCTCTGACGATGAGCGCCAGAGCCTCTGGCCCCTCATCGTGGCGTCACTGGACACGGCCCAGCCCCGGCACCCTGTCCTGAACCTGCGCCTGTCGTGGTGCGCGGGAAAGGCCTTGGCGGCTGCGGACGACCATGGGAACCTGCCTATGGCATGGACGGTCGTCCTTGAGGAGCACGCTCGGCTTTACGGGCACCAGCCGTCGTCGGCGGTACCTATACACCGCCTCCGCAGCCTCTCCGCCCACCAAACGGAGCGGTAGGGGCCATCACATCTCATGCGCGCCAGTCATGGGTGACCGTTGTGCCGGTGCGAATATGGCGCTGGATCCTTCGGTCGAGCCACGGGACCACAGGGGGTAGGAGGTGCCACTCTCCGAGCACGAGCAACGAGTGCTCGACGAGCTGGAACAGACACTCCACCGCGAGGACCCGGACTTCGTCCAGCGCGTGCAGTCAGGAATCGCCTCGCTGCACATCCGGTTCCGCCTTGCATTGTCTGTATTCGGCTTCATCGTGGGTCTGATTCTGCTGCTTGCCTTCTGCGTGACTACGGAGGTGGTCGTGGGGGTCGCAGCCTTCGTCGTGATGTTCGTCTCTCTGCATGCCATCTGGACCAACGCGAGCCGCATGCACCAGGCGAGGTAGGACGAACCCGTCTTGGTTGAGTGTCCGCCCGTGGGCTCTGTGGCGCACCAACTCGTATCCCTTGAAGCCGTTGGCCCGGTCCACGGCACTGGGCGAGGGTCTTAGATGTTGATATGACGAAAGAGTGTCTTTCGTTGTTTCAAGACGCACGACCGGTGGATCGGTTCAGTCGTCTTCACACGCGTACCATGAGACGCTCAACGCGAAGATGCCCCAGCCCTCCCTCTGCCGGGGTCCCCAACGGCTACCACAGAACACTTCTTGCCGTCCCCATGGGCGGATCGGTGACCGCTGCGGTGCTGAATCAGTTCTGGGATAATCGATCATCACAGGTCCGACTTGGACTCGATATGGTTGTGGAGAAGGGGGTGTGGCATGGGCGACATCACTGCGCTCGGCGTTGTTCAGAAGGCCTTGGCCGTCGGCAATCTTGAGGGGTTCGTGAAACTGTGGGATCCCGACGGGGTATGGACCCACTCGGGCCACTCACAGATCTCTGGGCCCCACGCCGGTCACTGGGAGATCGCCGAAATGGTTCGGATCGCACTTGAGGTCAGCGGCGGCACTCTGAAGGCGCAACCAATCGAGTTGGTCGCTGCGGGTGAGGATTCCGTGCTGGGTTACTTCGAGCTTGACGCACATCGGCCCGGGGCCAAGATCCATCAGTTTGGGTTCCAGAGGTGGGTAGTGCGTAACGGAAAGATCGTGTCGCTCGACACTGTGTATTGCGATCAGGACGAGTTCGACGAGTTCTTCAAGTAGGCAACTTGTCCTGCAAGAATGGAAGCCGAGGGCGTACAGGTCCTTCACACCTCCGTGGTGCTCACGGCCATCTCGACGTCGGCGGCATCGGTGCGCCGGAGGTCTGTCCCGTCTGGACAGGGAAGCAGGAGCTTCACGGCCCACGAACATGCTCACGACCCCCTCGGGGGCTCAACGGTGACCCGAGGGGCAATCGCCACCGCGTGGTCGTCAGATTCCGGGGGTGCCCGGCAACGGTGCAACGGGAGTGGTGCTGGTCGGGTTGAAACACACGAAGACCTCGTGGGTGCCCTGGACGAAGGCCGGCGCGAAGTGACCGTTCACCACGCGGACGTCCGACTGGCAGTACGGCGGCACGGGCGGCTTCGCCGTGGAGTGACCCGTCGTCCAGTTCACGGGCGTCGTCAGCCCGTCTGCGGTGAAGGCCGTCTCGGCGTTGATGGCTGCCACCAGCTTCC
>Ga0116215_1001270_pt1 | contig 17137 bp, 9 predicted proteins | sample Sb_taG_7_FD_89698 | JGI IMG/M metagenome (GOLD analysis project Ga0116215, IMG submission 89698) | Peat soil microbial communities from Weissenstadt, Germany - Sb_50d_2_FS metaG | ecosystem: Environmental > Terrestrial > Soil > Wetlands > Peat | place: Germany: Weissenstadt | collected 2010-09-21
ACGGTTCAGAATTCGCCGCAGGTCGAGGCCATCAAGTCCAAGTACGAAAAAGAAGTGGACCGCTACAAAGATCAGCAGAAGGACGCCGAAGCCGAGGCCCGCAAAACCGAAGAGGAAGTGAAAGTCTGGCAGAAACGCGAGGACCGCTTCGATCTCGCCGAAGTGATGCTCGAGGCAGCGCTGGTAATCTGCTCGATCACGCTACTGACCAAGAAGAAAATCTTCTGGCTATTCGGCATGTTCATCGGCGCGTGCGCCATCGTCATCGCCGTCGCCGGTTTGCTCATCCGCTGATGCGGCTGGGCGCGGTGGCGTGCGCCGCATCGCTGGCGTGCTTCGCCACATAGTCGGTGATGTATTTCGCGAAAACGTGGCTCAGCTTCGCCGTCACCGGCCCCGGCGCCGCAAACGAGTGCCCGGCAACTTCTCCGACGCCAAGCAATCCGCGATTCGTCGAGGAAATGAACACTTCCTCGGCGGCGTACAAATCTTCCGGCCGCAGCGTGCGCTCTTCCACTGCCACGCCCGCTTCCTTGCCGATTTCGAGCAGCACCGAGCGCGTGATTCCTTCGAGGCACCCGGAATCAAGCGGCGGCGTCTCGACGCGCCCGCCGCGCACGCAAAAAATATTCGCTGCCGTACACTCCGAAACTTCGCCGCGCTCATTCAGCAGCACCACTTCGTTGAATCCGCCCTGCTGCGCTTCGTACAAATTCCACACGTTGTTCAGCCACGAAGTGACCTTCACTCCCGCGAGCGGCGATGCCGCGTGCCGCCCGTGCTCGCGCAGCGTCAACCGCGCCGGCTCGTGGTGCACCGGCAGCCCCGCGGAATAAATCACCAGGTCCGCAGCCCGAAATTTTTCTTCGCTGGCCCAAAAATTCGGCTCGTTGTTCACCACGTAAATCCGCGCGCTGCCTTCGGCCACGCCGTTCGCGTGCAGCACCTCGTAAAGCTGCCCGCGAACTTTCTCCGCCTCAAACGGAAACGGGCAATGCGTGCGCCCCGCGTCTTTCTCCAGTCGTTTCCAGTGCCGCTCGTAAGCAAAAGGCACGCCGCCCGCAATCCGCAGCGTAGTGAAAAGCCCCCAGCCGCTCAGCAATCCAGCCTGCCCCGGCGAAAGCCGCACCGACTCGATAGGCAAAAGCCGATCGTTGTGAAACACAAACCGATGAACCATCCGGGCCTCCTCGGGACGCGCTCAAATTCTAGCGCAGTTCCCGCCATTCGGCCGCCGCGCGAAAATATTTTCGCTCGCCGCGCTCCACGCGGCGTCACGCTTTGGGCACTCGCTTCGCTGAATCATTTGGGCTGAATCCGCAAAAGTAGTATTTACGCTCCAGGATCCGGCCTCTCAGCTTGGGCACGGGCTCACATCGCGCCGCGCAAACGCTCGCTCCGATTCGCGCGCGCAGCAAAATCGCACGCTTGCACGCGACTCTTCTCCGAGGGCATCCGAAAGGGAGGGAGAATCAGCCATGCGACACGCGATCCCCTGGACCGTCTTGAGTCTCATCCTCGCCGCGTCCGCGCCCGGCACCACGGAAGCCCCCGCCGGCTTCGATAACAAAACCAACGGCGTCGTCGATGACGCCACGCATCTCACCGATCAAACCACCTTTGAAGAAGTCGAGCAGCTCAAAGACGGCCTCGGCCCGCTCTACAACGCGCAATCTTGCCGCGAGTGTCACCAGAGCCCGGTTTCGGGCGCCGCCTCGCAGGTCTCGGAACTGCGCGTCGGCCACAATGCGCCCGACGGCCACTTCCGCAATCCCGACATTCCCATCGCTCACGGCGCAGAAGTAATTTCCGGCCGCTCTCTCGTAAATGATCGCGCCATCTGCCCCAACGCCGCCTTTCCCGCCAACGAAATTCAAGAGCGCGTTCCCGACACGGAAACGATTCGCGCCTTCCGCCTCTCGCTGAATCTGCTGGGCGATGGCTTCGTCGAAGCGCTCGCCGATCAAACTCTAATCAATCTGGCCCAGCAGCAGTGCAAAACGTCGCACAAAAAAATCTGCGGCCAAATTCTCCAGGTCCCCATCGTCGAAGCACCCGGACAGATGGGTGTCGGCCGCTTTGGCTGGAAAGATCAGCACGCCAGCCTGCTCTCATTCTCCGGCGACGCGTACCTCAACGAAATGGGCATCACCAATCGCCTGCAACCCGATGAAGTCACCAATCTTTGCAACACCGCAACCGAGCCGAACGACACCCCCGGCCCCGACGGCCTCTCGGACATCGATCACTTCGCGCGTTTCATTCGCGCCACCAAAGCCCCCGCCCGCGATGCGCAGCTCGCGAGCACTCCGGCCGCTCAGCAAGGCGCCGCGCTTTTCGCCAAAGTCGGCTGCGCCACCTGCCACGTCGAATCGCTCACCACCGCTCCTGCCGGCACCAAAATCAACGGCGGCACTTTCATCATTCCCGCCGCGCTCGGTTCCGTCACCTTTCATCCCTACGGCGATTTCCTGATGCACGACGTCGGCACCGGCGACGGCATCCTGCAGGCCACCCGCGAGCACTACGGCAACAAAGTCTTCCAACAGATGTCGTCCTATCTTTCGCACCAGGACTTCGAGGGCAGCCGGAACAAAATTCGCACCGCCCCGCTCTGGGGCGTCCGCCTGCGCCCGCGCCTGATGCACGACGGCGAATCCGCGACGTTCCGCGAAGCCATAATGCGCCACGCCGGCGAAGCCCGCCACGTAACCCAGCAATTCGAAAAGCTAAACAAAGAGGAGCAAGAATCCCTAATAACGTTCCTGAAGTCGCTGTAACGCCTCGCCGTCTGCCTCTGCCGAGGCGGACGCCGAAGTCGCGCGTGGAATCTTTCGCGGTTCGATTTACGCCGTTGTAGGGGAGGGCCGGTGTAGCCCTCCCGCGACCGGCGAAGTAAGCCGGTCCCCGCCGTCCGCGGTGATGTGCCCCATACGCGCCGTCGCCCGTGGGTCTTGGGGTCGCCAATCGGTTTGCTCCGTCGTAGGGGCGGGGCTTGCTCCGACCGGCCGTTCGGCCCCGTCCCCTCGTTGTCATCCTGACGCAGGAAGAGCCTGTCCCGAGTCCTTCGAGGGAATCTGCATCTCGCCCCCGCCTCAATGCCGCTGCCGTCTTTTAAATCTCAAATTTCAAATTTTAAATTGCATCGCCTCAGCGTTGAGTAAGGCTCTTGAACAGGGTCGCAGGACCGGGCAGGTGGCGCAATTGGTCACTCATGAGGATGACCGCCTCTCGCTCTCCGTGCTGCGAGAGGAATTCGAGAAGAGAGCGCAGCCGATCTTGATAGTCGTAGTCGGGTACATGGGCCGCGATCATCGACTGGAGGAACCCAGCGATTGCAGCGGGGTCTTCTGGAGCGAGCCGAATGAGTTCCGCGATAAACTCGTAGGCTTCGTGTCCGAGATGCACGTGCGGAGCGACGGCCTGCAAAAGGCGCCGCTCTTCCGATCCGAGCGTCGTGATGTGAGTCGCAAGCAAGCTCAAGCTTGAAAGTAAGAGGGCCGGCACCTGTGTCTGGTGCCGCGTCCATTCTAAGGTGCGACTCCAAAATGCGAGTATTCGCTGCCTTTGGTCAGGGGCGAGATTCCCATTTCGGATCATCCAGAAGACCCGGATCATTACCTCAAGGTCCGCCGTTGTCGCAGTGTCGAAGAGCCTACTGAAGAGGGGGCCTTCGAGAAGTTCGAGTCCCCACAAATATCCTGCCGCGATCCGTTCCAAAAGTTTTCCGCGTGCATCTCGCCCTTTCAATTCGAGGCTGAGTGCCCTGTCGATTATTCCGTGCTTAGCTAGGAGCTCGTAAACAGGGCGAGTGAACGATGCATAGGAAAGTCCATCGATTGCGCAAACTGCGTTCACTTGGTATGCCGATGGGAAGATTCGATCCACTCGTTCAGTCGTCCACGCATCATCGAGATACTGAAGCTGCGGCAGGTAGGTTCCAGTGAGGGTGCTGAATTCAAAATTTGCATTCTTACATTTCGCAAGTTCGGCATCGAAAAGTGGGTGGATGGCGTCCCAGGTCTCCATGTGGGACCCACGGTGTTTATCACTAACGCGTGCCTCTCGAAGTGCTTGGCTGTAGAGTGCCTCGATAATCCGCCCTTTCGGGGTGTTGAGCGCCTGCATCACTGCATCGTCCTCAGCGCTAGGCGCACTCGGCTCGCGCTCGAGAAGGCGGGCGATGATGAGCTGTGAACGCGGCAGCAAGCTTGCGTCGTACGCGTGGCCATCGTCCTTCGTGCCGGCGCCGAGGAAATCTGCGATCATGCTTACCACCCAATGTTGGTAAATGTCCTCAGCCTGCTGCCAGAAATGCTGATCAGCCACCAGCTCTTCGAAGAAGCTAATGACTTGCTCCCATCCGCGCGCCCAGTTTGCATCCGCCTTCCCTTCCCATGCCTGTTTGAGCCCGTTTAGCATTGCGTGCTGATAGATTGGTTTCGTTGAGAGATGCTGCGAGAGGCCATCAAGGAAAACGATCGGATTTGTGCGCGCGGCCGCTTCGAGCGCGCTGGTGAGTCCATCGACGGTGGGGCCGCGCCACTCGTCGCCGGGCTTGAACGTTTCGAGTTTATCCCCGAGCGCGCTGCTCCTGGCTAGGGCTGCCAGCTCTTCGGGTGAATACGGCGTTGGCCCGGGTCCGAACCGGCTTGTGATGTACGAGTCGAGGTCAGGATGGTCGCTTAGCTTTCCGACGGTCGAGTCAGCATCGAGTTGGGCAAATCGTTTGTCTGCGAGGGCGTTACCTCTGCCGCGGATCGCCGACAGCCATCGAAATTGACTGTGCCGACGCAAGCGGACCGGATCCTCGCCCTCAGGCTGCGGCATCGTCTCGATAGCGTTCAGCGTCTCTGATTGCTGCTCGGGGCTCATTTCGGCGAAATGGTCTTGCAAAAGGCAGTAGAGCTCATGACTATGCCCAGCGCTGAATAAAGTTGCGGCGACACTGCTACTGTACAGGTCGCGCATGCTGGCCCAGCGCTGAGCCAGAACATATACGCTCACCCGACGAATGATTTGCAGGTCGTCCCTCAACATAGATTCGACTGCGGTGCGCGCACCGTTTGGGTCCTCGTCCGACCATCCAAGGAGAACGTCCCGCAGGCCTTCGACCACGCAATTTTCTGCGCTGCGCCACCGGTAATTTTGGTCGTGATCCTCAACTGCCGGACGGGATAGGCTGCTATAGTCGCGTCGCAAGGGAGAACTGAATACCTCACGCACGCGTTCGACCATGACCTCCGCCGCATCAAGCCCAGCCCTCCCACCGATTTGTTTAGCATGATGCTTCAGGATTTCCTCGAGCCAAAAATCATCGACGACGGTATTGGGTGTCGGTTCGCGCCCGTCTCCACTTCCTTGCCACCTGATAGCGGTCACGTGAAAGAGCACTCGGACAGCTTTCTTCCAGTCCTCCGGTTCGGTGCTGCTAAGGAAGCGCGAAAGCGGTCCCTTGTCGAGCGCGTCCGCCACGAGCATCCGGTCGAATGGGTCGTTGAGCCACTCACTCAGCAGTTCGATATCGGTGAGCGCGACCACCTTGGTTGGGACCAGTCCGAAGATTTCTGCGAACGTGCGATTGGTGTGATAGTTAGATCGGGGCTTACCTTTGTCGTCCCGCCAATCGCTGACGGCGCGGACGACACTTACGACCTTGGTCGCCAGTGTGATGTCGTTCTGTGTTCCAGCGTGCTCAGCGACCTTCCTAAGGTAGGTGAGCGGGGCCCAGAATGGGACACGAATCGTATTCTCCCGTTCCCCGGGCACTGGTGCCGGATTCTTTGCCGGCGCAAAAAATCCAGCGTCTTGGAGCACATCGAAGAACTGGGGATAGTCTGGACGTTGAAGAAGGAGTTGGAAGCCCTTCCACGCGAGCTCGTCATTCTTATTCATCATCGCTATGAAGGATTGCTGGCGTGCGGTCAGCGTACTCACGGTAGCACCTCCATTTCGCGTGCGAGATCTTCAAGCTCCTGCTCCTGCTGTAGCATCAGGGGCCCGGACGCGGGAATGTGCTGTGCGAAGTCTTCCATGACTTCGAGCAATTGTTTGTAGTCCTTGTGGTCGCGCAGGAAGGGGATTAATTGAATGCCGCACTCGTGCAAATAGTACGCTTCCATGTGTCGCAAGAGCGTAGCCTCGTGGCTGAAAAATCCCTGCAGCAGAAAATGGCGCGCCTCCTTCTCGACGCTATCTGATTGTCGCCTTGCTTTGAGGATGACGTATTCGAGTATCTCGAGCTCTTCGAGCCCATACCCAATGAAAAGGACTGTGTAGTGACTGAAAAGATGTTCCAAGAACGTCAGTGCGCAGTTTTCGCCGCTTCCGTCTCCTGTGCGGTGGTCGTTGGCGTATTGTCTAATGTAGTCGCGGGTGGTAAGAATCATGCTCTTCCGATCACCTACAGACCCGTGGAGGTGAACGACCGTGTTCGATTGCGTCAACAGCGCCGGCAGGAATTCGCTGACCTTGCATACGCTGTGCATCGATGTCGTGGGCGAGGGCGTCGACGGACTTGCCGCCGGTACTGCGCTAGGCACCGGTCCCGTGATTCGGTCGTCAAGCCACCGATCGTAGTTCGTTGTCACAAAAATATTCCCGAGAGCGAACAAGCTGTTGTACAACCGCTGCCCCTGAGGATGGTTGGCGCGAGGGACCGGATGCAGCAGCGCCTCGAAATCAACTGGAGTCTTAGTATCATCGGAGAGGGTCGTCGCAATGGAAAGCTTAACCCGAGGGCTGAGGTGCCTGATCTGGTCCAGTTGTGCGTGTGTGAATTTTCCCTTGTCGACGAGCTGACGGAGCGCGCCATCGGCGAAATCAACCCATCCGGGGCAGCCCGCGAGCTGCGAGGCACCAGCTCCGATGAATAGTATCAGCCTGCCAATGACCGCGGCTTCTCTCAAGCCCGGGGGAATCGGCGGTACAGGTACGAGATCAAGGTCTGTTGCCATATCCATTTATAGACTGATTGAGTATATGGCTGTTGTGTTCGACTGTCAACAACACGACAAGTGACCCAGAGCTAATCTGACGGTCCTCGATTTCGGGTACGCCATCCTTCCGCCGTCCGGAAGCGGGGGCATTTCAGCCCCGTGTTTGCTTTTCCTTCTCCCAAAATTTCTGTTGACTAACTCGCCAATCCATGCTAACGTAGTTAGGTTGTGCACGCGAGCCGCGAAGCAGCAAGGGCGGCCTGATCGCCGCCTTGCCTCATTTGCAGTCGCCGCAGGTGTAGCACTACGGTAACGGCTCCGTACAAAATCTAAAAATGTGAGATAACACCAATGAGCAAAAAGCGAAGCTCTGCCCGGAGGCCCCAACCTCCCGGGCAACCACCAGAACCGCAATCCCACTCAACAACTCCCGCAACCATCCCCGAACCGCAACCCCCGCAATTGCCCCCTCCCGACCAACCCCTCGAATGTGTCCCTCCTCCCAAAGCCGAACCCGACCCCGAACGCCACTCCCGCAAATGCCTCATCTGCCACCATCCCGATCGCGCCGCTCTCGAAAGCGATTACATCCACTGGGTAAGCCCCGATTACATCAGCAGCGCCTACAATCTCTGGGATCGCCAAACTATCTACCGCCACGCCCGCGCCACTGGCCTCAACGAACTCCGCCGCCAAAATCTACGCTGCGTAATCGAACCCATCCTCGAATACACCCACTACCTGCGGCCCACCGCCTGCGACATCCTCAACGCCGCCCGCGCTTACAGCCGCATCAATGATTACGGCCAATGGGTCGATCCTCCCCGCGAGGTGGTAATCAGCAAGCGTCCATATTTTCAAGAAGGCGTCAACGCAACGCTTCGCAAAGAAATCTTCGATCTGATGCAGGACCGAAAAGAGCGGCAAGCCGCCAACGAAGCGCCCGATCCGAAACCTCCAACGCCCACCCCGAAACTTCTAATCGATACAATTCCAAAATTAGAATCTCACCCAACTCCAACAAAACAATCACCGAAACCAATTTCTAATCGATACAAACTAGGCCAAACCAGATTTCGCGCCGCAAAACGGAGGGCAAACAACAACAGGTCAACCAATTAAAAATTCGGAGCCGCCACGTGGAAGCGGCGGAGGCGCCCGGCGAAATGGGTCGAATTTGCTTGTGTGCAAAATGGGATAGACAGGCAAGCACGTCCTTAGTACGCTCAGCCCGTTCGTAGGAGTCTGGTTCCTCTCAGAGCGAAGAGAAATGCGGTGACGTACACGCGGTTCATTGCGCTGCTCGGCATATTTTTGAGTAGCGTCGCGCCGGCGGTGGCACAGAAACCGCCGCCACAGAGCGTCCAAGGGCAAGTGCGCGCTGCGCCGGCTGCGACGATGCTCCGGCCGGTTTCGACCCCTTCGCTGAACGCCTCCTTCCGCCTGTACCAGGATCCCGGAACAACCGTTGCCAATTTCAGTTTTATGCCCGCGGAAGCTTATGGACGCGACTTCCTGGTGGCGCCGCTGCCGCCGATGTATGAAGTCAAGACTTTGCTGTTCACGGAGTCGAGCGTGCCGCTGGCGCGGTTGTGGAGCGGACGGCTGCAACTGAACGGCTTTCAGAACACGATTTTCATTCAGAACTTGCAGCTTGATCCATTGGGCTATGGCGGTGCGTTGGACCTGCGTCCGCCGCGACGGATTTATCCTGGCGGGCCGCGATCCGTGGAGCTCGTGGGCGTTAGCGTGAGCTTTCACTTTGGGCGGGAGGCGCGGGCGGAACACTCCACGCAGGCTTGGCGGTGCGTGACGCGGATTTTCAGCAACATTTTCCATTGATCCCGCGGCGACCCACGCGCGACCGCGGCGTCCGCCTAGGCGGAGACACCGCGGCCCGAGACCGGCCCGGTTAGTTTCCTGGGCCGGGCGAATAGGCTGGAAGATCCGGCGGGTTTGGCGGGAGCTTCTTCGGGTGGTCCTGAATTTCCTTCATCACGATGTCGATGGCTTTTTCTAGTTGCGGGTCGTGGCCGGCCATGACTTGGTCGGGCGTGTTGTCTACGACGATGTCGGGTTGTACGCCGTGATTTTCGATCAGCCATTGGCTGTCTAGGCCGTAGAGCGAAAATTCTGGGCGCGTGACGTAGCCGCCGTCCATGAGGGGGATTTCGCCGCGGATGCCGCGAACGCCGCCCCAGGTGCGCATGCCGATTACCGGGCCGAGTTTGTAGTGTTTGAAAAAGTAGGTGAAGAAATCGCCGTCGGAGGCCGCGTATTCGTTGGTGATGCAGGCCATGGCGCCGTAGAAGACGATCTGCGGCTCGGTGGTGCTGGCGGAATTGCGGGCGGTGTCCATGCCGGCGAGGATGCGGCGCAGGCGCTCGAAAATAATTTGATCGACGAAGCCGCCGCCGTTGTAGCGCACGTCGAAGATGAGGCCTTGCTTGCGGACCTGCGGGAAAAATTGCTTGACGAATTCGTTGAGGCCGGCGGCTTCCATGTCGGGCAAATAGACGTAGCCGACTTTGCCGCCGGTGGCTTGCTCGACTTTTTTGCGATTGGTGTCGATCCAATCGAGTTCGCGGAGGCTGAATTCGGTGGGAATGGTTCTGACGACAACGCGGCGCGCGCCGTCGGAGGAGGGCTTGGAGTTGACGGTTAGCGCGACGTTTTCGTCGGCGGTGTTGACGAATAATTCGTACGGATTTTGCGGCGATTTCAGCGGGCGGCCGTTGACTTCGAGCAGGTAATCGCCCTGCTTGACGTCAACGCCGGGCTCGGTGAGCGGCGAGCGCAGCAAGGCATCCCAATTTTCGCCGGGATAAATTTTCTTGAAGCGGTAGAGGCCGCTGGCGGAATCGAGATCGAAATCGACGCCGAGCAAGCCGGTGTTGACCGGATGCAGATCGGGAGAGTCGCCGCCGCCGACGTAGGTGTGGGAATTCGAGAGCTCGCCGATGAATTCGCCGAGGACGTAAGTGAGGTCGTAGCGATCGGCGACGTAGGGCAGGAGTTGCGCGTATTTATCGCGCTCTTTGGCCCAGTCGACGCCGTTCATGGAGGGCTCGAAGAAATAGTCGCGCTCCTGGCGATAAACTTCTTCGAACATTTCTTTCCACTCGGCGCGCGGATCGATTTCGGCTTGCATGTTGGCGAGGTTCAGTCCGCCGTCGCCGACCTTGTGCGGGCCCGCGGTGGGCGGAGTCGCGTCGACAATTCCGTAAGTGTTCGCGGCGTGAGTGGTGGCCGGGACGGCGCCGGGAACTTCGAGACCGCCGCCTTCGGGAGAGGAGTAGAGCAGCTTTTTGCCGTCATGCGAGAGCGCGTAGCCGGTGGTGTCGCGGATGAGCACCGCGTCCTTGCGCTCTTTCAGATCGAAGATGTGGATGGCGAAACCTTCGCCGGAGAGCGGGCCGGAGAGGCCGATGATCGGCGAGGTTAGATAGAAGACGAAACCTTTGGAGGCGGTGAGGCCCGCCATGACTTCTGGAGGAGTGGGGAAGGCGATGACGCGGTTTTGAATGCCGTCGAGATCGATGCGGAACAGTTCCTTTTTTTCTTCTGGCTTGTTCTCTTCGGATTTTTTCTCTTCAGACTTTTTGTCTTTGGTTTCCTTGGCGTTGGGCTTGGCTTCTTCTTTTTCGTCCGGGTTCGGCTTTTTGAGATCGACTTCGTCGCTTTGCGGGGCGAAAGGCGAAGGCGTATCGGCGCGAAGAGTTACGGCGTAAACGCGGACGGCTTTTGGATTGGCGAATTCGAAATCGATCACGCCGAGCACTTCGTTGAAATCGCGGGCGGAGAGGAAATAGAGATATTTGCCGTCGGGATCGAAGACGGGATTGACGCTGCCGTTGAAATCGGTGGTGACCGCGGAGATTTTTTTGTCGGCGAACGAGTAAAGATAAATTACGCCATTGCCGTTCTCGGCGGCTTTGGCGTAGACGGCCCACTTGCTGTCGGGCGACCAATTGTAGTCGGTGAGATCGGCGTATTTGCCCTGATCGATTTGGACGGGCTTCTTCTCGTCGATGTCGATGTAGAAGAGGCGATTCGATTTATCGGCGTAGAGGAGTTTTTTGCTGTCGGGCGACCAGACGGGTTGGAAGCGATGCATGGAACCGTCGGTGGTGATGCGAACTTCTTTGCCCATGCCGTCCTGCGGCATCAGGTAGATTTCTTCTTCGCCGGTGCGATCGGAGAGGTAGGCGATCCACTTGCCGTCGGGAGACCAGGCGACATTTTCTTCGCGGATTCCCGGAGTACGAGTGAGATTGCGAATGGCGCCTTCTTTTGCGGGGACGGTGTAGATATCGCCGCGGGCGCTGAAGGTGGCGCGCTTGCCGTCGGGAGAAAGATCGAAAGAAGTGATCAGCTTGCTTGTGTTGGTCCAGTGTTTTCTGGCGAGATCGAGGTCGCCGGGAAGGTAGATGGTGACTTTCTTGGCTTGCTCGGTAGAGAGATCAAAGAGGTAGAGGAAGCCGCCGTTCTCGAAAACGATTGAATCGGTGCCGAGGCTGGGCCAGTTCACATCGAATTCGGTGAAATGAGTGAGCTGGCGGATTTGCTTCGTCTTGGTGTTGTAGGCGAAGAGATTCATGCGGTGATCGGGGCCTTGATCGGAGTCGAAATAGATGGTGTCGCCGCGCCACATTGGGAAGGTGTCCACGCCCTGATAGTCGTTGTCGATCTGCTCGTAGTGATTGGTCTTGAAATCGTAGATGGAAATTCTCTGGGCCATGCCGCCGGTGTAACGCTTCCAGGTGCGGAAATTGCGGAAGATGCGATTGAAGGCGATTTGATTGCCGTCGGGGGAGAAGGAGGTGAGGCCGCCTTTGTCGATGGGGAGGCGCGCGGGAAGTCCGCCTTCGATGGGCACGGTGAAGAGGCGGCCGAACCAGGAATTGAAAGTTTCGCGGCGCGAGAGAAAGAGGATGCTTTTGCCATCGGGCATCCAGTTGATGATTTCGTTTTCCATGCCCATGCGCTCGGGCAAAACGATGGCGGGGGTTTCGAAGGTCAATTGCTTGGGCTCGCCGCCTTCGGCGGGAATGGTGTAGACGTTGGGATTGCCGTCATATTGGCCGGTGAAGGCAATGTGTGAGCCGTCGGGCGAGAATTTCGGGAAGAGCTCGAGTCCGGGATTAGTGGTGATGCGACGGGCGATGCCGCCGCTGGTGGGGACGAGCCAGAGATCGCCGGCGTAGCTGAATACGATTTTGTCTTTGTAAACGTCGGGGAAGCGCAGCAGGCGGCCTTCTTGCATATCCTGCGCCTGAGCTACAACGGTGATGGCCAGCGCTGCGATCGCTACACACAAGAATCGACGAAGCAATCTCATCCGCACTCCTCCGAAATTTATCGTAGCCGTTGATTTGCTGCGGACCCGCGCACGGTTTTTGAGGCAGAGCGGAATCAGCGCTTTTTATCTTGGGCCTGCATAGTTTACGCGTCTGGCGCGCTGGGCACAATGAATCTGACGCGACGACGGGGCATCCGCGTCAATTCGTAGTAGCCTATAGCGCTTTATGACACTCCCTCGGATTGAGACGGTGCGGGATCTTTGCAGCCAGGGCCGCTGGAATGCTGCGGTGGGCATCCTGGTCGAGGCGGACGCTGCGGTTGTGGCTGATTTCATGATGACGCTGCCGTTTGAAGAGCAGCGGGCGTTGTTTCGGGCGATGCCGGTTGAGTTCGCGACCTCCTTGATTGGGTGCTTCACTTATTTTCACGCTTACGTGCTGTTGCACTCGCGTCCCGCGCAGGAAATGCAGCAGATCGTGAACGCGATGAATCCTGCCGATCGCGATTTGTTTCTTGACGCGCTGCCTGAAGAAGCGTGGCAGAGCCTGATGAATGAGCTGGATGCGACGCGCGTCGCAGGGGCGGAGGCGGCCATTCCGACGGCTGAACCTGCCGAAGGGCGCGTTGCGATCGCCAGGCCGGTCGCGCCGAAACACATCATCGAGGCGCGGCAAATCGAGAAGAGTTACCAGCAGCCGGATGGACGGCAGATCCAGGTGATCGCTCCGGTGGATATTTCGATTGAGGCGGATAGCATCGTTGCGTTGCTTGGCCCATCGGGGTCGGGAAAATCAACCATGTTGAGAATACTTTCCGGGTTGATGATGCCATCGGGCGGAGAAGTGCTTTGGCACGATAAGCCGATGCCGCAGTGCCGGCCGAATGTGGCGATTGTGTTTCAGAGCTTCGCGTTGTTCCCGTGGCTGACGGTGCTGGAAAACGTGGAGACGCCACTGCTGGCGCGGGGGATGGCGCTGGAGGAGCGGCGGAAGCGGGCTCTTCATGCGCTGGACTCAGTGGGTTTGAAAAATTTCGAGACTGCTTATCCGAAGGAATTGTCGGGAGGGATGAAGCAGCGCGTGGGATTTGCGCGGGCGCTGGCGGTGGAGCCGGAGATTTTGTTTATGGATGAGCCATTCTCGGCGCTGGACGTGCTCACGGCGGAGAACCTGCGCGGCGAACTGATGGAGCTTTGGTTGGCGAAGAAAATTCCCACACGGGCGATTTTTCTGGTGACGCACAATATTGAGGAAGCGGTGTTGCTGGCCGACCGGATTATCGTGCTGGGGCGCAACCCGGCGAAAATTCGGGCGGACTTTCACATTCCGCTGCGGCAGCCGCGAGACCGCAAGTCGCCGACATTTGTTCTGTACGTGGACTACATTTACAAGGTGATGACGCAGCCGGAACTCGATCTGGCGCCTCCTCCGGCGACGGCGGGTGTGCGAAAGCCGCGTCCGCAGATGCTGCCACATGCGCGGCCGGGCGGCGTGGCGGGATTGCTCGAGCTGCTCAACGACCGCAAGGGCGAAGAGGACATGTATCACATCGCCGAGGAGCTGTTGCTGGAAGTGGACGACTTGCTGCCGATCATTGATGCGGGCGTGCTGCTGGGATTTGTGACCGTGCGCGAGGGAGATGTCGTGCTCACGTTGAATGGGAAGGAATTCGCAGAAGCGGATATCCGCTCGCGGAAGATTTTGTTCCGCGAGGCGATTCTCGCGCACGTTGGGTTGCTGCAGCAGATCAAGACCACGCTTGAGAGCAAGTCGGATCACGCCATGCCGATCGAATTTTTCCACGACATTCTCGACGAATATATTCCCGAGGAAGAAACGAAGAAGCAGGTTGATACGGCATTGAATTGGGGCCGCTACGCCGAGATCTTCGAATACGATTCGGAGAACGACCGCCTGCGGCTTTATCACGCCGCGCCAACCGGAAAACCGAATTGAGAGCAGTGGCTGAATGACGAGTCCGGAAAATCGGGTATCCAGAGTTCCCGCGTGGGGGAAATTGCCCGCGGGCGTTCCTTCGATGCTGCGGGATTTGCCGATCATTTTTGCGGGATTGGCGTCGTTCTATGCGCTGCTGTCACTCACTCATTATTGGATCGCGCCGGTCAGTGTGCGGCCGGAGATTCAACTTTCGCTGAGCGCGCTGCCGAAATACGCGATGTTTTCGCTTTTGCGAATTATGCTCGCGTATTTCGTGAGCCTGATTTTCACGCTCATATACGGATACGTCGCCGCGTACAACGCGAAGGCCGAGCGCTTCCTGATTCCGTTGCTTGACACGCTGCAGTCGATTCCGGTGCTGAGTTTTCTGCCCGGGGTGATGCTGGCGATGGTGGCGCTTTTTCCCACGCGGCAATTCGGGATCGAGCTTGGTTCCATTCTGCTGATTTTTACGGGGCAGGTGTGGAACATGACGTTCAGTTTTTATTCCTCGCTGAAGTCGATTCCGCGGGAGATGCGCGAAGTGGCGGAGATTTACCGCTGGAGCTGGTGGCAGCGGTTCGTGCAGATGGAGTTGCCGTTCGCGACGATCGGGCTGGTGTGGAATTCGATGATGTCGGTGGCGGGCGGATGGTTTTTCCTGATGGCCTGCGAGATGTTCGTGCTGCAAAACCGCGACTTGCGTTTGGCCGGGTTGGGTTCGTATCTGCAGACGGCGGCGAATGCAGGGGATACGCGGGCGATCATTTGGGGAGTGGTGACGATGGTGGGAGTGATCGTGCTTATGGACCAGCTTATTTGGCGGCCGATCATTGCCTGGGCGGAGAAATTCAAATTCGAGCAAGTGGAAGCGATCGAGTCGCCGCACTCTTACGTGCTGGATTTTTTGCGGCGGTCGAAGATTGTGCCGCTGGTGGCGCAGGTGTCGGTGCGGCCGCTGCGGGAGCGGTTGAGCTTGTACTTTGCGAAAGGCGCGTCGAAGGAGCGCGAAGGCGGAGCAGCGGGAAAAGTCCGGAAAATGATTGGGCGGATTGTGCTCACGGCTCTGGTGCTGGGCATCGGGTATGAGTTTATTAAGATGACGGCGCTGCTGGTTACGGTTAGCGGGACGGAAATCCGTAGCATTTTTGTGGGGGCGGGGGCGACGTTTCTGCGCGTGGAATTCACGCTGGTTCTTGCGGCGCTGTGGACGATTCCGGCTGGAGTCGTAATCGGTTTGAATCCGCGGCTGTCGGCGGTGATGCAGCCGATCGCGCAGATCGCGGCTTCGGTGCCTGCCACTGCGCTCTTTCCGATCATTCTGCTTTTGCTGATTCGCGTGGGCGGCGGGCTGGGAATTGGCTCGATCGTGCTGCTTTTGCTGGGGACGCAGTGGTACATCCTTTTTAATGTGATTGCGGGGGCTTCGGCGATTCCTTCGGACTTGAAGGAAGTGTGCGGCATCTTTCAGTTCGGGAAGTTGGAGAAGTGGCGGGAACTTTTTCTGCCCGCGATTTTTCCTTATTTGGTTACCGGGTTGGTTACGGCTTCGGGCGGGGCTTGGAATGCGAGCATTGTGGCGGAATATTTTCATTTTCATGGGCAGACGTTTTCGACTGTGGGGCTTGGGGCGGTGATTAGCAGTGCGACGGATAGTGGAAGCTCGCGGGTTTTGCTGGCGGCTACGCTTTTGATGGCGGCGATGGTGGTTACGATTAATCGGTTTGTGTGGCGGAGGCTATACGTGTTGGCTTCTACGAAGTACAAGCTTGAGAGTTGAGATGAACGCCGCCCAGAACTTACTCGAGCGTCCGATCGGAATTGCTTCACGGGCTAAAGAGTGTGTGCGAGAACGGGAAAAGACGAACCTCAGCGGCTAAAGCCGGGGCGATTTCACGGGACTTGCGGCACGGCTGAAGCCGTGCCCTGACAAATATTTCGAGTTTTCGCACCGGCTCTGACGGCGGTCCCCTACGAGGGCCGAACATTTCGGCTACAATTCGGTTTTTGCAAATAGTATGGATTCGGGAGAGTGGGATGAAATCTAAATTTGTGGGTGGGCGGGGATTTATTTTTTGTTTGGCGGTGATTGTGACTGTTGGCGTTGGTTCTTTTGCGCCGGTTTTGGCGCAGAGTCCGGCTGAGGATGGGGTGAAGTCGTTTGAGGCGGCGCGGATTCTTGCGCATATCAAGACGCTTTCTTCGGATGAGTTTCAGGGGCGGGGCCCCGGGACTCGGGGCGAAGATTTGAGCATCGCTTATTTAGAGAAGGAGTATCGCGAGTTTGGGTTGGAGCCTGGGAATCCTGACGGGAGTTATTTGCAGAAGGTGCCGCTGGTGGGGATCAAGCCTGATCCTGGGATGGAGCTTACGTTTTCGGGGCACGATACGACGCTTCATGCTGCGTTTGAGAAAGATTTCGTGGCCTGGACCAAGCGGATGGTGGATTCGGTGAGCTTGGACAATGCGGAGATGGTGTATGTCGGGTACGGCGTGCAGGCGCCTGAGTATAAGTGGGATGACTTCAAGGGCGTGGACGTGCGCGGGAAAGTGATTGTGGTTTTGATCAACGATCCGCCGGTGGCGGACGAGAAGATGTTTGGCGGCAAGGCGATGACTTACTACGGGCGGTGGACTTATAAATTCGAGAAGGCGGCGCAGCTTGGTGCGGCGGGCTGCATTATCGTGCACGAAACGGCGCGAGCTGGGTATCCCTGGGAGGTGGTGCGGAATAGTTGGAGCGGGGAGCAGTTCGATCTGGCTTCCGCGAACAAGAATATGAATCGCGTTGCGGTGGAGGGTTGGATTACGCATGAGGAGGCTGAGGCGCTGTTTCATGCCGCGGGGCTAGATTTCGAGACGCTGAAACAAAAAGCCGTGAGCGCGGATTTCCGGCCTGTGCCGTTGGGGATGAAGGCGAGCATCGAGATTCACAACAAGTTGCAGCCGATTGAGTCG